>Ga0082212_10010510_pt1 | contig 11833 bp, 10 predicted proteins | sample TergutNt197P3_FD_71548 | JGI IMG/M metagenome (GOLD analysis project Ga0082212, IMG submission 71548) | Neocapritermes taracua P3 segment gut microbial communities from Petit-Saut dam, French Guiana - Nt197 P3 | ecosystem: Host-associated > Arthropoda: Insects > Digestive system > Gut ... | reverse complement strand
TGCGTCGGCTGCTTCAACTGTATGGTGGCGTGTAAAGACGAACATGTCGGAAACATATGGCTTCCATATACGGATCAGCAGCAGAAGCATGAGCAAAAGTGGATAAACCCGGAGAAACATGAGCGCGGGACTGCGCCATACACCGAAATGTGTTTTGTAACAAAGATGTGCCAGCACTGCAAGGACGCCCCGTGCGAGAAGGCGGCGCCTGACGCTTTGATCCGCCGTACGGACGGCGTCGTACTGCTTGACGCCGAAAAGGCGAAAGGTAATAAGGGGCTTGTGGACGCGTGCCCTTACGGCAGTATTTCGTGGAACGAGGAACTGCAAACCGCGCAGAAATGTACGATGTGCGCGCATCTGCTGGACGACGGCTGGAAAGAGCCGCGATGCGTACAAGCCTGCCCGCTGCGGGCGCTGAGTGTAGTACGCTGTGAAGACGCCGCGTTTGAGGAAATAATAAAAACGCAGGGGCTCGAGCCCCTCACCGACGGAAGCAACGCTCCGCGCGTATTATACCGCAACCTTTACAAGCAAAATACATGCTTCATTGCGGGAGCGCTGGCTTATCGGGACTTCGACGCCGACCAAAGCCTTTATCCCGGAGGCATGGAAAAAGCCGCACAGGAAGCGTCGGTGCGGCTTATCAAAGATGAATGTACCATTGCGGAAGTAAAAACCGATTTTTTCGGAGAGTTTAAATTTGACAGGATACCGCCGGACAGCGGGGTATACGAACTCATATGTTCGCTGGATGGCTATGAGCCGCTGATTTGCGCGGTGACAGTCCTCGACGCCAGCCCGTGCCTGGACGTTATGGTACTGCAGAAAATACCGCTCGAGTGAGAGAACGGGCTGCATGAAACCGACGCTCGAGTGAGAGAACGGGCTGCATGAAACCGACGCTCGAGTGAGAGAACGGGCTGCATGAAACCGCTGCGCTGCGGTCCTTGCCTCCGGCGTCACTGAAATCTGTGACAACCGATCATTTCACATAATGGTCAGAGCGGTCAGAGCGACCCGAACATTACATGGTAATCGTTTTTCTTCATGATTTCGCGAATATAGGAGTTGTCTTTCAGCTTCGCGGGTTCGTTTTCCTTGCACGCGTTCAGTTCTTCCATAAAGCGGGTCAGGTATCCCTGGCAGCCCATATCGAACAGGACGGTTTCTTCGAGAGTTTCTATGCGTCCTCCGTGGAACCTCGGAATATGGAGCAAATCCCGCGCCTGCGCCGTGAATGGTTCCATTCCGTCCAGCGTGACGCGTACGCTGCCGCTGAATACGTCATACAGGTGCGTAAACGGGTGGACTTCGTCCCATGACAGCGTATAGCCCGGCGAGAGGCGCAGCTGCCATACTTCTTTCGCGCCCTGCGTCTCCCAGCGTCCGACTTTAAGTTTTAAGGCAATGCCGTCGAAACAGTAACTCGCAAGCGCAAAATCGTAATGGCGCAAGCACGGCATATCGCTTGCGGGTACATCGAGGCATGCGGGCGTCAGATAATCAAAACGTACCGAGCCTTCACGTATTCTCACATCATTTTTGAACTCAGGTGTGAGGATCGCGTCCCAATGGCGGTCACGCAGCGCGATTTCGTCTATTTTCAATTCGACCAGCCACAGGTTCTGGTGGAACGCGCGCCATATGCTGTAGTCTTCAAGGGCGTGGATGGAGTGCGGGATATAGGGCATGATGTGGACGATGTCCCCCTTGCGCGCCGCGGATTTTTTGCTCAGAGACATAATTTCGATTGCTCCGCCGTCGACAAGGAATGTTTCAAAACCGGAGCTGTGTTCGTGATATGGAACGCGGTTGCCGGTAAAATATACGGCTTCGCACGCTTCATTGATCCCGTGGGTCCCGTATGGTTTGATGTAGTACAAACACCGCGAAAGAGGTACGGTGCCGTCGGCATATTCGTCGATGTCAGCCAGGACGTCGTCCGGTTTAATGTGGATCCGTAAGTTTTTCATGACTATCTCCTTTTTCAAATATCGTTTCAGCGCGGAGCGCCTTTCAACCATTCCTCTCCTCTTTTGTACAGCGCTTCTAATGACGCGCCTCCGCTCATCCTTGGGCAGTCTTTATTGACGTTATAGCCTGCCTTCGTTTGAAGGTACGCAAGATGCCTGTATTCGACCGGGAACTGCTCTAGTAAACTCCTGTCAAGATTGAGGGTCTCGTTATTATTTACGGGGTCGATGCGGTCTTTATCCGCAATAGTCTCACGGTAGACAAGCCCCCACTTTTCGCCGCGCTTTTCCCACAGGTCATAATGGCGGGCATAGCAATTAACGTCGCATAATACCCCCTCCACTACAGACCGCTGCAATATAATGAATTTTGTCATTGCGATCGCGCGGGCGCCGTTGACCTCGATCGCGCTCCCGCCAAGGATGTGCAGTATATTTAGCCCGTGTTTTACTCCCTCCTCAGTGATTTTTATGAAATCTTCATACGGGCCTTCCGTCCATGTTGCTGTCATTATGCCATCGTCGTGCCAAACAGTGCGGAACTTGTCCCACATCAGCGCGTCCCTGTAGACGGCCCACCGCTCTATTAAGTCCCTTATTTGTGTAACATCGATAAAATTCTGATCCATTGTTACTCCTCCTCGTTCGATAACCAACATATTCTTAATTGAGTCCTTTCGCTCCCAGCCGCGCGGGAACCGCGAAAGATGATTTGAACTGAATATGTCACACTGTACCACGCGCGGGCTGTTTTTTCAACTTTTAGCGCGTCGCAAAGATTTAAAATTTGACTACTGAAGTCTGAATATGTATAATCATTCGCAGAAAAATCATTTATTGCACGAGCGAAGCGAGTGGGATTCGCAGATCGGAAAACCCGGATGCGGGTGAGGGAACGAGGATGAGAAGAATCAGGGGCATTGCGGCGCCCCACAATAAAAACACTGAATACTGTGTGCCGGAAGTATTGCCGGTCCCGGCGCAGGTGTGCATTCCTATGTCGATGCATACAGGCAAACCGGCCAAACCGGTCGTCAGCGTCGGCGACTCCGTAAAAGTCGGACAGCTGATCGGAGAGGCGGACGGTTTCGTTTCCCCGCCGGTTCACGCCAGCGTTTCGGGTAAGGTCACGGGTGTTGAAAGCCGCGATCTGGGAGCCGGGCGGAGCTCTGTGTCGGTTATCATTAGGTCCGACGGCGGGCAAACCGGGTATGAGGGGCTGGCGCCTCCGTCTGTCACAAACCTTGCGGAATTTCTGGATGCTGTGAGAAACAGCGGCGCGGTCGGGCTTGGCGGCGCCGGATACCCTACGGCGCCCAAACTAACGTTGAAAGAGTCGGTCAAGCTTGACTATATACTGATAAACGGAGCGGAATGCGAGCCATATATTACGTCCGACACGCGTACCATGGTAGACGACGCCGGGGATGTCTATGAAGGCGTCACTATGCTGAAGAAGTTTCTCAAGCCTGAAGAAATCATAATATGTATTGAGGAAAATAAGCCGGAAGCCATCAGAAAGATGAAAGAGGCATTCGGCGGCGAGAAGGGAATCGGGGTCCGTGAGTTGCCCGGCAGATACCCGCAAGGTGAGAGAAAGGTGCTTGTGTATAATGTCACGGGCAGGACCGTGCCTGAGGGCGGCCGCCTTTCCGACGTCGGATGTACAGTGCTCAACTGTACTACCGCGGCGGTTTTCGGGAAATACATAAGATTTGGAATGCCTCTGGTATCTCGGGTGGTGACGGTCGACGGCTCCGCTGTAAAAAGCCCTAAAAATGTCATAGCTCCGATCGGAGCCCCTGTCGTGGAATTGTTTGATTTTTGCGGTGGATTGACAGAGGATGTAAAAAAAATCCTGCTCGGGGGCCCGATGATGGGAGTGGCAGCCGCAAACCCTGATATACCGGTCGTGAAAACCACAAACGCTGCGCTCGCGTTTCGGGAGAAGGACGCTGCGCTGCCGGCAGAGACCGCCTGCATCAGATGCGGGCGTTGTGTCGCTCATTGTCCCATGCGACTTATGACCCTGGAATTCGAACGCGCGTTTTTACTAAAAAAACCGGAATTACTTGAACGGTATAAAGTGAATCTTTGCATCGAGTGCGGATGCTGCGCATATAATTGCCCGGCGCGCCGTCCGCTTATACAGACGATAAAGCTTTCAAAAACAATGCTGAGGGATCATCAACGCGCGCAAAAAGCCGCCGGTGAGAAACTTGCGGCGAAAGAGCGGGAGGCGGTGAAAAGCAGTGAATAACCTGTTTGTTTCCGAGTCGCCTCATATACACGGCGGCGAAACGACGAGCCGTATTATGCTCGACGTGCTGATAGCGCTTGTTCCCGCGTTTATAGCTTCGATAATTATTTTCGGGGCGCGCGCCGCGCTGGTCGTATTTGTCTGTGTGGCGACGTGCGTTGTTTTAGAGTGGTTGTTTCAAAAAGGAATGAAGAAGCCGGTTACGGTCGGGGATTTTTCAGCCGCCATAACCGGCGTGCTGCTGGCGTTCAATCTGCCGTCGACGATTCCGCTTTGGCAGGCGGCGTTCGGAAGCGCGGTCGCGATCATCCTTGTAAAACAGTTGTTCGGCGGGCTTGGAAAGAACTTCGCGAACCCGGCGATAACGGCCAGAATAGTTATGCTCCTCGCGTTTTCAGTAACAATGACAACATGGACGCTGCCGCTCGACGGTGTAACCGGGGCGACGCCGCTTTCGCTGCTTGCCGGGGGCGAGAAGGAAGCGCTGCCGGGTTTGACAGATATGTTCCTCGGTTTGCACGGGGGATCGCTTGGCGAGACGTGCATACCCGTGCTGCTTTGCGGAGGGATATATCTGATAGTAAAGCGGGTCATTACATGGCATACCCCGGTTGTGTTCATAGCAACTGTTTTTGTGTTTGCCGCGCTGTTGGGGCAGGACCCGGTATACCATATTTTATCGGGCGGTTTGGTATTGGGCGCGGTGTTTATGGCGACCGATTACGTGACGACTCCGCAGACAAGCTCCGGCAAAATCATATTCGGCGCCGGCGCGGGTTTGCTCACGATATTGCTTCGCGTCTATGGCAGTTTCCCCGAGGGGGCGTCGTTTGCGATACTGCTGATGAATATACTGACGCCGTATATAAACAGACTGACAGCGCCAAAACCTATTGGATAGGCAAAGTTTGAATACAAGTTTCAAACCGTAAAGCAGTGTCCGCGGAACGCGGACGGATTGGATACGCAATGAAGAAAGACTTTTTAGAACCGATATTGGTTCTGTCGCTGATATGCCTTGTTGTTTCAGGCGCGTTGGCGCTTACCTACCGATTGACTGAACCGGTCGTCGCGAATGCGGCGCAGCGGAGGACGGAAGAGGTCAGGGCAGAGATCATCCCTGACGCAGACGGTTTTGAATCTTTGGATATCGAAGGGCTGCCGCCATCCATCAGCGAGGTATTCAAGTCGTCTGATGGCGCCGGCTATATTATAACTGTGGTCACGGGCGGTTATGGCGGGGATATGAAGATCATCCTTGGGATAAACCCGGACGGGATGATCATCCACAGCAAGGTGCTGGAGCATTCTGAAACGAAAGGGCTTGGTTCGATGATCGAAGAGGCGTGGTTTACAGATAAGTTTATCGGGCTGGATAAATCCCGGCTCGGGGATGTCGACGCGATAACGGGCGCCACGATTTCGTCGCGCGCCTATATGAAAGCATTGAGCGACGCGTTTGAAGCGTTTGAGGCTGTGACCGGACGGTATCCCCGGACATAGTTGCTGTTCCCGGTTAGCCGGGAACAGGTACCGGACACACCCCGGCCGTCCCGAAAGAGGTGAAAATGAAAAAGCTTACAATCCTTACAAACGGGATAATCAAGGAAAACCCTGTCCTTATCCTTGTGCTTGGCACCTGCCCCGCGCTTGCCGTCTCGACGCAGGCGTCAAACGCGGTAGGGATGGGGGTGGCGGCTACCGCCGTCCTTCTGTGCTCAAACATCTTCATATCGATGCTCCGGAGTGTTATACCGAATAAAGTCCGCATACCTTGCTATATTGTCCTTATCGCAGGGTTTGTGACATTAGCGCAGATGATCATCGAGGCATACGCTTACTCACTATATCAGGCGCTTGGTATTTACTTGCCGCTTATCGTAGTAAACTGCGTTATACTCGGGCGGGCGGAAATGTTCGCGAATAAAAACACAGTGCTCGAGTCGGCGCTGGACGCGATCGGCGTCGGCATAGGCTTTACGCTGGTGTTGTTAGTTATTGCGACGATACGTGAAGTATTTGGCAGCGGTACATGGTTCGGAATAGAGCTGCCCTGGCTGATAGATAATAATATTTCGATAATGACTATGGCGCCGGGCGGATTTGTGGTTTTTGGCGCCCTTATAGCCTTAGTCAATAAGATCACAAGAGGGCAGGCGCATAAAAATAAAGAGTTCGGATGCACCGGCTGCCCGTCGGCGGACGCCTGCGGCAAGACCGCGCGGAAAGGGGGCTCCGGACTGTAATGGATTACAGGCTTCTCGTGATAATAATGATGAGCGCAGTCCTTGTCAATAACTATGTATTGCGTCAGTTTCTCGGGGTATGCCCGTTCCTGGGGGTGTCAAAGGACCTGAAAAACGCGACCGGCATGAGCATAGCGGTCGTATTCGTAATGCTTCTGGCGACAGCGGTTACATGGCCGATTCAGCTATATCTGCTTGAGAGAAACGGGCTCGGCTTTTTGGAGACGATCGTGTTTATACTTGTTATTGCGGCGCTGGTGCAGCTGGTTGAGATAGTGCTGAAAAAATACATACCTGCGCTGTACACCGCTCTGGGTGTGTATCTGCCGCTGATAACGACAAACTGCGCGGTGCTGGGCGTTACGATCTCAAACATCAGCAAGGGATATAGTTTTATTGAGTCTATGGTCAACGCGCTCGGTTCGGGACTCGGATTTTTACTGGCTATGGTGATATTCTCCGGAGTACGCGGTCAGATAGAGTCGTCCGATCCGCCGGAATCCTTTGCAGGATTGCCGATAACGCTTATATCAGCCGCTATCATATCGCTGGCGTTTTTCGGATTCAACGGAGTTGTCGAGAATCTGTTCGGGTAGACATAACATTAAGTGATCGCGGTAAGACCGGTATTGTACCGGTTTTAAAGAGTACCCTTCCTCGGTAAAGGGGCGGCGCTGAGCGCCGGGAGTTGGTAATGGGCACGATATTTATTGCTGTAGGTTCGGTTACGGTCATAGGGCTTATCTGCGCGGTAATGCTGGCGGCTGCTTCAAAGGTTATGGCTGTCGCGGTCGACGAGCGCGCGGAACTTGTTCGCGGGTGCCTGCCCGGAGTAAACTGCGGAGCTTGCGGTTTCAGCGGGTGCGACGGGTATACGGCGGCGATCATCGCGGGCGAAGCCGAGATAAACCTTTGCACCCCCGGAGGGAACGATGTTTCGAAGCGGCTGGGTTCGATACTGGGGAAAGAGTCGGATCGCGGCGTCGTTAAGCGGGTCGCTGTGGTGAATTGCATGGGCGACCTTAATGCAAACCGCGAGGTCATGGAGTATGAAGGCATACGTACCTGCGCTGCGGCAAAGCAGCTGTGCGGCGGCCCGGGCGCGTGTACGTCCGGTTGCATCGGTTTCGGAGACTGCGCGGGCTTGTGCCCGAACGGGGCTATATGCGTTGAAAACGGGCTTGTGCGGATAGATACGCGCAGATGCGTGGGGTGCAGCCTCTGCGTGAGGACGTGCCCGAACGGAGTCATTTCTCTGGAGGTCGATTCATCGGTTTTCGCCGTAAAGTGCAAAAACACGGATAAGGGCGCTTTGATGAAGGATAAGTGCGCGAAGGGGTGTATTGGCTGTACGAGGTGCGTCAAGGAGTGTCCGTCGGGAGCTATTTCTATGAGCGGTTTTTTGGCGGAAATCGACTTTGATAAGTGTACCGGTTGCGGAAAGTGCGTTTCAGTCTGTGTCAGAGGGTGCATCGGACCACTTTTTTAGTGCATAAATTATTGACATTGCGTTGCGTTTACTGTAGAATCCATACCATATATCAATTTGGGCGCCGGTGGTACAGACGTTTTTCCAAAGCATCCTCGAAAGGGTGACCGGGCGCAGCGCCGGCGGCCAGATAGAATATAATAAAAGGAGAATGATAAAGTGAAAAAAACAGTTAAAATCATTTCGGTTCTGCTTATCATCGTTATGGCGATGAGCATGCTCGCTGCCTGCGAAAGCGGCGGCAAAGACGACGGGCAGCAGTCGACTGCGCCGGAAGAGCGCGGCGCGCTTCCCGGAGGCAAAGATATCTACAATGAACCCACGAAGATATCGGTGATTTCTTTGTCGACTGCGGGACAGGTCAACTGGATGTACAAACTTGCGCTGTACGATCAGGCGGTTAGGTATCCTCTGTGCCAGGTCGACTTCAAAGACGCGGAATACGACCCGAGCAAACAAGTAACGTTGATCGAGGAAGCTATAACGCAAGGTTATGACTGTATATTCCTTGAGTGCATGGATCCGTTCCTTGTCGTCGACGCGATCATAAAGGCGGAAGAGGCGGGGATACCCGTTATTACGACCAATGCGGCGGAACCGGCTGTGACGCATACTCTGCACGTTGCCGGAGCGGACTACTCTTCGGGCTGGAGAGGCGGCGAAGCTCTTGACGGATTAACAAAGGGAGTGTCCAACCGCACGGCCATCGTCCTGGACTGCCCGGCTGCGTTCAAGCAGGGAGCGCTTATGGGCACCGGTTTCGAAGAATATGTCGAAAAGACTGACATAAAACTTCTCGAATCCATAGGTATCGAGGACTGGTCGGCTGACAACTCGCAGATCGCGATGAGCAACATGCTCGCGAAATACGGCTCAGGCGAGATCACTATGGTTTACTGCGCTTCCGGCGACATAGCCCTCGGCGCCATGAACGCGATCGAGCAGGCCGGCAGGCAGGGCGACAATATCCTCATTTGGGGATTCATGGGTTATCCGAACGAGCTTGAAGCGATAAAAGACGGTAAAATGGCTGGTACGATGTTCTCGGACACATACGTCCAGTACGCCGCGCTGTTTTATTACGCGATGTATTTCATCGCTACAGGGCTGACTTCGATCACCGCCGGTTACACCGCGACCCCGATAGTAGAGCAGCCGATGGTGCCGGTAACGGCGGCAAATGTAGACCAGATCATGGACATTTCCCGCTGGTATTTTACCCCGTAATACTGAAAAACTGAGTAATGCAGCATGCGCGCGGTATAGCCCTTGATATTATGGCCATATCGCGCGCGGCATACGTTATATGCAAAACAGAATGCTGTGAAGGAAGTGTGGTGAAAACCGGGCGCGCGCCCGGTATGCGATGAACGGAAAAACAATTCGCAAGCTGATATCGATAGGCCTCGTGCTTATTATGGCTGTCATCTTCTCGATCACAAGTGATGTTTTTCTTAGCTTTGGCAATATTATGAACCTCCTGAAGGACTCGGCATATCTGGGGCTTATCGCGCTGGGGATGTCGTTTGTTATTATAGGCGGCGGAGTCGACCTTTCCGCCGGGGGCATTGCTTGCGTTGTGGGCATACTTTGTATCAGAATGTCCGTATCCGGAGTGCCCGGCATTATAATCGTACCGGCGGCGGTGCTCCTCGGCGCGCTTTGCGGCCTGATCAACGCGACGTTTATTACAAGAGTCAAGCTGACCGAATTTGTAGCGACGCTGGCCCTGGGATTCGTTTACACAGGGCTGACGCTTGTTTTCGCGTTCCGGGATAAAGGGGTCGCCACGTCCGCCGCAATACCGAGATGGAGCAGTTTGCGGGCTTTCGGGGGCAGCATCGGCGGCGTCTATATTATTACGATCGTATGGGTGATCCTTGCTATAGCCCTTTTTATTGTCCTGACTATGACAAAATTCGGCTTGTACACATACTCGATAGGCTCGCATTCCAGAGCCGCCCAGATGTCGGGCGTAAACACAGGCAGGGTAAAGATGATCGGCTACCTCATATGCGGAGGCTGCGCGGGTCTTGCCGTTGTTTTACAGGTCGCGAACATTGGCTCATCATCGCTCAACATCGGCGGCGGATATGAGTTCAAAGCGATCGCGGCGTGCGTAGTAGGCGGCGTCATGCTCGGAGGGGGCAAAGGCGATACGATCAGCGCGGTCATCGGCAGCCTGTTTTTGATCATGCTTATGAACGGGCTGTATAAGTTCGGATTGGCGACGTCATGGGAGTATATCCTTCAGGGCGCCATAATTCTCATAGCTACGGCGTTCGACGCGATATTTAACAGGATCACGACCAGACGCCTGTTGGCGGTCAGCCGATAGAAAAAACGCTGATTAAATCAACTCTGTTGTCATCCTGAACGTAGTGAAGGATCTTTTCCATTGGGTTGCTAGCATACTACGAAGTCAAGATTCTTCGCCGCCCTTTACGATAAAGGGCGTGATCAGTAATGACACTTAATCATCGTTTACCTAAGAAAACAGCTTTTAGTTGTTGAGCGGACGAAAGACACGGAGGCAACGAAGTATGGATATAGAAAAGTTGGTGACGCAAAATACTGAAACCGAAACCCCGGCAGCCCCGGAGACTTCGGCAGCCCCGGAGACTTCGGCAGTCCCGGAGACTTCGGCAGTCCCGGAGACTTCGGCAGTCCCGGAGACTTCGGCAGCCCCGGAGACCCCGGCAGCCCCGGAGACTCCGAGCGGAGTGTTCCTTGAGGCAAAGGGCGTCTATAAGCAGTTCAGCGGCGTTACGGTGCTTCACGGGGTCGACCTCGAAGTCAGATATGGCGAAGTCCACGCCTTGATGGGTGAAAACGGCGCCGGTAAATCAACTATTATAAAGATAATCACCGGAGTTTTTACAAAGGACGCCGGAGAGATATTTGTCGACGGCAGGCATGTGGAGATACATAACCGCCATGCCTCCAGCGCCCTCGGCATACAAGTCATTTATCAGGAGCTCAGCCTTATACCCGCGCTGACAGTTATTGAGAACATATTCCTGGGACAGGAAAAGACGAAATTCGGAATACTCGATAAAAAGAGTATGCGGGAACGCGTGCAGTCGCTCATCGAGCACTACGGGTTCGAACTGGACCCGGACGCTATAGTCGACACGATGGGCATGGCGCAGCGTCAGATGGCGGAGATACTGAAAGCGCTGGCGTTCAAAGCGAAGCTGATAATCATGGACGAGCCGACCTCGTCGCTGTCGGCCTCGGAATCCGAAAAACTGTTCGAGACGATCGACGGGCTGAGAAAAAGAGGCGTCGGCATATTATATATCTCGCACAGGCTTGAAGAGGTTTACAGGCTGTCTGACCGGCTGACGGTCATGCGCGACGGAAAGATAGTAGGCGTTCTGAAAAAAGGCGAGATAGACTCCCGCGCTGTCACGACTATGATGATCGGCCGTGAAGTCGGCGGCGAAGAGCAGACAGGCTCGACGCGAAAATTTGAAGATAATTGCCTTGAAGTGAAGAATCTTTCATACGGAGATATGCTCAAAGACGTCAATTTTAAAGCATACGGCGGCGAGATACTCGGTATTGGCGGGCTCGTGGGCTCGGGGCGGACCGAGCTTATAAGGTGCATATTCGGCGCCGCTAAAAGGAGCGGAGGCGAGATAACGCTGAACGGAGACCCGGTGCCACAGTCCATCAGGAAGAACATAGTCAAAGGCGGGTTCGGGTATGTGCCGGAGGACAGGCGGGTCGAAGGGCTGATACCGATGCTGCCGATGGAAAAGAACATAACTATAGCAAGCTATGACAAACTTTCTTCAGCCGGCCTTGTCGGAAGGCGGAAAGAGATAAACTGGGCTGAGCGCGCGATAAAGAATTA
>Ga0082212_10010509_pt1 | contig 11834 bp, 4 predicted proteins | sample TergutNt197P3_FD_71548 | JGI IMG/M metagenome (GOLD analysis project Ga0082212, IMG submission 71548) | Neocapritermes taracua P3 segment gut microbial communities from Petit-Saut dam, French Guiana - Nt197 P3 | ecosystem: Host-associated > Arthropoda: Insects > Digestive system > Gut ... | reverse complement strand
GGCGATATCGCATGCATACAGGGCATATTCCCTGTGTACCTGCTGCATTATGGCACGAAGCAGCAGGTTATCGACGAGGCGAAGCGCCTTATCGACATCCTGGCGCCCGGCGGCGGATACATATTCGCGACGGACGCCGGATTTGACCACGCAAAGCCGGAAAACGTGGAGGCGATGTTCGATACGGTCAAAACATACGGGAAACGGTAGACATCAGAACGCCTGGCCGATACTGAAAAAGAAAGCGCTGCCGCGCTCGCCCGGCTTCCTGTCGAGTTTGAAGCCGTAATCGAAACGAAGTGGAACGAAGATTTTCAGCCGCAAACCAGCGCCTGCCGTTTTACGCAGGCTGAAATCGAAGTCGCCAAGCCGCGTATAAACATTGCCAACGTCCAGAAATCCGACTCCGTGCAGAACGCTCCAGATCGGAAAACGTATCTCGCTGTTAAAGAGAAATAACCCCTCTCCACCCCTGGGGCGAAGCTTCGTTTTGCCGTCGCTTCCCGTCCACTCATCCTTCTCGCCGAGCATATCCTGCTCAAAACCGCGTATGGTTGTACCGCCGCCCGCGAAAAAGCGTTCAGGAGAAATGATGTCACGGTTCCCAAAAGAAGATGTCAACCCAAGCCTCAGCGCTCCAGCGTAGACGAACCTGGTCGGCAGCGCGTTGCCGTCACGATCTTTGGTCGGCAGTTTCAGATATTTGTCAAGAGGCACATAGCGGAAATACTGGCCGGAATAGCGCGCGAAACCTGTTTCCGAACCCAGCCAGGAAGGGCCGAACTCCAGTGTGTGCGCCGAGAATTCCCCTTTTGTCGCATCCAGAACGTTGTCTCGCGTGTCGCGCGTTAAAGTTGTAAAAACGCGGGCAACGGGCACGTTCGCCTGAAATATCGTCGGATCCAGAACGGCGTTCTCCGGTTTCCAGCTCACATGATCGTAACGGTAACCGTAATCGAGCCGGAATGACCGGGGAATGTTCCGTTCCTGTGTCAGTGAAAATCCTATCCGGTTGACGCTGTATAGCGTCTGTCTCTGTCCGTCTTCATCGATAAAGGATCTTTCTTCATTCTGAGCAAAAGCGCTCGCGTCCATCTTCAGATGCAGCGCCCTGATAAAAGGCTGGCGGTAATAGAGCCGGCCTTCCTGCAGGTCGGCATCGTAACGGAGCCGAAAGCCAAGGTTTGAAGCGCGTCCCATTACGTTAATGTTCTGCGTCTCCATAATCCCGCCCGGGCCGCGTTCGGTATCGTAATAAAGCCCGTATTGCATGCGGTAGGGTGCGTTTTCGCGCAGACGAAGGCGGACTCGCATGTTTTTCCTGCCATCGTCGCCATTGCCGTCGGCGATTTCTTCGGTCTGAAAATCAACGGTGGAATAAACACCGGTTGCGTATAGCCGACGCCGGCTTTCGTTGATTTTTTCAAAATCAAGAACGTCTCCCGTTTGAAAATCAAGCTGGCGGGTTACAAAATCCAGGCTGTTGCGCTGGTTTCCTTCGATTTCGATTGCTTTAATAAAAGACTGCCGCCGTTCGGTAATCTGGAATGACAGATGCGCCAGCGCGTTTGGGGTATCCTGCATTACGCGGAACGTCGTGGAAACGTCGTTATAACCCCGACTGTGATACAGGTTTTCTATTGCCCTGAGCGAATTGCGCAACGCTTCAGGGTTGTAGAAACTTCCGCTTGATGTCGGAATCACCATCCAGAGGCGGTTATAACCGAATGCGCTATTGCCTGTAAATTCCAGGTCGCCGATGATGAAAAGCGGCCCTTCGCGGATATCCATAAAGGCTTCACCTGAACGTGTCCCGGGATCAAGACTCAGGCGCGTTGCCGACGCCCGCGCCTCAAGATAGCCGCGCTCACGGTAGTACCTTTGAATAAAATCCGCAGCCGTTCCGGGATCGGCGTAAACATCTATTTCAAGCCCCGCTTTTCTTATCGCGTCACGCAATTCATCGCCGCCGATTTCATCCGCCCCGGGAAAATGAAGAGTGACGCCGGAATAGCGCGCTCCTGGATTGATATGGAAATTTACATGCCGCGCGCCGACGTCCCGGCCGTCCCGCGCGGAGGTTTTCGTTTCGACTAAAATTTCCGCTTCAAGGTAGCCGTCCCTTGTCATTGAGCGGCGCAGTACGGCAACGGCGTCCTCAACGCGCCCTGCATCGAATACTCCTTCCGCCCATGCCTTTTCTACATCCCGGCGCGTGTTTGATGAAACGGGAAAACCTTCAAAATTAAAATCGACCACCGGGCCGGACGATATGCTGAACTCAAGATCCACGGCGTCTTCCCGTGTTTCGCGCCGCATTCGTATGTCCGCCTCAAGGTAATTTTCACGGAGGTAAAATTCCTGAAGCCGGTCAACGCCTTTCTGTATTTTTGAAAAATCGTAACGATCTCCCGGCGAGGCTTTCAGACGTTTAAGCAGCGCATTTTCAGCAAAGTTTTCCTCGCCGACAAAACGTATGGCTCCGATTTCAAGCCTTGCATTATTCCGCGCGCCTGCCCGCGCCGCGCCTTCGCCGCCTTCGCCTCGACGGCCGCCGGCGCCGGTTCGCGTCGCGGGGCGCCCTGTGTTTACGCTGCCGAACCGCATATCATGCCGGAACTCAAACCTGTAGCTGTTATCGTACTGCTTTGTGGTCTGAGTGGTGAACCGCCGCGTTACCGCGTACTGCGCGGCCCATATCTGGTCGCCGCCGTTAATAAGGTTCATAGAATAGGCCAGGCTGAAATCGCGGGTGATATCTTCGCCGATTGTAAGCCGCGCTCCGGGATCGGATTCCGAGGCGATAAATCCGGGATCGATGCGGAACGTACTGAGATGCAGCGCGTTGCGCGCTCCACCGGTAAGCTGTTCCCCGGCCTGTCCCGCGAGAAGAGACAGCGCCTGCGACTGCATTACCTGCATTTCGCGCCCCTGGTTTTCCGCCGAAGTCTGGCCTGTCAATAGCAGGGATAAAACATCCCGTTCGGGCAGCGGCGGGTCGGATGAAAAAGTGGTTGTGAGCCGGTCAGGGTTGCCGGTTAACTGCAAAGCAATTTCGTATCCGGCGACTTTCGTACTTGCCTGGATGTCCAGTTCGGGTTCAACGCGATTCTGATTAACAAAGGTGATAACGCCGCGATCAATTGAGTATTCGCGCTGGTTTAAAAAAATCGTTCCATCTTCAATAAGCGTGACGCGTCCGGTTACGGACGGCTCGGAGTAAGTGCCGACGACGCGCAGTCCGTTCGCTTCGGCATCAACCCTCGCAACGTTGTTTTGTACGCGAAGAGGCGTAATGGTTCGCACGGAGATGTTGAAGCGGATACGGTCAAGAATGGAATCAGGCGTCAGATCCGATATGACCATTACCTGCTGGGATCTCAGGTAATTTAGCACCTGGCCGCCGACTTCGAGAGATTCACGGTAGGCGCTTTCATCAATACGGACGTTTCCGCCGATCTCAATGGCGTCTTCCCGTGATGCTATTGTTATTGTCCCGCTTGAAGCCGATTTTAATCCTTTCGGAGCTTCAAGGAAAAAGTTACTAAAAGACAGGCGCAGGTCTATATCGTTTAGCAGGCCGTGGATATAGCCAAGAGAGCCGTCGCCGGTCAGGCTGCCTCCGTTAAGCAGGCCGGTGAGGTGCTCTACCGCAATTTTTTCCGGCGTGACGGCGAGACGGATATGCAGGTCGTCAGCCACAATGCGCGGATCGCGCAAAGAGAAACGCGCGTTGTTTGTTTCCGCGAAGCCGGTGAGCGCTGGTTCCGAAAGAGTTCCCCCGGCGGAGACCTGAATGTCAAATCGTCCCGCGGCTCTCAAATCCGGATCGCCGAAAGTCAGAATGGCGGCATCCACAAATCCATCGAGCCGTAAATCAAGAGGCGCCTCCGAATCAAGCAGACCAGCGGAACCGCTCAGGCGGAGATTCGTTTCGGGTCCGACTATTGACAGTTGGGAAATTATCGCCGAACCGTCGGCAATCTCTATCCGGCCCGGCTCCAACTGATAAAATTCCATGGTTTCTACCTTGAAATTCAGATCGTCAAATATAATTTCCGCGCGCAGGGATTCAAGATCGGCTTGGTCTGCGTTTCCCGTTGCGTGAAAAGAGACTTTGCCGGCCAACGCCGACGGAAAAACGCCGGTCATTTCCGGTGTCAACCCCGTAACGGCGAGATTGAACCGAACAGGGCCGTCGCGCGCTATCAGTCCTGGAACCGTCCACGGCAGCGCGCGGAAAGGAAGTTCACCGGAAATTGCGATTGTTCCGTCGCCCCATCTGGCAGATGCGTCACGCAGAATCAGCGCGCCGTCTTCAACGTTTGCCTTTATGCTAACCGAACTGAACGGAAGCGGTAATCCTGGAATCGTTACAATGCCGCGCTCCATCGAGATATCGCCCGTACCCCTGTAAACTCCATTAAGAACGTTTAATGCGACATTAAGACTTATAACGCCGTCTACTCCCAATTCTTCCGGCGTGAACGCGAAAGAAAACGCTTCGGCAAGGTCCACGCGCCCGTTGAGTTTCAGCGTTTCTTCCACGTCGGTTTCGCCTATGGGAACGCGGCCGGATAGTTCGAGTTGGGAACTTCGCGTTACTAAAAGCGCCGGATTCGGAATTCCAAGAACGCCGTCGCGGTATAGCAGCCTGGCTGGACTGAAAAGCCACGCCTCCTTATCCTGCGCCCGCAGCGCAAGGCTTTGAATATCGGCGTCGATTTCCAACTGTTCCAAATTTTCCAGATTGCCCGAGGCGCGGATAACGGCGGTTATCTCGCCGCCCAGCGGCTGTCCATCCTGCGGCTGCAGGTTGAATACGGAAAGATCGGAATTATCCGCGCGAATTTCCGCAGTAAAGGGAAATGGTGAATAAAGGCCGCCGAGCGCCTCAGCGGAGAGATTGATACGCGGGGCGCGTGCGGATATATTAGCGTTTTTTGAAACAATACCGGCTGTTATAAAAACAGGGCCGAGCGAGGTTTCCTCGCCGTCCGTATTTATCCTGATATCGTCCGTATCGATCTGAGCGTATACACGGGGATCATCAATGGTTCCTTCGCCGGATATCTGAAAATTAATTTTTTCGGGAACAGGTATTCTTTCATGCAGGTTCCAGTCGTCTAATTTCAGATCGCGGCCATCCGCGCGCAGACCAAAACGCCTGGAATCGAGCGAGTAGGAAAAACGCGCTTCAAGGTCGTTCTCTAAAATTTCTGAATTTTCCGGGCTGCGCTTTAACAGAAATTTCTCTGAATGAATTTCACGATTTGATAAAGCCAGTTCGGCATCCAATAGCCCTAAAGGTATTTCGTAAAGGGAAAGATTGCTTGCGGAAACAATGGCGCTGCCTTCCGGATTATTAATAGCGCCGCTTATGTCAAACGCGGCGTTAATAACACCGCTTAAAGGAATTTGTAAATCGAGAACGTCGTTGAAAATCGCGGCGGGTACGCGTTCGGCATTGGCCGAGATTGAAATAGCGGAGTCATCACCGCTGAAATTCAGGCTTCCTTTTAGAGCGGCGGCGGAGTTTTGCGGCAATCCGAAATCGCCGGTAAAATCAAGCGTATCGCCGCGCAGAATGAAACCGGAATTTACGCTGACCGTGAGTTTCCGGAAGGTCAGTTCAGGGGTTTCCAGAGACGCGCTGATTTCCGGATTTTCCAGATTGCCCTCGGCGCGAATTAGAAAACTCGCCGGGCCGCTTAATTCGCCCGCTGCGGCGGGAAGTTCATCCACATCAAGAAGCAACGCGATTTGCGGAATTGTCGGCCCGATATTCGTGTTTGTCCCTGTGAATTCTCCTTCGATGCTTGCAAAATTTTCCAGGGCAAACCAGCCGGACGTTTCAATATCCAGCGCTTTCAATTCCGGAACCGTGACTTCGAGTTGGTTGTTTTTCAGGACGGCGCCGAGGCTCCCGGAAAGCGGCAAAACGCCCGCGCCGGGTTCGCCGGTATCGGCAGCAAGTGTTATCCGCGCATTGGCGGCGACTTTATCGAAGTTGAAATCTCCTTCCCATTTTAGGCTGACCGTTCCGGTGGCATGAGAGGCAATATCAATCGGCGCTCCGGTAAGTTTTACAAGCGGTCTTAGATTTAATTTTTTAATTTCAGCGGAAACGGAATTTGTTCCGGGAGTTCCGGGAACGGCAAGATCGGCATTGCCGCGTATAACTCCTTCCGGAGATGAAACGACGATTTCAGGGAATACCAGTCTTTTCGAATCGCCGCGCCAGTTTCCATTCAGGGCCAGTTCAAGAGCGTTTTGCCGGTAAGAGTAAAAACCGAAATTTGAAATTCCGAGGCGAGTGGAAATATCGAGACTGTCAAAATTACCGGCGGCACGAATCTCGCCGGACAAATTTCCGCCAAGCGGCTCCCGCAGTGACGCAAGCGCTGAAGCGCGTGGCAAATCCACTGAGGTATGAACTGTTAAGTTCATGGATGGTTCGGAATAATTTACCGTACCCGCAATATCGGCTGAAAAACCATCGGCGGCAAAGCGCGCGTATGAAATCTCAATGCCGTTGTTTTTTAAATTAAGATTGCCGGTAAATTGCAGCGTTCCGGCAGACAGGGCTACATCTTCGTGTCTCAGGTCTGCATCCGTCTGATTTTCGAAAACGATATGGTGTAAAAGAGTTTGCGCGTCGCCTGTGACATCGAGATTCCATTCTGGAATTTTTATGAACAGTTTTTTTGAAAGGTCGTCGTACCGGAAAACGCCGTCGCGGATTATTGCATGGGCGATCAGAATATCGGGCGCGCCGCCATCTCCGGAAGACTGAAAAACAGGGATATTGTCATTCCCGTCATTGTCCGCATAGTAATAAATTTCTGGTCTGACAAGCGATATTTCCTCAACAACAATTTTGCCCCTTAGCGCGTTTCGTATGCTTAAATCAAAAGCGGCATGATCGGCTCGAAATAACGGCGGCAGATCTAAAGCCGCCGTTGAACGTATCGTAAGGTTATTAAAAGCCGCGCGGCCGCGGAAATAACCCAGGCTGACGGATGAAGCTTCCACGCGGATTCCGACACTCTTTTCAAGATAGCGGCAAAGGTAATTGAACTCGAAACGTTTTGCGGGAGGCGTCAGAAGCAGACAGAATACGACGGCGGTCAAAATCACGCATGCCGTAATTATCCTGATTGTTCGTCTAAACCACCGTTTTTTCATGAAAATGGTCTCTTAACCAAAACTAAATAACATACCATGTAGTTCAATCAATAGCATCACAGTTTCTTCGTTGAACTATCCTCATTTTTGAAGTGATATGGGAGCCGCCTGTCGGCGGCACACCGAGAACCATCGTTGCGGTAACTTCTGTTGAAATTACCGGTATGCCATTGCTGGGAGCGCTGACATCCTGTCCGCATTGTTTCAATTCAATGTGCGCAACAGCGCGCTTCAATTGAAAACTTTTCCTTGTTTGATAGAATAAAAGTTTATCCTTTGTATGCTATTGGAAATGTGATGAGTTCGAAAAACGCTGATTAATTGCCCGTACGGGATGAAGCACAAGGCGCGCGGAGCGCGGGAATCGAGGCATATATAGAAATATGCCTCGGTTGCGAACACCGAGCAACGTGTAGGGGCGTAGCGCGCTACGCCCCATGTACCAGCACAGAGAATTAATCAACGTTTTCATATAGGATATGATCCGAAATACTGATTAATAATCGCTCCAAAAGCTGTGAAACGTGAATAAAATGAACGGGAAAATCCAGGAGTTGCATGCTTACCGGCGGATTACGAACAAAAAGTATTAAGAAAAAATCTCAGGAAAACATGCCGTGCGTCACAGTCATAACTGTTTTACGTAATGGAAAAAATACCATTGAAAATACCATTTTAAGTGTGATAAACCAGACTTATTCAAATATCGAATATATCATAATCGATGGCGCGAGCACTGACGGCACTTTAGATATAATAAAAAAGTATGAAGAAAAATTTGATTATTGGATAAGTGAACCGGATAAAGGAATTTACTATGCAATGAATAAGGGAGTTGATCTGGCAACCGGGGAATGGGTTATTTTCATTAATTCAGGAGACAGTTTTTATTCCCGGTTTGTATTGGATGAATTTATTAAACACTGTAGTACTGTAAATGCGCCTGTATTTTACGGTGACGCGAATTTTATTTTAAAAAATAAACAAAAAATCATTAAACCGGGACTATTATCAAAAAAAAATCACATGACTTTCTGCCATCAGGCTTCATTTGTAAAAACAAATTTACTGAAAGAGTTGCATTTTGATACAACCTACGAAATCTGCGCAGATCGAGACTTTTTCTGGAGGGCCTTAATACGCGGTTATTCGTTTCAATATATCCCTGTTGTAGTTTGTAATTATGAAGGAGAAAACGGAATTTCAGCTATGAATCGCGCTAAAACCAGGAAAGAACAAGGTCGTATTGAAGGCAGTGATAAAAAAATGTGGTGGCGTTTCAAGCAGGTAATTTTTGTTATTGCATGCGCAATCGATAAAACGCTTCCAATAAAGATATTGCCGTTATTATTATCCAAAATAGAAAGTCATTGATATGCCGTCAAGAGCCATGGAATATAGTTTTATTGTAACCAATGCTTCACAGGATAGTACGACTTTCATGACTTCGGCAACAGTGGGATAGTATGAAATTCAGCATAATCGTTCCAATCTACAATGTGGAAAAATACCTGCGGGAATGCGTCGACAGCATTCTTATTTCAGACTACACCGATATTGAAATAATACTGGTTGATGACGGTTCGACTGATGAATCCCCTCAAATATGCGACGAATATGCCGCCCGCGATAATAGGGTGAATGTCCTTAATATTGCAAACTGCGGCCCTTCCGTAGCGCGTAACACGGGATTGAAAAACGCGACGGGCGACTATGTTCTATTTGTGGACAGCGATGACTGGATAGACGCAGGCGTCATTACCGAAATGGCAAAGCTTGTCGAAAACAGCGCCATTGAAATTGACATAATGTTTCTGGAAGCGGTGAAAGTCTACGAAAAAGGCGCCATGCGGCCTATGGGAGACGGTTACATAGCCGAAAGAATAAACGGGCGCGAAAAAGCGGCGGTTATGGATCACATTTCCAGCCTGCCAAAATTTCCGGGAAGCGTTTGCAGCAAACTTTTCCGCCGCGAGCTTTTGACTAAAAACAGTATTCATTTCAGAGAAGGGATATATAGCGAAGATATTGACCTGGTGATTGCCGCGCTCAATGTTGCGCAGGGGTTTGCTTATTGCCCGCAGCCGTATTATTTCTACAGGCAGAATCGTCCCGATTCCATTTCATTTTTGCCGGGCGAAAAAAATTTCGTCGATCTGCTGGGCATAATTCAAAGACACGTTCAAATGGATACATCGGTTCATCAATATCAGCCGCAGATAAACGCGTTTCTGGCTTACGAATATGTGGTTGCTATGTTTCTCTTTTCATTTCTATCAAAGGACGCGCAACGCAAACACATTAAGCAAATGCGCGATTTGCGGTGGGTTTTGCGCTTTGGCCGCAACCGCAAAGCAAAGCTGGTCAGAGCCGCCTGCGCCATGTTTGGGATTTTTTGCACCACGCGATTATTGCGGCTGTACAAGTCCTGGACTATCCCCATTTTTTGAAGTGAATATGTCCTCTGCAAAGGTTTGCTCTTGCCGCTTCCAAAAGAGAAAGCGCTGTGGTGAGTTTTGAAATATCCTTGCCGCGTTTTTCCATCAATTTATCCATTAAACGCAAGTTGGACGGTTGCGGTCACGTGCCTGCCATTTCAAAATGGACAATATTCCAGTATTATTGACGCGGACATATCAAAATGAAAATACGAATTTTATTTATATGCTGCCTGGCTTTCCCTGGAATGATTTACGGCCAGCATCGTCCGCTGAAAACGGACGATGCTTCCCTGCTGCCTGTGGGATGGGTGCGCATGGAAATCGGTACGGAATTCCTTCAGCGGCAGCGTTACGCGCTTTCAGGGCTTGAGGGCGATTTGACGCGCGGAACCGCCGCTATCGGCGTCGGAGTCGGAGAGTACGCCGAATTTCAAATTTCGGGCGTTTTTCAGGAGGTTCTATCCATTTCCAAACGGATGGATCCGGTTGTTGCGCCTGATATTTCCGGCAATTCCACACGGTCGGTGGGAAATCTTACGCTGGGAACCAAGTTGAAGCTTGTCGGAGAAAAAAAACGGAGGCCTGCAATAGCGTTCAAATTCGCGGTTGAGCTGCCGAACGCCAACCAGGCGCGCGGTCTGGCCAATGACGAGACCGCGTTTTACGCCGATTTGCTTTTTGGGAAAAATATCGGACGCGCTAGGGTGCTGGGTGATTTGGGATTCGCTATTTTAGGTTCGCCGGTTACAGCCGGCCAACAGGCCGATCTCCTGACTTACGGCGTCGCCGTCGTCACGCCGGTAAATCACAGGCTGAATCTTTTCGCCGAAATCAGCGGGCGCGAAGGCCCGGAACGCCGCAGCCTCGGCAACGAGAATAACTCCCGGTTCCTCGCGGGAATTCAACTGCGCACGGGCGCAATCCTATGGGATATTGGAGCCGTGACGGGACTCAGACATTACGAACCGAAATCAGGAATCGTCGTCGGGGCGGCGTATAAATTCCAGGCATTTAATAAAATCACAAACCGCTCCAATTAATTACGCGCCGTAGGGGACGCCGCCTTAGGCGTCCCTACGGCCTGTCTTATGAATTCCTCGAGACCGCGGACGCTCTCCATATCTCGATATGCCAGATGTTTGTTCCTTGCGATTTTTTCGGAAATTTCCTTTCGCCATTCCGGTTCTTTGGCAAGACGCGCGGCGATTGCGACATATTCGTCAAGATCCCGGCCTTCAGTTTCGTCGATTTCAATCATTTTTAGTATGCCGTTGGTATGCCGGCCACGCATCAATTTGCCCGGCATTGTTACGATCGGCAGATCGCATGCCAGCGCCTCAAGAGTTGAATTACAACCCGACCATCCGATACTGTCTAAAAACACGTCGGCAAGCTTGTTCAGCGCGTTATAATGAGCGGTATCGAGAGGCGGAAGCATTTTAACATAATCTCCCACACACAGACCGAAACGGGAAAACGCCGTTTCCAGCCTCCGCAGGAAGAGATCTCCCGCTTTGCCTGACCTGGCATGGTTGAGAAAAACGAACTGGCACACGCCTGCTTTCATTGCGATTCGCGGAAACACCTCGTCATGCTGCGGCAGATATTTAAAAAGCGACTGCGTGCATATAAACAAAGGAATATCATCCCGCAGACCGAAATGGGTGCGATCTACCGATGCGGCCGAATCATCGAGCGGTTCGTAATAAATCGACAGGTTGGGAAGGCGGACGAGTTTTTCGCGATAGTATTCCTGCCCGTTTTCAGGTTCCATCAGATCGCTGCTTAGATAATAATCCATGGTCGGGAAACCGGATGTGTCAGGATGCCCCCATGATGTGCATTGAACAGGCGCGAGACGGAAGGCCGCCAGGCGCGACGTCATACGATCCATTCCGATTTCCGGAATAATCAAAACGTGCAAACGGTCTTCGATTATGCATTTTAGCCAGTCTTCGGTTGCAGGCAGATTTTCAATAACTCTGTAAAAGCTTTTTTTCGCGATTTCCGTCTGTTCGTCGTTTGTCCTGCCTGTGTAATACCCGTACAGTTGAAATTCTTCCCTGTTCAGGTTTTCAACCCATCCCTTGATAGGTATTTTCCAGTTGGAATGATGGTTAAAAAATCCAGACAGAATTCCAACCCTTATGGGTTCACCGGGTTTTACCGGAGGCATAGGTTGCTCGCAGACCCACCCAGGAAAAC
>Ga0082212_10010508_pt1 | contig 11835 bp, 2 predicted proteins | sample TergutNt197P3_FD_71548 | JGI IMG/M metagenome (GOLD analysis project Ga0082212, IMG submission 71548) | Neocapritermes taracua P3 segment gut microbial communities from Petit-Saut dam, French Guiana - Nt197 P3 | ecosystem: Host-associated > Arthropoda: Insects > Digestive system > Gut ... | reverse complement strand
TGGTTAAAATCCGGCACTTCCACATTGCTAATCACCCACTTATAACCCAGATGTTCGGGTTCGAGTTTCAGGTATAATAATATGGTACGTTCTTCGCCGTTCCACAAAAATTTGGTGGTAAGTTCGGCATACCATTTGTCGCCGTAAAAGTCCAAAAAGAGCGGTTTTTCGTCGGCTGTTACCTCTTTCACAAAGGCGTCGCGCACCTCCGTAGGAATGGAAAATCCTTGTCGGTCGAAGAGCGACACCAGATAAGGTTTGCGCATCTCGTTGCTGCGAAACTCGGGCGCATTATCGGCATAACGCACTCCCATAGCGTTTTCTTCGTTGTTAAAACGCCGAAAAAACTGATTGACCTGTTTCACCTCCGAATAAAACAACGATTCATCATAGACCACCTGTCCGATTTGTTGGTTTTTTTGCGCTGTCGCGGTGTGGCAGCACAGTAAAATAGTTACTATTATCAGATGTATATACTTCATAAAAATCTATTATACAATTTGTTATAAAAAACGCTTGGGCGCAGTAAATTATTGCAAAGGTAAGAATTTTCAATGATTAATGATATTTTATAAAAAAACCATCAAAATTTATACTTATTTAGACTTGAATAGCAGATATTTCCACTATTTTATACGCCGTAAAAAAGACCTCTTTTTTTCGTAAAAAAAAAGTTAAAAAATGTTGGTTTACAACTCTTTGATTATCATTGAGTTTTTTGAAACAGAGATATTTTTTTTTATTTTTCCCGCCTTTTTTTTTGATGTTGTGTTATTAAAAGGCGTATCTTTGCCAACGCTTTATTCCGCTATATAGGTATAGTAGCGGGGCGTAAATAACGGTTTTATGGTAAACGACGTTTTAGAGGTATCAACACTAAAACAAAAGCAAAAATTCTTTCTTTTGTGTGGTATACTTATGTCCGCTTGTCAATATGGAAGCAAAAAACTTCAAAAAATCAAAGTAAAAATTTTACCTCAAAAATCGTCTTTTTTTAGGGCGAAAACAGAAACAAGCACCCTCAGAAAAATGAGGTATCTGCCTCATTTTGTTACATTTATACAACATTGTAACCCTGCCGCCCGAACTTATGTTCAGGCGGCAGTTTTTTCTATTTATGAAAAAAATTACGAAAATGTTACGAAAAATCAGGCGTGTTTTCGTAACGAAATTCAGAGGATAAACAATAAATGTTAATAGAAAATAATAAAATTTAACACATAATTAATTAAAAATAAGGAAATGAACAAAATCTACACAAATTTCAGAAAAAGGCTGCCCGTTGTTGTGGCGGCGATGGTACTTTTTTGTACTGCATTTGAAACAAAATCACAATCCACCACGCCGGGCGAAGTAAGTAGTCCTAACCATAACTGGATGGTGTGGCTAACGCCCGATGGGTATGACAGCGGGGTATGGACGAACCGGTTTGTCGGCGGCGCCTCTCCGGGGAGTTTTTCACGGCTGCAAGCGCCGCTCACAGGCACTACGGCTGCTCCCAAAGTGGAAGGGTTGAATTTTCATGAAGCGGCGCGTTTTACAACGCCCGGCAACGGTTCGGCGCCCAACCAAATGGAGTCGTCAAGTAATTTCACCATTACAACGGGAGAATCCTTTACCGCTTTTATTGTGGCAAAAAAAGGAACGGGGCAAGGCGATACGTGGAACTATATGCTTGGCTACGGCGCCGGCGCTCAATGGCAAGCGGTTGGTATTTGGATGAATCCTGCCAACACAGATGTACGTTTTGGGTGGCCCAGCGGCACAGTCAACAACGCCAACACCAACCATTTGATAGCCTCTTACGGTGCGCCGGGGATTTTCACCGTTGACAATCCTAACATGGCAACTTTTGTACAGGGGTATAACAATGGCGTTGGACCTGCCAACTCCGCTGCCAATACAAACAATTCATCGGTAAACAATCCGTTGCGAATCGGATCGAGCCGTTACGATAACAATGGCGAAAGAGGTTTTAACGGTGAAATTCAAGAAATAATCGTAGTAAAAAGGACGGGTACGGGTTATATGGATCCCAACGATATTAAAAAAATCCACTCCTATCTTGCTGTAAAATACGGCATTAGCCTGAATCACGATTATGTTATCGGCAACAACACTATATATGATATAAGCGCGGCGCCAAGTTATAACAATAACATTTTCGGTATCGGGCGCAATGACGCTTCGCAACTCTATCAACGTCAGTCAAAAAGCGTTTCCGGCGATGTGCTGACTGTTTTTTGCGGTAGCGCTGTTACACGCTTAAACGATGAAAGTAACGGAACATTCGCCGACGATAACAGTTATTTACTATTAGGAAATAATGGTTTAACCGGAAACGGCGTTTACAGTTATCTTGAAAATACGATTTTCGGTGCAAATTTCCCCGGTGAAGAGTTTATGATACCTGCCCGTATCAGTTTTCGTACAAACCTGATTTACAGGGCGCAAGTAACAACAGAGGGCGTTTCCGATATGCAAACCGTTAATATGAAAGTAAGCAATGTTCCCAATGCGTCTTATGTGATTGTTTCTCCCAATGCCGGTTTTCCGCAGGCGGACACACGTTTTTATCGCATTTTGAACGGCGTTGCCGCCAATGTACGGGTGGCAGATGGCGAATACATCACCTTTGTCGGTTTTGAACCTACGCCCGGCGGTATCACCATGACGCCCTATCAACTTGATATTTGGGTGAACGGCGACAACTCTACCAACGCTATGTGGTTCAACCTTGCTGCTTCTGCATACGAGTTAGAGAAATTTTCTACCAATGCGCCTGTTGTGCGTAACTCGAATATGAATTTTCACAAAGAACTCTATTTTGGCAATACCGCCAGCAGTAAATTACGTACCAACGCTCCTTATACCATGCTCAACAACTACTCTTACTATGCCTTTGTGGTATCGGAAAGAAGTGGAAACGGCGAACAGATTTTGTTATCTTATAATCCGACCACCACAGCCGCCGCCGCCCGCCGGAGTTCGTTACAGTGGAACGACAGCAATATAAGAGGCGGCTGGAATGTAACCACGCCTACGGCTTTAAGCCCTGCCAATACGTCGGACTTCGGTATTGCGACAATGGCTGTTCGGGCGGGCGCAGGCGCAGGTACCAGTACGTTGTATATGAATGGAAGCGCTCCTACGGTTCATACCGCAGCAAACCAAAATATCACCGACGTCAATTTGCTTGTCGGAAACGGACATAACAATAACACTACCGGAAACATGCTTGGTTTCAACGGCGCTATTCAAGAGATGATTTTGATAAGAAAAAGCGACAATTTGGCGATAAATCAATCCGATTTTGATAAAATTCACACTTACCTTGCCATTAAATACGGTATCACGCTCAACACCGGCGATTATATTGTATCTACCGGAACATCGGTCTGGACACGAAGTCAAAATGCCGGTTATACCGATGATATATTTGGTATCGGACACGATTACACCGCCGGATTGAATCAGGTGCAAAGTAAGAGTAGCAATACCGATTTGCTTACGATATACAAAGGTACGCTCAATGCCCTCAACGACAATACCTCCAATCAACTCGACAACCTTGATTTTTTGATGCTCGGTTCTAACGGAATGACGGGAAAAACGCTCTATGTTCAAAGCGACAACACGCTTTACGGCGAAAATTTCGGAACCGCTTATGAAACAACGACAGAAAATCGTTTGAATTTCCGTTTGAAAACCATTTACAAGGCGCAAATTACTACGGCTAACGTTGCCGGAGGGTCGCAAACCGTTGATATGAAATTAAATACGGTTGTTAAAGTATCGTGGGTGATGGTCTCTCCGAACACCTCTTTTCTCCCTGCCGACACGCGAATTTATCCCATTACCAACGGCATTGCTACCGGCGTTTTAATCAACGATGGCGATTATATCACCGGCGCCGGATTTGAACCCACTCCGGGCGGTATAGATATGACGCAATACGAACTCGATATTTGGGTAGACGGCAACCACTCTACCAATACCTCGTGGGCAAATTTGGCTACTGCCAACTTTACGCTCGACAAAAGAACAACAGGACCCACTGTAAGAAACTCTCATTTTAACTTTCAACGCGAACTCAATTTTGCCGGCAACGGCGTTAAACTGTATGCACCGAACTACAACATAACAAGGGGCAATACCTATCATGTTTTTGTTGTTTCGGAATCTCAGGGAGCCAACGGCGTACTGCTCAAATTCAGCGGTAATAACGACGCCACAAGCGCCAATCTGCGTTGGAACTCATCGAATACCAACATTTTATCTTCCTACTGGAACACAACGCAACGCTCGCCCAACTGGAACACAGCCAACGGTTTTGAACGTTACGGTATTGCCACGATGAACATCAATAATGTAAACTCTACCGGTTCGGTTACACTCGGTTTGAACGGTACGATGTCGGCGCCATTTGGTTTGGTCAATACCACCGCCGGCGGCGGCGCCGAATACACCGCTCCGCTGACCATCGGAAACGGAAACACCGCCAACAGCAATGCCTACGCATCGCCGTTCAACGGTACGATACAGGAAATTATCATTCTCCGGAAAAATTCATCAAATACGTTGATGACCAACGCAGAATTGGATAAAGTCCACACCTACTTAGCCGTCAAATATGGGCTTGCCCTTGATGTAACCAAAAACTATGTCATCTCCAACGATGATATTGTGTGGGATAGAACGGCTAATGTCGGTTATACCCACAACATATTCGGAATTGGGCATGACTACAACGCCGGATTGCATCAAATGCAGTCGCAAAGCGTTGGTAATAAAAGTTTAACGCTCTTTTTGGGGGATAAAAAAACGCTTAACTCCGAAAATACCGAAACGCTCGCCGACGGGCAGTTTTTGATGATTGGCGCAGACTCGGACGCCATTATAAAACCATTGGAAGGCATTGTCCCCGAGATGGACATTTACGAAGACGGGCAACAACTGCTGGGAATTGCTTTCAATATTCAGAGTGCGACCTACAAGGCGCAGTTGAATCAACTGCCCTCCGGAATAGCCGTTAAACTGCAAGTAGCGGAAGATTTTACCTACGTGCTGGTCTCTTCCGATGCTACTTTTACCCCTTCGCAAACAAAACTTTATCCCATTGATAATCAATTACATATTGTAGAGATAGAACTTAACGCCACCTACAAATTCTTCAAATTAATAGGTTTTGCACCCGGTCCCGGCGGAGTATCAAACGGATTGCTGATGTGGCTACGTGCCGATTCCGAATCGGCTTTGAAAATTGTCCACCGCCCCAGCGACGACCCTTCGCTTACCGGATCCAGCAACGTTCCCACAGATTTGATAGCAGCAGATCCCGAAAACGTACCTTGCGCTGTGCAGTGGGCGGATTTGGTACGGGAAGTTACCTACATCAATAATCCTGCACACAAGGCTCCTATATATAATTCAAACTCGCCGGAGATGAATTTCAAACCCGGTATTCGTTTTTGGAGCCAAACGGCAGGAGGTAATACTGATGTAACTTTATCTTCCGTAATGTCGCGGAGCGCCGGTTTGTTGCTAACTCAGGAAACCCCTTCTCAACAACATACAACATATATGTTGGTAAATAATAACTTTAGCACCGGTCCAAGGTTCTACGGAATGCAGTTTGGAGCCAGTGGTAGCCTTAATAGTACGAATGGTCCTGCAGACGGAGTAGAAAAAGGTACCGGCGCCAACGATGGCTATGGACAAGGACGATACAGAACGAGTGGCGGTACTGCTACCGGAAGTGTCAATTTGTTTAAAGCGGGCGCCACCTCCATGTTAGGATATAAAATAAGAGTGAATGGCTCAAATAGAAACATGACGTTCCGTTTCAATGGGAAGGAGGAAATTAATACTTCTAACGTTAATATGTCCGCAGGTAATGGATTTAATCAATCCTCTATAATAGGCGTTGGTTACGACAGAACCAGACACGTACAGGGGTATATAAGCGAGATAGTTATATTTGACAACCTGCTGTCGGAACAAGACCAAAATAGAGTAGAATCGTATTTGGCATTAAAATACGGACTTACACTTTATCCCACCAACAGTCAAAACACCTTCCCATCTCCCGCCGGCAACACATACGCCGAAACCAAACGACACAACTACACCCTTTCCGACGGCACCATCATTTGGGAAGGCGACTGTCCTTTCGGAACTGATAAAGTAGAAAAATATGTAGATTTCTACAACAACGTTGCAGCCTGTCTGCGCGACGATGCGGCAAGATTGCTCAACATGCAAGCTCACTCTACCAACGTCGGTTCCATTATGTATATGGGCGTTGCCGGTACCAAACTCACGCAGCACGGAGAGTTTCTCGGCGCTTTCGACTTTGACAATGAAGCAGTTATATGGGGCAACAACGGTAAAATCGGAGTTACGGAAACCGATGAGACGTGCGGAGATTTTGACGGACGTTTCAACCGTATTTGGCGTGTAGAAAAATGGACGCGCGACGACCGTCCGATAGAGATGCTCATTGCCGCACGGCAACAAAATCAGTATTTAACCATCGGCGCCGACCCCAACGTACAAGATTATTACATGAGAATAAAAGAAGGTTACGAAGTTTTCCTTATTGTAGCCGATTCGCCCGCCGACATCGAAAGCGGCAACTTCAACGCCGTAATTCCCATGACCTATATCTCAAATAACTTCCAAACCCATTTTTTCCTCTCCGAAAAAGAGACCTACATGACATTCGGTTACAAACACAATACCAAAGGGTGTTTGCCCGACGAAGATGAGGAATTTGACGGTTCCAAACTGTTCCAATGGACGCAATACACCAGCGCCTCCAACCGTGCAACGGGGCATGTGCCGCAGGTGCCTGCTGCTCCGAGTGAAGGCTACACCTTCGACGCCAACGGCATTGATTGCATCTCAAAAGTGATGTTCCAATCGCCGGTAAGAGCCACGCGCGGCTATCCGCGTTCAAGCAACACTCCGGCAAAAGGAACGTTGGAAGTACGCCGTACCTATGGCGGAGTCAATGAATATGTAACCATCAACGTGAAATTCAGCCAGTTGGTAGTTCCCGAGTTTACCATTTCGGGCATCGACGGACCGTACCGTTCTTACGACGACATAGAAGTATACGGTTCTTGTCCGAACAACGACTATATCTTCCCCACGCTCAGTTATATGCAAGGTCCTACCAATGCCACCACATACGCCTTAAAAGGATTGAAAGCCGTTGGCACGCGCACCAACCGCGCAGCGGCAAACAACAAAAACGGCATGATGAGCGTAGAGTTTGACGGAGGCGTAGATGAAGTAACCATCAAATATAAACTGAACAACCGACGCGCCGGCACCCAACGCATCTTTGTATCGCCCATGACGCTGCGCTCGGCAGTCTATCCGCCGCCGTTGAACGAAGACAACCTCTCATTTACCAAACGGGCAAGTGAAACAGCAATCACAAGTTGCGAAGACATCATCTACACTTTTTACATAGAAAATGCCAACTGCGATGACAAATATCTCACTTTTACCGATGTTTTACCTGAAAAATTGAAATGGACGCATTTGGCGTTGGACACCATCAATTCGCAACACAATGCGCTGCTGCAAGTGGGTGATTACGAAGGAAGCAATATTTTACACATAGAAAATCTGCTTGTCCCCGGCACTAAACAACTCCGTTTCAGGGCAACCGCCACCCCCGACGAAGATACGCCAAGCGCCTTTTATGAAAATCGCGCAAATATTGAGTATGAAAGAGTTACAACAGAGGTATGGGGAGAAATTATCAGCGTGGATAAAGAAACGTTGGAACTCAACAGCAGCGTTTGGATAGAACATACCGACCGTCCCGCGCCCATTACGATGGAGATTACCACCGACCGAGAAACCTATTTTGCCGATGGCGAAGTGAAATTTACCTACAAAATCACCAACCCCAACCCCGCCATAGAAGATGTGTACATGGATTTTGATTTCGATGAAGGTTTCAAATATGTCGGTGGCACTTTCAGCATCTACGACGAAGGCGGAACGCCGCTGCCCGACGCCGTGCTGATAGTAGACATGAGCGAACCGGATATGTTTAGCGTTGCCGGAGACGCCGACGCCGAAAACGGCTTTGTCTTGCCCGGAGGCGTTACCAACGTAACCTTTAAGGTGAAAGCCCCCACGCCAACCACCAACCCCATACTGAAAGAGTATGACGATGACAATCTGCCCACTGATGACTTTGTACCGATGATTGTTACCAACACTTTCTATACTTCGCCGGAAGATCCCTGTATCTGGAGAATAGTCGAAAACCTCTCGGGCGACATAGAGATACCCTACCAAAGTACGGAAATAGGGTTTTATGCGAAAGATGTTTATTACGATGAACTGGAAAACGAGCCTGTTTGCCCCGGCAACGTACATTTTCTTGCAGAAATTGAAGGCGACGACATCAGCCTCAACGCCGGATTCTTAAAATGGTACATCGACGGCGTTGAAATAGTTACCGCCGGAGACCTTACCGAGTGGGATATGGCTTTTGGAGAGGGTGTTTATATCGTAAAAATGGAATTGACACTCTACGATAACGTAACAAAAATAAGCGTAGAAGGTGAAATGACGGTAGAATTTTGCGGCTCCGTAACCTACGACACCAACTACGGCGTTGGTCCTACCATCCGCACAGTACCGGTACTCGTTGATTCCGACTGTTTTACCCTCGACGAGCCTCTAACGCTCACCCCGCCCTTTATTCACCCCGACGGGCAATATTTCATCGGCTGGGCTTCCGCGCCCGACGCCGTCAAAGGAAAATGGCAACCCGGCGACTGCGCCGCTTTCAGAACCGATACCATCATATATGCCGTTTGGAACGAAATACCGTTGCCTTGTGAAAATCCGCTCATCGCTTCGGTGCAGGTACGGCAGCAGCCAACTTGCGGTAACAACGACGGCATTATCTGCATTCTGACCGACGGCAGCGCCACCAATGTCAGTTATTTCCTCAAAGGACTCAACCACACCTTCAAAGACGTGTTGCCCTCCAACGGCGTTATTTCTAACCTGCCGGCAGACATCTACAACATCACCCTTATCGACGAAGATACCCCTTGCAGCGGCGACAAAATCCGCCTCTCGCTCATCAACAAAGACGCAGCAACCATCGTTACCGATTTGGCTGTTACAGACGCTTTCGACTGCGACAGCGACGGAACGCTGACAATAACCGTAACAGGATCAGTGGATTACAAATACAGCATCGACGGCAAACCTTACCTCCCGTCGGAAGGCGTTAATCCCCTTACCATCAACGTAGGCGTGGGCGACCATACTTTGTATATAGAAGATGAAAACGACTGCGAAACGCCGGGCGGCGCTTTCACCGTCAGAACCGATGACGACGGCAACCTCGCCTGCTCCGTTTACGAAGAAGCCCCCGCCGTGTGCGGCGACGAAAACGGCGTACTGGGAATTACCGTAACCGCCGGAACGCCAACGCATTACCGCGTCAATGGCAGCGTTTGGTTCGACATCGAAGATGACCCCACATTGCTCGGCAAACCCGCCGGACATTATCAGGTTGAGGTGCGAGACGGCGATTGTATCTCCAAAATGAAAGAGACAAACATCACCCACGACAGCGGCGATTTCACCGTGTCCGTAACAAATATCTTCGCAACAACCTGCGAAAAAAATAACGGTAGCGTCGAAATCATCATCAACGGCGCCCCCGACGACTATTACTACAGCCTTAACTTTGGAGCAACAAAAACGCCCTTCACCACATCGACAGCCAATGAAAAATACCTCATCAAAGAGTTATGGGCGGGCGTTTATACCATCACCATCGGAAACCTTACCACCGGTTGCGAGTTCAACCTCCACAACGTGGAAGTGCCGCAAAACAAACATTTACTCGTTGAAATAGCCAACATTGTGGTATCAAAAACCAACAACGGCGTTCTTTGCGATGGCGCAAATGTGTTGTTAAAGGTAGATAACCCCGAAGATTTTATCGGCGCAACCTACCAATGGTATAAAGACGATGTTGTTATTTCGGGCGAAACCAAATTTTACTATTTGGCAACAACGCCGGGCGTTTATGTGGTGAAAATAACAAAAAGCGTCTGTACGTTCCCCTCCGCAGAGATGGAGGTAATATACAGCGCTACTACGTTGGATATCCCGCAGGTGGCGATCACCAACGGCGGGTCGATTTGCGATGGCGGCGATGTGCTGATGAGCGTCATCAACACAGGCGATTACGTTGATTATCAATGGTATAAAGATTATGTTGCTATTCCAGCTGCCACGTCGTCTTCGTACCTCACAACAACGGCAGGCGTGTATTTTGTAGAGGGAAAAACCGCTACCTGTTCCGCTGTTTCACCCGTTCAAACGGTAACCGACCACACCAATATTGCCGCTCCGACAGCAACCACGCCGCAAATATTCTGCAGCGGCGCCACTGTTTCCAACCTGAAAGTAGAAAACGAAATCGAAGTGGTCTGGTACAACGCCCCCTCCGGCGGAACGGCATGGACGGCAACAGACCCGTTGAACAACGGCGACATCTATTACGCCGCACAAACCAGCGCCGGATGCGGCTCGGGACGTACCGCCGTAAAAGTTATCATCGACAATAACATTTTACTACCGGCGCCGGAGTTACCCGGATTGTTTGAATTTTGCCAATCCACATCGCCCACCACGCTGGCTGATATCCCTACCTTCGGAAACACTACCCTTTTATGGTATGACAAAAACGGAATTTTACTCTACCCCTTGGCAGGTTTTGAACTCTCGGATTATGAAATAGAAGATGGCGACCTCTACTTTGTGGCACAAAGCGCAGGAAACTGCGTCAGCGCACATAAAACGCCAATAGAAATCGTCATCACCGAAGATTATCAACCCGACGCCCCCACCATGGAGACCGTACAACACTTCTGTCCGGGCGCGTTGGTGAACAGCCTCGCCAAACCAAACTCTCAAATAGTATGGTATGACGCCCCCGAAGACGGCACGCCGTTAGACGGTAGCGAAGAGTTGGTTGCCGGTTTTTATTATGCCGCTCAAAAAGCAGGACATTGTGAAAGCGAAAGGGTAAAAGTGGAGGTGATACTCGACAAATATCCCAAACCCGTAACATTGCCTGTTCAAACAATATGTAACGCAGTGGGAACGCCCACCCTCGCCAACCTGATGATTACCGGTACCACCATCCGCTGGTATGACGCTCCGGTGGCAGGAAACCTCTTGCCGCTGAGTACACCCATCGCCAACGGCGAAGACTACTGGGCAGCGCAATCGCTGGGAACGTGCGAAAGCGACCGTGTGAAAATATCCATCGTCTTTGAATGTTACAAACCCTACGGAACGGTATTCCCCTTTGTCCATACCGGCAACAACGCCTACGACGAAGAATTTGAAACCGTCGCGCGGCTCTATGCCCTGCCACCCGAAGCAGCAGCAGACAAAATCGGATATATCCGCAAACAAATACACCTCCATATTGCCTTTGCCTCCTACTACGACTGCCTTGTCGACGGTATGCTCTTAGGAGCGCCTTTGCACCCGGGCGTCATCAACAACACCAACAACCCCGGACTGCCTATCGACTGGAGCATCATCGGCATCACCGGAGGTACTGTCAACCACACCACCCTCTCTGCCGCTCATCCATGTCCTACCGCCAACATCGGAAAATATACCTTCGACAACGTTGCCCCCGGCAAATATGTCTTGGAAATATCCCGTCAAGGATTCCTTTCCCGTTACGGTTTGGTGGAGGTAACGAGCAGTCATTACTTGCAACACCGCGAAATCTTGGCAGGAGACGTCAATGGCGAC
>Ga0082212_10010507_pt1 | contig 11835 bp, 12 predicted proteins | sample TergutNt197P3_FD_71548 | JGI IMG/M metagenome (GOLD analysis project Ga0082212, IMG submission 71548) | Neocapritermes taracua P3 segment gut microbial communities from Petit-Saut dam, French Guiana - Nt197 P3 | ecosystem: Host-associated > Arthropoda: Insects > Digestive system > Gut ... | reverse complement strand
AGCAGGAGGAGGCCGAGCTCGCCCAGGCGCAGAGCGAACTCCACACGGTCCTCTTCGACCTGCGAAAGAACAACCAGGCCATCAGGACCTTCTGGCACGGGTATCTGAAGTAGGGGGCAATCACCGTGTTTCTGCTTCTCCAGGCAAGCCCCTCCAACTTCCAGAGGGTGGTCGACGAGAGTTTCAGGCTATTGGGCGACTTCATCAGGAACGACAGCCTGATAGCCGCCGAGGCCATCTTCGCCACCATTCTGACCTTCCACGTCCTCGTGGGCGCAGCCGAGCTGGTCTCGGGCAAGGACTGTAGGCTCACCGCAGGCACCTTCTGGATAAGGATACTGTTCACCGCCCTGCTGATAGCTTCGTTCCAGACGATCTTCGTGGAGTTCGGTAGGCAGATAGCCAGGGACTGCATGGCCGGCATTGCCGACGCCTACCTGGACATGTGGGAGAACTGGTGGAACGCCGCCAACGACGAATACCAGACAGTCTCGAACCAGGTCACGGGCTTCCTCTCGCTGCTGAAGTTCATCGCCAGTTGGCTAGTTGAGAGCATCACCAGTTCGATAGGCTTGGGCATAGCCCAGATACTCGGCGTCTGCCTGATGCTCTACATGTTCGTCCAGGGCTTCATTGCCACGGGCTCGGCCTGTATAGTCCTTGCCCTGGGGCCCATAGCCCTGCCCTTTGCGGCGCACGAGGGGACGCAGGACATCGCCATAGGCTACGCAAAGACCTTCCTCATCTACGTGGTGCTGTACATGCCCATGCTCCTGTTCGGCTTCCAGATAGCCCTGACCATACTCCTGCAGGTCAACCTCGCCACCAACGGGGCCACCGCCGCCGGCGGTGGGGGGATGGTCGAGAAGGTCGTGTGCACAATCGCAGCCCCCTTTGCCGCCGCCGCCTTCATCTGGGCTGTGCCGAACGTGATCAAAGGAGCCATCAAGTGAAAAGCAGTTCTCAGTTCTCAGTTCCCAGAGGGCATATTCCAGTGGCAGGACTGAGAACAATAGCCACCTCAACAGGAAATGAGTATGAGTAAGGGCAAAAACAACCAGACGGAGATTCCAGCCAAGGACATAGCCGTCGCCGGCAAAGAGGCCAACTTCTTTCTGCCCTGGGGCAGCCTTATGAGCGCCTACGCCCAACAGCGTATCGTCCTGTGGGTCATGGCCCCCTGCCTGATCGCCTCGGTCCTTGGCAACGTGTTCCAGGCGTGGCAGTCGCGGAAGCGCGAGACCTGGGTGTTCGTAAAGGACAGCCTGGGCAACGTCGTACAGGCAGACCCGAACGCCTTCCTGAGGGCCGGGGAGGGGCGGGACGCCATGGAAGTCAAGGGCTTCGCCCTGCGCTTCTGCAGGGACGCCTTTGAGTTCACCCCCCTGGACGTGCAGGACAGGATCCGCTACGCCCTGCGCTTCGTGGAGCCGAAGTCCCAAGGCCCCGTCCGCAGCAGCCTGAGGCTGCCCGAGAGGGCAAAGCAGGTGTCCCTTGGCTACTCCGTAAAGATCGGGGACGACGTAGACAGGGGCAAAATCCCGGAAATATCCATCATCAGGGACGACCCCTGCGAAGTCCTGGCGGTTTTCACCAGGCACGGCGTCGATTCCAGCGGCAGCGCCGTTGCCCTGCCGCCCCTTGCGGTGAGGATCGTCCTAAAGATGGTCCCCCGCTCGCCGAACAACCCCAACGGTCTCGTCGTCACGGACCTGACGACCACCAACTCATAGCCACGGAGACACTATGCACCCAACCAAAACAGTCCTGGCCCTTGCCCTGGGGGCCTCGGCCCTCGTCGGCCAGGGGCAGAGCCAAAGCCACATAGCGGGGGACGCCATGCGGATCCCCTACCAGTCCCACAGGATTTACCACATCCGATGCGTCAAGGGCGCACCGGTGATAGTGGAGCTTCCCCTGGGCGAGACCATAAAGAACGTCTGGCTGGACCGGATGTGGTTCACGGGCGAGGCAGTCCCCGGCTCGGGCCGGGTCATGCTCAAGGCCCAGAACGCAGAAGGGGTCGAGATGGAAAAGACCACGGTCCATATAGAGACCAGCGGCGATCTGAGGATTTCGGCGGTACTGGAGTGCCTGCCCTCCAACGGCGGCCGCATGCCCTCGCCCGTCTACAGCTTCTACCTGGACGGGCAGGACGAGGAGGTGGCCCGCCACAGGCTCATCCAGATCAAGGCGGAGGAGAGGGCCCAGGCCTACAAAGAGGCCATGGACGAAAGGTACAGGGCTTCCTTTGCCCAATGGAAGGCCGAGGCCATGGGCAGGCTGCACGACGGCTACAGAGTCAAGGGGGCCGCGGAAATATCCAAGGTGGCCGACGACGGCGTCCAGACCTGGATTTACGCCCCGGGGATGGCGGAGATCAACAGCCTCAGGGCAATAAACCGGGACAAACAGGAGGAGACGGTCAACTTCGAGTACGTCGACGGGGCCTACGTCGTCGACAGGGTCATCGCCCCCAACGAGAAGTTCGAGCTTTCCATCGGCAAACAGAAGACGACCATAAGCCGGAAATAGCCCACAGAGGAGGATCGATATGTCCGTGAACCATGACCCCGGCGGCCACGCCAAGGGCAACCTGAAGGTCTTTGCCCTGGCTACGGCCGGCCTGATCCTGGTCTTTGCCCTGACGGCCGTGGCCGTCTTCAAGAAAAAGTCCGCGTCCAACAGGCCCAGGGTCTCGGAGGAAGAGGCCCAGGTGGCGGAAAGGGGATCAAAGATCGCCGCCGAGAACGAAAAGGCGGCGTCCGAGCTCAGGCAGGGCCGGTTCGGGGAGGGGATGCGCTTCGACGGCCAGGGGAACCTCCTCGGCAGCCCCACGGGCCCCATCCCAGGGATAGAGAACCTGACCTTCGACCACATGGCCTCCAGGCAGGGGCAGGGCGTCAGCGGCTACGACATAGAGGGACAGGGGGTGGACCTGTACGACTACCGGCGGTACCAAAGCTACCAGCCCACCTATCGTGATTCGTACAGGCAGGGCGACCCGGACCAGATGAGGGCGCAACAGGAGGCGTCCAAACAGGACAGGGAACTGGCAAGGGAGTCCAGCCTGGTATTCAGCGTCCCGGAAAACATCACCGGCAGGCCAGCCAACCAGGGCCAGCAGCAGGGCGGCGTGCGCGGCGCCGATGGGGACGGGTACGGCGACCCCCAGGTGCAAAGGCTCATGGCGAACGCCATGGCGATGCAGAACGGCACGGGGCAGGGCGGGCCGGCGGCCAGCCCCAGCGGGGGCCGTTTCGGCGCCTTGGACCGCCCGCTGGTCTCCAGGCCGGGGCAGCTCTCGGACATGCGCGTCGGCGGCCTGCCGGAGATCGTGGCCCCGGAGGGCAAGTTCATCGACGGCGTGACCGTGGACCAACTGGAGACCTCATTCCACGACAGCCCGGTGACTGTGCTCGTCACCAGGGACTTCCTTGACCGGACGGGGCAGTTTGTCCTTATACCCCGGGGCGCAAGGATACTGGGCCTGGCATTCCGGGTTGTGAACCAGCAGCAGACCAGGATGTTCATCAGCTTCCACCGGATCATGTTCCCCGACGGCAGGAGCGCCCACTTCCCCGAGAGGCAGTTGCCCGAAGCCTTCAACCCGGGCGGCCTGCCCGGCTCGGACGCCAGGGTGAACAACCACTGGTTCAGGAAGTTCGGCTCGGCCATCGCCATGGGCGTCATACAGGGGCTGGCGGCGTCCCAGGCGGGGGACGTCCACGTCGACCCGTTGGGCGGCGCTACGATGTCCGGCCCACAGTATGCCGCCCAGTCGGTATCAAGGCAGTTCGAGGAGGTGTCCAAGCGCATGATGGACCACTACTCCAACCTCGCCCCCACCGTCACGGTCAAGCCCGGCTCACGTATCAAGGTCTACCTCTCAGAGGACATGCTTCTGAGCGCCTATGGGAGGAAACGATGAAAACCATTGCCTTTTGGTTCATTCTCGGCGGTACCGCCCTCTTTGGCCAGGAGGCGCAACAGGACAGGGCCGCCCTCTACGACAGGTTCTTCAACCCAAAGGGTTACCTGACGGAAACCGAGCTGAACGCCCTGCTGGAGCGGATCATCTTTGTCAGGGAGCCCTTCCTGGGCTCCTGGATGCACAGGAACAAGGAATACTCCAGGTCCCTGGGCCACTTCTTTACCCAGGAGGAATACAGGAAACTGGAGGGCAACCCTGCCCTGGGCTACTTCTACGTCGGCAACTTCAAGTGGCTCCCCTCCTGGAAGGAAGTCTCCATCGAGCCTTTTGCCCCCACCACCCCGGACACAAAGATAGTAAAGCCCGCCGCCTGGAGGATCGCCGCGGACGCAGCCTGCCGGAAACACGGCCTGTCCCGCAGGCCCGACGCCCCGATAAAGATTACCGGGGCCCTGGTGGGCATCAACCTGGAAAAGCCCCTGGGCGTCTACCTGGAGGTCAGGGTCCGAAGCCCCCACGACACCCTGCTGTTCCGCGGGGGCATTGGCAAAGGCACGCTGGGCGACGCCATAGGCGCGGCCGTGGACTTCGTGGTCGCCTACGCCATGGGAATGGGCGACGGCAAGCCTGTCCCAAAGGAAGAGGCAAAGGCGCTGCTCGAAAACATACAAAGAAAAGCCCAGAAGTGATGCACACCCTCCTGCGCCATTCCGACAGGTGGTCGAGCGACCTGCTCAACGCCGTTTCCCCCATACTGCCCCTGCTGACCGACGATTCCGTCACGGAGATCGAGGTCTTCGACTACGACCATGTGAGGGCAAAGGGCAGGAAGTGGAAGGGGCACCGTCTGTGCGAGGGCGTGGCCTGGACTACCCCCGCGCTGCTGAAGACGGCCTGCTCGTCCATAGCGGAGGTGGTGGAAAGGAGCGTCTACGAGGAGGATCCCATATTCGACGGCCGTCTGCCGGGCGGGGAAAGAATCAACATAGTCGTCGCCCCCGTCGCCCCGTCCAACCCCTACATCACCATACGCAAGTTCCCCAGGGAGCCGATGACGCTCGAAAAGCTCCTGGGCTACGGGTCTCTCAGCGACGAAGTGGCCGATATGCTCAAGGGGCTGATCGCCCTGAAGAAAAACATCATCGTGGCCGGCGGCACGGAATCGGGCAAAACCTCCCTGCTCAACGCCCTGTCCCTGCTGGTCGACCCATCGGAAAAGATAGTCACCATCGAGGACGCGAGGGAACTCCAGATACAGAGCCCCATCTGGCAGGCGCTGGAGACCCTCAAGCCCTGGAAAAACACGGTGAGGGAGGTGACCATCGGCGATCTGGTCAAGAACTCCCTGAGGATGTCCCCGGACAGGATCATCGTCGGCGAGGTCAGGGCCGAGGAGGCCCTTTTCCTGCTCCGTGCCTTCTCCACCGGGCACAGGGGCGGGCTGGGCACGGTCCACAGCGACGGTGCGCCGGACTGCCTCTGCCAGTTGCAGCTGCTCGCCAGCCTGGCCAACGTCGGCGGGGCAAACCCCCATTCCATCGCCAGCCTGGTTGCCCGCGCGGTGGACATAGTGGTCTACGTCAAAAAAATCGACGAGGACGGCTCCAGGAAGATCACCCAGATCATCGAAATCGAAAGGCCGAACGGGGTGGTCGCCAAGGGGAACGAGGTCCACTACCGGTACAGGGCGCTTGCGCAGTTCAAGTTCACGGGCTACGGGGGGATGGACGAAAACGGCTTCCCTGAAGTGCGGGGCAGGTGGGAATACCCCCACTGCCCAAGCCCCTTCCTGATCCGCTCCATCAGGGCAAAGAACATGGACCCCGTCGCCCACTCAAAGATCCACTGGCCCCAGGCCTCGCTCGAAAGCGGGGACGAAGTGGCCACGTACTGAAAGGGCGGACGATATGGGCTTTTTCCGCAAATCGGTCGATGTCCTGGGGGCAAGGGCGCACAGGGAGATGCTGCGGAAGACCATCGGCCGCCCCCTCAAAAACGACAGGATCAAGCCCCTGCTCGCGGAAACGGTCCGGAACCTGCTCTGGGCCTGTTTGGTCCTTGGGGACAGGTGCTTCCCCATGCTGGGCGGCAGGCGGCTGCTCGGCACGGTCCACTTGGGCGGCCTGATAGTCCTCCTCGCGGCGGGCCTGATACCGGCGCTGCTGATAGTTCGGGCCGGGCGCAGGCTGACGGACTTCGGTTGGGTCAATGAACGCCGCCACATCCAAAAACAGAACGCCACAAAACCGATTCAAGGAGATACGGACGATGACACAGGAAAAACAGCCGACACCGGGGGACGGGCGGAAGACGGCGGCGGATGAGCTGCCCCTCATCCTGTCCATGGACGTCCAAAGGGGCACGGCCTCCCTGAAGGTCTGCTGCGAGCCTGCGGACGCGGCCTCATACGGGCGGTACGTCCGGTTCGCCTACGAGGCGCAGCCGATAAAGGGGCAGATGAGCCTGCAGGAGGTCGAGGCCAGGTTCAACGCCGTGGCCTGGTCTTCCATCTGGAAGAGGGACACGGCCTACAGGGCATGGCTCAGGGGCCAGGGCCGGGCAGGTGGGGAGTGATGGCGTGGCTAAGGTTTGGGGACACCCTGGTGAACCTGTCCCGCGTCCACGGCGTGGAACTGCAGCCGTCCATCACCGACGAAGAGGGGTGGGGGATCGGCCTGCAGACGGACACCCGCTCCTACACGGCGTCCAGCGGCGCCAAGGACGAATGCCGGCTGGCCTTCGAGGCGCTGGCGGGGCGGATCGGGGAACTGGAAATCGTCCTCGGAATCGAGGATGCGCCGAAGGGGGACGCCCTGAGGGATTTTTTTGGGGTTGGGAAGTTATGAGCGCCGGGGTGGGGCTGATGGGAAGGAGTGGACCGTCAGGCCCAGCGTATGGCCCGCCTGGTTGCGGGCCCCGTCGTAGGTCGGCACCTTCGCGGCCTGCCGCACCGGCCGTTGGTGAGCCAGTCCATCAGGAAAAAGGCGAAAACGTCGGTAGCCCCTGCGCCCAGCCGGGCTTGCCGGCTTCGGGGCCGGGCCGCCGGCCTGGTCATTCGGCCCCGGCGGCGGGCTTCGGCCCCCGGGGGTCTTTTTTGTCACGGGCCGGGCTTGCCGGGGGGGCGGGGGGGGCCTTGGGTTTGGCCGCGTCTTCCGCTTTGGTCTTCGGGGCCTCGGTTTCGCCGTCCCCCGCGCCCCCGACGGCTTCCCCGGCCTTGTCCGTGCCCGCGTCTTGTCCCGCCCCGGCACCGGGCCCGCCGGTGGCCCCGGCGTCGGCTGTGGCGGAGCCGCCGGCCCCGCCCCCTTCCGCATCTTCATGTGGCCCTGGCAGCGTTATCGGCTCGTAGGGCCCGCCGGGCCGGTCGCTGAAGCCTTTCTTGTAGGTGTAGTACTTTATGTAGCGCCGCATCCTTTTGTAGGTCGTGACCTCTATTATCGGGTGGGGGTTCTTTGCCAGTGTTTCGGGGGGCATAACTTCCATCCCCAGTGCAGACCAACTTTCCCAGGACACCCCCCCATCGGTGCTTATCCGGGCGGACGATGGGCCGCTGTCGCCCATTGTCCCCCCATCGTAGCCTTCGCCTTCTTTTTCTGTGAAACCGGATTCCCAGGGAAATTCTTTTGTCCTTCCGGCCGGGACGAACAGCACCTCCTTCACCCACAACTTAGGCGGCTCCCCCGGGTCGTCGAACATCAGCTCGGCGAAGGGCTCCGGCCCCCACCCCTTGAACAGCCTCACCCCCAGGGGCTGGCCCTTGACCACCGCGAAGGCGTAGAAGGCCATCTGCACGTGCAGGGGCTCGTCCCGGGGCTCCACGCCCCACTCCTCGTCCTCCCTGTCCCGCTCCGGGTCCCTGGGCTTGACGCCGTAGGTGGTCGACGTGGGGTGGTACCTCATCTTGTACCTTTTGTTGGGGCCAAGGTCGGACACAACCTGTATCTGGTAGTCGGACCCGCCCCAGTTGTACATGGTTGCCATATTACTTTCGGTCGTTTTGTCCCCCACCATCCCCAAAAGCTTTGCGCTCATCAATTCAACGGCATCCGGGAAATATTCATCGGTCTCGTAGTCCATGACACCGTAGAAGCCCCTCACGGAGATGTACCACTCCCCCTCCGGCAGTGGGTGGGGCAGCATCGGCACCTCGTTGGGGGCCTGGGCGGTGCACGGGCGACACGCCAGGCAGAACAGGATTGTGCGCAGGAAAGGCTTGAACATGGCGGTCCCCCTTTGTCAGTCAGGTATCCAGATGATTTTTGAACGGGCGGGCGTGCCCACGTTGCCCGCGTCGTCCCTGGGCGTGGCCACCAACTGCATGCCCTGGGCCATGCCCCTGCCCAGCCCGAGGCCGAGGAACAGTTCCCGCGTGAGGGTCACCCGGTGTTTGTTGTCCAGCGATTTCCTATACGGCTGCACCGGTTTCCCGCCCAGCGTGATCTCCAGCTCGGGGGACGGGTCTTCCTCGTCCCGCACTTCGTACTCGATGGTTATTTCCCCGGCAAGCTCTATGTGCGTGTCGGCTGTGAGGGAGTCGTCGCCCTCCGCGTAGCCGGGCGTGGCCATGCGCACCGTCGGGGGGCTCAGGTCCAGGGGCACTCCGCTGGCCTTAAGGTCGCCTGTCCACCACCCCGCGTAGTGGTAATCCGAGAGCCACGCCTGGGGCGCGTAGGTCATCAGGTCCCTCGTCTTTGGGTGGAGGGTTTTGCCGGCGCCCCCGGGGTCGCCCCTGTCCCTCTTTAGGGTTATGCCGTCTTCGGTCGGCCCGGCGCCCTTCACCGGCTCGCTGAAGCGCACCCTCAGGATGGAGCCGGGGCTGACTGAGGCGGGGTCGCCCACGGCCACCAGCTCCGCCCGGGGGGGGGAACCCGGGATCGGCAGGGCGTCGGGGCCGAAGGCCACCACCGTCAGGTCCCTCGCCTGCCGGGCGCGGTTGCGCGCCTCGTCGTAGGCCGCGGCGCTTATGGTGTGCCTGCCCTGCCCAAGGCGGCCCAGGGGGGTCGCCGTCACAACAGGCCCATCCTGACCAGCTCGGCGCGGCGCCGTGCCATGATGGCTGGGACGTCTGCATCCGGGGTCTTGTAGAGTTCTATGGGCGGGGCCGGTATCCTGGCGTTGGGGTCTTTCCTGAAAGCTTCAAGGACTTCCTTCTTCAATGCCTTGCTTAGATCGTAAGAAACGTTTGACGACGTTTCGAGGTTATGCTCTCCTGCGTATGGGTTGGTTACGATGCTGAATCTGCCCAAACGTATCCGTTCCTCGCTTGACTCTGGCCCCTCCATTTGGATTTTCGTGTAGAGCTTGCAACCCCTGGATACCATATAGAAAACATATTTATCGTTCCAAGTGCGGTGAGGGCCAGTCAAGATGGCCTCTAATCTTTCAGAAAACGATTCATCAAGGTAGAGGCATTCCGCTAGACCGTTATCTTTGGGACATACAAAAAATGTGACGTGAAGTTTGTACCCGTCGCTAGGAGCAACGAACCATTGCTTGTTTTGTATCTGGATGCCCCCGTTTTCCGTGCCCGCGGCGAAAGTGACGGCCCACGCGTTTTTGGATTCGTCCCAACGGCCCGTTATCTTCAGATCGCTGGTGAGGTGCGCGCCGTCCTCCGTCTGTGTCTTGTTGGGATTGAACCTGGCATCGTTGATTATGTCGTAATGATAAGTTTTATCTTTTGGGGAATCCTGACCAAAATAAACGCGTAGGTCTGGGTCGTCTCTCACCAACAAGAATGTCGGCTCGTTGAGTTTTCTCATCCGGTAGACGATTGGTTCCTTTGGGTTCGGCTTGATGTAATTTTTGTCGAAAATTTTTGAAAGTATGTTGAACAAGGTAGGGGTGGCATCGGGGACGAATTCGTAGCCATCTTTGATGAACGCGCTTGCTTTGCCGCTTGATTTTGAATAAACTAATACTCTGGCATAATGTCCCCTAATTTTGAAGAGACCATTATTATCGGTTTTTCTTAATATGGTTTTTTTATAGTATCCAACTTCTGAAAAAGGCATGATATATGCCAAGGGAGTAACGCCATCCGTTTCTGCTCGAATTTCGACACCTGATAAAGGGTTGCCATCTTGATCGATTATCTGGCCATAAAATTCTACCGGCCCGTTCAGCAACCGGTAGCAGGAAAGTGTTGCCAAAAATGGCGCCCCAATGAGCAACGCGATGATAGACAGAATTATTTGTATGGTTCGGAAAGATTTAGCCGGATTCACACTATTCTTTGAAGGCGGGGTAGGAGTTCGGGCATTTTGAATATCGGTCAGCATTATCATTCCTTGTGGTCGGCCCCGTCTTCACTATCGCCACCGGGCAACTTGAAATGGGTCATCACTTGTGTCCAATAATTCCACACTTCAGCCACGTTCGATCTGAACTGTTTGCTGTGTGAGTAGCGCGTGTCGTTGAAATTGTACTTACTATCCCTAAGGTCAACACCTTCTCCAACCCAGCCATTAATATTCCCAGGCACCGCCCCCAGCGCGTCGGATCTCGATTTCACGCAGTGGGCCAGTATCTCGAAAGTGTCTTTTTCCAGCCGCAACGGTACTTTGAAGCTGAATATCAACGGCGGGACGATAACCGGTAGGATGACCCTGTACTGCCTGTGGAACGTCTCGTTGCCGGGATCGAAAAGTTCGACCCCGCTGTGCAATCTGGTGCACGAATAGCCTTCCGTCTTGATTGGGGATCCCCATAGGGTGCCCACTTCCACAACAGGCAGCCAGGGTTTTGCCCAGTTGTTTATTCTCCAGTATGTTAATGCAAAATCTCTTTCATTGTAATAATTGTACATCCCGCCCTCGACTTTGCCCCCCGCCGACCGCAGGTAGGGTTCATAAACGGGCGTGCCGTCGTAGAAATGGCCGAACAGGTCCGAGGTCGTGTTCGGGCCTTTGTTGATTAAGCCCATCTCAGGAACGGTGTTGTCGTACATGTGGGCCGACACGGCTGCCTGCGTGGCGATGTAGTTTTGGATTTTGCCGTTGGCCGTGCGCATGTCTTTCAGGGCCTGGCCGACCACCACGTTGCCCATGCTGTGGGCCAGGATGTGGACTTTTTTGCCCTCCCCAATCAGGCGTTCCAGCCTCCTGGCCAATACCTGGCCCGACTGGTAGGCCCGGAATTCGCTTTCGTTGTAGCCGAAAACCGGTTCATCGCCCAGCGCCTTCGTCAGATCCACTTCCCGCGTCGGCCACTGGAAGCAGCCTACGTGCCCCCTGTGGCCCTGCCAATACAGGCGTTTGAAGACGGTCTCGGCCCACCTGTCCTTTTCCCAGTCCGCCATGTTCCAGCCGTGCACGTACAGGACGTAGTCCGAAGTTTCCGGTTGGTAGGCCCGCTGCGCCGGCCCGACCGGCCTATCGTTGCCGGCAACGAAATCGGTGCCGCCAATGCCCTCGACGACGTATTTTTCGTAGAACTCCGCAATGTCCGCCAGCTCAAGCTCCAGGGACGCTTCCGCAAGGGGTTTGTCGATCATCTTTGCCGTCAGCACCAGCCTCCCCTTGCCGGGGGACTTCCCTTCAAAGATGAAGGGGATGACATCCTCATCCTCGCCATCGCCCCTCTCCCTTTCTTCGTCTTTCTTGATGGCCTCGGCTGGTATCTGGACATCGTTATGGCCTACGGTGATGGGCATCTTTCTGTCTTTTCTGTTCCCCAGCTCCACTTGGGCGCCTGCTTTGGCCGTGTCCGTCAGATAGCCGGGCGAAGGGTCGACCGCCGCGAAGATGTTTATCGACGGGGTGGCGGCGTCGCTTCCCCCCTCCCCGTCTTCCGCGCCGAGGGGGTCGAACCGGAGGCTGTACGTGACCCCGGCCTTCTCCCGCAGCCTGGGGTCGATCCTCACGTGCAGCCAGGAGAAATCCTCCAGGTCCCTCACCGTGTTG
>Ga0082212_10010506_pt1 | contig 11837 bp, 8 predicted proteins | sample TergutNt197P3_FD_71548 | JGI IMG/M metagenome (GOLD analysis project Ga0082212, IMG submission 71548) | Neocapritermes taracua P3 segment gut microbial communities from Petit-Saut dam, French Guiana - Nt197 P3 | ecosystem: Host-associated > Arthropoda: Insects > Digestive system > Gut ... | reverse complement strand
TGCATCAAGTACTACAACATTAAGTTCATTTCCTGCATCGTTTAATTCTGCAAGCATTGATTGAACCGAAACTGAAGCATCACCTAAATAATTTGCATTTGGAATATCTGCATTTGAAGGTATCAAATAATTTACACCATTATGTTGCAGTCCATGTCCTGCATAAAAGAAAACCCATAACTGTTTTTTGATGCCGAAAGCCTATTTTTAAAACGATTAATACCTTCTATCATTTGCCCTCGATTACCGTCAGTAATAATATCTACTGTAAAACCTAGATTCTGAAGAGCTGCTTTCATGTCATTTGCATCATTTACAGCATTTGGCAATTTTCCAAAAGATGTATAATTTCCATTACCTATGACAAGAGCATATTTTTGCTGTGCAAAAGCGTTTATTGCCAGTAAAAAAAATAGAACTGAAAACAGTTTTTTCATAAAAAAGTCCTCCTTAAATTTTTTATATTTTATGATTTTTTGGGGAAATATGTCAATACAGAAATTAAAGAACCAAAATTCTTTTTTTCTATCGCCTTTTTCTATCTCTTTTTTTTATCGTTTTTTTATCTCTTTTTTCTATCCTCCATCTTCCAGCCTCCAGCCTCTAATGCATTACGTCTTTATCTTTGATTTTTTCATCCAATTCCGGCGCATCGTTGATTTCCGCCGGCGATACCACTACCTCCCCTTCTTTTACCATGCCCAAGCTGCTGCGGGCTATCTGCTCTAAATAAGAATCGCTGTAATATAGCTTAAGTTGCTCTTGCAAGTGCCGGCATTCTTCCTGGGCTGACACAAGTTTTTGCTGATGCGATTCCACTTCGCACTGTATGGACATGTAGCGCTGATACTGGTTTCCTAATTTTAGCAATACGAAAAACACCGCGCAAATGCTCAGCAGCCTAAACCAGCAAAAGCTTTTTTTATTCTTCGCTGTTGATGAAACCGTCTTCTGCATGCGCCGTATCCTCCTCTACGTCAAATATTTTTAAGGCAGACCCGGGTATTACAATGACCGTTTCATAGCCCTTCACGCGGGCACGGTTATACAGGGTGGCTACCGTACTTTCGGCCAGCGCCAAAGATTTGGCAATAACCTTGGCGGAATAACCGCTTTCTTTTAGTGTTACCACTTGTTTTTCCCGAAAGCTAAGGCGTTCTGCCCCGCGAATCTCTATCTTCACCGCTACGCTCCTTTAGGTCTAAAGATAATTCTATCCACATTATACCAACAAATTGTGGACAAATCAAGTACAAATTTATTACAAAATTATATTTTTTATATCATTCTTCCCCGCGGCGCGTTCTACGAAGGAGCAAACCGCGTTTACCCCAGCTACAAACCCATGCCAAACCGCGCCAAAAGCCTATGCCAAACCCAAACATAACAGCCACGGGCCAAGTTAACCCGCGCCGGATAGACGCGGGCAATCGGTATGACGCTAACTTTTGCCTAAACAGGGCTACGGAAGGAAAAAACGGAAGGCGCAGGCGGCGCAAACGGCGGTGTAACGTGATATACCAAAGCAGCGCGCCCCCGCCCATCCACAAATATACGGCCAGGCGCATCATTCCTCCCGTTGCATAAAGCCACAGCGCACTAAGAGCACAGAAAACGACCAGCCAAAATAGCATGTCCTGCACGGCGCTTAAGAACCGGCGGCGGCGTTTATGCGCTAACAGCAGCCAATACATATCGTAAAAAAGGGCCATGAAGAAGCCGCCCAAAACGGCTATGACCATTACCCACGTCTGATAGAATAATATGGCAAAGCCCCCCTAATGCGGTCTTCGACCGCAAGATGCCAGAAGCCAGAAAATAGAGTGTGTAGAAAAGCGCGATAAAGACGCTTTTCATTAAATGCGGTCTTCGACCGCAAGATGCCAGAAGACAGAAGACAGAGTGTTGAGTTTGGAGCTTGGAATTATTTATCTAAGCAGGCGGTTGACAATGCTTTTGCCCATATAACGGGCACTTTTTTCGGCGCGGCTTTTGCCGTATTGCATGGCATTGATGGCGCCGCTGATATTAACCTGCCCTTCCGTAAGGTTCAAGGTATCTATCACCAGCCCCTCGCCTACTATATCCAGCCCGCCTAGGCTGGTGGTCAGTTCTATGCGCTCATTATCAAAGCTATCCACCGCTGTAACGCCGCTGATTTCCAGCGTTTCCCGCCCAATTAAAAGCAGCCTTTGTTCCTTGTCCGTCATAAGCATCCCTCTCCTTCCGCTACAGCTTATGCCGCGCGCGGCCTGCTTATGACATGACCGGCTAAAGAAAACAGCAAAAAGGGGGCGAACGCCCCCCTTAACTCAACACTCAACACTCTTCACTCAACACTTGGGCTGCGAAGCAGCCCTTTACCACTCCTCGCCGCCCTGCCGCTCCTCACGCAGCACCGTATAGAGCGTAGCCGCTTCTTTGGCCGGCAGGTTCTCGCGCAATTCCGCTACTTCTACCTCCAGCAGGCGTGTACCATATACAACTTCCAGCTTATCGCCAACACTAAGCTCACTGCCGGCCTTAGCGGGGCGGCCGTTCAGCTTCACGCGGCCCGCGCCGCAAATTTCCTTGGCCACGGTACGCCGCTTCACGATACGTGACACCTTCAAAAATTTATCTATACGCAAAATGTTTTACCTCCTACAAACCGGCTATAAACCGGCTTCTTTGGCTTCATCCCACAAGGCGTCCAATTCCGCCAGCGTCGTATCCTTCCAGGCTTTGCCGCTTTGGGCCAGGCTGCTCTCTATATGGTTGAAGCGGGCTACAAACTTTTTTACCGTATGACGCAGGCTATCCTCCGCGTCCAGACCCAAAAAACGGGCCAAGTTCACCAGGGCGAACATGGCGTCGCCCAATTCGTCGCGCTGCTCTTCCCTGTCTTGCGCCTGCTTAAGCTCCCCTAATTCCTCATAAACCTTTTGCCAGGGGCCGGAGATATCCGGCCAATCGAAGCCCACGCGGGCCGCTTTATCCTGTACCTTTTGGGCCAGCAGCAAAGCCGGCAAATTTTCGTTCAGTTTCATGATATGGCGCGTAGCTCCGCCAGCGGTCTTTTCTTCGGCTTTGATGGCCTCCCATTGCGTTAGCACCGCCGCGGAATTTTCGGCGCTGCCTTCGCCAAACACATGGGGGTGGCGGCGCTTCATTTTGCCGTTCACGGCGGCCAACACATCATCTATGGTAAAACGCCCCTGCTCGGCGGCAATTTGTGCATGGAATACCACCTGCAACAGCACATCGCCCAGTTCATCAGCGAGCGAAGCGTCGTCGGCCGCATCTATAGCGTCCAGCACCTCGTAACTTTCTTCCAATAAGTAGCGTTTCAGGCTTTCATGGTTTTGCTCCTTATCCCAGGGGCAGCCGTTTTCCCCGCGCAGGCGGCGCATAATGCCCACCAATTCCAACCAGCCCGCAGCTTCTTGCTCGCTCATGCCATCATCCTCCCTACACTATTATAGCAGCTTCCATACTTTTGGGCAAGCAAAAACGGATTGGCCAGTGGCCAATCCGTTGTTGTTCATGTACGCCTTTTCACCTTTTCAACTTATGTATAAGACAGCTTTCCGGCGCCTTCCGTCGATCCGCCTACTTGGTAAGCCCAATATTCCCACGGGTTGTCATAATATGCGACATCCATAATAGCCTGGCCAATATCAATATCCATAAATGGCCAACAGGCAATTCCAACGACAGTACCCGCAGCGAGCCACGCCACATAAGTCGATTGGAAAATGGGGCCGAACAAGCGGCTTTGCCACACATGTAGAGTCTCGTGTTTGATTAAATCCGCAGAACTGTTTTCATTCAAGTTACTGATCACGTTTCCTTGCGTAAACGCAAACCCATCAAAACCGAAGCCACCGTAGTAGGCATGCCGGTTTTGCCGTTTGCTCAGTTCGGGCCGATAGCTGCTATTTGAATCGCAGAGGTTGTAAAAATGTACCAAAAGCGACATAGTTGTCCCAACCAAACCCCAGGTGGAATCGGTAAGAAACGCGCCCCAGCCTTCCACACTGCTCCAGTCGTATATTTGCGCAACACCGCTGATAACGCCGTTTAAACCGCCGATTATGGCGGCGCTCACCGCAATGCCGGTTGTGGCGCCGCTGCCGAAACCGAGTAAACCTGCCGCAGCCCCGAAGGTGTTGTAGGCGAGCCAGGCACCCGCCGCCCCGAGGGCAGCGCCTTCCAGCGCGAGTAACATTGTATCGCCGAAGCTTTTGCCCTGAGCGACCCCGGCAATGACCCCGGCCACGAAACCAACGACAAAGCCGATGCCCGCTACGATCAAATCGTCAAGGCCAAACCACTTGCCGGAGGGGTCGCGCAGCATGATGGGGTTGTTGATCGCGTAGCTGTACGCGTTCAACCCCTGTGGCAGGCGTAGCGCCCGCGACGGGTTCTCGATAATGAACCAGTCGGGCGTAATAAACCGCCCTGCCGCCGGAAAGTAGTAGCGCGCGCCGAATTGGAGCAGATCTAGCTCTTCATCGGCCGTTGCACCGGTATAGCGGTCCACATCGCCGGCAACGCGCAATGCCCTTCCGAACGGAGCGTATACCTGCTGATGCGTAACGTGGCCCGCCTGATCGCATAAGGTCAACAGGGAGCCCAGGTGGTCGGTCAGAGCGCACAGGACGCGGCTTTCGCCATTTTCCTGCAGGTGAACGGCCATCAGTATGCTTCCGAGCTGAACGTTGATTCTCGTCTTGCCGCTGCTTTCCTCGTACAGGTTCCCCACATAACGCGTCCGCTCGGTAGCGTCGGCGGATTCAACTCTTTTCTCCACACGCCCGCCCTGATGGTCGTAGGTGAAGTGAACGGCCGTACCGTTTACGAGACGAACGGAAACGATCCGGTCCCACAGATCGTAACGAATGTCTTCCCACTTTCCCGCTGCCGTCACTTTGCCCGCCTCATCGTACGATAACTGCAGCGGATCTTGGCTGTCCGCCGATTGGACGCGCGTCAGGCGGCCCGCATGCGTTGGGTCGCCATATTCCATCGGCCCGCTGAGCGATTCGCCGTTTTCGAGCAGATCACCGCCCGGCGTATAGGCGTAACGGTCGTCCCGCAACAGCGTCCCGCCGATGCTGCCGGCGAACGATTCCGCCTGGGTCAAGCGCAGTAGCCTGTCATAGGTGTAGCGCCGCGCCAAGGTTTGCCCTGGCAAACGATCCAGCGCCGTTACGATATTCCCGTTCGCGTCGTACGTAAAATCGAGCGCGCGGATCGTTCCCGCTCCGGATGGCTGCGTAAGCGACATGCCCAGCAAACGCCGCATGGCTGTATCGTAGCGATAGCCAAGCTGAACGCCGCCGACAAAGCGGCACGATAACGGACTGCCGTGCATGTCGTAATCAATATGCTCTACATAATCCGCAATACCGCGAACAGAGCCGCTTTGGTCAAAGCGGTAGGCGATACGCTGCCCGTTCGGGCATATGACTGCGGTCGGTTTGCCCAGCATATCGTATTCGTTCTCCAGCGTAAGTGTTGCCCCGTCGGCGTACTCATAATGCGTACGTTTGATTTGACCGGCGCCCCCATATTCGAAGCGGGTGTTAAAGCTTTTTTCCGCCGCCTCGCTCAGAAATTGTCCTGTATACGTAAGCCGCCGGATCACCGTAGGATTCGCCGGGTCGGATGCATCGGTGGCTGTTATCAGGCGCCCGAGCGCGTCGTAGTCCAGGAGCAACTTGCGATCAAGGCTGTCGGTGCGCTGCCGCAGACGGCCGGCAGCATCGTGCCAATACGTACGTTCCCCCGCATCCGCGTGAACGATGCGTATCGCCGGGCCAAGCCCCGCATAGGTATAGGCGGCCGACACTCGTCCGCCGGGATCGACGATACGCGCGGCGCGTCCGAAGAGATCGGTTTCATAGCGCGTAACAGCCATATTGCCCGCGCCGTCGGGCTGCTCTACCGCTGTCAGATACCCCCACGCATTGTAGCGTTCGATAATTGGTGTATCCGCCGCGTCCGTCAGCGCATCCCATTTCTCGATGCGATCCGTTTCATAATTGATGTTGTTTACGCTGCCATCCGGCTGTTCAATGCGCCGCGCTTGCCCATTGGCCGCATAATAAAACGTTACCGGTATTGTTGAAGACTCCGCTTCCGGCGGGCAAAATGCCGGTGAATCGGCGAATTCGTTGGGGTAATCGGCCGCCGCTTGGCCCTGCGCTGTATAGACCCTGCGGCTGCCGACGACCCAGCGCGCCGTGCCGTCTTCTTTGTCCGGCCCGCGTGAAACCTGTTGCAGCAAATTGCCTTCGCTGTCGTAATAAGCGCTGGCCAGGCCGGCGTCGCTGAGTAGCGCGAGCCCCGCTGTATCGAGGCCGGCGAAGCGCTCCGGCGTCTGCCCCGGCGTTAGCGGACGGATGCTCGTCACGCGCGCCGGTCGGCGCGCCGGTCGCGCCGGGTTTGTGGCGAAATCGCCGTAATCGACCACGAATGCTTGCGTCAGCTGCATTGTCCCATCCGTCGTCGTGTCGTATTGAGCGGTAAGCCGCCCCAAAGGCGAATAGCGGTACCGGGTCACCGTTCCGTTGCCGGGCCGTAGCTCCAGCGGTTGCGCCGTGCGCGCGTCAAAGTCGGCTTCCGCCGCCGTTCCAACCGCGTCGGTAAGCCGCAAAGGGAACAGGAAGTCGGCATCGTATTCGATAGTTCGCTCATAGCCGAGACTGTCGCGCTCGACGATCACGTTGCCCCGTTCGTCATGGGCATATGATGTTGCGGTGCGGTAATACCCTTCCGCCTCTTTCGTAAGCCCCCAGGCCGGGTCGATCCCGTCCGCATAACCGGCGGGGAGGGCCCAATCGGCCAGCACAAGCTCGCAAGACCGGCGCAGCGACCCGCGTGTAGCTTGGCCAAAAGGCAGCCCTGTGAAAGCGGGACCGTCATAGTAGTTGCGCGTATGGCCCGCCAGCTTACCGCTGCCGTCGCGATTCTCGATGCTGGCGGGCAAGCCCACAAGCCACGCCTCTTCGTTATCGGTATAGCGGATGCGTTGTTCGGTCACAAGGCTGTTTGCCTCCGGCTGGCCGGCAAACCGGCCGGTGCGGCGTTTAAGCGTCAAATTGCCGTAATGGTCATAAGCATATTTTGCCGCGTCAATGCGATCCGGCGAGTCGGCGGCGTGATGCGCCGTTACTGCGGCGGCCATATAGGGAAATACTACATAACGGGAGCGGGCCGCATCGGCATAGTCCAGCCGCGTTTCCCAATCCATCTGCGCGCTTTGGAAGAGCGTTCGTGTTCCGTCCGCCTTAAGTTCGTATTTGCGCACAGTAAACGGGCTGCCGGCCAGCGCCCGTTCGCGCGCCGCCGCCTCGCCTACAACGCTTGCCTCGTAGGGCGGTTTTTCGACATTGCCCAGCATATGCACAATTTCCTGCACGACCGTGGGGGTATGTGCGTCGCCGTCTGTTGTTATCTCCACCTGCTCAAATCCGCGAAACTCCCGTTCCGTACCGTCGTAGTACCCGCGATGATAACGCATACGCATGCGGTTCTTGCGGCCGGAGGTCAGCTCCTCGTGCTCGATTTCGCAGACAACGTGGATGGGAAAGGGCAAGTAGCTGTCCCACGGCCGGCGCGCTGCTTCATCTTCCTTGCGCAGCGCCGTGGTCGTCGTATAGCGCATCCGGCTCAAACCGCCCATACCGTGATCGATTTCCGTCAGCAAGTACGGTTTGACACCGTCGCTAAAATCGACGCAGCCGTATCCCGAAAAACCTCCCCGGGTACTGGCGTCCCACAACATCCCGTAGGTGCCATTACCAAACAAATCAGCCACGGTGAGCGAGGCGATATCCGGCGGTGGCACGAAGGCAATTTCATAACGCCCGCTCCAGGCGATACCGCTTTGATTGAGCCAATAGTACACTTTATCGAAATCGACATAGATCAAGTCCGCCGTGCCATCCCCGTCGATATCCGTCATAAACAGCCGTTCCATGCGGTAGTTTGCGGGAAATACCGGCGCGTTCTTCATACGCACCCGCTTCCCCCAGCGGCCGCGGCCATACGAAGGCCAGTACTCGACCCTGCCGGAGCCAATATAGGCGATGTCGGTCAAGCCGTCGCCGTTCATATCGGTCAGACGGACGCCCGCTTGATCCAAAGATACGTCCGGGAACTGCTCCGCGTCCGCGACGCGTGGAATCGTCTGCGGCCGTGTCCAGCCGTTTGCTCCCCGGTTATAGGTGACAATGAAACCGCCCGGTCCGGATTGCAGCAGATCGACCACGCCGTCGCCGTCCATATCGACAAGACGTGTCACGGAAGATCTGACCGAAAGCGGCGGCTGCTCCCGGTAAAAGATAGGGCGCTCTGCCCAAGTGCCGGCGCCCGTATTGGCGATCGCTACGGCCAAGCGGCTTCCCGCCTGGAACATATCCGCCGAACCGTCGCCGTTTAAATCGGCGAATGTTACGCCGCGCCGACCAATTTCAAAACCCGGCATCGACAAAGGGAGATCCTTGGCTGGTTTAAACTTGCCGTCGCCGGCGTTGAACCAACAGCGGTGCCGGCCTCCGTTTGTGCTGAGTATATCCGGTAAGCCGTCGCCGTTCATATCCACGAGCGCCGTATCCGCCCGCCTAAGTGAAGGAAGGGGCGCACCGCCGGCTTCCACACGCTTGTAGCGGGGGCGCTTTGCGTCAAACTGCGTATACGTGAATTTTAGCGGCGGAAAGGTCTCCGTTTCGCCATCCGCAGCGTAACCTGTCTGCGCGATCTCGCGCAGCAGCGATAGCCGCGAACCTTCGGCTTCCTCATAGGCAAGCCTGTAGGCGGCCAACAGTGGCTGCGCTTCGCGAACACAGCGCTTCTCTATGGCTACGCACCTGCGCGCCGTGCGGATCGGAAACCAGGCCCGGCCATCGTGGATGGGGTCGGGACGCGGCTCGTACACGAAGGTCACACGATAGATGCTCCAAGCGATCTCGCTGATATACACCGCGTTTTCATCGCGTTCGTAGCGATAGGTTATCGTATTGCCGGCTGCGTCCGTTTCCCTATCCACCAGCCAAGAGAACACGCGGCTGCCTTGGCTGATGCGGGATTCCTCCGTCGTTCCCAATTCGTACATGCTGCCTTCCTTGGTGCGGATCGTCCAGCTATCCGCCTCATAAGCGATATGCCAATTTAGCCGGTCGGCGCGAGGACGATACCGTCCCCCGCCTACCGGTACAAGGATGTCTCCACCGAGCATAAACTCGTCCTCGCCGTCTTGATAGACAGGAACGCCGCGGTCGGTGCGGCGACGAATATCCATCAGCCCGGTCAATCTCCAGCCCAAGCCATACGAACCGTTGCCTGCGCCGGTGGAATAACATAATCCAAGCGACGGGCATATGCCGCCCGGGCCGGCGGGCAATTGTAGCGGCACCGCATAATTACCCGTACCGCGCAGAAAATCCGGCTGGAACCGCTCGCCCATGCTGCTTAAGGAACCGCCCCCGTCCGGCAGGGCCAGCAATCCCTCCAGTACACCCGAGGTAGTTTCCATCTATATCTCCCCTTCCCCTCGCAGCCCGATGGTCTGCTTCGCAGCCCAATGGTCTGCTTCGCAGCCCAAGTGTTGAGTGCGAAGTGTTGAGTGTTGAGTTAAGGTAGGTTTTCGCTTCGCGAAAACTATTGTAATGAAACAACCTGTTTTTTGTTGACGTTTTTGGTTCTTAAGGTACTATTGCCAGGCAAATTGATATTGAGCTATCAGCGCGACCTGTTCCAGCAGCCCTTCCTTCAGTTGGCCATCCTCCGTAAACAGCTCGCTTGCTGCCTGCGGCGCTAAGGTCATCGTCCATTCTCCTTCGAGCGGGCCGCCCATAACGCCGCTTAAGGGGCTGCCCGGCGTTGCCGCGATTTCTCCGTTTTCGTCTGTTGTCATCAATACCGGCGCTTTGCCCGGCAGCGTCAGCGTCACTACAACGCCGGCCGGCGACATGCCCTCTTTTGTGAGGAGCCGTAAGGCCAGCTGGTCTGTGGCGAACTGTTTTTCGTTGCGCGGCAGCAGATTTGGCGAAACGCTAAAGCGCATTTCGCTGCTGTCCAAAAAGCTATACCAGGCTTCCGGAAAATCGTATTTCAGCAAGAAGCTGCGCCCGTGGATCATTTCGCCCGGCGCCGGTTGCTGCGCCAGGATGTTGTTCTTTAAGGGGAGATCGAATTGGGCGCTGTAGTACAGCACCAGCCGCACATCGGCTATGAGCCGGTAATCCAGGTTATTGCTGCGAGGCGGCAAATCCAGATACCAAGTGGCGGCGACCCCGCTTCCTTCGAACAACCCGTGCATGCGCGGATCGCTGCGGTAGACGAAGGCGTCATTGCGCATTTCGTACTCAGACAGCGCCAGCGTATCCACGGTGTGAACGCGCGTTTTATCCGCGCCGCCCTCAGAGCGGTAACGGGAAACTAAGCCGCCCCGCAGGGTGCCGCGAATACCTTCCGGCGGCAGCAGCCCGATCACTTCCAGTTCCACCGCCTTCACACGTTGATTGTAAAATCCGGGATGCCGCGCATCGAAATCGCGTAGCACCGTCTCGAAGGTCATCGTCCCCGTCTGCAAAAACTGCTGAAACTGCAAGGGGTAATCCACAGCCAGGCTGATAACATCTTTGATTTGACTATCCTTCAGTCGCTGATGAGCTACATAATGGTAAGTAAACGATTCTATATCCTGCATCAGCATATCCGAACCCAGCAGCCCGCCCGTTTGCCCCGGCGAATACTCCGCGCGGATCACGTTCAAGCTGCTGTCCGTTTCGAAGTTATAGGCGCGTTGCATCAGCTTGGCCGAACGGATAGCCCACTCTTGATAGCCCTGCGATATGCTACGCATGACTAAAGCCATACGCGCCCATAATTCGGGGGTGAACACTTCGTTATCAAAAGCCGCCAGCGCGTCCTTGCTCATCTCGTAACGCAGTTTAGCCGCCTCGCCCGCAATTTCCGCCGCCTTTTCGCGACAATGCGCCGCCTGCGCCTGTGCTGCGGCTATAGGTACCATCGCTGCCATTTCTTCGATGGCATTTTGCATCCGGCCGAGCTGGTATTCGTAGGACGCCTGACCGCCGGAATAGGTAGCGGCAGCAGCGAGTTGACCTGCTTTCCCTTTTGCATGTCCTTGTTCCATATCGTACGCCAGCGAGCTAGTTTTTTCCCAATCGAAACTTTCTCCCGCACCATGTGCTGTCGCTGCCGCTTGCATTTGGAATTGCCACCAGCCCGCGTCCGCATAACTATCCCGGTCTTCCTTCGCGTTCTGGGCGCGCAGGTTGGCGAGATCCACCGCATCATCCATCGCCTTCGATTCGAATTGGGCGGCGAGCATCTGCTGATACCGTCCGTCCTTCTCTGCTTTGGCCATCGCCACAGCCGTTTCCAGTTCACGTCTCGCCGCCGCTTCCGCTTCGGAAAACACCTGGAAATTGATATATTCTCTTTCGGCGCTGATTGCCTGCTGGGCAAAATTGCGGGCTACCTGCTGCAAATATTCAAAGGTGAACAGCGGCATCAAGGTCGTTCCGTAGTAGTCCAAATTCGCGATCAGATACTGCCAACGCGCCCACACGGTCAACATGGGCATAGCAATGGCCGGGTTGATACCTGCCTCAGCGGGGTTAGCGAGGCAGTTGAGTAGCTTACGCGCCTCTGCTGCCGGTTTGCTCAAGGCGGCATTGTTATATAGCGGGGAACCCGTAGGTTCCGTCCCTTCCTGGGTCATCACCTTGGAGTATATGCGCGTACACTCTTCTATCTGCTCCAGCTTATATAGACGGTCTCCCCAATCCAGCGCGTTATTGGCCATTTTTACCCACAAA
>Ga0082212_10010505_pt1 | contig 11840 bp, 6 predicted proteins | sample TergutNt197P3_FD_71548 | JGI IMG/M metagenome (GOLD analysis project Ga0082212, IMG submission 71548) | Neocapritermes taracua P3 segment gut microbial communities from Petit-Saut dam, French Guiana - Nt197 P3 | ecosystem: Host-associated > Arthropoda: Insects > Digestive system > Gut ... | reverse complement strand
GATCCCTCAAAGAAAGTGATAGGATATGTTGGAGTATCTAAAAACACAACTCAAAAAAGATTGTTTGTCTATCCGAATGAAATAAAAAACAAGGTAAATTATAACAATGCCAATTGCTCTATTATCAGTGTCGATTCTATAAATTCATTAATGAGAGAAATTGAAGGCACTTATGCCGATGTTTACGGGATGGGGTACAGGCCAACGGGAATGTTAGATGACAGAACCAATAGACCAAGTGAATGGACAATGGTTTGGTGTTCAGATTGTACTTTTTATGGCGGTTCAAAATACAAACCGGATTTTTGGCCCAACGATCATCAATAAAAAAAGAAATGAAATCAATACCCCTGATAGTATCTTTGTTGATTTTCTTCTGTTTTTCATTATTAGCAGAAGAGCAAATTCGAGAACGGGTTTATGTCCACACCGACAAAAATTGTTACATTGCAGGAGAAGATATACGGCTTAAATTCTACGTCATCAACGACGCTTTTCAGCCGTCAAGCATGAGTAAAGTCGGATATGTGGAGCTCTGTGATACGAAACGACCCCGGATGCAGCTGAAAGTTGCCTTGCAAAAGGGAAGCGGAACAGGGGATATAATTATTCCAGCAGACCTTCCTACAGGAATATACCAGCTTTCGGGATATACCCGTTACATGAGAAACGAAGGAGAAAATGTCTTTTTTAAAAAATTGATTGCAATAGTCAATGCAGAACAGCAAGCTATTGATCCGGAACGGTACGAACCGGTAGAAAAATTCGAGAACATCCAATTGATGAAAGAAGAGCATTCCTTTGAAAAAGAACCCGCCGATCTATTGATTCTTACCGACCGGAGCGAATATGGTAACCGTGAGAAAGTAGTCCTCTCCCTTGATAATATTCCCCATAATACGGCGGATTTGGTCGTATCGGTAAGCAGGATTGATACTATTGCGTCTGTGCCTGAAATAAATAAAAGAGAGTGGTTGAAACAAGTAAGGGATACTTTTCGTGTTTCAAAGCAATGGCTTCCCGAATACGAAGGACATATAATTAGCGGGCATTTTGTTCCTGAACTACCGAAAGATCAACATTTCCTATCTTCTATTGCTTTTGTAGGAAATGATATTCGCTATTTCAATGGGCAAATCAATTATGAAAATGGAACTGCCGACTTCTACACATCAGGGATTTACGGAAGGCAGCAAGTTGTAACATCGGTTGCATTTTCTTATCATAGTAAAGCTCCATATCGCATGGATTTGTTTTCTCCGTTTTGTGAATCCCTACCGCTTGCTCTCCCTGTTTTGCAAATCTGCCCCAATGAAAAACAGTTGACGGAAAGGTTCATCGCAACTCAAATTAAAACTAAAACATATAATGACTCGCTTGATAATCCGATTCGAAATTCCAATTATTCTAACCTTAAGCCCGGATTGAGTTATGATTTGGATAATTATACGCGATTCAGTACGATCAGTGAAACCATATTAGAATTCATCAGCAGGGTAAGTGTTACTAAAGTGAACGGTATTCGGAAAATAAAAGTATTTCCGGAAACCGGAATTCGAAATTATGTGGAAAATACACTGGTATTACTTGACGGTATTCCTATCTACGACCATGAAGATGTTCTCGTATATAATCCGATGAACATAAAAAAAATCAATATTTATGACGGACATTATTTGTTTGGTGGAGATTATTTCGAAAGCATTGTATCCTTTATTACCCATGGTAGTGACTTGCCGTTTTTTCAATTAGCCAGTGGCGCTCAACTTTTCAACTACGATTGTCCCCAACTACCAACTGCAACCGGAATTCTGGATTACTCTGTAGAAGAAATCAGGAATTCAAGAAAACCGGATTTACGTCATACTTTGTATTGGAATCCCTTTGTAGATTATACGAACGAATATTCAACCAATCTATCTTTTTATACTTCCGACCTGTGCGGAGAATTCAAAGTAACAGTCGAAGGGATAACTACAGATGGTAAAATGATATACGGCGTTTCTTCCTTTCAAGTGAAGCGTTTTTAATTCCTAATATTTTTTTTGCAGGTTGCACAATGATTTACCCACATAACTTCGAGCAAAAGATAGGGTTTGATGCAATCAGGGAATTAACTGCCACTCGGTGTTTGTCGCCCTTGGGAAAAGAAAAAGTCATGGAAATGGCTTTTTCCGCTCAATATGAAACAATACGCAAGCAACTGTATCAGACTCGCGAATTTGTACGGATTCTTCAGGAAGAAGACCATTTTCCTTCCGACCACTTTTTCGATGTCCGCGATTCGTTAAAAAAGATACGCATAGAAGGAACGTATCTGCAAGAGAAAGAATTGTTTGATATTCGCCGTTCTTTGGAAACGATTAATGCTGTTGTCCACTTTTTCACCCTCTCTCCGCATTACCCCCACCTTCAAGAGCTGGTTGCCGGCGTAGCCACTTTCCCTCAACATACCAAACAAATCGACATTATCCTCGACAAATTTGGAGAAATCAAGGACAGTGCTTCACCCGGATTGGGTAGTATTCGTAAACATCTGGCACAAACCGTCAACAGCATTTCCAAAATCTTGCACGGCATTTTACGAACGGCGCAATCAGAAGGCTTGGTGGAAAAAGATATATCGCCTACAATGCGCGACGGTCGTTTGGTTATACCAATATCCCCCGCTTTCAAACGGAAAATGAAAGGAATCGTACACGACGAATCGGCTTCCGGTAAAACGGTTTTTATCGAACCTGCCGAAGTGGTGGAAGCCAATAATAAAGTCAGAGAGTTAGAAAGCGAAGAAAAAAGAGAAATCGTTCGCATACTGACAGCTATTACCAATCAAATCCGTCCCGATATACAGGAAATACTACAATCCTATCAATTCCTTGCCGAAATCGATTATATTCGTGCCAAAGCGTTGTTGGCAGAGGCGATAGAGTCTAATCTTCCTGTTTTCGAAAACAAGCGACAAATAGACTGGATACGCGCCGTCCATCCCCTACTCTATCTCTCCCATAAAAAGCAAAACAAACCTGTAGTTCCGCTTGATATTGAATTAAATCAGGGAAAAGGACAAGTACTCCTCATATCCGGACCGAATGCAGGAGGGAAATCGGTTTGTTTGAAAACAGTGGGATTGTTACAATATATGTTGCAATGCGGAATGTTGATTCCCATCGACGAACGTTCTAAAATAGGTATTTTCAAAGATATTTTTTTAGATATCGGCGATGAGCAATCCATCGAAAACGATTTGAGCACCTATAGTTCGCATTTGGCCAATATGAAATTTATGATTAAAAATGCCAATAATCAGTCTTTGATTTTGATTGATGAATTTGGCAGCGGAACCGAACCGCAAATCGGAGGCGCAATAGCGGAAGCCCTGTTACAAGATTTCAACGAAAAACAATGTTTCGGGATTATTACCACCCACTACCAAAATCTGAAGACTTTCGCCGAAAGTCACGAAGGTGTTATCAACGGAGCCATGTTGTTCGACCGGCAAGAAATGCAACCCTTATTCAAATTGTCTATCGGGCAGCCCGGTTCTTCGTTTGCCATTGAAATCGCCCGTAAAAACGGATTGCCGGAAGAAGTCATTGCCAAGGCATCCGAGATAGTCGGTAAAGATTATCTTGATATGGATAAATACCTGCAAGATATTATCCGCGACAAAAGGTACTGGGAATCGAAACGACAAACCATCCGTCAATTGGAAAAACGTTTGGAGGAACAGAATGAACGTTACCAATCCGGTTTGGAAAAAATTGAAAGTCAACGCAAGGAAATCGTTTCCCAAGCAAAAGCGGATGCCGAACGTATGTTATCCGATACCAACGCAATCATAGAAAAAACCATTAGGGAAATCAAAGAAGCACAAGCGGGAAAAGAGAAAACGAAAGAATCCAGAAAGAACTTGGAAGACTTCAAAGAATCGTTGTCGCCCGCCACCCGTCACCCGTCATCCGTCACCCGTCACTCGTCACCTGTCACTCGTCACCCGTCATCCGTCACCCGTCACCCGTCATCCGTCACCCCCATAACAGTGGGAGACACCGTACGTATCAAGGGACAACAAAGCATCGGTCGAATCATCGAAATCAAAGGAAAAACGGTGATTGTAGCATTTGGAACTATAAAAACCTCAATCGGCAAGAATCAGTTGGAAAAAGTCGGCAACAATCAATTGAGAAAAGAAACTTCTCCTGCTTCGACAATACATTTCAGTACCGCCGACATACTTTCGGAAAAGAAATTGCATTTCAAACCGGAAATTGATATACGGGGAATGAGGGGCGACGAAGCCTTACAAGCCATCATCTATTATATTGACGACGCCATCCAATGTAATGCGGGACGGGTGCGTATCCTGCATGGCACCGGCACCGGCACATTGCGGCAAATCATTCGCGATTATCTTAAAACGGTTCATGGAATTAAAAACTTTCATGATGAACATGTGCAATTGGGTGGAACGGGAATAACAGTTGTGGAGTTGGAATAAAATTATTTAAGCTTTCTTATTCATTTTTTTTCGTTTTCAAAAGAAAATCCTAACTTTGCACAAAATTTTGTAATTCAGGTCTAATATTTTTGAAAACTGCTTATAATGAGTAAAAAGAATCGGAAAGAAAGTTTCGGTCACAAACGTAACAACTTTTTAAAAAGGAAATCGACATACTTTCTCATAGGCGCAATCTTAGGTTTGGGCATCGCAATTTCCTTATATCAAACCTCAGTTTACTATTCAACAGACGAGTCCTGTATGATATGTCATGTACACCCCCATGCAGAAAATAGTTGGAAATTATCAAAGCATTACAACAATGCAAGCGGAACAAAAGTTCACTGTGTGGATTGCCATTTGCCGCCCAAGTATCATACTTGGGATCATTACACAGCCAAAGCTAAATTCGGGGCAAGCAGCCTTTGGGCTTACCTAACCAAGGACAGCGCCGATTTCGATTGGGACAAACTGTCGGAAATTGAGCATGCAATCAAATATATTCCGAATGAATCATGCAAAGAGTGCCATCATAATCTTTTCCCGGAGAAAATAACCGACGACGCCATTACTGCTCACTTGTATTATGAAGAAAATGAAAAAAAGTTAGATCTGCAATGCATCAGTTGCCATTTGGATGCAGGCCATTATAATCCCAATTATAAACATGAAAAATTAGCCATTTCTACCTTGGTAGATAACAGGGTGGATACTTCCCTGTTTTTCAAAACGGCAACCCCTGTCACCGAATTTAAGAATTATACCGAACAAATTCCTCAATCGATTGTGACTTTTGAAATGAAAGCCATTCCGGGAGGAACTTTCCAAATGGGAAGTCCCGATAAGGAACCATTCCGCAGACCGGACGAAGGACCTGTACACAAAGTGACTTTAAGTCCTTTCTTTATGTCTGAAACAGAAGTTACTTGGGATATGTATTGGGAATTCTACTCCAAAACGATGAGCGAAGGCCGGACGCCTCCCGCCAACGTTTTTGCCAACAACAGCCGTCCGGATGTCGATGCGGTTTCAGGACCTACTCCTCCTTTCGGATTTCCCGACCAAGGATGGGGAGGCGGAAAACGTCCTGCAATAACGATGACGCATTATGCAGCTGAAACCTTTTGCCAATGGTTATCTTTGATTACCGGGAAAAAATATCGTTTACCGACCGAAGCCGAATGGGAATATGCTGCGCGAGGAGGAACCGAAACGCCTTATTTCTTTAATGGTAATCCGAAAAGTTTTTCCAATACAGGTTTTTGGCGTAATTTCAGGAAAGCTTCTACGGACAACATAAGTTCGTATGTGATTTATGTAAACAACAGTAAAAACCGCACGCAACTGCCCGATGAGGTGAATGCCAATCCTTTCGGTCTAAAAAATATGTTGGGGAATGCTTTGGAATATTGTGCGGACAAATACGATCCGGATGCTTATGCTAAAGCAGGTGAAAACAGTATAAATCCATTGGTTACTGAAGGTGAAGAGTACGTGGTTCGAGGGGGAAACTACGCATCCGATGCAGCCGATGTGCGTTCTGCTGCACGAAGTTTTACCAAGCATGATGATTGGATGAAAACCGACCCGCAACAACCCAAAAGTATCTGGTGGTATTCCGATATTAGAGGTATCGGTTTCCGTATTGTTTGCGAGCCGGAAAATTAAATCAGCGGTTAATGCTTAGTGGTTAATACAAATTTATAATATTAAATAACCATGGGAAATAAAATTAACAGGAGGTCTTTCCTCAAAAATTCGGCGCTCGCAGGAGGCGCTTTGGGTACTGTGGGTATTGGCGGAAACGCTTTTTTAAGTTCATGCAGCGAATCAAAAACGAAACTAATTCCTTTGAAGGCTACCGGAACCTATTATGTTCCGGAATTGCCCGAAAAAGCAAATGACGGTAGAGCGCTGAAAGCCGGCCTTATTGGTTGTGGTGATCGTGGCAGAGGTGCTATGTATAATCTTTTGAATGCAGCGAACGGCATAACGGTCACAGCAATCGGAGATACATTCAAAGACCGCGTAGAAGGAGTTGCAACTTCCCTTGAAAAAGACAGAAAAATTGTTATTCCGGAAGATAAACGTTTTGTTGGCTTAGATGCCTATAAACAGGTAATCGATAGCGATGTGGATATTGTGCTTATTGTTACCGCTCCTTATTTCCGTCCCATCCATTTTAAATATGCAATGGAAAAAGGCAAGCATGCCTTTTTGGAAAAACCGCTTTTCGTAGATGCAAACGGTTACCGTTCTATTGTGGCTACAGCCAAACAGGCTGCCGCCAAAAATCTGGCGGTAGTTACCGGCAATCAACGTCATCACCAACGTTGTTACGTAGAATCCTATAAGAAAATCATGGAAGGATATATCGGCGAAATAACCGGAGGTACTGTCTATTGGAATCAGAATCAATTGTGGTATAGAAGCCGCCAAGACGAATGGAGCGATGGTGAATGGATGATACGTGATTGGGTGAACTGGAAATGGTTGTCGGGCGATCATATCGTAGAACAGCATGTACATAATATTGACGTGTTTACCTGGTTCACAGGTTTGAAACCGGCAAATGCAGTCGGATTCGGCGCACGCCATAGGCGGGTCACAGGCGATCAATATGACTTTTTCGGCGTTGATTTTGTGATGGAAAATGGAATTCACTTGCATAGTATGTGCCGGCAAATCACCGGCTGTACCGACAATGTAAGTGAATATATACAGGGAACAAAAGGTTCATGGACGAGTTTAAACGATGAATTTGCAATCAAAGATTTGGCGGGCAATGTAATTTGGAAATATGACTTTGAAAAAGAAAAAGAGCAATTCCAACAAAACGATCCATACACCTTGGAGCATGTCAATTGGATAAACCATATTCGCAGCAATCAACCGATTGATATGGTTTCGGATTTTGCCGTATCCAATATGACAGGGATTATGGGACGCGAATCTGCTTACACCGGAAGTAAAATCGAATGGGATAAAATAGTCGCTGCAGAACAGGATTTTACTCCGGCAGACTTGAGTTTAACCGGAAAAATGGACATGAGCGCTTATGTTGTTCCTGTTCCCGGAAGAGGGAGAGGAAGATAATTTACCAATAGGTATTTCCGTTAATAGTTTAAAATTATGGAACTTAATAGGAGAAATTTTTTAAAGCTAACGACATCCGGTGCAGCTATTACTGCACTGGGCGCTTTTCCGGCAGTTTCTTTTGCTGCACAGGCAAGCAGAAATGAACAAAACAAAAGCGCTCTTGAATTAAAGTTATCTTTTCAGGAAGGGACTCCACCCGGCAGTAGCCTCAGCGCTAAATTCGATTATATGGAAAATCTGGGCATAGTAGGTTTTGAACCGAACGGCGGAGGTTTAGCGCGGCGGGTCAATGAATTTAAAGATGCGCTCAAAGGAAGGAATATCAAAGTAAGCGCCATTTGTGCCGGATTCAAAGGTTTTATTCTTTCCACAGAGCAAGAAATCCGTAAGCAATTTGATGATACCATGCGTGAAATCATTGCCGCTGCCGGCGAATTAGGATCAACAGGCGTTATAATGGTACCGGCTTTCAACGGACAAAAACCTGTGATGCCGCATACGCAGGAGACCCGTGATTATTTATGCGAACAATTAGCCGCTTTGGGAAATTACGCCGTAGAACATGGAACCACCGTCATCTTGGAACCTTTGAACCGTAGTGAAGCATTCTACTTGCGCCAGGTAGCCGATGCAACCTCCATTTGCCGCGACATTAATAATCCCGGCGTTCGTTGCATGGGCGATTTCTGGCACATGACCCGGGAAGAAGCCTCCGACTACGGAGCATTCACCTCTGCCGGAAACTATCTGCAACACGTACACGTCGCCAGCCGCAAACGCCGCAGTATGCCGGGCGAAGACGGTGATGCCGACAATTACATCGAAGGATTCAAAGCCTTGAAAACAATCAATTACTCAAACTACGTCAGTTTTGAATGCGGATGCCAGGGCGACCGCAACCAAGTAGTTCCGGCAGCCGTAAAGCTATTGCGTGAGCAATGGGAAGCTGTAAATGTATAAAATGACAATATGCCGCCGGCGCTTAATTTATTTTTTGTAAGTCTGTATGTAATTATTATAAAAAATTATGTATATTTGCAAAATGAAAAAGCCACTCGGAATTTTACTCATCTTCTGTTTGATGATATTTGGTTCCGTATCTTCTTTTACTCAAGATTTAAGATACGGTCTTGAGTTTAGTTCCTTTGAAGTAGTGCAGGAAAAACGTACTGGTTTGAACCTAACGCCGTCAAAAGTTTTTTCATTTCCCAATGGTTTTTCGTTGTCTTTCGATTTATTTTTTCAATCTGCACCTGAATATAATTTTGGGTATGTGTTTCGCATTATTGGACAAAACGGAAAACATCTGGATTTTTTAGCCACTCGCGAAAAATTAACGGTAGTTAATTCGGAAGATGAAGTTTTGGCAGAATGTTTGATATCGGAAGTAAGTAATTATTTTTCTTCGTTTATTTCCTTTCAATCCAAATTTGATATAAAAAATGAAACATTAAATATTTCAATTGGAGATAATGTTTTTATCCATACTATATCTCACTTAAAAGACTTTAAAAAAGTAAACATTATTTTCGGTAAATGCGACCTCCTTCAATTTCAAACGAGTGATGTTCCGAAGATGATAATTAAAGACATTAGCATAAGCGAAATCAAAGGAGACGTTGTTTACTCATGGAAACTTTCAAAGCATGTTGAAAACGGGGTTTATGATGAATTAAGAACCCATTTTGCAAAAGTAGAAAATCCCAAATGGCTGTTAGACGACTACGCCTCATGGAATAAAAAAACCAGCTTCAGAACCCTAAAAAATCCACAAATCGCCTATAATTCGGATAAAAATGAGATTGCAATCGCAGACAGAAGGGCTTTCCTTGTTTATAATCCCCTTTCTAACCAATATGTAGGTCATAATATCTTATCCGGATTTGTTCATAGCAACCAGCCTAATCAAATGATTTATAATCCACTCGACAGCATTTATTATTCCTATAGTTTTCTCAATACGGACGGAAAAGATGTTGCTGCGTTCAATTTTTTAAGTAAATCTTGGAGTAATGACAGTATCAGTGAGTATGGCTGTGAATTTTGGCATCACAACCGGTTTGTTTCATTGGAAGAAGAATGTCTTTATTTGTTCGGAGGATATGGGCAGCATACATACAAAAATCAGGTAAATAAATATTCTTTCAAAACCGGAGAATGGGAGAAACTGCAATATCAGGGTGAACAGATTAATCCACGTTATTTAAGCGGATTAGGAGTGATTGATGAAAATCGGCTTCTCCTTTTCGGAGGTTATGGAAGTAATAGCGGGTTACAATTCTTATCTCCTAAAAATTATTACGATTTATATCAGATAAACCTGCCGGATTTGACGGTCAAGAAAATATGGGAAATGCATCCTCCTAAAGATCAATTTGTTATAGCTAATTCAATGGTGGTTGATACCTTGAACAAATGCTTTTATGCCCTTTGTTTTCCTCAAAATCGGTATGAAACTTCACTTTTTTTCGCAAAATTCTCTTTAGAAAAACCCGAATACGAAATTATTTCAAATAGTATTCCATTTTATTTCAACGATATTTTGTCCTACGTCGATTTATTTCATAATAAGGAGGCTGATGAATTGTATGCTGTGACTTTTTCTTCACATACGGCAGATTCACTGTCAACGGTTTCCATTTATTCGCTTTCGTATCCTCCGTTATCATCTAAGACGTCTGTATATCAACTTCTCGTTAAAAATAACACCCGAAATAATTTTATTCCTATAGTAATAATCACCCTGTTGTTAATTTCAGCAATCATAGGGTATACTTATTTTGAAAAGAAAAAAGTTGGAAAGAAATCCAATGCTGATGTTAAAGAATTCGATAAACTCAACATGGAGGAATTCAAGATTACTAAACAAATTGGAAACAGGAATAAAAAACAGGCGATATATCTTTTCGGTGGGCTTAGAATAAATGATAAAAACGAAAGGGATATTACCGGTGAATTCTCGCCAATGTTGAAACAGTTATTTCTGATTATTCTATTAAATTCCTTATCTGATGAGGGAAAAGGTATTTCTTCTACCAAACTCAACGAAACCTTATGGCCAAATAAAACCAGGGAAAGCGCGAGAAACAACCGCTCGGTAATGATATCTAAAATTCGACAATTATTCGAAAATATGGGTTATATAAGCATAGAGAGTTACAATTTATCATGGACAATCAAATTGGGAGATGAGATTTATTGCGATTATCGTGAAGCACTTTCATTAATCAAAGATATGGATATAAAAAGTAACCGGACCAAAAAGGATGTGATGAACCTGATAAATATCGTATCATTTGGCGAATTGTTACCTAACCTACAAATAGAATGGGTTGATTCTTTCAAAGCGAGTTTTGCCAACAAATTAATTGATTTGCTGATTGATGTAAGTAAACAAAAAGAGCTTGTTTTTTCTCCTGTTGAATTAGTTAGTATAGCAGATACTCTATTGATTTATGATGTACTGAACGACGATGGCTTAAAACTGAAATGTTGTGCATTAGTTAAGATGGGAAAAAACGGATTAGCGAAAGCAACTTACAACTCTTTTGTAAAACAATACAACTTGTTGTTCGGAACGAAATACAATTATACATTTACTCAGATAATTTCTTGATTTATAATTAACTTATTTAGATAAAACATATTTTCGCATGAAGAAACATTTTATTTTTTTTTCGACGTTATTTATTTTACTTATAACGTCTTATGTTGTGAAAGCAAGTGATGACGAAACAGTCAGAACTTTCCTTTTTCCCGAATTTGAAAAGGGATATGTTATTTTGAAAGAAGATTATGCCAAATTATCAGCACAATTAAATTACGATTTAGTTGATGGGAAAATGTTGTATCTTGAACTCGATAGCTCTGTATATGAACTTGATGCAAGCGCTATCATAGAGGTTGTTATTGGTCAACGTTCATTTATCCCTGTAAAAGACAAAACATTTTATGAAAGGATTGAAACAGAAAATGGTGAATTTTATATTTACCACAAAACCAAAGTTCTTTCAAAAGGGAAATCGTCAGGCTATGGAGGTTATTCACAGACGGCGTCGGTAGGAGGATATGCAATTTCCACCAATTTCGGTAAAACATATTTACTGGGTCCGGAAGAAAAAGTAGATGGAATTGACGAATCGTTTGTTTATATCAAAAATGGAAAAAATTATGAAAAAATAAACTCTTTAAAAAGTTTATTGAAATTCTTCAAGCCACATCAAACGGAAATTGAGGTTTATTC
>Ga0082212_10010504_pt1 | contig 11842 bp, 8 predicted proteins | sample TergutNt197P3_FD_71548 | JGI IMG/M metagenome (GOLD analysis project Ga0082212, IMG submission 71548) | Neocapritermes taracua P3 segment gut microbial communities from Petit-Saut dam, French Guiana - Nt197 P3 | ecosystem: Host-associated > Arthropoda: Insects > Digestive system > Gut ... | reverse complement strand
TATAAGGAGGAAAATCTCAATGTACGCTGATAAATTTACCAAGGAGGGGCTAACCTTTGACGACGTCCTGCTGGTTCCGCAAAGGTCGGACTTTCTGCCCTGCGAGGCGTCCCTCGCGACTAAATTGACCAGGAACATTACCTTGAACATCCCCCTAGTCAGCGCGGCTATGGACACGGTCACCGAGTCCCGCATGGCTATAGCGGTCGCCCGTGAAGGCGGCATCGGCATAATCCACAAAAACATGTCCATCGAGGAGCAGGCGACCGAGGTGGACAAGGTGAAACGGTCGGAAAACGGCGTCATACTAGACCCGTTCTCCCTAAGCCCCAACCACACCCTGATGGACGCGGAGCACCTCATGGCGAAGTACAAGATTTCCGGCGTGCCAATAACGCTAAACGGCAAGCTGGTGGGAATACTTACCAACCGCGACCTCAAGTTTGAAACCAACTACAACAAGTTAATCAGCGAGTCCATGACCTGCAACAACCTGGTGACCGCGCCCGAGGGAACCACCCTCGACGAGGCGCGCAGCATACTTCTCCGCGCCAAGGTGGAGAAACTGCCAATCGTTGACAAGGAGTTCAACCTAAAGGGCTTAATCACCATAAAGGACATCGAAAAGGCGGTGCAGTACCCCAATTCCGCGCGGGACGAACGCGGACGGCTGCTGGTGGGCGCGGCGCTGGGAGTCACGTCCGACGTGCTTGACCGGGCGGCGGCGCTGGTAAGCTCAAAGGTTGACGTCGTGGCTCTGGACGCGGCTCACGGACATTCGAGGAACATCGTTGATTGCGTGAAGAAGCTCAAGGATAACTTCCCCGGGCTTGAGGTCATCGCGGGCAATATAGCCACGGCAGAGGCGGCGAAGGATTTGATTAAAGCCGGAGCCGACGTCGTTATCCCTGATTTTTCGCAATATGCAAAACTTTTTGCATTATAAAGTTTAAAGAATATCACTGTTAGATCAATATCACCCCCCAAACGATTATTTTTGATACCACTCTGATGATCAGACAATCGACGGAGGATAATTAAGAATTGAAAACCCGAATGAATCTTCCCGATTTATACCGCAAAGCATTGGATTTACAGTTTCTCACGGTAGACGAAGGATTGTTTTTGTATCGTCAAGCTCCTTTAGCCGGGTTGATGCAATTGGGTTTCCGTCTGCGGCAAATACACGTTCCGGACGATTCGGTGACCTGGCAGATCGATCGCAATGTCAACTATACCAATGTATGTATCTCGTATTGCCGTTTTTGCAATTTCTGCCGTACCCGCAACAGCGTTGATGCATATATTACTACCGACGAAGAATACGATAAGAAGATTCAGGAACTGTTTGATATTGGCGGCGACCAACTTTTACTGCAAGGCGGATTGCATCCCGATCTCGGGTTACAGTTTTACGAAGATTTATTTCGGAGATTGAAGAAACGTTACCCCGTATTGAAACTGCACGCCTTGGGGCCTCCTGAAATTCACCATATTTCCGTAAAGGAAGGTCTCACGTATCGCGAAACGCTCGAAATATTGGTCGAAGCGGGATTGGACAGTCTGCCGGGCGCCGGTGCGGAAATACTGTCGGACAGGGTACGGAAGATCGTATCGCCGGCCAAATGCACCACACAACAATGGCTCGGTGTGATGCGTGAAGCCCATGCCATGAACCTGCCTGCGTCGGCTACAATGATGTTTGGCCACGTGGAGACCGGGAGGGAACGCATCGAACACTTGGTTCATATCCGCGACTTACAGGCGCAAAAACCGAAAGGCGCCTATGGTTTTCTGGCATTCATCGCATGGCCGTTTCAGAGTACGGGAACAGCGCTTGAAAGCCGGATGAATATCCGCACGCGCATCAGCGCTCAGGATTATCTGCGGATGATTGCCATCAGCCGCGTGATGTTGCCCAATATTGCCAATATACAGGCTTCGTGGCTTACGACAGGTATACCGGCAGGATTGCTGGCGCTGTATGCCGGCGCTAACGATTTGGGATCAGTGATGATTGAGGAAAATGTGGTTTCGGCTGCAGGCGCAACACACAAAATGGATGCGGCCGGTATGCAGTACGCCATCCGGAAAGCGGGATTCACGCCGATCCTGCGTAACCAGAAATATGAACGTTTATTTCAAGAATCAATTTCTTCCTTAAATTCACAAAACTTACTGTAATACTTGCAATTCAAACAATCTTTTTTCAACCATTTCCAAAACGCAAGCAATAAAGGCGCCATGAACAAAATGAGATGCATCGGCAAAATATACAATGTGTTTGCCCGCCTTGGCTTCTCAAAAAGTTCGGCAATGGGTACGTTCAGGGCGGAGGCGTTATCGTAGAAAAAGAATGTGCGGTGTGTGTTGTTCGGATGAAAAATGCTTACCTTTGAGAGATGAAAATGACGCTTCAAAATACGAGTGGTGCAAATTATCAAAAACAAAAAATTGCAATCACTGACTAACAACCGGTTGCGATTTTCTTTTGTACCTCGGGCGGGACTTGAACCCGCACGAACATCACTGCTCACGGGATTTTAAGTCCCGCGTGTCTACCAATTCCACCACCAAGGCATTACTGCAAAAAATCCCGAATTTATATCGGGATTCGAGCGGAAAACGAGACTCGAACTCGCGACCCTAACCTTGGCAAGGTTATGCTCTACCAACTGAGCTATTTCCGCAAATGCGTATCAGTTTTTGACGGGGCAAAGATAATATAAAGAATTTGAATATGCAAATTTTTTTTTTTGATATTGAAAATAATCGAAAATTAGGTCGTAAAACCAAACATAAAATCGTAAAATCTCAATGTATTAGCGCTTTTTCATTTCTCCGCTTCTTCAACCGTAAATATTTCCGTTACTATATTTCCGGCGTCATCTACCAACGTGAGGCGATGCGTTCCTGCAGCAGGCGCTGTGGGTATTTGGTGCGGCGCTTCGGTGCTGCCTATAAATTGCTGGTCGACATGCCAAAAGATGACAGCGTCTTTGCGGCGGTGTGCGGCGCGAAATACCACCTTTCCCGGCGAACCGTCCAATTGACGGGGCAATACCACCGTGAGATTTTGTTGTGGGTAAATCAGTTCCATCTGTCGCTGACTTTCCGAGCTGATACAGTCGGGATGGATGGGCGGCAATGGCTTGTAATCCATGTTTTTCGTTTTATAGTACCATTCCTGCGCCGGAGGTAGCACAAACCAGGGTACATGCACCATGTCGCCTACGCTGGCACAATCGCTGTTGACGCGGTATTTAAGGTTTTTACTCAGGTGTATCATCGTGTGGTACGGACATGGGAGTGTTTCAACGCCGTTTTTGGCCACCCACACCGTATCCACATCATCGCATATCATCGAGGCGCGATGCCCGCTTTTGCGACATACGGCCAGTTGTACCATGTCGTCATACGGAATGTCGAACCATGCTCCGTGTGGTAGCTGCGCAAACAGGTCGAACAGTACCGGCGCGGCATAATTGACTCCCGTGAGCGTTGGTCTTCCTTCGCCCGATGCGTTACCCACCCACACGCCCACTACGTAAGACGGCGTTACTCCAACCGCCCATGCGTCGCGATGGCCAAAACTGGTGCCGGTTTTCCATGCAATCCTGCGCGACGATGAAAATGATTTCCATGTCGCTTCTTCTTCCGGCCGGTTCAGTTCGGATATTGACCGGAAGGTTTGCCAAATCGCTGCCGCTTCTATGGGCGCTGTTGTTTCGAGGCGCGAATCGGACGTTCCGCGATGGTGGCGGGTAGATTGCGAGGCGTAGAAATTCAACGGATGTTGGCCGGCAGGATCGTACATGCCTGAATGTCCGGTATAATGTTGCAGTGTTCGCGAAAGTCCGGCATATATACCGGTGACGTCCCACAAGGTACCTTCGGCGCCGCCGAGGATCAGCGTCAGTCCGTAATGGTCGGCCGGTCTTGTTAATGTGGTCATTCCCAATGTACGGAGCAGCGTGTGAAATTTTTCGTTGCCAAAGGTTTGCAACATGCGTACCGCCGGCACGTTGAGCGAACGTTCGAGCGCGCGGTGCGCCGGAACAGCCCCGTCGTAACTTCGGCTGAAATTTTTGGGCGCAAAATTGCGGATTTGCAACGGGATGTCAGCCACCAGCATGTCGGGCAACAAATCGCCCTGATCGAGCATGGCAGCGTAAAGCAACGGTTTCAGGATGCTTCCCGTGCTGCGCGGCGCCGTAACCACATCCACGCGGTTGCCGTGCGCCGTATTGTCGCTGTCGTATACATTGCCGATATATGCCGTCACGTCGCCCGTTACGGCTTCGGCCATCACCACTGCCATGTTGAACACGTAATTGCCGCGGTACAGGTCGGCATGTTGCTGAACGATTTGGTTCGCTCTCAGTTGCAACGACCTGTCGATGGTGGTTTTGATGCGTTTCCCCTTTTGCGTGGCGGCAATTCGGTTCAAAAGATGCGGCGCGTCGTTGGGCAGGGGGAGGGGCTTATCAGGCAAAGTCTCATCTTTGGCCAACGAACAGGTTTCAGGAGAAATAACGCCTTCATCGGCTAATCTATCCAACAGTCGGTTGCGCTTATTCAGCAATCGTTCTCTATTCCTTCCGGGATGAATCAATGATGGCGCATTGGGCAATATGGCCAGCGTTGCGGCTTCTGCCCAGCTCAGTTCGTCGGGTTCGCGTCCGAAGTAACGCCACGAGGCAGCGCCGATACCCACTACATTTCCTCCAAAAGGCGCATGGGAGGCATACAGGTTCAGTATTTCGTCTTTCGAATAGCGAAATTCAAGACGTGTCGCTAAAACAACTTCTTTAATTTTTTGCCAAAAATTACGCGGTGGATTATCCTGCATCAGGCGGATTACCTGCATGGTGATGGTACTTCCGCCGCTGACCGTGCGACCTGTGATAATATTCTGCCTGAACGCCCGCCCCAATGCCAGTATATCAACACCCGGGTGTCGGTAAAAACGTTTATCTTCAAATAATACCAACGCCCGGGCATACCTGTAAGGAACGGAATCAGCAGCAGGAAAACGCCATTGTCCGTCGTCGGCGATTCTGGCCCCTAAAAGCCTGCCTTCGCGGTCGTCAATGACGGTACTGGTGGGTTTATCGAATAATTTTCGCGGAAGCGAAAAAACATATCCCGCCAATAACGCCGACAGAAGCATGAGCCAAATATACCTGCGTTTTTTGGTGAATTGCAGGCTATAAATACAACTTCGCTTCATTTTGACGATTTTCCTCCCTTAGCATCTCCAATTTCCGTCGAAATAACCTTTTTGCATCCACGGCAAATTTTCGTGACGATAAAATGGCGCAAGTTGGAAAGCCAGTTCCTGCATTCTTGTTTCAGGCAGTTTTTGGAAATTACGCAGGATGGCCAAATTCGATTTGACTACATCCACGCTGTCCATTCCCAACGACAACGCATCGGGCCCGTCTAACGACAACGCATATCTGACCAATTCAGTGGCTTCCAGCCCTGCTACGGTTTCTCTCGGACGAACAGCCTTCATCAAAAGGAATCCCATTTTTTTCTCCTTAGCCATAGGAATGGTTGTCTCCGTCCGCATTTTATTTCTGGGATTATAGTGATTCATAGCAATCAACATGCTGTCGAACGGAGCGCGGTTGATCAGTTCTTTCGCCACATCGACGCCTGTATGAGACGAAAAACCAATAAAACGTGTAACCTTTTCTTCTTTCAGCCTCATCACAATATCAATCACTCCCCCCTTTTCGCTCATTTTGTTCACCTCGTCCATCGTATCCACTCCGTGTATTTTGAGCATATCCAATTTATCGGTATTCAAACGTTTCAAACTCAATTCAATTTGTTTCATCGCTTCCGACGGATCGCGTGCCTGAACCTTGGTAGAGAGGAAAATCTCCTTACGACGTGTTTTAGTCACTTCGCCCACGCGAACTTCACTGTAGACAAGCTCCTTCGGTCTGGGCTTACCCGGAACAGGCGCGGTGTTGCTATCATACGTATGGGCTGTATCCCAATAATAAAACCCATTGTCAAGCGCAAAATTCAGCATTTCGTTTGCTTCCTGGTCACTGACCATGTTGCAGAAGCGGCTGCCAAGCCCCAGCACGATTCGCGGAATACGGACGCCGGTACTTCCGAACATCGTTGTCGGTAATCCTTTGGCGTCATATTCGTCACCACCACTACAGGAAGCCAACAGACCTGTTCCGGCCAATGCAATACCCGCGCCTACGGTTGTTTTCAAAAAATCTCTTCTTTCCATATCGTTTATTTTTATAAAGCCTGATAACGTAATAACGCCTCAACGAAATAATAATCGGCGTAGGTGAGCGGCACGTCTATTTCCGATTTTCCGGGAAGGTGTCCCACGCCATGTTTGATAATAAAGTTCCCGTTGGTTCCCTTTTCCGCAAGGTATTCGGGCGACGATAGCGTACGGATTTGCGTTTCGGCCACATCCAAATAGGTCTTTGCCAAAGCCGCATCCACATAACCGCTTAATTCAATCAGCGCCGACGCCATGATCGCTCCCGCCGAAGCATCCCGCAAGGCGTTGGGTATATCGGGCGCATTGAAATCCCAATACGGAATTTTGTCCTCCGGCATATTGGGGTGGTTCAGCAAAAAGGCCGCAATATGTTTGGCATGCTCTAAGTATTTCGTATCCTTAGTTTCGCGATACATCACCACATAGCCATAAAAACCCCAGACCTGTCCGCGCGCCCATGCCGATTCGTCGGAATAGCCCTGATGCGTATTTTTCTTTTCCACTTCTCCGGTTTCAGTATCGTATGAAACCACGTGAAACGAACTGTAATCCGGCCGGTAAAAGTCACGCATGGTTGTATTTGCGTGTGTAATAGCGATATTGCGGTACCTGGGATCGCCCGATTCTCTTGAAGCCCAAAACAAAAATTCGAGGTTCATCATATTGTCGATGATCACCGGATATTGCCATTGGTCTCGATTATGATCCCACGACCGGATGCAACCTGTCACAGGATTGAATCTGCTGGCCAACGATTCGGCGCCGGTAAGCATGACGCTTCGATAGGCTGTATCCCCCGTAATGCGGTATCCGTTGCCAAAACTGCAATAAAGCATAAATCCAAGGTCATGCGTTCCCCGATTATACTTTTCCTTTTCGATGCGGGAGGTGTAATTACGCGCATAATCCAAAAATTCGCCGGAATGGTTGTTTTCATAAAGACGCCAGAGTACTCCCGGAAAAAATCCGCTGCACCACCACGACGAATTACTGGTTACCAATCCGCTTTCGGCATTGAAAGAACGCGGTAACAAATCGTGTTGATTTTTAAGCGATTCGGCCATCAATAAATACTGCTCCACCGAACGGTCCAAACTGTTTTTAATCAGGTCTGCCATGGGTTCTTGCTTCGGCTGGCACGAGACAATAGTTATAACTGCCAAAATAACTGTAAAATAAGGTTTTCTAATTACTTTTTTCATCATACAATTTTCATTTAAAAGTTAAATGTGCAAAGTTATTGTTTTCTGTGAAAACAGATGAAGAATTGCGAAGGAATTTTACCTATTTTTGTCCTCTTATTTTTTCGACTTTGGAAAAGGAACGTATCATATTGGGTATTGATCCGGGAACCACCATCATGGGTTATGGATTGATCTGCGGTAAAAGCGCCAGTAAAGCCGAACTGCTGGCATTGGGCGTGCTTGAATTACACAAATACGATGACCATTATCATAAACTGAAAGTCATTTTTGATCGGGTTACCGGGTTGATTGACCATTTCCATGCTACTGAACTGGCCATTGAAGCGCCTTTTTACGGGAAGAATGTACAGTCGATGCTCAAGCTCGGACGCGCTCAGGGGACAGCCATTGCTGCAGCCTTGTCGCGTTCGCTCGACATTTACGAATATGCTCCCCGTAAAATCAAAATGGCCATCACCGGGCAGGGAAATGCTTCGAAGGAGCAGGTGGCAGCCTTGCTTCAAAAAATGTTCTCCATTGCAGAAATGCCTTCCAACCTCGATGCTACTGATGGATTAGCAGCAGCCGTGTGTCATTTCTATCAAAAACAACCTTCCAGGGAAACATCCGCAAGGAATACTACGGGAAGGAACTGGAAAGAATTTGTGAATAATAATCCTAAAAGAGTCAAAACGACAAATCTATCACTTCCACATTAGGATGTTCAGATTTGTTGAAAGTAAAAAAAGATTCACGCAAAGCGGTTTGAAGTATGCCGTATGGCTTGAATGACAATGTATAATGTGTTCCGTCTTTCATAAAAGCCTTTAGATAAACTAACTGTAAAGTCGTTTTTTCAACCATCATACGAATCCGCGAATAATTGGTCGTTTTCAACTGTATAGGGTATAAATCTATTTCGTAAACATGGCGATTGTTTAGTGTGCTTTCATTTACAAGATTGCTTTTGAAGCTTTTCGACGAAAGGTTAAAATAGGTTTGCGGATTCAACAACTGAAAATCTTCGTCGTTTTCATCAATATCGGGTTTGAAAATATTCACTTCATTGAACTCGGGCATGTATTGGTATATTTTTGAGCCATCGAAATAGATCACATAATCAGGTATTTCAAGTTTGTAACGGTAATTCATTTTATCGCTCCCAGAAGAGAATTTTCCCGCTTGCGGGGGATTCTGCGGAGCCAACAACAGTTTTCCCTCCTGCTCTGTTTCCGACTGATCCTGCAACTGTGTGATGGTCAGAGAAAAGTTGAGGGATACACTCTGATAGGTCTTCATTTTGGCCGTCATATCGTCGATGATCTTCTGCGAACGGGGGTCGTTCTGCTGTCCGTAAGCGCCAAAAAGAAAAAGAAGACTAAAGAGCGTGGAATGAAGAATGAAGATTTTTTTTGCCATGATGTTAATTTAATGACTTTTGGGTATTTTAAAAAGTTAATGTACAAAAATGATGCCGTTTATAAATATGTATCACACTTTTTCATTTCTTCATTCCCAACTGATAAAATACAAAACTCCACATATCTGTGGCTTCGTCAATGGCTTTCGACAGCGGCTTTCCTGCGCCGTGTCCGGCATTGGTTTCGATTCGTATCAATATCGGATTGTCTCCTTTGTCTTTGTTCATTTCCTGCATGGTAGCCGCAAATTTGAACGAATGTGCAGGTACTACACGATCGTCATGATCGGCGGTAGTGACAAGCGTTGCGGGATACGACACGCCGCTTCGGATGTTGTGCAACGGCGAATATTTATAAAGGTATCCGAAATCCTTTTCGTTCTCGCTTTGTCCGTATTCAACCGCCCATCCCCAACCAATCGTGAATTTCTGGTACCTGAGCATATCCATCACGCCAACAGCGGGCAATGCAACGCGGTATAAATCGGGGTGTTGCGTCATAACTGCTCCTACCAGCAATCCGCCGTTCGATCCGCCATTGATGGCCAATTTTTCGGAGGACGTATAGTTTTCCTTGATCAGGTATTCAGCGGCAGCGATGAAGTCGTCGAATACATTCTGTTTCTTTTCCAGCATCCCTGCCTTGTGCCATTCTTCGCCATATTCGCCTCCTCCGCGAAGATTGGGTAAGGCGAACACACCGCCATTTTCGAGGAACAGCATCCGCGAAACGCTGAATGACGGCGTCATGTTGATGTTGAATCCTCCGTAAGCATATAGAAATGTAGGGTTCCTGCCATCCAATTTGACGCCTTTCTTGTGTACAATGAACATGGGCACAAGGGTTTGGTCTTTGCTTGCGTAAAATTCCTGCTTGATTTCGTAATCGTCGGGATTGAATTTCAGTTCGGGCTGGCGGAACAAGGTTGACTGGCCGCTTTCTATTTCATACCGGTAAATAGTAGCCGGCGTCGTAAAACTCGTAAAGGAATAGAACAACGTTTTTTCGTCGCGTTTTCCATCTAATCCGCTTACTGAACCGATGGCCGGTAATGCGATTTCTTTTTCGATCTTTCCGCTGTAGTCTACCTGCAATATTTTGGTACTGGCGTCTTTCAGGTAAAAAGCAAATAGTTTGCCCCCTCCGGTAGATACATTTTCGAGGAGTTCCACCGTTTCGGGGATGACGTCAACCCATTGGGTGGTGTCGGGGTTGGCAGCATTGACGGATGTCAGGCGGTAGTTCGAGGCGTCCTTGTCGGTGAGCACCAGCAAGTGGCCATCGTGATGATCTACCACAGAATTGTTGTTTTTAAACCCTTTCACCAAAGGGGTGATTTTTCCGTAGGGTTGTGTGAGCGATTGAAAATACAGTTCGTTGCCCGAAGTGCCTTCGGATACGGATATCACTAAATATTCTTCATCTTCGGTAACACCGGCGTTCACGTATCGTAACGGGTGATCCTTGTCTTCATAAATCAGTTTGTCGTCGCTTTGCGAGGTTCCGAGTGTGTGGTAGAACAGTTTGTGAAACTGGTTTTGCTTCGAAAATTGTCCTGCTGCGCCCGGATCATCGTAGCGGCTGTAATAGAAACCGTCGCCTTTCCATGCTGCGTCCGAAAATTTGACCCATTGTATGTGGTCGTCCAACTTTTTCCCGCTTTCGGTATCCATGACAAAAAATTCTGTCCAGTCCGATCCGGCGCTTGAAATCGCGTATGCCATGTATCTGTCGTTTTTCGAAAAAGATACTCCGCCCAACGCCACTGTTCCGTCGGTCGAAAACGTATTGGGGTCGAGAAAAACCTCCGGAGCGCCGTCTAAACTTTTTTGCCGGTACAGTACCGATTGGTTTTGAAGTCCATCGTTTTTGAAAAAGTAATAATAATCGCCTTTTTTCGCAGGCGTGGAATAGCGGGGATAATTCCATATATCTGTCAGCCGTTCCCTGATTTTGTTTCTGAAAGGGATTTGCGACAGATAATTTTCCGTCACCTCGTTTTCGGCTTTTACCCAGGCTGCGGTTTCCGGCGAGTTGTCGTCCTCCAGCCAACGGTAAGGGTCTGCCACTTTTGTTCCGAAATAGTCGTCAACCACATCGCCTTTGGCTGTCTGCGGGTAGGGTTGATGTTTGATGGTTTTCTGCCTGCACGAACAGGTCATGGATATACAAACGATCATCAAAAAATATTTTTTCATTCTAATAATAATAAGGGATTGTCTTCTGATGAGATAGTATTTATGGTTTCCTGGGTATTTTCAACCAACAGGGTATTCACTTCAACCTCCATGGCTCTGGGAAGGTTGAACCGCATACAGAAACCTTCTCCGGGTTTGGTTTCCGCCCAGATACGGCCATGCAATTTTTCAATCACCGACCTGCAAACAGCCAGTCCTGCTCCGTAGCCCTTGGATTCGAACTCGCCGGGTAGGGTAAGGTTATCCTTCAAATCGAACAAGATGCCCACCTGTTCCTGACTCAGCCCGACGCCGTCATCGGTTACCCATACTTCAATGAATCCGGCGTCTTCCGTAACGCCTTCCAAAGTTTCTACCTTAGTTCCGATTTTGGTTCCTACCGTGATTCTTCCGGTTCCTTTGGGAGCGTATTTGAAAGCATTGGACATGATGTTGCGCAGCACGGTGTCAATCAATCTTTCGTCGCCAATAGCGAAAGTGTTGTTTTGTACTTCGTTGACCAACCGGATATCTTTGGCTGTTGCAAAATCTTCGTAGTCAGCAAGCAGATTGGTCGCTATATGCGGGATATTTACTGTTGAAGGTTCGATTTTCAGTTGCCCCGACTGTATTTGCAACAATAACGTGAAGTTCTGAAAAAAGCCGTACAGTGCGAAAATGTCTTTGTTGATACGGTTCAGATGGCTGCCGGCAGCCACAGGCAGGTTGCCGTGTTCCGCCTCGAAAAGTCGTATGCTTTCCGACAACGCATTGATATTGGTGTACACATGG
>Ga0082212_10010503_pt1 | contig 11842 bp, 8 predicted proteins | sample TergutNt197P3_FD_71548 | JGI IMG/M metagenome (GOLD analysis project Ga0082212, IMG submission 71548) | Neocapritermes taracua P3 segment gut microbial communities from Petit-Saut dam, French Guiana - Nt197 P3 | ecosystem: Host-associated > Arthropoda: Insects > Digestive system > Gut ... | reverse complement strand
ATTTAACCAAAATACAAAAAGGTGAAAAAATGGGGTGAAAAAGAAAAGGAAATTTTACCCAAATTTGGGGTAAAAACTACCCTTTTGGGGGGGGGGGGGGGGGAATTAGTGCCTCGTGGCTAGCGGTTAGTGGGCAGTTGGATTTCTAATCACTGCCCACTAATCACTAACCACAAATTACGGCTTTATGATGCTGGTGTAGAATACGGAGGTTGACGCTTCCTCCTGTGAATAACGCAGGAATTTGATCACAATCGGGGAGCCGGTATTGATTTCCCTAACAATATTGAGTAAATCGTCCCGGTTGGTCACAGGCTTGCCGTTGGCGGCGACAATCACGTCGCCGTTGCCGCCGCGCGTATCACCCTGTCCCGCCAGACCGGCGTTGTACGCCAAACTTCCCGGTTTAACGGATGTAATATACGCGCCGCCCGGAATGTCCATGGCTCTGGCTAAACGCTGAGGAACATTGTCAAACTCCAAACCGATTTCAGGTTTGGTTTTTAGTTTTTCTTCCTCCTCAAAACTGTAGCCGCCGCCCCTCCTCTGCTGCTGCTCCTCCACCTTGCGTTCGGCAAGCACCACGTCGAATATCTTCTCCTCACCGTATCGCACGACTTTAACCTTTACCGCTTTGCCGGGAACGGTGTTGGCGACCGCCATCCGAAAATCCTGAACATCCTTAATTTTCCGGCCGTCGAACTCAACGATAACATCTTCGGGTTTGATTCCGGCTTTCGCCGCGGGACCTGCCGTATCCGAAGGCTTGCTATCTTCACCGATAAGCTGCGTAACCAACACACCGGTTCCCTGTTTGACGCCGAAATGTTCCGAAAGCGCCGATGTGAAAGGAAGAGTATTCATGCTGATGCCGATCCAGCCGCGTGAAAATTTCCCCGTTTCCAGAATCTGGTTGTAAATTTGGACAAAAATATGCGATGGGACGGCAAAGCCTATACCCGCATTACCCGTGTTGAAGCTTCCGCCTGTAGAAATGAAACTGTTGATGCCGACCACCTCGCCGCTCATATTTACAAGCGGCCCGCCGCTGTTTCCGCTATTGATAGCTGCGTCGGTCTGCAGATAGTCGTTCAATAATGACGGGCCGCCGCCGTCGGAAAAAGTGCGCCCTGTCGCGGAAATGATACCGGCAGTAACGGTCTGTTCGAGCCCGAAAGGACTACCGATAGCGACTACCCAATCTCCTACTCTCATGCTTTGTGAGTTGCCTATTTTCGCGTAGGGGAAAGGTTTGTCTCCATCGATTTTTATTACGGCGATATCCGCCGTCGGATCGGTTCCGATCATTCTTGCCGTATATTCCTCAATGTGGCCGTCAATATTAACCTTGATCTTAGTCGCGCCTTCGACGACATGGTTGTTCGTTATGATGTATCCTTTGGGATCGACGATAACGCCTGAACCCAGGCTGCGCACCACCCGGTCACGCTGCGGAGAAGGCGCCATCTGGCCTCCGAACGGATTTCCAAAAAAGTCAAAGAGGTCGAATGGCGCCCCGCCGCCTCTCTGCTGTTGTCCGGAAACGATCTCTTCCGTGTTTATATTCACTACGGCAGGTGACACGCTGTTTGAGACTTCCTCAAAAGCCTGTGAAAAAGCCTGGAGCGGCCCGCTAACGGGCTTGCCGGCCGGTTGCATCTGCAACTGGCTGTCGCCTGGCCCCGTCGCGCCCGCGCGGTCTGTCACTAATGTACCTATGCCGATGCCCAAAACGAGCACAAGCAAAACCGTAAGAAAGCCGAATATCTGTTTTCCACGACCTGTTTTTTCCGACGGATCGTTCGTTATCAACTTATCGCTCATTATCGAATACCTCCCGGGTTCACCCGAATATAATCATGTTATTCGCCTTTCTTCTACGCAAATACTTATCGGCGGGTTTCAAAATTTAAATCCGAGCCAATTGTTTCTCACAGAGGCACAGAGATCGCAGAGGAAAAAATTTTTATACTCTGTGCCTCTGTGAGAGAAGTCTTGTTTGATTAAAGGCTTTCTTCCACGCGGCAAACCTTCCGCCATGCGCCCATGCGTCCATGGCCGCCAGTCCCGCCGAATCGTTTCCCTGCGAGAGCATGTATTCTATCCAGGCAAAACGCGGGGAATCCGATTTTACTTCGACTTTGCCTTTCAGGCCGGCGCGTATGCGTGAAAATTTCGATTCCAGAATTGATATGTCTTCAAACGGCGCGTCGCCCAAAGGCGTACCAAGTTTGGCCACAAAGGGAGAAACGCTGAGCAAAAGAGGTATAATCTTTGATATTTCCAGGGTAAAACGTACAAGTTCTTCGATATCGTCCATGGTTTCACCGAGAAAGCCTATCATTTCATATATCTTTAACCGCGACATTCCCGCGAGGCGCGCAAGTTCCGCCGTTCGCATAAGATGTCGCTCTTCGGTATTTCTGCCGGCCATATCGCGCATACGTTGGGAAGCGCCGTCCGCTGCGGTTGTCAGCGTTCGATATCCGCCTTTTACGAGCAAACTAACAAATTCTTTGCCGAGATGATCGGCCAGACGATCGGCGCGCAGACTGGAAAGTCCTGGTTCCCGCCCACTCTCCACAATGCCGCCGACAATATCCAGTATTTGCGGATGGTCGGTCACGGCCGCACCCACAAGACCGACGCGCCGTGCGTTTTCTGGGATCCGCCACAGTACGTCTTTCGCCGGAACGGTTCTCATACCTCCGCCGCGTGGGCCGCGCATGACGCAGTAGGCGCATGAACGTGAACAGCCTCGCTCCGGTTCGATAAGAAACATTGAGGAAAGAACGGTGTTCTTCGTGATAATCCGCGACGAGGCGGGCAGATTTTCATCCCCGGCGTGGCAGGGCACGGGTATTTCCGCCGAAACACCGGGAACATAACAGCCCGCAAGGCGCACCAGACCATCCTGCCAGTACTTGCGTTCCGTGCCGGCGGCAATATCCAGAAATTGATGGATACGCTCCTCCCCTTCGCCGAGTATGACGCCGTCGACAAACGGAAAAAGAATCGCCGGATTTGAAATCGTCAGCGGCCCGCCGGCAATGATAAATGGATGTTTTGCTGTGCGCTCCCCTCGTAAAAATGGGATGCCACAGAGATCGAGAATTTCGAAAATACCGGTGATTTCCAGTTCGTACGCGATTGAAAAAGCGATAACCGGAAAGTCCGACAACGGCCGTTCGTTTTCGTAAGTAAGCACAGGAACACGATTGCGCCGGTACTCCTCGGGATTTTCTGGAAGAAAGGCCCTTTCGGCGGCGGAAAGCGCATGTTTGTGAATTTCCTGATAGATCGCCTGAAAACCGAGAGAACTCATCGCGACTGCATAGGGCGCGGGATGACAGAGCGCCACGTTGAGCGGCGCGATTTTTCGCAGGACACCTTCTTCCTCGGTGACTTTTTTACGAATCCGGTTTTTAATTTCCCATGAACCCATAGTTTTCAGACACCACGACTTATTTCCGGCCAGATGATTTTATGAAGCTGTGGCTGTATACGAACGTCGAGGCCGCAATTCAGAACCAGGGCGGCAAGTTCGGCGAGAGAAATTTTACCGAAAATCGGAGAAAAATGAACCATCCCTGCCCGCGTCGTCAGATCAAGATTTCTTACCAGATTGCAGGCCCAATCAAAATCATTCCGGTCGGCTATTACAAATTTGACTTCGTCGTTCCGTGTCAGGCAGTCGGCGTTTGCGTAGTAATTACGGTCGGACATCCCGCTTGAAGGGCATTTGAAATCCACGATTTTATGAACGCGCGCGTCAACCGCCGCCAGAGGTTCATGTCCGCCGGTTTCGACAAGCACCGTGTAACCGCGTTCAATAAGTGCGGCGAAAAGTTCATGAACATCATTTTGCAGCATCGGTTCGCCACCCGTCACAAGCGCGAGGCGCGTCGGATACGTTGCGATTTCACGCATTATATCCGAAAGGGACATTTCATTTCCTTCGTGAAAGGCGTATTGCGTATCGCACCAGGTGCAGCGCAAATTGCAGCCCGTCAGACGTATGAATGCGCAGGGTCGCCCCGCTAAAGAAGATTCCCCCTGAATGCTGTAGAACAGTTCATTTACTTTCATAACCTGCGCCTCAGGGCGTTGCCGGTGGCGGATTCATCCACTGCGGCGACTTCCTCGGGTGTTCCCTTGGCGATAACCAGGCCGCCTTCTTCGCCGCCTTCTGGCCCCATGTCGATAATCCAGTCCGCCGTTTTAATTACGTCCAGATTGTGTTCGATGACAATTACCGTATTGCCCATATCTACAAGACTGCCGAGAATTTCAAGCAGTTTTTTTACGTCGGCAAAATGCAGGCCGGTTGTCGGCTCGTCCAGAATGCAGAGTGTCCGTCCCGTCGCGCGGCGGCTCAACTCTTTCGCCAGCTTTACCCGCTGCGCCTCGCCGCCTGAAAGCGTCGTAGACGACTGGCCAAGCTTCACATATCCTAATCCGACATCGTTTAACACCCGCAGTTTCGCCGCAAGTGGCGGTATTGTTTCCAGAAGCGGAAGCGCGTCGCCGATATTCATATCGAGCAGATCGGCAATGGAGCAGCCTTTGTATTTAACATCCAGCGTTTCGCGGTTGTACCGTTTTCCGCCGCAGGTTTCGCAAAGAACGCTGACGTCGGGAAGGAAGCTCATTTCAATGCGCCGGTGCCCGTCTCCCTGGCAGTCCTCACAGCGGCCGCCCTTGACGTTGAAGCTGAATCGTCCTGTCTTGTAGCCGCGCATACGCGACTCCGGAAGCATGGAAAAAAGTTCCCTCAGCGGAGTAAAAAGACCCGTGTATGTTGCGGGGTTTGAACGGGGCGTTCTGCCGATGGGCGCCTGGTCGATTTCGATAACCTTGTCCAGATGTTCGATTCCCGTGATCGCTTCATGTGCGCCGGGACTGGTCTGGGCGCGGTGCAGTTTGCGGGCGAGTGCGCAATAAAGTATGTCATCAACGAGCGAAGATTTGCCTGACCCGGAAACCCCCGTCACACAAATCAGCTTTCCCAGAGGAAACTGCACCGTCAGGTTTCTCAGATTGTTGTGCTTCGCGCCCTTGACGGTCAGATAATTGCCGTTTCCTTTACGGCGGGCGAGCGCATGGTCTATGTGCATTTCCCCGGAAAGATATTTGCCGGTAATCGAATCTGGCACTTTCACGATGTCCGCGACCGTTCCCTCGGCGACGAGTTCGCCGCCAAGCCGCCCGCCGCCCGGCCCAAGATCGACAATGTGGTCGGCAAACCGAATGGTTTCCTCGTCGTGTTCAACAACCAGAACGGTGTTTCCGGTATCGCGCAGTTCGGCGAGCATGGCAAGCAGGCGCTGATTGTCACGTGGGTGAAGGCCGATGGATGGTTCATCCAGAACATACAGTACGCCACGCAGTTTTGAGCCGATCTGCGTTGCCAGCCGGATACGCTGCCCTTCACCGCCGGAAAGGGATGCGACTGACCGGTCGAGTGAAAGATAACCGACGCCCACGTTCAGCAGAAATTCCATGCGGCCGTGAATCTCTCGCAAAATCTGTTCCACTATCAGCGCCTCGCGCGGCGTCAGTTGAATTTCAGCGAAGGCTTCCAGCGCCTTACGGAGAGGAAGGCGCGTGTAATCGGAGATGGAAAGATCGTTTATTCGCACCGCCCGGCTTTCGGTACGCAGGCGCGAACCGAGGCAGGATGGGCAGTCCACGACCGTGAAAAGATTTTCAAGTTCATCCCGGACGGCGGTAAACATCATTTCTTCCTGTAATATCGATTCCAGCCATTGGCCGATGCCGTCCGTCGCGTCGTCTCCAAAAAAATAGGCGTTTTTGACCGCCGCCGGTAATTTCCGGAATGGTGTTTTTGAATCGATTTTCGCCTGCCGCACCCGGCGTAGCAGCGCTTCGCGCAGATGCCCGATGAGCCGGGAGTGGTTTTCAACGGAAAACTCAATGGCGGAAACCGGCTGCGAAGGGTCGGGAATCAGCATTTCCGGATTTATTACCCGCTTTGTTCCAAGTCCGTCGCAATCGGGACAGGCGCCATGTCTGGAATTGAAACTGAAAGACCGGGGTTCGAGCTTTGGCACACTGATGCCGCAATCGACGCAGGCCTGACGTTCTGAAAAAAGTCTTTCTTCAAGCTCAAGGGCGACAATCGTAACAAGACCTTCCGCGTGATCAAGAGCCGCCTTGACCGACTTTTCGAGACGCCGCCTTATGCCTTCTTTTATGACGACGCGGTCAACAACGACTTCAATGGTATGGTTTTTTGTCTTGCTCAACCTGATGTCGTCCTCAAGGCCGACCATTTTTCCGTCGATTCGCGCCCGTAGATAGCCCTTTTTCAGATATTGCTCAAAGAGTTTTTTAAATTCGCCTTTGCGGTCGCGCACCACCGGTGCAAGAATCATGACCCGCGTATCGGAAGGATAGCGGAGAATCAGGTCGATAATCTGGTCAATGTTCTGTGAGGCGATTGGTTTGCCGCATTCGGGACAGTGCGGTTTTCCGACCGAGGCGAACAACAATCGCATGTAATCGTAGATTTCCGTTACGGTTCCCACGGTGGAGCGCGGACTGCGACTGGTGGTTTTCTGTTCGATGCTGATGGCCGGCGACAGCCCCTCGGCGCTGTCGAGATCGGGCTTTTCCATCCGCTCAAGAAACTGCCGGGCGTATGACGACAGTGATTCAATATAGCGGCGCTGGCCTTCGGCGTAGATCGTGTCGAAAGCGAGGCTGGATTTGCCGGAACCGGAAAGCCCCGTTATTACGGTCAATTTGTTCCGTGGAATTTCCAGGCTGATATTTTTCAGGTTATGCTGGCGCGCCCCGCGCACCACGATTTTTTTCAGCATAATTCAGATCAAGCCTGGATTAACGGTCTGATCCGCCGTAATTCTTCCTTGATTGTATATACAGTTCCTCCCTGTATGCATTCGTAAGTGCCGGGCTTCCGTAGATATTGAACATTGACGGTTTATCGGGATTACAGAACCTGGCAGCATATTTCCTTGCCATCTCCCTCTGTTCTTCCGCCGTTGTTTTTTCCGGGTCAAAAACGTCGGGCGCAACACCGATAATTATTTTGTCCCCGTATTCATCGTAAATCTTATGCGTGTCGTTCATAAGCTGGCCGCCCCAGGAATCCCATCCGGCGTCTATAATATTCGGAATCTGCTTGTAAAGCTGGCCGCAGCTATGCAGGTCGCTGAATTTACCCTTGGAATGTATAAAGTCGTTAACGCGCCTCATGTAAGGAACAATCATTTCTTTCGCCGTTACGGGCGAGAAGAACGTCTCTTTTTGTGAACCCCAGTCGTCGTGAATGCAGAAACCGTCAATTTGCGGAAAATATGTGAGATACTTGTCGATTATTTTGATGTACAGATCCGACAGTCTGCCAAAAAGCGCTTTAACCGCGTCCATCTGTTCATCGTCTATCATCGCCACTATGGCGCCTTCAAAATCCATAAAAGAAATGAGCCGTTCGTACCATCCGTTCATGAGCCAGCAGACGTTGAAACTATTCGTGTCAAGGTATTTTTCATTTATCTTCGCGTTGCCTTCCCAGTCCCATGCGTCTATATCCGGCCACATAACCTTTTCATACCATTCATTCGTATTGGCAAGAAACGGCCTGCCCGGACGAACCATGGAACCGCCGACCTGGGCGATATACTCCCACTCGATGCCGAACATGTCCTTGCCGCCGCCTTCGCTCTGCGGCATTCCCGAACCGTCAAAAACAAAGGCGCGGGCGACGTTGTCGGGGTTGATTTTTGGGCAGAACAAGGTCTGTTCCACGCCGGTTATCTGCCAGACAGGTTTTCTGTTATACATTGCGATAAACGCTTCTTTGGGCGTAACCGGAAAGCTGTAAAGCGGCCTCGGCGGCGCGCCCGCAAATCCGGGGACTTCTCCCGTCACGGTAAGTTCTTTGAGATCAAACGCTGGTATCGACATATTCTCTGCCTCCATGTAAATTCAGAAAAACTTTCAAGGGATTATACACTTTTATAACGCCTTAGAAAATTTGAGCCGTTTTTGCCCAAAATTTCGCATTAAGGAAATGCCGGATAATTCGCTGTGCGGGATGAAACGCAAGGCGCACGGAGCGCAAAAACCAAAGCATATATTATCACCTTATGTCGAGGTTGCGGGCACCGCGCAACGCAACGATTCGCCCGTACAGCGAATTAGCCGACATTTCCTTAGTAAATATACAAAAAAGGAGGATGATCCAGATGGAAAATCGAAGAAAATACTCGAAAATCATTCGTACATTTGGTTGTTTTCTTGGAATGCTGTGCTTTACGGTTTTGTGTTTCGGGCAAAAGCAGCAGGATAATCGAAAAACAGAAAAGCCTTTTTCCTTTGTTAGCGATGACTACAAAATTCGATTGGCAGCATATGGCGGATCCGGCATAACAGAGCAGGCATACCCTGTTGGGAGCGCCGATACATCAGACCTGCGAAAACTGGTGAATCTGGGTTTAGCGTATGAAGGTTTACTATCTTTGGAGCTTGGTTATCTCGGATTTGCCGACGACTTCGATGGAGGCAACGCTTTGTTTTCAAGCAGCGTTGTCATTCCACCAACCTTGGGACGGATTAGAGGAACACGTTTCGACTTGCCCCTTGCTCTTGGATATACGCAGATTTTTGGATCTGGAAACGCCGTCAATTTCGGTGTCGGGATTGATGCTATTTTAAGTGAAAAAAATGGTATCCGGTTTGAAGTAAGGGATTACTTCAAGCTGTCCGGGAGCAATGAACACAATGTTGTGTTTCACGTTGCCTTTTTGCGCTTCGTTGACGACTAAAAGGAAACGAATTCATATTTCAATAAAAACATTGCTATTGGGACATTTCACGCTAAAATCAGTTTTTGTAAGCGGTAAAGGCAGTTTTCATGTGGCTCTATGATGTAATTCAGGAATGAAGACCGCTTTTCACTTCCTAAAGGAGTTCAAGCATATGCCTTGTGAGAATAACAAATCCATGAAGTGTTCATGCACATATCCGTGTCCAAGAAACGGAAAATGCTGTGACTGTTTGGCATACCATATGCGTTCGAATGAATTTCCCGCCTGCTTTTTTTCAGCAAAAGCCGAAAAAACATATGACCGCAGCCTACAGGCACTTATAAACGACAGGAAATAATCATTTGGAGCTTAGGAAATACCTGGCCAATTGTTATGTACATTGAATATTTCAAGCTGAACGAAGCCCCGTTTACGTTGACGCCGAATCCACGCTACCTGTTCATGAGCGAACTGCACCGCGAAGGATTGGCCCATCTCCTGTTTGGCGTACAGCAATCCGGCGGATTCGTTCAACTGACGGGCGAAGTCGGGGCTGGAAAAACAACGCTTTGCCGCTGCCTGATTCATCAACTCCCACCGGATACGGACGTCGCGCTGATCCTGAATCCAAAATTGACCGCTATTGAACTGCTGGCTACAGTTTGCGATGAACTGAGTATTCCATATCCAAAGGAAACCGACAGCATCAAGATTTTGATAGACGCCCTGAACCGGCGTCTCCTTGAAACGCACGCGCTGAACCGGCGTACCGTGCTCATTATCGACGAAGCGCAGAATCTTAGCGGCGAAGTACTGGAACAGATCCGCCTGCTTACCAATCTGGAGACTTCGCAAGAAAAACTGCTGCAGATCATCCTCCTTGGGCAACCTGAATTGTTGACGCTTCTTAAACGCCGAAATCTTCGGCAATTGTCACAACGCATCACCGCCCGCTATCATCTGGAATCTCTTTCACGCGGTGAAACGCACGCCTATATCCAGCACCGCCTGCTCGTAGCGGGACGGCGCGAACCGCTTTTTACGCGAGGAGCGATGAACTGCGTCTATCGAATGTCCGGCGGTGTTCCCCGATTAATAAATATTATTTGCGACAGGGCGCTCCTTGGCGCTTATGCCCGGGACAAGCGCATGGTCACCGCCTCCGTCACTCGCAAAGCCGCAATAGAAACAAGCGGGCAGGTTTCACGCCTCCGCCGTTTCCGGCTCGCATTTTCGGCAGGCATCGTAGCGCTCGCACTGGCGGCGTCAATATTTTTTCTTTATCCCCCGAATTTTCCGATAAGCTCCTCGCTGAGGAATGAAGATTTATCGGAAACGGCTTTACTAAAAAAATCGTCCGAAAAGGAAGCCCTGGTCTCATATTCGGATCTGGTCGGTATACTTCACGACGATCGGTGGAACAACGCATCCAGCTACACCGACCTATTTGCATTATGGGGCATCACAATGCCTCCGAACTCGCCGGTGTCACGTTGTGTTCAAGAAATAATTCCAGGTTTTGATTGTCTGTCGCAGTTCGGCGGCTGGGCAAAACTTCGGCGTTATGATCTGCCGGCGATTTTGGAATTGGTGCCGCCGAACGGTGAGCGCCGCCGGGTTGTACTCGCCGGGCTTGGCAGCGAGGCGGCCACGCTTATCATCAATGGCCGGCCGCTAAATGTTTCCATTTCGGAAATCGCAATGTTGTGGGACGGATCCTTTATGTTTATCTGGAAACCTCCCGCCGGCGCGCGTCCTGTTTCGGCGGGGGCAGTCGGAGAATCCGTGGCGTGGATACAGCGGGCGTTGAATCGTCTGAACGGCGAACCCGAATCGGATGTTTCCGGCGTTTATGACGAGGATTTGAAACAGCGCGTACTGGATTTTCAAAAGAAATACTCGCTGATGCCGGACGGAATTGTCGGCAATGAAACGCTGGTCAGACTGGCTCTTGCGCTGGAAGGTCCGGAATCGCTTTCCCTGTCCGGCCGGGCGCTGCTGAACCCACAATAGGCGCGAAACAGGTGATGATGAATTATGTCATACATACTTGATGCATTAAAAAAAGCGGAAAAGGAACATGGACTGAAGGAAGTTCCAACCCTTGAAACCATCCACAACATTTCGGCAAAGAAAAAGACAGGTATCTGGATTGCCGTCGGATGCGGCGCGCTATGCCTGATTGCCGCAGTCTGGCTGTTTTTTCCGGCATCTCCAGAGCAGATCGAATCCACTATTCCTGGGACCAATACCATTAACAATGATTCCGCGACGGGAGATTCCGAACCTGTACCTGAAAACCGTGAACCAACTATTCAAAGTTCCAATACGCCTGTTTTAGATAATATCGCCGTGAATCCGCCGGTTCCGGAAAAGGCAAGCGCTCCCGTTGACGCTGTACGTGAAGAACCTATCCATGAAGATGCTATCAGTAAGATACTCCAACTCAATACCATAGCCGCAAACCCGGAACAGGAGATTTCCAATCCGGGTGTAATAGCAAAACCATCTGTTGTTTCGGCAATATCAGAGTTAGTAGTGCGAAAACCGCAACCTGACAATAATAACCCTGCATTTGTTACGTCTGGCGCGACAACTCCAGCCGCGGGCAGGCAGGAAGCTCCAAAGGTTTCAGGAAACCTGCCGTCTTTGCGCGACATTGCGGCGTCTATGAATATTAGTGTTCATATTTACAGTGAAAACCCTGAGGAAAGAATGGTTTTCATTAACAGGAAACAATATAAAGAAGGCGATTTCATTGAACAGGATTGCGTTCTTGAAAGCATCATGCCCGAGGGTGTGATACTGAAACGCGGGGAAGAAACATTCATGTTCCGATGACACGGGAGCGCCGGCGGCTACTGAATGATTGTCCATTAATATCTATAAACGTCTTGATACCCTATTTAATAAAGGGTTTCGTATATGAAACTTCTGGAATCCCTGCCGCGCCATGAAGGGAACAATCATATTTTTCCTGCTGAAAAAGTCGCAAAGCTATATGACACGGCATTATTGATGGTTATACAGCGTATGCACAAGAGCAA
>Ga0082212_10010502_pt1 | contig 11843 bp, 12 predicted proteins | sample TergutNt197P3_FD_71548 | JGI IMG/M metagenome (GOLD analysis project Ga0082212, IMG submission 71548) | Neocapritermes taracua P3 segment gut microbial communities from Petit-Saut dam, French Guiana - Nt197 P3 | ecosystem: Host-associated > Arthropoda: Insects > Digestive system > Gut ... | reverse complement strand
TTCACATTTTCAAAAAGGATCAGGTCGGGTTTTACCAATGATACAAATTTGATGTAGGAGTCTATCAATTTGTTGCGTTCGTCATTTTCATTCCTTTGTCCTGCAATCGAAAATCCCTGGCAAGGGGGCCCTCCAGCCACCAAAGCCACTTTCCCTCGCAATCTTTTTAGTTCGCCTGCATATTGCGTTATTACAGTATTGATGTCGTATGCTTGTTTGGGTAACCATTTAGGCCAATTGAAATGTTTTATCCTGTTTATCAAATTAAATTCCAAAGTCTCAAATGCCTGTGGGCTTTTTTCAATGGCAAAAAGCCCTTTCCAACCTGCGTTATGCAAACCTAAGGATAAGCCACCGCAACCTGCAAAAAGATCGATATATGTTTTTTTTCGGGATGCTTTCATCATTAAGCAATTTTAGTCAGTTGTTTCATTGATAATAGTTGCAAAAGTAATAACAATAATTTGAATATCCAAAAAATAGCGTTATCTTTGCTCTTGAGTTCTCTACATCAAATAGCATTATATGATGATTTTCTATATGATAAAAAACATTACTGTTTATTGCGCTTCAAGCCGCACGATTGATAGCGTTTACACAAACGCTGCGGAAAAATTGGGAAAAATGCTTGGACAGCGTAATATGCATATTATCAATGGCGCCGGGAATATTGGTCTGATGCGTGTCGTCACTGACGCAGTGTTATCAACGGGCGGCACAGTCACAGGCGTAATCCCCCGATTCATGGTAGACAAGGGTTTGTGTCATGTTAACCTGTCGACTGTGATACAAACTGAAACGATGCACGAACGAAAAAAAATAATGGCGGAACTGTCGGATGCTGCTATTGCGCTACCCGGCGGGTATGGCACAATGGAGGAACTGCTCGAAATCATCACATGGCGACAGTTGGGAATCTATCATAACCCGATTGTCATCTTAAATACAAACAATTTTTACGATCCGCTGCTCAAAATGTTTGCCCATGCAGTCGACGAAAAATTTGTTCGCGAAGAACATGCGCAGCTCTGGCATGTAGCCCGAACGCCCGAAGAAGTGATTGATCTGTTTTCGTAAAGGAACGCAAAAAAAAATCCCGAAGCAAACCGCTTCGGGATTTTTTTCAAAGTTTATTAGTGATTAATTAATAATTTTAAAGGCTTTGCCATTTAATTGAATAATGTAAAGGCCTTTTGGCAATGTTGCCGAATAACTGCCGGAAACAGCTGTTTGTTTGAAAAGTTGACCGGTTACAGTATAAATCGAGAGTGTTGCCGGTTTGGCAGCTTGTACATAAAGCGTTCCGGAAGCAGCCCATACAGCATCAGCGGCAATTGCGGCATTTCCAGTTTCTCCACTTTCAAGTTCAACGTCACCGTCTTCGTCACCGTCTTCGTCACCGTCGCCGTCACCGTCGCCGTCGCCGTCGCCGTCACCATCACCATCACCGTCGCCGTCGCCGTCGCCGTCACCGTCGCCGTCACCATCACCGTCGCCGTCACCATCACCGTCGCCGTCACCATCACCGTCACCGTCGCCGTCACCATCACCGTCGCCGTCACCGTCGCCGTCGCCGTCACCGTCACCGTCGCCGTCGCCGTCGCCGTCACCGTCGCCGTCACCGTCACCATCACCGTCGCCGTCGCCGTCGCCGTCACCGTCGCCGTCACCATCACCGTCGCCGTCACCTTCCTTTTGAATGACATACAAATTTATCAATACGCCGTTAGCTGCCTTGAGAACGATGGTGCCCACCCTGACACTCTGCTCAGGATTTACATCTACAGAAGTGACAACGATTCTGTTGGGAAAAATTGCATTGATTGATATCCATTCGGGAAAACTTTCAACATCCCATAAGATGAGAGGAGATCCGTTGAAAATAAAGTAGTTAACAGCTTCAGGTGTGCCGTCACCCTTGAACACGAGTTCAGTTTCTTCTATTTCGGGAAGAAAACTAATAATCTGGTCAGGCTTGCAACCAACAAACATCAGTCCAGCGATAACTGAAAATAAAAACAAATTTTTCATAGAAATTAAATTTTAAGTTGATTAAAAAAGAAATTTAATAGTTAATTGACGTGAGTAATCGGCGCGAATATAGCATAATTTATGTAATAACAATTTTTTTATCGTCAATTTTTAATCAAAATTAGTACTATACTAATAAATTAATTTGACGCTATAATCGGGCAAATAGTGGATTATTCTGGTATTTGTGTTGATAAAGCCGCCATCATCGCTAACTTTTTGAAATCGGAAGTTAGATTGTAAAAGCTGGGTGGGAACTACTCCCTGTTCTAAACAGTAGTCAAAATGGGCGCCTTTGGTAAAAAGTGCGCGAAAAAAATAAACCCCTACATCATATCCCTGATAGGCAAAAGGAGTGGGCTCTGCACGGAAGATAGAACGGTATCGAGCAATAAAGTGCTTTACCTCAGGTCGTTGATAGTCAACGTAATTGGGGACAGAGAGGTGAAGGTTCATGCTGTGGTAGTATTCCAAATCGACACTTTCAAATGAGCGCCATTTGGCGTTTCCATAGAGCGTAATGGGACAGTTGCGTCTTAACTGTACAACAAAGAGGTTTCTGAGGATATCGGAGACAAAAGGCTCATTGGAAGAGGCTACAATAACTTGATTATCTTGAAGCTGAGTTAGCCTGAGTGCCAATTCTCCGGTAATGTCTCTATCTTTTGCTACTCTATGAACAAATTCTTGATAAACAACATGATTTTTGCGTAATATCTCTTTGGTGATGGCTACTAACTCCTGATCTGCCCCCTCCTCTTCGTGGAAGAGCCACACCACGCCACCATTGTTCATAAGAGATTGAATCAAATTGACCTGTTGCCAATAGAGGGAGGTGTTAACTTGAAAAAAATTGGGATTTGTATATGCGGCAGACTCTGTTAGAGGGTCGAGCGGAGAGATGATTTTGATCTCCTGCCCTGATGTGTAATTCATCATCTCAAAGAGTTCTTTGGCATAAATCGGGCCAATAACAAGATCTTGGTTGAGCGCTCCGCTCTGGACTAAAGAGGGCAGTTGCGCTGCATTTCCGGAATCGTAGAGAGAGAGGCGCAGACTCATTCCTTCCTCTTTAAGGTCGTTTACGGCCAAAAGTATTCCTTCGTAAAACTCAAGGAATTGAGTGTTGGGTTGTGGATTGGATAGATCAAAAGGAAGAATGAGTGAGACATGGTGCTCAGTTTGGGGAGAAGGTTTGTAGGCGAGACACTCGGCAAGGTAATTGGAGATATGGACAGGCTCTATCAGGTTAAGGCTGTCGATTGGATTGACTTCGTTACCCTCAAGGGGGGCCACAGGAATACGAATAATAATACCTCTGCGAATTTGATTGGCGGACATGTTGTTGTAATTCAAAACAGTATTTGGTTCAACACCATACTTTTTTGAGATGGAATAGATGGTTTCCATCCAACGTACTCTATGTTCAACAAACAACCGTGTTGCCTGCGCCTCTGCAAAGAGGACGCAAAGCAGAATCAGGGCGGTGACAACAACTCTTCTTGACATGGCGGGCATAAGGGTTATTTATAGTAGTCGTGCAAGCATATTACGCACATTATGCTCAATTCGTTCAACAAGGGCATTGTCATAGAAGGATTTTATAAATCCATTTCCTGTAATGCGTTCATAAAGTTCAATATAACGCTCAGATATGGATTGAACAACGGCTGAAGTCATTTCGGGAACCTTCTCTCCGGGTTGTCCACGGAAGTTGTTTTCCATAAGCCATTCGCGTACAAACTCTTTTGAAAGTTGTTTCTGCGGTTTGCCTACCTCAAAGCGCTCGTCATACCCTTCAGAGTAGAAGTAACGGGAGGAGTCGGGGGTGTGAATTTCGTCAATCAGATAGATCTTTCCCTCTTTTTTTCCAAACTCATATTTGGTATCAACGAGGATTAACCCCCTCTCTTTTGCCATTTCGGAGCCTCGTTGAAAAAGGGCTAAGGCGTATTGTTCCAACAGTGAATAATCTTCTGGGGAGACCAAGCCTTTACTCAGGATCTCCTCCTTGGAAATATCCTGATCGTGGGCGCCCAATTCTGCTTTGGTTGTGGGTGTAATCATTGGGTTTTCAAAGGATTGATTCTCGCGCATGTTGTCCGGAATCGGAATGTTGCATAGTGCACGGGCGCCCGCTTTATAACTCCGCCAGGCGCTACCGCAGAGATAACCTCTAACAATCATCTCCACAGGAAACGGAGTACATCTGTGCCCTACAGTCACTACCGGATCGGGAGAGGCTATTTTCCAGTTAGGTACGATATCGGAGGTGTTATCAAGGAATTTGGAGGTAATCTGATTGAGTACTTGTCCTTTGTAGGGGATTCCCTTGGGCAGGACAACGTCAAAGGCAGAGATACGGTCAGTAGTAATCATCACCAAATATTGATCCGCAATGGTATAAACATCACGAACCTTCCCTTCGTATTTATGGGTTAGTTGCGGAAAGGCGAATTGGGTGTGAGTGAGTGCATTCATAGAGATTCTTATCTTTTTCTTCCGTGTTGCGCGGCGTATTGCTCATTCAGACCGTTGAGTACATCCGTGGTGATATCTAAGGAGGGGTCTCCATTCATGATAGTGCCGGGCGCTCCGCTAGTGGTGAGGATGAGGGAAAAGTTGTGCTCCTGATTATAGATCGCCAAAAAGTTTTGGATTTCATAGATTACGTTGTTTAGCAACACCTGCTCCTCTTCTGCCAATTCCATCTGTTTTTGCTGACTGAACTGTTGAAGTTCTCGTTGGCGCGCCTCCAATTGAGCCTGCATGGTTTCCATTTGAGAGCGAGTGAGAAGTCCTTTTTGCGCCTTTTCGGTAAAATCAGTTGCATCCCGCTCAAAAGCGCGTCCCTTTTTGGTGAGATCGTCATCAGCTGCCTTAATTTTTGCCTCCAAGTCAGTTCTTAGTGCATGGAACAAGTCAAATCCGTTAAGGAGGGAGTCGATTTGAATATAGACGATTGCTCCGGAAGGGAGTTCGGATGTTGCTCCGGAAGGGGTTTTGCCGAGACTGTTTTTGTGGGGTTGATAGGTAAAAAAGAGCACATAAAGCGCTACAACCGCTGCTGCCAACACAATATTGGCGATGAGTAAGAGACGTTTCATTTAATTGAGAGTTGAGAGTTGAGAATTGAGAGCAGGTTGGTCAAATTGACATGAACGTTGGCCGAAGCCTCCGCAGCTAACGAGGACAGCTTTGAACCACGTTGTACATCAATTTGATAGTTAGAAAACATGAGTTATTAGTTGAGAATTGAGAATTGAAAATTGAGAATTGAAAGTTGAAATCGCGCAAAGGTAGCAAAATTTTATAAATTCGGAGTTGCCAGTTCGCGCAGGTACAACCGAATGGTATTCTCTAATCCCAACCAAATCGCTTCACATATCAAAGCGTGGCCTATAGAGACCTCAAGCACGCCGGGGACGGAGCGCGCAAAGTATCCCACATTCTCTAAGTTGAGGTCGTGTCCTGCGTTAACGCCCAAGCCAAGTTGGAGGGCAGTTTCGGCAGCATGAACGTATGGCGTAACCGCCTTTTTTCTATCAACGGGGAATTGATGTGCATACGCCTCTGTATAGAGCTCAATCCTGTCTGTTCCCGTATCGGCTGCAAAGCGAATCATTTCAGGATCTGGATCAACAAAGAGGGAGCAACGAATCCCTGTACGATGGAAAAAATCGACTGTTTGCGACAAAAAACGGAGGTTCTTTTGGGTGTTCCATCCCGCATTGGAGGTGATGACGTCGTGGGCGTCCGGCACCAAAGTTACCTGATGCGGCAACAGTTTTGCTACCAACTCATTAAAGGAGTCAACAGGGTTGCCTTCTATATTGTATTCAGTGGTGACAATCTCTTTTAGGTCGCGGGCGTCCTGATAACGGATGTGCCGTTCATCAGGTCTTGGGTGAACGGTGATTCCTTGCGCCCCAAACCGCTCGCAATCGGCAGCGGCAGCAAGTACATTGGGGAGGTTGCCTCCTCGCGCATTCCGTAAAGTGGCTATTTTATTGATGTTAACGCTAAGTTTCGTCATAATGATCCTCTTTTGGGCACAAAAATAGATGAATAATCGATAAAAGAGGGTATCTTCGGGGAAAATTTGTAAAGGTTCCCATAATGAAGATAGCTGTTTTTGGCAGAACGATTGATCCGCAATGGATGCCGCGTCCGATTCAAGTGTTGGACTATGTAGAGAAGCGAGGTGTGTCGTTGGTTTGGTTTGAACCGTTTTATCGGTTCTTACATGAGAAAATGCACGGCTCGTTACGCTCCTCCGCTACTTTTTCGTTGCAAACCGGTCTTCCTGAGGATTGCGACCTGCTTCTGAATTTTGGGGGAGATGGCGTATTTTTGGAATCGCTTCTCTTTGTTAAAGAGCGTCCCGTCCCTGTGGTCGGGATCAACTATGGACGTCTCGGTTTTTTGGCAAGTGTGGGTTCGGACTCTTTTCACGAATGTTTGGACCGCCTGATTTCAGGGAACTATTCCATCGAAAAACGATCGGTGCTCGAGGCGTCCTCTCCTCTTTTGCCTCCGAATTTTTTCCCATTTGCTTTGAATGAGTGTGCACTTCATCGGAAAAATCCGGAAGTGCTCGCGATAACGGTACATCTGCAAACCGTTGCCCTTCCCACCTATTGGGCAGACGGATTGATAGTAGCCTCTCCCACAGGATCAACCGCCTACTCCCTGAGTGTGGGAGGGCCTGTGGTATTCCCCTCAGCAGATGTGCTTGTGGTTGCCCCCATTGCCCCACACAATTTGAATATGCGCCCCATTGTGATTCCCGACAATGAGGAGATCACCGTCAGCGCTCAGGGAAGGACTGAGGAGGTGGTTCTGACGTTGGACAATCGAGCGGCCTCTTTCCCTTGCGGTTCGGAGGTGGCTATTCGGAGGGCGCCGTTTGATTTTCATTACGTCTCCCTGCAAGGGCAGCACTTTATCTCGGCCCTGCACGAGAAACTCCTTTGGGGGTTTGACAAGAGAAACGGATAGGGTTGTTTTTTGGCACGTAAATTGATGAAAGAATCTTTGCTATGAGAATTCCACGACACGTTTCTATCATTATGGACGGCAATGGCCGCTGGGCGCAAAAGCAAGGCAAAGAGCGACTCTTTGGACATAAAGCTGGTGCCGAATCGGTAAAATGTGCTGTACAATATGCTGTGGATGAGGGAATTGAATACCTTTCACTTTTTGCCTTCTCTTCAGAAAACTGGAACAGACCCAAACCTGAAGTAGATGGTTTGATGGAGCTATTGGTGCAAGCTGTGCAAGAAGAGACCTCAAGTCTAATAGAGAACAATGTGCGATTGCGTTCCATTGGCGAACTTTCTCATTTGCCGCCTCACGTGCGTGACAGTTTTGAGCGCTCCATCCGAGAGACGGCCGCTTGCACGGGACTAACGGTGATTTTGGCATTGAGTTACAGCGGTACGTGGGATATTTTACAGGCAATAAACAGATATGTAGATGACCGTCTATCCGGAAATGCACCGGCATTTCCCTTAAAATCTTCTTTTTACGAAAACTACCTCTCTACTGTCGGCATTCCGCACCCTGACTTGCTGATCAGAACTTCCGGAGAGAAGAGGATTAGTAATTTTATGTTGTGGCAATTGGCCTACACAGAGCTCTACTTTACAAAAACGCTTTGGCCTGATTTCCGTAAAGAAGACTTTATAAAAGCGTTACACGATTACTCCTTGCGAGAGAGACGTTTTGGAAAGACAGGAGCGCAATGTAAAAATATTACTATCTTTGCAAATTCATAGACATGCTTATTGATGAGAATATTGTATAGAATCCTCTTTTTCCTTTTCCTGACTATGGGAATCATCATCCCCATACAGAGTTATGCTCAGGAAGTTACCAATCAAGCAGATGTTATTGTTGATTACAACGCTCCCAAAAAATATATTTTGGCTGATGTGGATATAAAGGGGGTGAAACTCATTACCAAAGAGCAGATTCTTGCGATTACCGGATTGATGATAGGAGAAGAGGTGACGATTCCCGGAGATGAATTTTTTTCCGTTGTGAAACGTCTCTATCAGCAACGTTTTTTCTCCGATGTTGATGTGAGAATTGATTCGCTCAAAAGAGATTCAGCGTATGTGAGTATCAATCTTGTTGAGCGCGCCCGCGTCACTGCATGGGACTATACCGGTGTTAAAAAGGGAGAACGGAGTGATTTGGACGAGCGCTTGAAACTCAAAAGAAGGATTGAGTTTTCCGAGCCTATCGTAAAAGCGTCTATTGATATCATAAAGCGCTACTATGCCGAGAAAGGCTTTCTGAATGTGGCGGTGACCACCTCTCAGGTGGCAGATACCATTATTCCGAATGCCGTGAGGGTCTATTTTGATGTTGAAAGAGGCAATAAAATCAAGATTAAGAACATCAACTTTATTGGGAATAACAATGTGAAAGCGCAGCAGTTGCGCTTTGCCATGAAGAATACCAAAGATAAACATCTCCTTAGTTTCTTTTCAAATAAGAAGTTTAAAGAGAAAGAATATCCGCAGGATAAACAGTCGCTCATTCAAAAATTTCAGGAGAAAGGCTTCTATGATGCGCGCATTGTTAGAGATACCATATATTATATAGACGACAGTCATCTTGGAATTGATATTCACATTGATGAGGGAACCAAATATTACTTCAGAAATATTACCTGGACAGGTAATTCGATCTTTCCCACTGAGGCGCTGAATCGTGTGTTGATGATTGAAAAAGGGGATGTGTTTGATGTGGTGACTATGGAAAACCGTCTCTACAGCGATCCAAAGGGCAATATTCAAACCTTTTACAGGGATGCAGGTTACGTGTTTTGTAACGTCATGCACGTGGAGCACAATATTGAACGGGACTCCATTGATGTAGAGATTCGGATCTTTGAAGGGAAGCCTGCTACATTTAATAACGTTATTATCAATGGGAATACCTTAACTAATGAGCGGGTGATCAGGCGTCAGGTCTTTGTTCGCCCCGGATATCCCTACTCCTATACCCAAATTGAACGCTCCGTGCGTGAATTGATGTCCATAGGCCTCTTCAATGAAGAAAAGGTGGGCTCCGGATTGCAACATTTACCCAATCAGAGAGATAATACAGTTGATATTGGGTTTAACTTGGAAGAAAAGCCAAGTTCGCAGTTGGAGGTGGCCGGAGGCTGGGGCGGGAACACCTTTGTGGGTACTTTGGGTGTCAGTTTTAACAACTTTTCTACCCGAAGATTCTTTGAAAAACAGGCCTGGAAGCCGGTGCCGCTAGGAGATGGGCAGACGCTCTCGTTGCGCTTCCAAACGAGTGGAACATATTATACAGCGCTATCGGCCAGTTTTGTGGAGCCTTGGCTCTTTGGGAAGAAACCAACCTCATTGAGTTTGTCGGCTTACTTTACACGTCAAACCAACTCCTATCTTTGGATATTGTCAAACGACCAGTTTATGGAGATCTACGGTCTTGCCGCCGGCCTTGGGACGCGCCTTAAATGGCCGGATAACTACTTTATCCTCTATAATGAATTGAGCCTTCAGCGATACCGGTTACAGGACTGGCAATATTACTTTGTTTTCCATGACGGAGTCTCCAATAACGTGAGTTGGAAGATCAATCTGCGGAGGTCTTCTACCGATCAGATGATCTATCCGAGCGAAGGTTCCGACCTTCTGCTGGGTTTGCAAATTACTCCTCCCTATTCACTCTTTCGCAGCAAGAATACCGACTATGCGTCAATGCCATCTCAGGAGCGGTATAAGTGGATTGAGTACCATAAGTGGTCTTTCCAAGGCTCATTTTACACTACACTACTTGGTAAAGAGGTGATTGGTAAAAATTTGGTATTTATGGCTAAAGCTCAGTTCGGATATTTGGGTCTTTATAACCGCAAACTTGGATACTCTCCTTTTGAAGGTTTTACGGTGGGAGGAGACGGAATGTCGGGGTACAACACATACGGTACGGAGGTGATTGGCCTGAGAGGTTATAAGAATCAATCGTTAACACCGTACGTGAATGGTGCCTACTCAGGAAATGTTTATGATAAATTTACAATGGAGTTGCGTTTCCCCATTATCTTGGAGCCGCAATCCACCATCTTTGTATTGGGATTTCTTGAAGGAGGTAATTGCTGGAGTGATATCAGGGAATTTAACCCCTTTTCCATAAAACGCTCTGCCGGAGTAGGAGTGCGTATTATGCTTCCCATTGTGGGTATGCTTGGCATAGATTGGGGTTATGGCTTTGATCGCGTACAGGGTGAGCGAGGGGGAAGTAATATCCATTTTGTTATAGGGCAACAGTTCTAAGTGTTTCGGCTTTAAAATTTGGAGTTTAGTAATTCATAATTGAAATATAAGGAGATGAAAATGAGAAAGTTGTTTTTTTTATTGGCTATTTTTGCTTGTAGCCTCACTGCGGTTCAAGCTCAGAAGTTTGCCTATGTGGACACGGAGTATATATTGGAGAAGGTGCCCGAATATAAGTCTGCTCAAAATCAGATTGAGCAATTAAGCAATCAGTATCAATCGGTTATTGAGACCGAGATTCAAAAAGTTGACCAACTGTTTCGGAACTATCAATCAGAAAAAGGACGCCTCTCCGAAGCGCAACGTCAGGTACGCGAACAGGACATCATCAACAAAGAGCAGGCGGTAAAAGAGATGCAGAAATCGTATTTTGGACAGGAGGGTACCGTTACCAAACGGTCGGAGTCGCTGATCACGCCCATTAAAGAGAGGGTGCAGCGCGCCATAGACGCCCTTGCTCAGGAGGGAGGATACGCCATTATCTTTGATGTTGCCGCTGCTCCCGGGTTTATCTACACCCATCCTTCCTACGATCTGAGCAATCGGGTGCTGGAGAAATTAGGAATAAGATAGATAGAGTTGAATTTTTCAAACTTATGGGAAAATATATAAAATTACAAATAGTTTTGATTCTGCTGGCAGCAGGTGTTACAGGATGTGAGAAATTACCTGAGGAACTGATTTCAAATAATTTGATAACAATGGGAAGAATTGATCCTGAACTTCTCATTGGAGGATGGAATATCACTAAGTTTGCATATACGACAGACGGCGAAAAAATATCTAATAATACTGACATACCAATAGCAGAAATTCTTCAAAAATATGATTTAGAATGGATTGCTTCTACTCGTGACATGTCAATAGATGAAGTTATTGATTTCTTAAGACCTCAACTTGAAATACCCGACCCTCCCTTCATTCCGCTGAAAGAGGATGAATGGAGTGATCATTATCGAGAAGGGTATGTTGATTTTTTATGGCATATATATGGTGATTGTAATTCGGGTTTTTGGACTTGTCGGTCGTTGTTTGGAAATTTAATTTACCTAAAATGGCATGGCAGCACGAAAAAATATTGTCAAAATTCTGTGGATGATGATATTATATTCGCAGTATCGAATGCACACAGTTATGTCATCAGAGGCAACGAATTGATCATTTATTTCACAGGAATTGAAAAACTTAATAAAGCTCAGAAAAAAGAATTCAAAATTTTAAAAAATCACAATTTAGTAATCTTAACAAAACGATAAACTATGAAAAAACAAACAATTATATTCATTTTTGTTGGCATTTTTGTGCATCGTGCCAACAAATGCCGGATCAAACCGGAGATACCATAACAACGACCTAAGCAACCGTGTGTTGGAGAAATTAGGAATAAGAAATTAATTTATACATTTGCAAACTATTTAATATCGTATTTATGAAAAAATATTTAACACTTTTTGCCCTTCTTTGTGTCTGCTTTGGTGTCTCTGCTCAGGCTCA
>Ga0082212_10010501_pt1 | contig 11844 bp, 12 predicted proteins | sample TergutNt197P3_FD_71548 | JGI IMG/M metagenome (GOLD analysis project Ga0082212, IMG submission 71548) | Neocapritermes taracua P3 segment gut microbial communities from Petit-Saut dam, French Guiana - Nt197 P3 | ecosystem: Host-associated > Arthropoda: Insects > Digestive system > Gut ... | reverse complement strand
CCTCCGCCTGAGCGCCTCCCCCCGCTCCCGCCGCGCCCGCTTCCGCCTCCGGAAAACCCGCCGCCGCCTGAACGGCTACCGCCGCTGCTGCCGCCGCTTCCAAAGCCGCCGAAACCTCCGCTTCTGCCGCCGCTGCTTCCGCCTGAACTTCGCGGCGGAGTACCGGAGCCGCGCGGCGGCGAACCGGAACCGCCATAACCGCCCGGACCTCTCGGACCTCTCGGACCGCGGTAGTTTGACCTGTAAGGAGAGCGTCCCGGGCGCATGCGCTGATTACGGTACCAGACACGATACGGGCGGCGGTAACCGCCCCATCTATACCACCAGTGATACCTTGGGACAGGCATTCCCATATGTACATAGTACGCCCTGTGCCGCCGCCTGTCAGCGCCGCCGGCTATTACTATCAGTATAAGGATGAAGAGGATTATCACGCTCCAGATGACAGCTAACCTTATGGCGCGGCCAAGCCAGCCGGTGAACCTTGACCACACTGACACATTGCTTTGAGGCTGAGGCTGAGGCATATAGACCGTCGCGCCGCCAACCTGCTGCTCCTGAATATAGTTACCGCCCGGCGGCGCATAAGTGCTGCTTCCGCTCTGGTTGACGCCGTAGTAGTCCGCAAACCAAGTGAACAACACTTCGCACATATTGCGCACGGCGGCGTCGTAATTACCGGCGTCAAAATCCGTCCAGAAGTACATATCAAAGTATTCGTCCACCAGACTTTCATTCAGTACGCCGTCTATGCCCGCTCCGACCTCCAGCCACGCTTTGTTTTCTTTCACCGCAAGCAGCAGAAGTAATCCGTTATTCCCATCGCGGCTGCCGACCCCCCAGTCGTTAAACAGGCTTGCCGCGTATTCGTCGGAGTACATGCCGTCAAGATATTCGACTGTCACAACGACAAGCTGCGCCCCCTTGCACTGCCGCTCAAGATCTTCATTCGCGTCAATTATGTCATTTCGCGTTTTATCCGTGAGAACATGCGCTGCGTCGGTAACGTAGAAGTCCGCACTCGGCTGCACAAGCGCAAGGGCGCCGGGAGCCGCGACAGCAGCCAGCATGATCACAGCCAGAAATACAGTCAGTGTAATCTTTTTCATTTCTCCTCCACCCCTTACTCAGAACGAAAACATCTCAGGCGCTTTAACAGGCAGGAACGCCCGCAAAATGCTTGATATGGCGCTTTGCTGCCTCCATCTGAACGATACCGTCTCGTTATAAAGGCTGTTCCTGATAGCCGCTTCCGCGCCATTGATTGTGGCCAGACTTTGTGAGAGCGCTTCCTTGTCCCGCTCCGTCAAGTCGGCGTTTTCCGCGGCTTTGGACATCATTTTGACGGAAGAAGATAACCTGCCGAACGCAATGCTTTTCCCGCTGATGCTTTCCGCATCGAGAAGCTCGCGTCTCCGTTCCAGTACGCTTTGCGCGCTGTCGCTGAGCTCGGGGTTCGCCATCAGCACCGTCGCGAGACGAAGAGAGCTGTCGGCGCAGTTTGTTATATGCGAATCTATTCCGGGCTCCACATAACCGTCGTGGTAAACTCCGTCATAGAACATCTGCTCCAGTTCGCGGGACAGGCGCGTGAGGCTTCTGTGCACGCCGAACAGCGTCGCGGCAATTGCGACGATGACAGTTATCAGAATCGCTGTTTTTCTGTTCTTAAGATTTTCCATGAAAATCACTTAAAACTCAGCCACGCAGATCAAGCAGCTTCTGCTTCAGCTCGCCTTCGATGCGCCCGAGCTCGACTTCGGCTGCCCGGCGGCGCTGACTGCCTTCGGTCTGTATCGTGCGCACTTCCTCGAGCGTCTCTATCAGGCGCTGATTAGTCGACACAAGTGTTTCAATGTCTACGATACCGCGCTCCGACTCCTTAGCTATCTCAATTGTGCCCATCTTAAGCTTTTCAGCGTTTTTGGTCAGCAGTTCGTTCGTCATATCCGTCACCGCCCGCTGCGCTTCCATAGCCTGCTGTGAATGGTGCATCCCGAGCGCGAGCACCATCTGGCTCTTCCATAACGGGATCGTATTCACGATCGACGTCTGGATCTTTTCAACCATCAGCGTATCGTTGTTTTGCACCAGACGTATCTGCGGCGCCATCTGGATCGAGATCATTCTGGTAAGCTCAAGATCGTGCAGCTTCTTCTCAAACCGGTTTATCATGTTCGCGTAGTCGTTTGCGGCTTGCGCATCCTCCGGCAGGCCCGAGTCGGCAGCTTTCTGGCGTTTCTCCGGGAGAATAGTGTTCGTGCAATCCTGCAGCTTCTGCTTCCCCGCGAGAATGTACATCGTCAGTTCCTTGAAGTACGCCTGATTGACCTCGTACATTTTATCAAGCATTGCCGCGTCTTTGAGCAGCGTGTACTGGTTCTTCTCAAGCATGTCGGCGATCTTATCAACGTTAACGGAAACTTTGTCGTACTCGGCCTTCATCGTCGCGATCTGGGTCTGCACTTTTTTCTTCAGTCCAAACAGGCCCTTCTTCTCATCAGCTGTGTTCTCCCCGAAACCTTTGAGCTGTACAACAAGATCGGACAGCATGTTACCGACTTCGCCCATGTCTTTTGTCCGCACGCTGTTGAGCGTGTTCTCAGAGAAATTGGCGATATTACGCTGAGACGCAGCGCCGTAGGTCAGGATCGCGTTCGTATCCGTAATGTCTATTTTCTCCGAAAAGTCATTGACAGTCTTTTGCTCTTCGGGAGTCAGTTGGCTGATATCGAGCCTCACAGCCGCTTCATCCTTCTTCATCTCGAGCGGCGCCGCCGCCAGCGCTGTGGCGCCTGCCTCGTCTTCGCTTTCCAGCACAAGGCTTGGAACATACTCCATTGAATCCATCGTTTTTCCTCCCTTTTATATATTGAAACCTTCCTGTTTCAACAGATTTTCCAGCACGCGTATATCGGTTTCGATGTCAAGAGCCTGGTTTTCAAATAAAGAATCGAAGAATCTTTTATAGCTGTCCAGGATCAAATCAAGCGAGTTGCCGATCCTTTCCAGCGTGCCTGAGATGTTCGCTCCGTCAGCGTTTGTTTTTGTGAATCTGTCATATGCGTGTATCAGCTTTACGGTGGTCGGCAGATAGAAGTCATTAAATCGCTTTACCTGTTTATAGTCGCCCGGATCTTCAGTCAGATCTTTATAAATCTTATCAATGACTGTAATGATCTCATCAAACTTCACGCGTACGGAGTCATCCTTAATCGAAGCGTTCAGCCCGCGCAGTTCGGATACGACAGCCTCGCCTTCCTCAAGAAGAGCGTCGATGAGTTCGTCGCCTGTCCGCACAGGTTCTTCAGGTATTTCGATATACTCCGTTTTTCCTTTGAATATCAACGACAGTAGCGTATATACCACCAGTGCAGTGCAGGCAATCGCGATATAATGCCATGTTTTATACAGCGGGAAAAACACGCAGTACAGGCACCACGCTGCGGCGACGCCGTAGACAGGTATAACGGACTTCTTCTTTACTTCCCGCATCCTGCAATCTCCTCACAAGCGGCGATGTTGATCATTCTTCCGGATACAGGCTCCCGCCTCCTGCTACAAGATGGGTTGTGGGGCGGAGCCCCACGTTAGCATCAAAAAAGGCAGTCGCCCCGATATCTTGCTGAATCGTAACAAGCGCGCTGATCAGCGTGCGCTTACGGCGCCACACTTACGGCACATAACGCTTGACAATACGCCCTGTTCGTATATTATATAAATGAATCGGGGCGCATGTATATGATACATGCATGATACCACAGTTGTCATTTAATTAGTATTAATTTTTTATGAAAGTGCGCAGACACGAGGCTTGAACTGTAAAGGTCTGTACATTGCAGTGCACTCCCCGCGCACCGGAAGTAAACGTTTATGATAAAAATCGCGCCATCAATACTTGCCGCTGACTTCACAAAGGTCGGCGAGGAGATCAGGAGCGTCGAATCCGCGGATTATCTGCATTTCGACGTAATGGACGGTGTGTTCGTTCCGAATATTTCTATTGGGCTGCCGGTTCTGAAAAGCGTGCGTGATATCACGGATATGACTCTTGATGTGCATCTTATGATAACGTCGCCCGCGAACTATGTACAGCGATTCGCCGGGGCGGGAGGCGATATCATTGTGTTTCACATTGAAGCGGAAACGCCCGAAAATACTATAAACGCTATTGAGCAAATCCATGTACTGGGGAAGAGAGCAGGCCTTTCAATAAAACCGGAGACGCCTGCGGAAAGAATCCTGGAGTATATCGGCGGAATCGATCTTGCTCTTGTGATGACAGTCGAGCCCGGATTCGGCGGGCAGGAGTTCATACCCGGCATGCTTGATAAAATATCGAAGCTCAGGAAGGTCATCGACAGCCGGGGCCTTCACTGTGAGATCGAAGTCGACGGCGGAATAAACGTCGAGACAGCAAAACTGTGCATACAGGCAGGCGCGGATGTGCTTGTCGCCGGCAGCGATGTTTTTCGGAGCAGCGACAGGATCGCCCAGATAGAAGCGCTGCGGGCGGCGGCGGAAAGTTAAAGGGTCTCCGGTTTCGTGAAGTTGAAACACACGCTGTCAAGCAGCAGTACCGCGGCATATCTGCTTTTGCGGATGGATTGGATAAAGCCCGGGAGGCAGCTGATCATCATAGTGCAATATCCGCCTAATGCGCCGTTTGCGGCGCTATGCGGATGGATTGGATAAAGCCCGGGAGGCAGCTGATCATCATAGTGCAATATCCGCTTAATGCGCCGCTTGCGGCGCTATGCGGATGGATTGGATAAAGCCCGGAAAGCAGCTGATTATCATAGTGCAATATCCGCTTAATGCGCCGTTTGCGGCGCTATGCGGATGGATTGGATAAGTATGGATTATTTCCCTTCAGCTCTCGAAAACCTTGTCGATAAGTTCGCGTCTCTGCCGGGTATCGGCACTAAGAGCGCGCAAAGACTTGCGTTTTATGTTCTGTCGCTCCCGGACGCAGAAGCCGGGGCGTTTGCAGACGCGATACGCGAAGCGAAGCGGGATATAAAATGCTGCGCCGTATGCCAGAACCTCACCGACGGCGATATCTGCTCAGTCTGTGGTAATGAGCGCAGGGACGGCGGCGTCATCTGTGTCGTCACCGACCCAAAGGGCGTGCTGGCCATCGAGCGCTCGCACGAGTACGGCGGCAGGTATCATGTCCTGCACGGGGTGATTTCACCGATGAGCAATGTAGGCCCCGACGATATAAGGATCAAGGAGCTTGTCGCGCGTGTTGCAGACGGTGATATCCGCGAAGTGATCATGGCCACAAACCCAGACACAGAGGGAGAGACGACAGCGAGGTACATTTCGAGGCTTCTGCGCCCGTTTGAAGTAAAGATCACACGGCTTGCCTACGGTATTCCCGTCGGTTCGAGCCTTGAGTTCGCAGACGACGCAACACTGATGCGCGCTCTTGAAGGCCGTATGGAATTTGACTGATTACACTAACCCCGGTAGCAGGAGATCAGTATCATAACCGGAGCACAAGCAACATCCGGAGCACTAGCAGCAACCGGAGCACAAGCAACATCCGGAGCACTAGCAGCAACCGGAGCACAAGCAACAGCCGGAGCACTGGCAACAGCCGGAGCACCGGCAACATATAAGCACTAACCCCGCTCGCAGCGAAGCTTTCGGGCGAACATAAAGGAGACTGATTCGCAAATGGCAGAAAAACTGAAAATTATCCCGCTGGGCGGCTTGAATGAGATCGGCAAAAACATAACCGTATACGAATACGGCGCGGATATCATCATAGTCGACTGTGGGCTTGGATTCCCTGATGACGATATGTACGGCATCGACATCGTGACGCCGGACGTCTCGTATCTGGCGAAAAACAACACAAAAATACGCGGGATCGTGCTTACGCACGGTCATGAGGACCACATAGGGGCGTTACCATACCTCCTGCGCGAAGTTTCGGCGCCTATCTTCGCAACTCCGCTGACAGCAGGGCTTGTCGAACTGAAACTCGCGGAACACGGTCTGCTGGAAACTACGGAGATCGAAGTGAAGATGCCGGGCGACGTCATAAAGCTCGGCTGTTTCAAGGTCGAGATGATCCATGTGAACCACAGCATACCGGACACCGTTTCGCTTGCGATAAAGACGCCCGTCGGGATGATCATCCAGACCAGCGACTTTAAGATAGACACGATGCCCGTCTTCGGAGAAATGATCGATCTTGCCCGTTTCGGCGAACTCGGCAACAGAGGGGTGCTGGCTTTGCTCTCGGACTCCACGAACATCGAACGGCAGGGGTATTCCACATCTGAGTCGAAAGTCGGCGAGAGGATAGACGAACTGTTCCGCGGCTGCAACAAAAGAATTATCGTCACGACATTCTCTTCTAACATAGACCGCGTTCAGCAAGTAATAAACTGCGCTGAAAAGTACGGCAGGAAGATCGCGGTCACGGGGCGCAGCATGGAAAACGCCCTGCGCGTATCTATTGAGCTCGGACGTATGAGCGTTCCCGACGGCTTGCTGATAGATCTCAATCAGGCCAAAAACCTGCCGGCGGACAGAATCGTCATAATCACGACCGGCAGCCAGGGCGAACCCATGAGCGCGCTCTACCGCATGGCGTTCTCCGGGCACAAGCAGGTCGAAATCAAGTCCGGCGACAGAGTCATTATCTCCGCTTCCGCGGTACCGGGTAACGAGAAAACGATCAGCCACGTTATAAACGAGCTTTTCAGGCGCGGAGCTGAAGTCATATATGACAGTATCTCCGAGATCCATGTTTCAGGGCATGCGTATCAGGAAGAATTGAAAATGATCATCGCGCTGACAAAGCCGAAGTTCTTCATGCCGACGCACGGCGAACACAGACATCTGCGCACTCACGCCAAGCTTGCCGCGCAAATGGGCGTGAAGCATAACAACATCATTGTCGCAGACATCGGGCATGTGATCGAGCTCACTGCAGATAGTATCAGCAGGAACGGCTCCGTACCTTCAGGCAGAGTTTTTGTAGACGGCGCAGGCGTCGGCGACGTCGGTACCGTCGTGCTTCGAGACAGGCAGCATCTTGCGCAGGACGGTATGCTCGTAGTTATTGTCAGCCTGTCAGGTGAGGACGGCAGCCTGATCTCCGGCCCGGACATCATTACGCGCGGGTTCATTTACGTTAAAGAGTCCGAGGATATGATGAACGAACTGAAAGATATTGTGATGAACACGCTCGATCAGTGCGCGGCGGACAATGTGACAGACTGGGCGGCGCTTAAAAGCGCCATAAGGGCGGATCTGTCGTCGTATCTGTACAAAACCACAAAGCGGAACCCGATGATCCTGCCGGTGATACTGGAAATATAGGCGGAGCGGCATGAACATCCGGCTTGTGATATTGGAGATATAGGCGGAGCGGCATGAATATCCTGCTTGTGATATTGGAGATGCAAACGCGGTAGTATGAACATACATCCGGAGATACCGGAGACATGGACGGAGCGGCATGAACATACAGATATACGGAAAATCAAAATGCTTCGACACAAAGAAAGCAGAACGTTATTTCAAGGAACGGCGGATAAAGTTCCAGCGGATTGACATCATCGGCGTCGGCATGAGCAAAGGCGAGCTCGCAAGCGTCAAAACCGCGGTCGGGCTGGATGCTCTGGTCGATGAAACTGCGCCCGGTGCGGAGATCCTGAAGTATCTTGCCTATGACGCTGACAAAGAGGAAAAACTACTGGAGAATCCCGCCTTTATCAAGACGCCGGTGGTTAGAAACGGCAAGTCCGCTACAGTTGGTTACCGCCCGGAAATATGGGCGGCGTGGGAGTGAGAAGATCAGAAAAAATGTGCGATGTAACTGAAACAGGATGCCTGAAAAGTTAAAAGCGATAAGCTATCCAAGGAGGAAGATAACATGAGCGGTAAACTCAGACAGTACTATGACGCGAAACCCGGCTGGACTACCCCGGTAATCATCGAGTCCCATATAAACGGGCTCAGAACAAAGGAACACAATCCTAACACTCCGATCGGGCACGAGGAAGTAGCCGCGGAAGCTGTAAAATGCTGGGAAGCCGGAGCTTGTGCCATCCATCTCCACAACTCAAATATACATTTGGGCGGGGAGGAAGCATATGAAGACTACATGAAAACAGCGCGCCCCATCATGGAGAAGTACCCCGACATTTTCTGGTACAGCACAGGCACTTCAGCTACAAGCGACGCGCTTTCTGGAAACGAACATGTCGAACTCTTAAGACAACGTGAAGGAGTCTGCTTAAGCTGCGTTGACTGCGGCTCGGCAAACTTGCCGTTTGCAGTGGATGAAAGTGGTAACATTGCTGGCGTTACCTACGCAGTTTCATTTGACGTGCTGAACAGGCAAGTAGAGTCGTGTATCAAGCATGAGATAGGAATTATCTGGGGAATATACGAACCCGGGTATCTGCGAACGGCGCAGCAATACATTAAGAGAGGGCGCGTTTCGAAGGGTTCAAGCATAGACTTCTACTTTTTCGGAGACTATGGATCGGTAGCCTTGCCGCCTGTGAACACTAACGGCGTGCCGCCGACGTTGGAGAGCTTGTATTTCTATCTTGATCTGATGGGTGAGATTGATCTGCCCTGGTTCATTTCGATCTGGGGTGAAGGGAATGTAGATACCCGCCCGTTTATCAAGCGGGTGATCGAGCTCGGAGGCCATGTGAAAACAGGCCTCGAACTGTTCTACGACCCTGACCGCAACCCGACGAATGTTGAGCTGCTTAAGGAAGCGCAGGAGATCGCAAAGGAAGTCGGCCGCCCACTTGCGCGCCAGGACGAAGCAAAAGCGATACTTGGTTTCAAATAGATCGGTCAATGCAGTGCTCAGTATGCAGTGCTCAGTATGCAGTGCTCAGTATGCAGTGCTCAGTATGCAGTGCTAAAATCAAGTTCACATGCGCGAAATACGCTTGTGATCACTGTACCTGTTATATTATAACGCTGGGGTGATATATGTGCCGTTTGATCCATTTGATCCGGATGATCCTATATCGTTCTTTATCTTTGACGAGATAATGTGCGACGAAGACGAAGACGAAGACGAAGACGAAGACGAAGACGAAGACGAAGACGAAGACGAAGACGAAGACGAAGACGAAGACTACGAAGAAGATGAAGACGACGACGACGAAGACTACTGGGATGAGGACGATGAGCGCGATGAAGATGACGATTGGGACAGTGATTCGGACTAATCCTCTGTGCAGAAGAACTACACGACATGCTTGCCTGTAACGTGGAGTTCCCGAATGAAGTTCCGGTATGCTACGTACCGCAACCCGGACTGTGAAGTCATGCAAACTCGCTTCGCTTGGAAGCGGGTTCGCTGTGTCATCGTACGCGCGATTTTTGGATTCAGAAGGAGACATAAATGCCGGATAAGTACGAGTTCGACGCGACGATCCTGAAAAACCAGGACATGGACGCCGCATATGTGGAAATCCCGTTCGACGTCAAGGCGGCGTTCGGCAAAGCCCGCGTACCGGTACACGCGACATTTGACGGTGAGCATTACGACGGACAGCTCGTGAAAATGGGGACGCCGTGCCATATTATCGGCATACGCAAGGATATACGCGCAAAGATAGGGAAGCAACCGGGCGACAACGTTCATGTCACGCTCGCCGCGCGGGAGCCGGAATCACCGCCGTACACTACTGTGGAAGAATACATCGCGGGGTTCGAAGGCGAAGTCCGCGAACGCATGGAAAAGCTGCGCAAGCTGATACTTAGCTGCTCGCAGGACATAACGGAGAAAATCTCCTGGGCAATGCCGACATTCCTCTTGAACGGCAACCTTGTCCACTTCGCGGCCGGCAAACACCACATCGGCTTATACCCGGGCGCAAGCGGCATATCCGCGTTCACGGACAGGTTCGCGGAATATAAGCACTCAAAAGGCGCGGTGCAGTTCCCGAACGACAGGCCGATGCCATATGAACTGATAGAAGAAATCGTGAGGTTCAGGGTCGGCGAACAGAGCGGGTAGTGTTATGTAGTCTATAAAAAAGCAAGAACAAGAAAAACGGAGCCAGATGCAGGCAGAGCCGGGAGGAGTTGTAACGATGAGCGTAAACGATGATAAGAACCGGGTCGGGGACCAGGTGCTGGCAGAGCTGGAAGCGGAAGGTTTCCGGGCTGCGCTGATCCCGTTTTCATGTATTGAAGAGATAACAAGAGCCTACAATGAATACGTGGAGAATGAAAACTCGCCGTTTCTTATAAAGGAATGGTTCCATTCTGGGCAGCCGCCTGATTTGCCTTTTACGCCGCTGTCGTTCTTAGTCATTGCTTTTCAGAGCCCCGGAGGAGAAATGAGCCTGATTTGCGACGGAAAAGAAATTGCGCTTCCGATACCTCCCACATACCTCGACGGATCGGCAACCAGGCTGCTGAATGATGTATTGGCGAACGCTGTAAAGGACCGTCAACTGGCTGAAGTCAAGGCAATATCACTGAAAATGCTGTCTGTGCTCAGCGGATTGGGTAAATACGGACGGAACGCCCTGTGTTACCTTGATGGTTACGGGAGTTTCTGTAACTTCGCGGCTTATTACACTGACATTCCGTGTGATAATGAGCCACATGAGCTTGCGCTGATGGATGATTGTGAATCTTGCGGCCTTTGCATTGCGAACTGCCCGAACAATGCTCTTGGCGGCCCGCTGAAAGTGGATGCGCCGCGTTGTTTGACATTGTGGAACGAGCATGACGGGCCTATGCCGGATTGGCTGACGCCGGATGTTCACCATACAGTTGTCGGTTGCATGCGATGCCAGGAAATATGCCCTGTGAACAAGGCGGCGCCAAAAATCAGGAAAGAAGCTCTCAAGTTGAGCGGAACTGAAACCACTACACTTATGACGTCAGCAGCGGCGGACCTACCGGCAGAGCTTGTTAAAAAACTGCTGGATTATGACCTCTGGGAGATGGTTACCTCGCTTGCCGGAAGGAACCTTGCTCTGGCGATGAACTCTGTAAGAATGAACGGGAAGGTTTGGGATGAACCCCGGTATGACGCATAGCGGATTGGACTACAATAAGTAAGGATGTGAGCATAATGTGCCCATACTACGATCCATACAGCAGAAGCTGCAGACTCAGCGGCAAAGAGATGCCGGCAGACAAAGAAGAAGAGTTCTGCACCACCGGAAACTGCGGCAGCTGCCCGGCATACAAGGCAAAAAACGCATAGACTGTAATTTTGAGACGAAAGCAACTGCACATTTGATGCGGCTATGCAAATAGAGCATGCGGTATCCGGAACTGTGGCGGATACGCCGTGTTCCGGCTCCGTCGGGCAGCCTAAACGTTAGGTTGTCAAGAAAGTTGCACGACGCTAAAAGAAAATTTTCATCACCTGTAAACGCTGTGATATCAACACTTGAGCAGCTGCAGGTGGTCTTTTTTCGTCCAAAATAAATGTCACAGAATGGTAAGAACACGTTTTTAGTGTGATATAATAGTAGGCTGCGGCTAAAAAGACGCCGCTTTTATCAATGCAGCTGAGCAGCTGATTTACAGCAGCACTCATCAACAGCGGCTTTTCGCCACAGCAACACCTCCACGGCAGCTCCTCCCGAGCAAAACCCAGAGCGGCTCTGCTTTCTCCTCATAACCGCACACTGCACCTTGACAATTGAATCGCAAAGCTTTCAACACATCGCAGACGTATTACTTTGTGTATTACGATGCGTATTACTAAGCGTATGAACAGACTGTATGAACGAAACGGAGGTTTTATGTTTTTTTACAAAATCGACGCGCTAATAACGAATGTGGACGATTCAACCATCCAGGATGAGACAGATAACT
>Ga0082212_10010500_pt1 | contig 11844 bp, 9 predicted proteins | sample TergutNt197P3_FD_71548 | JGI IMG/M metagenome (GOLD analysis project Ga0082212, IMG submission 71548) | Neocapritermes taracua P3 segment gut microbial communities from Petit-Saut dam, French Guiana - Nt197 P3 | ecosystem: Host-associated > Arthropoda: Insects > Digestive system > Gut ... | reverse complement strand
AAAAAAATATACAACGTATTATACGATAAAATATCGGTCAGGTTGCAATTTTTTAATAAAAATACCATAAAAAATGACTAATTTTGCGACGACAAAGAAGTATATATTATTTAGTTTTGAATATGACACGATCATTAGCGCTCAGTAGAGTGCAACCAGTTTTAGGAAGAAATTTTTTAACTCATATATGGGTAATCATATTTTCTAAAGCAAAATACGAAACAACCTTGCTTATGGCATTAGCATTTTTGTATGGATTTTCCATAACGGGATATGCGCAACAGCAAGTTACTCTTACATTCAACAACCCTGCTGCAAATGGTTCTACCACCATACCAAGCACTGCTACAACTACGGCGGCCGGCGCTACGGCAGGGGTTGATGTTACAGCTATCGGTGGTGGCGGCGGCGGTGGCGGATGTGGCGCAAGCGGTTATAACGGAATTGGCGTTACCGACGTTGCTGGGGCGGCCGGCGGCGGCGGCGGGCAGGGTTGTACGACAACAGGAATACTAAGCCCAGGTGGCATTTACTCCGGAACTATTGTTGTTGGTAGAGGAGGCACAGGAGGCACAGGATCAAATCAAGCATCGGGTGGAAACGGTACTGCATCATCAATAGGTTCTGTTTCGGCTGGAGGAGGTGTAGGAGCGATTTCGTCGACAAGATATGATTCAGGATTAGGTATACTTGGCAGTAGAGATGGCTTTGCTTCCGGTGCAGGAGGCGCAGGGTGCACAACAAGTGGTGCCAACGGAGATTGTGGACGTGCTAATGCTCCTTATGCCGGCATTTGTGGCGGTAGTTTAAGTAGTAATGGCAACTCGCCTAATAACATAAGAGGGGGAACGGGAGGAGGATCTTCCGCTAATGGAGGTAATGTAGGCAGTTCTAATGGTACAGCTAATGGTACAGCAGGAACCGTTCCGGGAGCAGGCGGCGGCGGCGGATCCGCCAGGTCTATTGTAAACAGTTCATGGACGTTCGCTAATGGCGGCGCCGGTGCTAACGGTCAAATTACTGTTAACTATTGGCTGCCAAAACCGGTGGTAACGCCTTCGGCAAATCCCGTCTGTTCGGGCGATGATGTTACATTTACTATTTCAAACATGGAAACCGCAGTACCCGTAACATATACCTTGAATGGTCCCGACGGTTTTTCTCAAAGTTTTAGTTCCGGTACACTTACGGTCAACAACATCACGCAATCTGGAACTTATTATATTACAGTTCAATATGTCATTACGGCAACCAATGGAACAGGTGGAGGAAGTTACAATGTTCAATCCGATAATATCAACTTAACCGTAACTACCGCCCTTACCCCCCCTCCTGTGATCACAGGCCTCGACGAAGTTTGTATTGACGAGTGGCTTTCGTTATCCGCTCAGGCGGGATTCAGCGCTTACTCATGGTCAGGCGGCTCCATGCAGGGTTTGGGAACGGGTAATACCGAACAATTTACATGGAATACATTAGGGTCGAAAACGGTGTCGTTAACTGTAACCGACGTTAACGGCTGTATAGGAAACACTACAAAAGATATTGTAGTGATACCAAAGACTGATACAGGTGCGATGTACAGACTACCGAACTATTTTCCATAAACTTGCAATGTTTTTACGCTTACTTTTTATCCTGTTTTGCAGCTTCCTGTGCTGCTGCAGCAGCTGCTCTTGTCATACGTACTGACGCTATGGGCGCTTCTTTGGGCAATACAACAGTGAATTTACCTCCGGTTTCGACATCGCCTGCACGGATTGATTTTCCGATAGCTAAATCTGTAATATTTATTTCTATTTCGGCGGGAATGTCCTTCGGTAAACCTTTGATATGTATCTTACGACGTTCCATCACCAATCTACCACCTTCGCGAACACCAGTGGACGAGCCGGTGATTTTAACCGGAATATCAACGATAATCGCTTTATCATCCGATATTTCAAAAAAATCGGCATGTAATAACTTATCTGTTACCGGATGGAATTGCAAATCCTTAATAACTGCATTGTAGGTATTTCCTTCAATGTCAATATGTACGATGAACACTTTGGGTGTAAAAATCAGATGACGAAATTCGCTCTCGGTAGCCAGAAAGTTGATATTTTCCTTCCCCCCGTACAAAACACAAGGTATACCTTCCTTAGCTCTAATGGTTTTTGACGATTTCTTTCCTGTCTCTTTTCGCAAAGAGGCTTTTAATGCGATAGATTCCATATTCTTATCTTCAATTACTTACTTTTTTTGAGGGCGCAAAGATAATTCTTATTTTTTAAAATATATAAAAAATTTCATTGAATAAAAAAACAAGTGGACAAGTGTGTCATTCATCTTGTCCACTCATTCTCTTGATTAGCGTGCATATTTGTACGATTTTCCCCAATAGCGTGCGCTTTCGCCGAGATCTTCTTCGATACGCAGCAATTGGTTATACTTGGCAATCCGGTCAGAACGTGACGCCGATCCTGTTTTGATCAAACCGGTGTTCAATGCCACAGCCAGATCAGCGATGGTATTGTCTTCCGATTCGCCCGAACGATGGCTCATGACAGCGGTGTATGAAGCACGGTAAGCCATATTCACAGCATCAATGGTTTCGGTGAGCGAACCTATCTGGTTTACTTTCACCAAAATGGAGTTGGCTGTTTTTGTTTCGATACCCATAGCGAGGCGTTTGGTATTGGTAACAAACAAGTCATCGCCTACCAACTGTATTTTATCCCCGATAGTGTCGGTAATGAGTTTCCAACCCTCCCAGTCGTCTTCAGCCATACCATCTTCAATCGAAATGATCGGGTATTTATCTGTCCAATTCTTCCAATAGTCCACCATTTGCGAAGCAGTGAGTTTATCGCCGTTCGATTTCTTGAAATGGTATACTTTTTCGTCGGTCAGATAATATTCTGACGAAGCCGGATCAAGCGCCAGATAAACATCTTCGCCGGGTTTGTAACCTGCTTTTTCAATAGCCTGAAGAATAACAGTTACGGCTTCCTCATTCGATTTCAGATTAGGTGCAAAACCGCCTTCATCACCAACGTTGGTCGAATAACCACCGGATTTCAATACGGCTTTCAGGTTATGAAAAACTTCAGCGCCCATACGTAATGCTTCCGAGAAACAATTTGCACCAACAGGCATAATCATAAATTCCTGAAAATCAATACTATTGTCAGCATGTGAGCCACCATTGAGGATATTCATCATCGGAATGGGGAGTGTGTTGGCGTTCACGCCGCCTACATAACGATACAACGGCTGACCGGTGACTTGTGCAGCAGCGCGTGCAGCAGCCAACGAAACGCCAAGAATAGCGTTAGCGCCAAGGTTACCCTTGTTGGGTGTTCCGTCTAATTCGAGCATTCGAGCATCAAGTGCGTTTTGGTCGGTTACATACATTCCGTGCAGTTCATCGTTCAATATTGTATTGACATTATTGACGGCTTGCAACACGCCTTTGCCCATATAACGACCTTTATCGCCGTCACGCAGTTCAACGGCTTCGTGTACGCCGGTGGATGCTCCCGAAGGAACGATAGCACGGCCAGAATGACCTGTTGTGGTATGAACTTCTACTTCTACCGTAGGATTGCCACGTGAATCAAGTACCTCGCGGCCTACAACTTTAATGATTTGTCCCATAACAAAATTTATTATTTAATTGGTTTTAAATTCAGGTGGCAAAGGTAAGATATTTTCGTTGTAACACAATATAGTATTTTTTAATATTGAGTCACATTCATTGATGAAGTACACGCCACAGCAGGCGGCCACACCGGCTGTTTCCGTACGTAAACGACTTGAACCAAGGCTGATGCCGTTAAATCCGAGTGCAAGCGCCTGCGATATTTCCTGTATCGAAAAATCACCTTCAGGGCCAATGGCGATGGTTGTATGCTGCCCGGCCGGACATACTGTTTTCAACAACTGCCTGTCACCTTCGCCGCAGTGAGCAATGTAACGATAACTACCGGTCGTCGCTTCTATCCATTGATCAAATGCCGTCATTTCATTGAGCAACGGCAAATATGTTTTTCCCGATTGTTTCATGGCGGCGATCATGATACGTTGCAGTCGTTCGGTGTTGATCCGTTTCCGTTCGGAGTGTTCGCAAAATAGAGGCGTGATTTCATCAATACCTATTTCTGTGGCTTTTTCTACAAACCACTCGAAACGGTCAATATTTTTCGTCGGTGCAATACCGATGTGAAGACGGTACGGACGTTTTCCATACTCTGTTTGATATTCCAACACATCCACACAGCAATGCCTGTGGTGTGGTTCAATGATGCAGGCTCGGTAGCGTCCACCTCGACCATCCACTAATGTCACCTCATCGCCTTCTATCAGGCGCAGTACCCGTATCGCATGTGACGATTCTTCTTCGTTGAGCTTATATCGGGAACCGTTGATATCCGGTGTGTAAAAAAACATCTCAAATTTTTATACCGACACCTTGCACTTCTTACATTTTCCGAGAAAATATATCTGATTTTCTTCAAGATCAAAATCTGAAGGTCCCCTGAATGGCGGAATATCTGCTTGTTCAAGCGGCACATCATAAATTGTGCTGCAATTTTTACATTTAAAATGCGCATGGATATTTGTATGACCCTCGTAACGCGCATTTTTCTCATCAATGAACAAGGTGTTCGCGACTTTCTTGTCACATAACAACTTGAGTGTGTTATACACTGTTGTTTTGGACAATGTGGGCATCGAAGGAATAAGATCGTTAAAAATCTTCTCTACATCAGGATGATTTGTATTTTCCAACAAATATTGCATGATAGCAACCCGTTGAAGTGAAGGTTTTACATTATGATCCGTTAAAAACCTGTGTACTTCTTGTATATTCATTTCAAATTAATTAAGGTTACAAAATTGAAATTATTGCATTGCAAAAGTACAACTATTTTTTAAAAAAGAAACTGTATAAGCATTTTTTTTTAATCCTTGACGCAACGGATCAATGCACCGGTATCTTTTTCAACTTTCCACGGACTTGCATGCTCATTCCAGATTCTTAAACCCAAAGCAATATCTTGATCAACTGCAGACGCAGTCCAGTATTGTGTTTCGTATCCGGTAGACGAGAGATTTCCAGTGGAATAATAACGCATGCCTGGGGCAGGAAAAAAAAGCGAAGCCTGAAAATGATCGCTGCCGGAGATCGGGTTGAAAAACAAACGGCCGATATAAGCAATATCCCTGGTGCCAGATGCTACAGTCGTATTCGGGGCTTCTGCATTATTACCATTGACGATTTGACGTCTGTCGAAAAATCCATCGGCATAATAGCCCCATAAAGAGTTAGTTATATCGACGGCATAATTGGCGCCTGCAAGAGGTTTTAAGAATAACGACTGTCTCAGTTCGGAATTGGAGATATTGGTACTTGGTTCATTTCCAGAGATGGATCCGTCGTTCGGGCGACGGTATCCGACAGGACTGGTCTCATGCTCATCCGCAAGCGTATTCCAATAAGTAATAGAAACAAATCGGTTCCATGTCTCTTGCGACGCAGGTGTATAAGGATTCCATGCCCAGCGGGTACGGTTAGTTCCATATATGCCCACGTTGTTCCACTGGAAGAAAGCGCCCGCTTGGCTCGGATAGTTGGTAAATCTTCCGCCACGCTTGGCAAGTTCACGGTCTAAATCATTCGCTGTAAGATTATAGGGCGAAAACTTCCTGCATACAGTACGTGATGAGAGTCCACCTGTGCTGACCGGATCGCTGTTGGTCATCAGATAGTCGGCTTCTTCACCCTGGCGGAGGAAAATCTTCTGGTGTCTGGTATTATTGGCATACGAGATCAAAACTACGGCATAGCGTACCGGATATTGCTCTGTTGGCGTGTAGTTAGACTTCAACCCGATGCGGAAGAAGATATTTCTATTCGTTGCATTCACATTGCCGTTTACAGTGGTGATATATCCTGTTACAGGATAATCCTCAGGAGTTCCATACGTGTCGGGATTCATGATGGAGGAAAAGGATATCCCGCGCGCCGCAAGCGAAACGTCGTCGAGATGATCCGTACTGAGTACCACTCCGTCGCTGGCGCCCCAGCGTGGATCTAACCACATCACCGATGCAGTCCAGGCGCCATGGTTAATGGCGTTCGCACCTGCGTCAATTCGGATGAGGCGTTCGCCTGTCTGATTGGCTCTCCAGAAAGCGCCTACATAAGTATGGGCCCCCACCGGAGGAGTACCGCCTCCTTCATTATCCGTGATCGTACCGAAATTACCCCATTGTGTGACAGCAGTCACTATGTCGGATGAAGAAGCGCCCAAGTAAATGGTGGTTTCCCGTGGGCTGCTGCCGGTATTATTCGCAGCTATCAGATAGACTGTACCTGACCCTTTGCCCGAAACCGAAGCGGTCGCCGATCCGAAAGCAGTACCCGAAGTCAGTGAGAGACGACACCATGACGATTCGGCCACAGTGAGTGTCCACGCTGTATTTGGGTCGGGATCGCCGTTTTCTTTCTGGCAGATGACGGATAATTTCGCTGCCGGATTAGTCACCGAGTATGGCAGTACCACATTACCGGGTGATACAGTAATTGTCCCGTCAGCGGTAAGCGTAATATGGTACGTTACCCGACTTCCAGCCTCCCATGTATAAGTATCCAGACTTATTTCGCGGATTGTGTCGTCACTGAAGGTTATGATTATCTTGGCGTCGCTTCCGAGCGCCTGAGGAATCATCATCAAATAACCGTCGGAGGCAATCAGATTTGTCGACATGTTTTCAGGAACAGTATAGTAATCCTGTCCCGAATCGTAATTGAGCGAAGTCGAAAAATCGGTGGTTGTTGGAGGAGCAAGGTTCGACCAAACTATATTTTCGCCATCCGCAATTACATTGCCCGAAACAGCAACACCCGAAATACTGATCCCCTTGATTTGTTCTCCATCACCTGCAATCTGAAACCCAACACAGGTTAGTGCATGTTTCATTCGTAGGGAAACATTTCCAACAGGCCGCACGTCGTAACGCGGAACAGCCACCATCAGATCGGGTTGCATTGAGACATCGGTCGGTACGGTATATTTCAGGCTTGGAATTCCCGGCGTAGATGCCGAACCATTGACTGTGATACCATTGCCTGCCTGAGTATGCGGCGCGTATGCAAAAAAGGTGTAGCGATCTGTGAGACTGTTGGCATCCCAAAAAATCTTCTCATCTTCTTGATACGTCCAAACACCTGATTGATTGTTCAACTGATGATCAAACATTTTGTTAGGCGTAGCCATAGCATCCCAATCGGAAGCGCCTGTTGCAGCGCAAAATACTCCAATTGAAGTCATACCGGCAGCGTCGTTTACCGGAACGCCTCGGAGAACCATACCCAAATGAGTGGTGAATACTATGGGCTGCGACGGATCATGCGGGAGATCGTCTTCATTTGCGATGAATTTATCTGCACATCCGCTCAGCAGGGCAAAAATCAGAAGGAATAGAGATGTTGTAAGCCACATCTCTCGCGATTGTAGGGTATGAATCGCTTTGTTTTTTAAAAAATGTAATGCACACATATTGAATTAATTTTAAATATTTTTGTTACAAATAGGACTTTATTGTATGGGATTTTCTACTTCTGTACCCCAATTATCTACATTTACATTAAAACCAATAGGTTGGTCTGGAAAAATAGGACTGGGTTTATCAATAGATTCTTCCGTTTCGGGATTGACCACAGGCAGTCCGGAGTCATCACCATCTTCATCTATAAAATTTTCTTCAATCAGGTTACCGCCTGAAGAATCTTCGTTTAAATAGACAGTATATGCATAAGCCTTGCTCATTAACCAGTTGGTCGGGAGCGGATAGCCTACCTTTACAAATAACGGACCGGTAACAGTACTGCCCATAGTGGAATATTCAGGATGTTTTGTAGCGTCGGTATAACCAACAATATCCTTTCTGGAAGTTGTTTCATACATACGGTACACGACTTCAATGTATGACTGTGAGTTGAGTCCGGATACTGTCTTGTCCCATTTGCGTGTTGAGAGGTCTTGCGGCATTAACATCAGCGATCCTGATGATCCGGTCACGTTTTTAGGATTGGTTTCATCCACAAATTTATTGTCAGGAATAACAGGAGCTGTCATGTAGTTATACCCTGAAGACCAAGTGCCAGGAGACGATGTCCATGTCAGGCTTGAAAAATTAAAAGTACCCTGATTACCTACTTTTCTCACTGCAATTGACTGTACTTCAACAGTTATATCAACGGACGTTACGACACGAAAGTCTATTTTCGATAGAATGTGCTTGAATGCTAACGATACATCGCTTGATACGGGACGATCTGCTATGCCAATATGATTGGCTGCCAGTAAATCAACCTGGGCTTCCGGAGTTCCGGCTACAATGTATACTGCATTCAAATCCACGTTGAGCGAAGCGCTCGAAAATGGATAATACGCATAGAAGTTGATCGGGTAATCTTCCGCTTCTTCCGGCCACTTGACTTTGTTTCCTACCCAACCCCAAAAATATGTAGTGGTGTTGTACCTGTAGGCGCTGTTATTAATAAACGCTTTTGATGTAGCGCCATTGGTTGCGAATACGCCAAATCCGTCAGCATCTAATTGAAGAGCATCAAGATCTACTACATGTGCTTTTGTTTTTCCGGTACTTAATTCAAATCCAATGATATTTGCATCATCGCGATTGTTGATGTTGCTCACTTCGTCTTTTGAGCAACCTGCTAAAATCAGAGCCGTCATTACCGTGCTCATTATTGTTTTCTTTGTTTTCATTGTTTCTAAAATTTTATTATTTATGAATGATTATTTTTAAAAGATATTTATTAATTTTCAATTATTTAACAGGGACAATTACCTCATCCCATCCATCAACGGATATGCCTGCTTTCATGTCTGCTTCAGGCAACTCTATCAGGTGATCGCCATTGAGATTACTGTATCCCAGATCAATGATATGGGTACAAACAATGTCGTCCGTACGTGTAACGATCAACTGTGATACGTCAAACTCTTCTCGCGGGTGCAGCGTGCCATCGGTAAGCAGGAAGTCAATATACAGGTTATGACTTGCCGGCTGTACAGGACTTCTGCCGAATACGTTAAACGTTCGTGTCGTTGTCCCGTCGTTGCCGTTTGCATCATACACCCTCCCGTTGAGAATAAAGGCATGTGCTGCCGGTTCGGGTATTTTATCGCCGGATACCATGTATACTCCGGCAACCATACCGTCTATGGTTCCTGTGGCCTGTACCGAACTTGACAGGTTGGTAACATATAAAGTAATAACAACGCGTTCAAAGCGTGGCAAGGGTTTTACTACGGTTAAATGGGGCACTTCGTTTTCCAGCGCCGAATGGTCATTGGCGTATAATCTGGTACGTGTTACCATTTCAGGCGTTACCTCAAAGAGGTCGAGACTCCAGGCTGCTATAGCGTCGGGATTACCGATCAGAGGCAAATCGTTGGTGCGATCGTAAAACCCAAGACGTGATTCGGGAACAGCCATTGCTGCAAAGGTTTCATAACGATTAATTCCCGTAAAAGTAACGCTATTCCAGTCGTCTTCTTCGACAGTTTCGTTAAATACCAGTACAGAGTATACACCAACAGGTACGGCAATCTCACGATAGGTAAGGTTACTTTCCATGCGGTATTCGAGCGGAACGCCTCCATTCACAGGAAAGAGCCACACCGAAGCACGGTGTATATCTTCAACATGTATGCCTGATTCCGACCAGTCAATACGGACGGGAATAAGCGCTGTTACCATATAATCGTCTTCCAACTTGCGCCGCTCACAGGCGTTGAAAATTACTCCCACAAATAACGATACTGCAAGAGTATACATTTTTATATTTTTCATTTCACTCCGTTTTATTATATTTATCTTATTCATTTTCTGCACATTAATCATTTTGTTTTTTTGTTTGGTATGAAGTGCGATGGAGCATCCACACCAGTGAAATTTTGGCCCTTGTGGGACCAATCCAATTATAATTTCCACTCTTTTGGCGAATAAGGTGCCACTTGTCGTCGCTTCCAAATTCGGGAATATATTCGTTATAATCGGTGCTCAAGTAACCTGCACCAAGCGAATATTCCATCCGGAAATTACCGCTTTTACCCAATGTATGGGCAAAACCGGCTGTTAATCCGGTCGAGAGATAGAACTCACCCTGATACCCCTTGTTTCCCCATTCAATATCATAGTATCCGCCACCACCATAAATTCCGGCAAACCATCCGGTGAGTTTCGGGCGTTGGCTCCGGTTTCCAAACCAATAACGAACTTCCAGATTTGCATTCACGACCTGCAGACAGTATTGCTTATTTTCCATTAACCACCATGGGAAAATATACTCGCCAAGAACAGACCAATGTTGTCCTATGGGAATTTCCAACTCCAGATTCAATGCTGTACCTAAATCGTACAGCAAATTGGTTTTCAATGCAAAAACAGGTTTTCTGACAGATTGATGATTGTCTATGAAAACCGTATCGGTAGATTTGGTAATAAGAACCGTTTCTTCCTTTTGATTGATTACAACCGTATCTGTAGTTGATATGTGATCAGACGCACGGTAGAACATGATTCCGGTTGCACTGCGCAAACTGGTGGCATAGTGTTTGGTGATGTGTTGAATCGTTTTGCCATCGCCAACATCTTTCAGGAGTGAGAGCCGTTCCACATCGGATAAACCCTGCATCGCCAAAGCCTCTTGGGCCTCTTGGCGGAAAGGAACGGACAGATCGTTATTAATGATTTCTTCAATGGCCTTCATGTCTACAAGTCGGCCAACAGTAAAAATCTTTGTTGATCTAATATGTGGAAAATTTTGCGCGATATAATCCTTCACTGCTCGTGCACGCTCGTACGACAACCGCGAATTATGAGTTATGGAACCTTCGGGAGATGCATACCCGTTGATGACGACGGAATCAATGTCGTGATAAAAATTTTTATCGTTCAACATCTTATCCAGTATCATCAATGACTTGGCATTTCCTGAAAAATCCCTTAACAGTCTGGATTGATTCACGGGAAAATAAATAGACACTTCACCGGTTGCATTTTCCGGCTCTATTGGTATTACTTCGACGTTGTGAAGTGCTTTTGCCGGAACAATCTGAGAAACCAGTATACTAATTAAAAACAAAACTGTTTTTGATAATCTCAATTGATTCATTTTGATTTATTTTAAATTTTTAAAAAATAATATATTTATACATGTTACAATTTTATAACGGAACAAATTTATATTTATTGTATATTTTTTAAAAAAATTTTCTTTGTAATTTAAATAATATTTTCTTTATACCATATATTATTGAATTACGGAGATGTTTCGTAAATGAAGAAGTATTTTTTTTTTACTTTTAATTACATTTTCGTTTGATCGAATTAATTTTTGATTACCTTTGCCCGCTCATTATGAATAATGATTTTTGTCCTGTGGTGTAATGGTAGCACAACAGATTTTGGTTCTGTTTGTTTAGGTTCGAATCCTGACAGGACAACAATATCAAAACGTATGAAAACGATCAGATTATTATTTTTATTATTGGTAGCATTCGCTACAATTCCGGAACTTTCGGGACAAAATCAAGGACAATCTCCACAAATCATGCTTACTGGCAATGCACACATTGATCTGGCATACCGTTGGAGGTGGAATGAAACTGTCAAGCGTGTGATCACTGATACATTCTGGGGCGTATTGCGAATGATGGAGCAGGAGCAGGGTTTGACCTTTGCCCAAAGCCAAATAGCGCTTTACGAACAGATGAGTCTGTATTATCCTGACCTGTTGAATGAAATTAAAAAACGGGTTGC
>Ga0082212_10010499_pt1 | contig 11845 bp, 8 predicted proteins | sample TergutNt197P3_FD_71548 | JGI IMG/M metagenome (GOLD analysis project Ga0082212, IMG submission 71548) | Neocapritermes taracua P3 segment gut microbial communities from Petit-Saut dam, French Guiana - Nt197 P3 | ecosystem: Host-associated > Arthropoda: Insects > Digestive system > Gut ... | reverse complement strand
TGTTCCGGGGTATATGAGCAGTGGCTTCCGCCTCCTGCTTCGCAACCAGCCTCAAAAAAGGCAGTCTCCCGGACACCCCTCTGAAGTGTAACGGTGAGTGCTGGTGTAGACTTGCGTGAGTCTTAATAGCGCCTCCCGATCAGCCGCTTCAATTGCATTCCGCAAGCGTAGGCATGGATGCCGGAGCGCGCGAGTATGCGCAAGGAAGCGCATTCCAATGCGCCGGAACGGCGCTATGCGGAAAGGAATGCAATGAAGCGGCTGATGCAAGAGGAGGCGCTTGCTGCAGTTTGAGCTTACTATTTCACTGCTACCACAATCTGAGAGTCTGCTTTAGCGCAAGCGTATCCCAGTCGAAGCTGCGCACGCTCCCGTTCCCCGCGTAATACAAGGTGCTGCCGATGTACACAAGCCTTTGCCCGTAGAAATCATACGAGTCGCCGTAGTAGATCTCGCTCTCGCTGCCGCGGCTGCCCGCAGACGCGATGCGCCCGCGCTCGGACAGCACATTGCCCGCGTATGAGATGATCAGCGCGCCGTTGAAAAAGTCGCCGTCTTTATCGTTGCCGTACAGGTCGGCGCAGAACGCAACAATGCCCTCGTCCTGCCTGAACATAGCGGCTTTGTGATTGTACAGCAGCTCCGAGTACCCGCCTTCTCCAAGAATGAGCGTGTCGATCTCCTTCGGCTTGCCCATATCGGACACGTCAAACAGCGAAAGCTTGATACCGCCCGTCCTCTGCCCGACGACGATCTCATTGCCGTTCCTGTCCCTGGTGTAAATATCTTGTACGTCGTTCCCGACGCCAAGTATGACATTCTCGGAGACAGGGTGCAGATATGACGAGAATCCGGGGACTTTAAGCTCGCCTGTGATCTTCGGATTCATTGGGTCGCTCAAATCGAACACGAACAACGGATCCATTTGGCGGAATGTAACTATGTACCCGCGGTCGCCCATAAATCGCGCGGAGTAGATGCGCTCATCAGGCGCAAAGCCGAGAACGGAGCCGCAAACCTGCATGTTCCCGTCGAGGACATAAAGGTTATTCTTTTGCGTCATCCCCCATTCGGTCGTAGCGACCCGGAGGTAACCTCGATGTTCGTCCATAGAGAACTGGTCGTTTAGCCCGCCGTTCACGCTGCCGGAGCCGGCGTAGCCGATCTTTCCGCCTGCAATGGAGAACTTCGCAATGCTGACGACGTCGCCGTAACTGTAGTCGCGCGAGGCGATGTACATTGCGTTGTTCGACATGTAATGCGTGGACGAGTATCCGCCCGTCGTTATCGTTTCACTCGACACGGCCTCGTCCGAATCTATGATATTGATTGCGGACAGCGTCATAAACCCTTCGGTGTAGCAGCCGGGAGCAATCATTATGCATTCGAGCGGGATGGGCGCGATCTTACCGTCCTCACCTGCGCGCGGGCGCGGGTCCATGCTGTCGTACCTGTGGTACATGGTCGTGAGCAGGTAAAGGTAGCCGTTTTGCTTTCTCGTCGTGACGACGTCGCCTTCGATCTCAAAACCGCGGATAAGCTTGATATCCGACATGTCAGTGGTGTCGTAGACGTTCACGAATGCCGTATTCATACCGCGGGACGGGCGCGAGAAAGCCTTGCCGGGCGCCGGGTCGCCGTAAACTATACCGGAGTCGTTCCAGCGGAAGCCAATGACGATGAGCCTGCCGTCGTCGATGTACATATCGGAGAGGTTATCGTTGGGCAGCGATATTTTCGCCGCGGCTGACATAGCGCCGGACGCGTCGATGATCCTAACGTTGTTGTAGCTCATAAGGTAGATGTATTTTCCGTCGGTCTTGATGATATCGCTCTCGTCGACGCCTTCTACCTGCGTATTCGTAGCGGAGTGGCCGCTTTCACCTGCGCCGCCGTCTGTTTGCGGCAGCGGGATATCCTCCATACCAGCGCCCTCAAAGTCTCGGTCCTCGTCCCCGCCCGGCTGCGGAGGCGCCTGTGGAACGGGACCCGCGGATGGAACAGGCTCCGGAGCGTTGGCGGCGCTTCCCGCCGGCGCCTCCGCGGGGGAGTCGTTCACAGTACCGGTCGGGGCTTTCATTGCCGAGTCATCGACAGATTCAACCTCTGCTGTCGGTATATCGTCATATGTGAAGTAATATGAATAATTGCCGAACTCGTCTATGTAACGCTTTAGCGAGTCAAGATCGGTTGTTTTTACATACATGCCGATTTTTGACTTGACCGCCTTTTCCGAGTCGCTGTCAAGTTTCGCGTCTTTACCGATCTGGATGACGCCGTTTGAGTAGTCGACCGAAAGACCGAGTACCTGCTCGCAGAGCGCGCGCAGCGGAAGCATTATGCGTCCCGACGTCAGCAGGGTCTTTGTGTCAAGTTCGATCCGCTGTCCGTCAAGCGTGAAGTAGCTTTCGCCTACCGGGAAACGGGCGGTATGCCCGCCTGTTTGCACTATACCCGCGCGCGCGGCGCCGTCATAATCGACCTCGGCGCCGAAGTATTCGCTGACGAAGCGCAGCGGTACAAGCGTCCTGTCCATGTAGATCATTGCGGCGATACCCGGGTCGTCCCTGTCGAGCGGGAGTATCTTCCCGTCCGACAGCGCTATCGGGCTGCCTGCGTGCAGGTAAAGCTCGTCCGGGTTCAGCGCGGCTGTCGATAACAGCGCTACCGTGGGCGTCCCGGCCTGGTTCGCGGTTTTGCCCGCGGCTACGCCGGCCGAGCCGGATGTACGGCTTGCGTCTGATGCGCCGCTTGCTCCGCTTGCGCCGCCCGCGCCGCTTGCGCCCGGTGCAGCGTTCGGGTTGGCGCTGTTTTGCGCTGCGCCCTGAGCCGCCGTACCCTGAGCAGCGGTTCCGATGACCGCACCCTGCGCCATGTTCGGGTTTGCGCCGTTCGCTGACGCAGAGTTTGCAGCTCTCCCGTTATCGGCGCCCATGCTTCCGTCCCCGCGCCTGTCGGCGCAAGCCGAAGCAAGCGTGAACGCGAGGCACAAAACCAGCGTAACCGCAATCAGTTTCGAAATCTTCATCTTTGATCCTCTTTTCATTCTGCTAACTCCCCTTTATGACCATGAGGTTTTTCCTGTATACTTGCTATGACGAAAAGGCTGACAGAAAGTTCCATGTCAATTTCACAAATACTGAGCAGTATATCTTCACCTTTTTATAACAGTATTCAATTATTGCTCGCTGGAATAGAGCGAAAATGCCATTTCACAGCGAGTAATAATTTGTTGCTTTCCATACTAATTTTGTTGCTTTCAATATTAATATGGTGTATACTGTGCATATCCGCCGCTGGAATAGCATATAAACAGGGCATTACAGCGAGAAATAGGGTGCGGGCTACTTGAAGTCTTCACTCGCTCGGTCAAGCCCCGCAAGCGTTGCGTGGTTCTCGCTTAGTTCGACAGAAAATCTGTAGTTTCGGTTAATCCCGACAACAGCGGCAACGGCGGCAACAGGAGAGGTTGTACATGGAGATTATCGGTAGAGAACGGGAGCGCCGGCTTCTGGTTCGCTGTGAACAGTCGGCAAAACCTGAGTTTGTCGCTGTTTACGGACGCCGGAGAGTCGGTAAGACTTATCTGATAACAGAGCATTTTAACAACAAATTTACTTTTTCCATGACCGGGATCTCCGGCGGAACCGTGAAGGAGCAACTTGATGAGTTCCGAAGAGCGCTGATGAGATACTATCAAGGTAGCGTACCAACGCCGAAGAGTTGGTTTGAAGCGTTTAGCTTGCTTGAGTCGAAGATTACGCAAGATCCGACGCTTGGTAGAAAAATCATCTTCATCGATGAACTGCCGTGGTTTGACACGCATAAATCCGGCTTCATCCCTGCGCTTGAGCATTTCTGGAACGCCTTCGCCTCGCGGAGGCCGGATATTTTGATGATCGTATGCGGTTCGGCAGCATCATGGATGATCAGCAACCTGATCGATAGTTACGGCGGCCTCCATAACAGGGTGACGGAGACGATATGTCTTGAGCCATACTCACTTAATGATTGCGAGGCTTTCTGTCGCAGCAGAGGAATCGTATTCAGCAGGCAGCAGATTTCCGAGGCGTATATGATTCTTGGCGGAATCCCTTATTACTTTGATGCGATAGATAAGATGTACGGTTTAAATCAGAACATTGACCTTCTTCTGTTTGATAAAAACGCGAAGTTGAACAATGAGTTTACGAGGCTGTATCATTCGCTTTTCAAGAGAGCCGAAAATCATATCCGAGTAGTAGAAGCCATGTCAAAGAAAGGCGTCGGAGTGACACGGCAGGAAATCTCCGAAGCGAGCGGGATATCAGACGGAGGCGGGCTCACAAAAATCCTGACAGAGCTGGAGTCCTGCGGCTTGATTGGCAGGAACTTAGATTTCAGGAGGAAAAGGAATGGGGATTATTATAAACTTATCGATTTCTACTCCCTGTTCTACTTTAAATATCTAAAGAACAGAAAAAACTCTGACACGCGCTTTTGGACAAACTATCTCTCTGATCCGGCTCATAGAGCCTGGTGCGGGTACGCCTTTGAACGGCTTTGCATGGCGCACGTAGATCAAATCAAGCAAAGGCTCGGTATATCAGGCGTCATTACCGATGTCTTCGCGTTTCGCAGCTCGATGATAAAAGGCGGCGCACAAATCGACATGTTGATCGACCGCCGCGACGGTGTAATAAACCTCTGTGAATGCAAGTTTTCAAACGCGGCGTATGCGATTACTGAAAAGGACGCGGAGGACTTGCAGCGAAAAAGGGACGTCTTTACTCGGGAAACGGGCACGAAGAAATCGATACACATAACGATAATAACTGCAAACGGCCTTGCACAGAATGCGTTTAAAAACGATATCCAGGCGGAAATCGTGCTGGATGATCTTTTCCGGCCTGTGTTATAACGTAAGAAAACGCAAGCATATTTCAAGAGTACGCGAGGCTGAGTCCTTATCGGTCATTTTGGAGCTGGTTACTGTTGCCTCCCTTTCAGCCGCTGCAAATCGCATACCGCTTGCTTACGCAAGCGTCGCAAGCGGAGGTATGGATGATGGAGCTCTGCGAGGGCATAGTTCAAAACACGATAAACGTGCTCCATATCGTGCGCACTGTCAGTCATACATTTTTGCATATATTCTTCTACCAGAGGCAACCTTGTCCGTGTTGAATACATTTGAGCTATCACCTCAACCTGACATTATCACATGATAACCACACAAGCAAGCGACTTTACGTTGAACGAAATCAGAAAAAGTGGTAGTATGATTTCAAGAAACTCAATGAATTTGCATTTCATAAAGTCGGGCTTGTTCGCCGTGGACTTTGAGTGCATACCGTTTACCCGTGAGCTTCAGGAAAAGCGCCGGTCGGAAGGGACGGGTAAATGCTGAAAGGCAGCGAGAATGATGTACTTAATGTGTAAGGATGTCCCGGTATTTGATATCGAAAAGGGGCAGGTAATAAATGAGGAACTCATGCCCGGCTCAATGCTGAAAGGAATGAGTTTTGACAGCTGGTCGCAGCACCGTAAGAGTGTGATCAGCAACGCAGTAGCCAGAAAAGCGTATTTTACAGCGTTCGGATACGAACCCGAAGATACTGCGGAACGCAAGACACATATACTGTCGCTGTCTGACTGTTATTGGCGTAAATATGAAAACGAGACCGTAACCTTCGATCAAATCAGCCCGTATTGTACGGATTTCTGGGATGGAACAGGCCGCTACCAAGGCGGCGCGATCCCGACAATTTACACATCGGGAGTAACCAGCAAGTATTGGGTCGACCGCAGCAGGTTGTATAAAAAAGGTTGCTTCGTGGAACTGGAAGCATACAATCTTGCTGTCGATCTCAACATTCCGTGCAACGCGATCGAGCGATCGCAAGACAATACAGGTATTGTCGTACATAACATCACAAACAGCGAAGTAATGCTGGAACCTGCTATATGTTCCGGGAGATTCAGCGGAACATTTTTCCCGACGATCGATGAAGTGGTCAGCTGCTTTGGTGATGCGGGTCTGATCATGCTTGCCTTTGACGCGATAATCGGGAACACAGACAGGCATTTGGAAAACTTTGGATTTCTGCGCGACTCGAACACAGGCGAGTATTTGGGGATGGCGCCGCTGTTCGATTTCGACCATGCGCTGTCAGCCGACGGAGCCGACGATTACCTCATAGCGCAACTTCCCAGGAACCCTGTTGCAGAGCAGTTGTGCAGCAAAGTCCTGGAGTTTTCCAGCAACCCCGTATTCTGCGCGAGGGCGCGTGCAATTCTACTATTATATTCCGGCTCATGAGTCTGAATGTACTTACTCAATGCTTAATCAACCCAAAACCAACATTCCAGAGTTATCGATCCAGTTTCATCAGTTGCGTCAATCACGTACTTTTTTGCACCGGGAGTTAATCTGTCCAAGCGAAGATCATACTCGAGTTGGCTAATATCATATATATTTGATAGCGGATAGGCCGAACTTCCGGCTTCAACAACTTCTCTGTCTGCAATGCACTCTTTCATGAGTGACATTATCACGAATCAATAGCATTGTCAAAAAAATGGAAGATATAGCCGTGACCTCTTGATTTTCGCTGAATAATCTGTTACGATTCAATCTGCAACTGAATCAAAGGCTATGATGAGAAGTTAGTAGGCATGGTTGGAGTTACAGAGAGAAGATGGAAAAGGACTAAAGTCCTTGGGTGCGAATCTTCATAAAGACATGCCGAAGCGGTCTCGGAGCTGTGAACCGAACGGGTGATTCCAAGTAGGCTTCAACGGGTATTCCTCCGTTAATGGAAATCGGTATAAGGCATAAGCCCGTACCGGGTGAGAGCAGAGGCTTCCTCTGAATTTAGGTGGTACCACGGACGTTAAGTTCGCCCTAAGTTGATTCCTTCAACTTGGGCGTTTTATTTTATCAGGAAAGGAGCCGTTCGTATGCAGAGCAAAAAGCTTGCAATGCAAGCTTCCGAAATGCGCCGCATGTATGTGGATTTTTTTGTGGAAAGGGGGCACAAGGAAATCGCGTCCGCGTCGTTGATTCCCGAAAATGATCCAAGCGTTTTGTTTACGACCGCAGGGATGCATCCGCTCGTTCCCTATCTGTTGGGCGAACGGCATCCTATGGGGAAACGTCTTGTCAGCGTCCAAAAGTGTATCAGGACGGACGACATTGAGGAAGTGGGCGACGGGTTCCATCACACCTATTTTGAAATGCTCGGAAACTGGTCGCTCGGGGATTATTTCAAAGAAGAATCCATAAGTATGAGTCATAGTTTCTTGACTGAGGTTGTTGGCATCCCGGTTGGAAAGCTCGCAGTGACTGTCTTTGAAGGATATGAAGCGATACCGAGAGACAATGAGGCGTATGAGATATGGAAGCGCGTCGGGTTATGCGATAATCAGATCTATTATTACGGTATGAAAGAAAACTGGTGGGGGCCTGCCGGTGAGACCGGGCCTTGCGGGCCGGACACGGAAATATTCTATGATATAGGAACCGACTTCTGTGGGGACGAATGCGGCCCGGCTTGTAGTTGCGGAAAGTTTGTTGAGATATGGAATAATGTTTTCATGCAGTACAGCAAACTACCCGACGGTACTTTCATCATGCTCGACCAGAAAAATGTAGATACCGGAATGAGTTTGGAACGTATCCTCGCTATATATAATCATGTGGCAAGCAACTACGAAACCGATATGTTCACGCCGATCATCGAAAAGATAGAAAGCCTGACGGGCGCAATCCGCACAAAAGAAAACGAGCGTGAATATCATATCATAGCAGACCATATGAGGGCCGTCACATTTATCCTGGGTGATAACAAGAAGATTACCCCGTCCAACACCGGGCAGGGGTATATCCTGCGTCGGCTGATCCGGCGGGTCATACGGCTAATAAAGATGCTGGGAGTTTCCGGAAACATCCTTACCGCGATAGCCGAGGTCGTTATTTCGACCAACTGTCCCGTTTACCCGGAGCTGGCTGAGAATCAAGGTTTCATATATGAGCACCTCGAAAAAGAATTTGCCATGTTTAATAAAGCATTGGAGAGCGGCTTGAAAGTCGCGGAAAAGACTTTTTCTGTCCTCAAAAGAGGCGAGTGCCTTGGCGGCGGCGAGGCGTTCCGGCTGTTTGATACCTTTGGGTTTCCACTGGAATTCACCGAAGAACTAGCAAAAGAAAAGGGCGTCTCCGTGGATGTAGAAGGTTTCAAGAGACATTTATCAGAACACCAGGAAAAGTCCCGGAGCGGCGCGCAGGGATTATTCAAAGGCGGGTTGGCCGACCGCTCTGAACAGACCGCTCGACTGCATACCGCGACGCACCTTTTGAACGGTGCGCTGCGCAAGGTCCTGGGTGGCGATGTTTCGCAGCGGGGCAGCAATATCAACGCCGAGCGTCTGCGCTTTGACTTTTCTTTTGATCGGAAAATGACGGAGGATGAAATTAGCGAGGTGAGCCGGATTGTTAATCAGGCAATATCGGATGAGTTAGATGTAGTCTGTGAGGAAATGCCAGTTGAAGAAGCTATCGCCTCCGGCGCAGTTGGTGTGTTTGAAAAGAAATACGGCGAGGTTGTAAAAGTATATTCTATCGACGGATACTCCAAAGAGATATGCGGAGGTCCTCACGCAAACAACACGCGCGAGCTGATTTCATTTAGAATTCAGAAAGAGGAAAGTTCATCGGCCGGCGTTCGCAGGATTAGAGCTGTCATTGAATCCGGGTAATCAGTTGCGGAACTGCATACGAACACCCTTGCACGAGTGTCGTCAAGTCCATAATGTCATGACGTACTATTTGCTGTCATCCACATACTTATGCGGCTGTTCTTTGTAGCCGGCAACATAGTATCCCTCTATATGGGTATAATCCTTTGGAACAGCACCGTCGGAGCTGTTGCTGCTCACCGTAACGCCCGCCGCATCATAGAAAATACGCTCTAAATACTCATATTTAGAGTATATTCCCTGCGAGGCCCAAACAAGCGCATTGCGGACATATGCAGCGTGTTTTTCAAACAGTGAATAGTCAAGTTCTATTCGCAGAAAAGCCGCCAGCAACACTATAAATGCGATCACCGCTCTGGTATTGCCTTCCCGGAACGGATGTGTCTGCCATATCTTTGCGGTAATACGAACGAGCTTGAACAGCGAATCTTTTGGAGGCTCGCTTTTTCTCAATTTTGCGATTTCCTTTGAGGCTTCGTCCAGCTCCTTTTTAATCTGATCAGGGTATGCGTAGCGTACCGTATCGCCGCCAAGCACTTCCTCATGCTTGATCACAGGAATCGTCCGGAACTCGCCAGCCCAGCCAAACAGGCTATCAAAAATGATCCGGTGGATTTCACGGAGCGTTTCCGTATTAAACCTGTTGAAATGATGGGCGTAGACCATAGCCATCGTATGCCTTGTGACATCCCCTTCGGCGCGCCGGAGTTCTTCTGCGTCACGGATACTTCCCAGATTGCGCAGTACATCCACATCATCATACAGATAAGGATCCCTCATCCTCACTATACCTCTGTCAAATTGTAAGCCCGCAGAATACTCAGGAAACTCTCCTGAAAGCTGAACTCTCCGTTTGCCCAACGCGTCAGATTCTTTTCGGTTTCCGCATCGGCGGGAATACCTTCAAGCGCAGTTATGGCGCTGCTGAATGCAAGCGACTTTCTCCTTTCATCAATCGGCATCGCTTCCATCGCGGCGCAGCGGCGCAAAGTAATCAGTTCGCGGTGAATGCTGCTGTCGAGTATGTACGCAGCTGCCTCTATCTTTCCGAGCTGAACGTCAATCCCACGGACTTTTTCAAGTATACGCGCACGCTCATCCAACTCTGCAAGGATCTTAGGCAGATGTTCTTCACGGACGTATTCGCTTGACATTTTTCCTGCCACCCTATATTGAAGGTATGTATACTTCTTCCCGGAAATTGCTTTTGTTGAAATGTATCCGTTCTTCAGCGCGGCAAGCGCGTTTTGGTAGTCTGTTTTGTCCCTGAGCAGGGAAACGTATTCGTTGGATAATTCCCGATAGGCCATATCGCATATCCCCTTTTCCATCGTTCAAGGATAGTATAACATGCTTAACCTCATTTTTCAAGAATATATAATCCATTTGAGGTTAGGACGTTCGTGCGATAAGAAGCTTGGCTAATATAGCGGCTACCGGAACCAGCGCGGGGCTGGGAAGAACTCAAAGCAGATTCTTCCGACGATATCTCCCCGCGGCACGAACCTGTTTTCCCAATACCGCGAGTCATATGATACATTTCGGTTGTCGCCAAGCACAAAGTAGCTGTTCTCCGGGACATAATAAGGCCCGAAGTTTCCGCGGGCGTCCTCCTTTATGAAAGAGTCGTCAAGAGGCACTTCGGAGTCGTTTATGAAAACTTTCCCGTCAATTATCTCAACCTTTTCGTTTGGAAGTCCAATGATCCTCTTTACATACGGAACGGACGTCCTGTCATCCGGAGGCCGGAACAGAATGATGTCGAATCTGTCCGGATCGCGCACCAGATATGCGACCCGCAAACCCATCACTCTGCTGTCGGTCATTATCGTGTTTTCCATCGATGAGGATATGACCAACGCGGATGCAACAACAGTATTGCTGAGTATCAACGCTATAACAACCGCTACCAGTATATGCCTGACCCAACTCAGAGCTTCCTTCAGGATTTTCTTGTTCTTCACAATTATGCCTCCAAATAAGCATGATGTTGATGATGTGCCCTACGTTAAACGTTCCGCTTTTCGCGATCTACCGCAGGGATTTCATTACAGGATGTTCAGGCGTGACGAGTTTTTGACAGAAATATGCTTTCTATACTTCTGCCCGCGCGCGTTTGGTGTTTGCGGCAAGGTCATCTCAACAAAGCCCGCATCAAGTGCGGGGCGCAGATAATTCTTACGGAATGTCGGACGGTGCTTTAGTTCAAGCAACTCCATAAGCTCTGCAGCAGAAAGCGTTTTTGCCCCCAGCGTAAGCAAGAGCCGTTTTACTTGGTCGCTTACTTGGTCGCTTGCTTGGTCGCTTACTTGGTCGCTTACTTGGTCGCTCACTTGGTCGCCTACGAGGACGGGTTCCCGGTCGGTCGAAGCGTATGTTTCCAGCGCGTCCCATATTGCTTGAAGCATGAAACACAAAAACACCGTGCAATCGCCCGCATCGTTGGAACGGCCAAGCGCCGCGTAGTACTCCTGCCGGCGCTCCCAAACCATCGTCTCCACTGGAAGCCACGCAAAGATTTCTTTCCAGCGGTACAGCAGGAGCGTTTGCCACATCCTACCAATGCGTCCGTTTCCGTCCGGGAATGGGTGGATTATCTCAAACTCAAAATGAAAAACACAGCTTTTGACAAGCGGGTGAACCTCCGCGCCCTCCGTCCACCGCAGCAGGTCGGCTATCAAGCCTGAAACATTTCCGGCAGGCGGCGCGATATGCACAACATCCCTGCCGCGAACAACGCCGATGTTTCCCGTACGAAACTGACCCGGTACCTTTACCAGATCTTTCATCAGGATTTGGTGAGCGGTCAGTAGGTCCATAACGTCATACGGATCAAACTCCAACATTCTGTCGTATGCCTCAAATGCGTTTTGCGCTTCGCAAATGTCTTGCGCCGGAGCTAAAACGCGTTTGCCATCGATAAGCGCTGTGATCTGCTCTAAAGAAAGAGTGTTGTTCTCTATTGCGAGAGACGAATGAATGGAACGCAGACGATTGAGCCTGCGGAGCTTTGAGTTTTGCTCCATGCCGCCTTGAATGGCTAAAACGTCCACACGAGCAGCGATCAGCACGACAAGGGTGAGAATTTCATCCGTAATGGAGTATTTTG
>Ga0082212_10010498_pt1 | contig 11847 bp, 9 predicted proteins | sample TergutNt197P3_FD_71548 | JGI IMG/M metagenome (GOLD analysis project Ga0082212, IMG submission 71548) | Neocapritermes taracua P3 segment gut microbial communities from Petit-Saut dam, French Guiana - Nt197 P3 | ecosystem: Host-associated > Arthropoda: Insects > Digestive system > Gut ... | reverse complement strand
GGGGAACGGCCCCTGCACGAAGTGGATGCACGTCTACCAAGAAATCCAAGCCGCCGGCAAGGGTCTGCAAATCTTCGGCGGCTCGCTGGACGAGCTGGATGTCATCATGGAACACCTGAACCCCGAAGGCGTGGCACTGTGCGCCTGGGCCTCCTCGGAAGCCGAAGGCGAGGCCATCCTCCGCAAGGTTTCCCGCTGGACGAAGAAAGGCGCAAAATGATGAAGCTCAAGGAGATGTACAAGACCATCATGGACGACCGCTTCACGTCCCGCATGGAAGTGAGCTTCATCGAAGGAGAGGCGCGGCAGACGCTGGTGTACGAAAAGGCGGCGTGGGTGATTGACGGGATTGCCAAGGGGTTGCGCTACGGCGAGAATCCGGGGCAGGAGGCGGCGCTCTACAGGCTGGTCAACGGCAATCTGGCGTTGGGCGAGGTGACGAGCATCCAGCCCGGGCGGTATCTGGCGAGCGACGTGGAACTTTTGCAATCGGGCAAGCACCCCGGCAAGACCAACATCACCGACGTGGACAACGCCCTCAATATCCTGCGTTACCTGATGGACACGCCTTGCGCCGTCATCGTGAAGCACAACAACCCGTGCGGCGTGGCGAAGGCGGGGACATTGGCGGAGGCGTATGCCAAGGCGTACCGCGCCGACCGCGTGGCGGCCTTCGGCGGCGCCATCGCCCTCAACCGCGCGTGCGACATGGACACGGCGCGGCAGATTGCCGAGCAGTACGCCGAGGTCGTCGCGGCGCCCGAGTTCGCGCCGGGGGTCATGGAACTCTTCGCCACGAAGAAGAACCTGCGCGTCATGCGGATTGGCAACATCGCCAAGCTCGCCGCCTTTGCGGGAGAGCGGTTCGTGGAGATGAAGTCCCTCATCGACGGCGGGATCATCGCGCAGTGGTCGTTTGTCCCCGAGGCGCGTACCGTGGACGGCTTCCTCCCTGCCGAGACGGAGTACCAAGGCAAACGCTACGCGGTCAATCGCGCCCCGACCCCGCAAGAGCTGGACGATATGCTTTTCGGCTGGCTCGTCGAGGCGGGCGTGACCAGCAACTCTGTCCTCTACGTCAAGGACGGCGCGACCGTCGGCATCGGCACGGGCGAGCAAGACCGCGTCGGCGTCGCCGAGATCGCCCGCGACAAGGCCTACCGCAAGCTCGCCGACTGGCTCTCGTGGGAACGCCACCGCACCGCCTACAATGCGCTCGCCGACGCTTCCGCGAAGGCCGCCATCGACGAGGAAGTCGCCGCACGGAAGGGCGACATCATCGGAAGCGTCATGGTCTCCGACGCCTTCTTCCCGTTTCGGGACGGCATCGACGTCGGCCTTCGCGAAGGCGTCACCGCCATTGTCCAGCCCGGCGGCTCGCTCCGCGACTTCGAGGTCATCGAGGCCTGCAACGAACACAACGCCGCCATGCGCTTCACCGGCCAACGCTCCTTCCGCCACTAACGCTGCAGGTCAGAAGACCTGCGCTACAATTGTGGCTAGAAGTTTTGCAGGAAGGAGGCGGCGGAGTGTCCGGCGGCGATGTGGCGGAGGAGGGCGCTGCCGAAGATGATGCCATCGGGGTGGTCGGCTTTGGGAATGGCGTCGAGTTGGGAGGCGCGGGAGAAGCCGAAGCCAAGGGCGATGGGGATGGCGAAGTGCTTGCGAGCCTCGCGGATGGCGGCGGCGAGTTCGGGGGGGAACTCCGTGCGTTCGCCTGTCGTGCCGAGGACGGAGACGAGGTAGACATAACCTGTGGAGACGGCGGCGTAGGCCTTCATCCGTTCGGGCGGAGTGTTGATGGCGATGAGGGGGATGAGGTGGATGCCGTGTTCGGTGAGCGTGGCACGGTACGGCACAGCCTCTTCCAAGGGGAGGTCGGGGATGATGAATCCGTAGACTCCGACTTCCGCCGCCTCTTTCGCCAGCTTTTCAAAGCCGTAGCGGAGAAACGGGTTCATGTAGCCCATGAGGACGATGCGTGTATTGTATTTGCGTTGGCGTAGCCCGTCCAGTATCCATTGGAGCGTAATCCCTGCTTCAAGCGCCTTGCGGGAGGCCTCTTCGATGACAGGGCCGTCCGCCACAGGGTCGGAGAACGGCACGCCAATCTCGATGATGTCGGCACCGTTCTCCTGCAACTCCGTCAACACCTCCCAAAACTTATCGGGGGTGGGGAAGCCAGCCGTAACAAAAGGTATCTTAAGCATAATATTCTCCTTTCGTCAGCGCAGGGCAATACCCTGCGTGACATGATGATGGGACTACGGGACTACAGGACTACGGGACAACGATTGGGACGAAGGGACGGGGGGACAAGGTTGTCCTGTAGTCCCGTAGTCCTGTAGTCCTATCGCGTTTTTTATTATCCCCATGTCTTTGTCGCCGCGCCCCGAGAGGTTGACGACGACGAGGCCGTTGCGGGGAAGCTCGGTGGTGAGCACCCACGCGAGGGCGTGGGAGGATTCGAGGGCGGGGATGATGCCCTCGGCGTGGCAGAGGGTTTGGAAGGCGGCGAGCGCTTCGCTATCAATGACGCACGGATATTCTACGCGGCGGATCGCTTGGAGGTGGGCGTGTTCGGGACCTACTCCTGGATAGTCGAGTCCGGCGGAAATTGAATGCGATGGCTCGATTTGTCCGAAGGCGTCTTGCAGGAGGAGTGTGTATTCGCCATGGAGGACTCCCGGTATCCCCTTGCCGAGCGCGGCGGAGTGGTAACACCCGGGTTCTCCCGTGCCGCCCGCCTCTACGCCGACGAGGCGGACGGTGGTGTCGCCCACGAAGGGGTGGAACATCCCGATGGCGTTGGAGCCGCCGCCCACGCACGCCACGACGATGTCGGGGAGCCGTCCTTCCTTGGCAAGGACTTGGGCGCGGGTCTCGCGCCCGATGACGGCTTGAAAGTCGCGCACCAGCGTGGGGAAGGGATGGGGGCCTGCCGCCGTCCCGAAACAGTAGTGTGCCGTCTTCTGCGTGGAAATCCATTCGCGCAGACAGGCGTTGATGGCATCCTTCAAGGTTCGCGTCCCACTTTCGACGGGGACGACCTCGGTGCCGAGGAGCCGCATCCGCATGACGTTGGGGGCTTGCCGTTCAACATCCTCCGCCCCCATGAAGATGCGGCACTTCATCCCGAACCGTGCCGCGATGGCGGCGGTCGCCACGCCGTGCTGTCCCGCGCCCGTCTCGGCAATCAAGGTCGTCTTGCCCATCTTCTTGGCGAGCAAGGCTTGGCCGATGGTGTTGTTGACCTTGTGCGCCCCCGTGTGGAGCAAGTCTTCGCGTTTGAGGTACAGCCGTATCCCCAGCCGTTCGGAGAGCGTTGGGCAGAAGGTCAGGGGCGTTTCGCGCCCTGCGTAGTTTGCGAGCGTGTCCGCCAGTTCCGCCTGAAACGCCGCGTCCGGCAAGAACCTTGCCATCGCCTCCTCCAACTCCTTGAGCGGGGGAATCAGCGTCTCGGGGACGAATTGGCCGCCGTAATCTCCAAAGTATCCGTGTTTCTTCATAGTATTAATTGTTTAAGTTTGGCTTCGTCTTTGTGGCCGGGGGAGGTTTCGATGCCCGTGAGAATGTCCAAGGCCGTGGCACGGGTTTCCGCCACAATGTCGTGGAGGTTGTCGGGGGTGATGCCGCCGCCTAAGAAAATGGTGCGGGGGAAGCGAGAACGGAGGTGGAGGTAGAAGGCGGCGTCCAGACGCTTTCCGTGGTGGGAGGCGGTGTCGGGGGTGCGCGAGTCGGCGACGAGCCCCGCAAGGTCGGGCATGGCGCACAGGGCGGCAAGGGCATCCTCAGGGGTCTCGGGCGAGACCGCACGGAAGGTTGCGATGCCCTCTTGCGCCAAGGCTTCGGCGATGCGTGTAACATCCTCGATAGATTCACGGTGATGTATCTGGATTGCCGTTGGTTTGAGGTATCGCGCCATGTCGAGAATCTTCTCGGCACAACCTCCGCATACGACGTAGGTAGCCATGTCTTTGGGGACGGTGGCAAGTAATGCCTTCGCCTTGTCTCGCGACAGGTTCCACGGAACGCGCTCGGGGTACTCCACCACGAACCCGAGATGCCGCACGCCGTTGCGGAGGCACATCTGGATGTCCGTCGTGGAGGTCAGGCCGCAGATTTTGATGATGGGTAAATTATTGTTCATTAAAAATTTTTATTATTATAACCACGAACCACACGAACATGAAATATCAATATTTTCTCACAGAGACACGGAGGCACAAAGGGGATTGTTTTAAAGAACAGCCTCTTTGTGTCTCCGTGTCTTTGTGAGAAAAATTTGTAAATAAAATCATTTCTGGTTCGTGTGGTTCGTGGTTAAATTTTCCGATTTTCGTTTTTGAATACGGTGTAGGCTTGTTCGAGGTTGGACGCGAGCCATAATGCGCTCCCGATTAAAACGGCGGAGCAGCCGGCGGCGAGGGCGGCGAGGGCATCGTCGGGGGTGACGATGCCGCTCTCGCTGATGAGCGTGGCGTCGGGGGGCGCGAGGCGTGCGAGCCGCTGCGTGGTCGTGACGGTGCCGTTGTCGCATTCCCATCGGGTGATGTCGCGGTTGTTGATGCCGATGAGCTTGGCGCCCAGTTGCGCCGCCTTTGCCATCTCGGTTTCCGTGTGGACTTCCACCAACGGCTCCAGCCCGATGTCCTGTGCTTTCACGAAGAGCCGTTCTAGTGTCACCTCGGGAAGCACGGAGACCATGAGGAGAATGGCGGCCGCCCCTGCGTCGCGGGTGCGGTCAAGCTCGTCCTCCGTCTCGATGAAGTCCTTGCGAAGAATCGGTAGCCCTGTTGCCTTCACGACACGCTCCAACAGTGCCATTGACCCCCCAAACCGCCGTTCCTCCGTGACCACCGACAACGCCGGTGCGCCACAGCCCGCCAACAGCCTCGCACATTCCACGGGATCCCTCCCCCGCATCAGGTCCCCGTGCTCAGGCGAACAACACTTGATGTCTACGATGACGGGGGTGTGTCCGCGCTGAAGGGCTGTGATGATGGAGGAACTGAAACGCATAACATTAATCACTAATCACTATTTGACGGTCTGCGAGAGAGTGGCGAGCGACTGTAATTTATCATACGCCGCACCGTTGTCAATGAGGGATTGCGCAAGCGCAATCCCGTCGGCGAAGTCTCGTGCTTTGTCGCCGATGACGAGGGCGCCGGCGGCGTTGAGGACGATGGCGTCGCGGTGGGGGCCGGTGAGTTTCCCCGAGAAGACGTCACGGATGGTGGCGGCGTTGCTCTCGGGCGTTCCCGTGCGAATCTCCTCCAGCGTGCAGCGTTTGAGGCCGAACTGCTCGGGCGTGATGGTGTACGTGGAGAGTGCGCCGTCACGGAGTTCGCAGATGCGCGTCGCGCCGAGGAGGGAGATTTCGTCAAGCCCGTCCTCGCCGTGGACGAACATGGCGCGGGTGTACCCCAACGCCTGTGCGACGTGCGCCACGGTGTCCAGAAGTTCGGGCTTGTAGACGCCGAGCAGGTGACGCTGTGCGAAGGCGGGGTTAATCAGCGGACCGATGATGGTGTAGAAGATGGTCTTGATGCCTAAGTCCTGTTCGGGCGGCAGCACCTTGCCCATCACGGGGTGGAAGAGCGGGGCGTAGATGAACGTGATGCCGATTTGCTCGATCATCGCCGCCGCCTGTTCGGGCGTGAGGTTGATGTTGACCCCCAACGCCTCCAGCACGTCCGCGCTTCCCGAGAGGCTCGAAATCGAACGGCTGCCGTGCTTGGCGATCGGGATGCCCGCCGCCGCCGCGACAATCGCCGTCGCCGTCGAAATGTTGAAGGTGCTAAGCCCCCCGCCCGTGCCGCAGGTGTCCATCAACTCCCCCGCGACGTTGGGGCGGATGGCGATGCAGTTCTTTCGCATCGCCTTGGCGAAGGCGGCAAGCTCCGGCAGCGATGTCCCTTTCATCAAGAGCGCCACTTGAAAGCCGCCAATCTGCACATCGGAGACCCCTCCCGCGCGAATCGCGTCAATGAATTCCCCAATCTCATCTTCCGTCAACGGTTCGTGGCGGGTCAACTTCGTCAATATATCTTTGAACATAAATGCCTTTATTTGTAAGTGTTGCGTCACCCCTCCATGAGGCGACGGACATGATACTATCAAAAGTAACGATACTTTGTAAAGTATCATTTTTTTAAATACACAGGTCGCTGGCATGGCACAGGTCTCCTACTGGGCGGAGAAGAGGGCGAGGAGGGTGTAGGCGGTGACGAGGATGGGGTCGTTCTCCATGAAGCGGGCGTGGTCGTTGACCCAGTAGCCGTCGGGGTGCTGGAGACTGTGGAGCTTTTGCGTCAGGGCCGCTTGCCAGTGGATGTCGCCGAGGGTCGGGCTTTTGAGGACGGGAACCTTGGCGGCGGCAAGGGCGCGGGCGAGGACGTTGTAGTAGAAGTAGAGACCTTGGTCGCCGTTTTTCGAGTTTTCGTCGAGCGTCCAGTAGCGAGTGGCCCAGTCCAGGGCGGAGACGACGCGGGGGTCGGTGCGGTCAAGCTGGCAGTAGATCATGGCGAGCATCCCCTCGTAGGTCACGCTCCCGTAGGAACGCAGGATGACGCGCTGCTCGGTCTCGCCGTCGGCGGTGGCGACGCTGTTGGTCTGCGAGCCGCCCTTGGGGTCGTTGTGGGTGTAGAAGAAGCCCCCGGCGTTTTCCTCGCCCGTGTCGGCGCCGTTTTGCACCCCTTCGAGAAAGGCGAGGGCGGCGTCCCAGTCGATGTCCACACGGCCTTGGGAGGCGGGGCGATTGTCTTCGAGGGCGGCGGTGGCGTGCATGGCCTCCAAGGCGAAGGAGGTGTTGGTGATGTCGGCGTAGGCGCGACCCTGGGCGCGGTCATAGCCGAAGCCGCCCTTGAAGATCGCATCTTCCAACTCTTGGGTGCCGGCAATGAAGGCGCGGGCATTGAGCAGGACGGGCGTCAGGTCAGGCCGTTTGAGGGAGGCCAACGCCGTCATGCAAATCGACGTGTTGTAGGACGAAAGCCCGCCGCCCTTGCGTCCGGGGATGTCCTTGTAGATGCCGCCGTCGGGCTGGACGTAGCGGAGAATCGCCGCCACCGCCCTGTCCACGTTCGGCGCATACTGCGCGTCGCCTGAGGCGGCGAGCGCCTGCATCGCCAACGCCGTCATGGCGGGGTACTCCTCCGAGGAGAACAGCCCGTCCTCGCGCTGTTGCGCCGCCAGCCACGCCAGCCCCCTCGACTCGGCGGACACCGTCACCGCCGCCGCCGCCGCCACAGGCTCCACGCTCGCCGCCTCCTCCGGCTTGCCACAACCCGCCGCAAGGGCAAGATACGCAAGCATAATGTAACCGTTTTTCATAAAGATACCTTTCACCATCTATAAACGCCCGTGGCGGCAAAGCCGTTCACGGGACTACGGGACTACAGGACTACGGGACTACAGGACGAATTAATCGTCGTCCCTTCGTCCCGCCGTCCCAGCCGTAGTCCCGTAGTCCTGTAGTCCCGTAGTCCCCGTCGTCGTCCCATCGTCCCGTCGTCCCGTCGTCGTCCCGTCGTCGTCCCGTCCCGCCTTCCATCATTTACCGCTTTGTGGTAGACTCGTGGGACATGGCACTCATGTTGACAGCGCTTTTGAGGCAGACGGGGCTTTTTGACGAGGCTCGGCTGGAGCAGTTCGAGATGGCGGATCGCTCGGAGGATGCCTCCGTGACCGCCTCCGTGGTGCGGCTGGGGATGGCGCAGGAGGAGCCGTTCTTGCGCGCCGCCGCCGACGTGCTGGGGCTGGAGTATCGCTCGGTCGCGGAGACGGAGATTTCGCGCGAGCTGGTGGAGCGGCTGCCGGCGCGGGCGGTCTACCAGTACAACATCGTCCCGGTTTCGTTCGAGGGCAACGTGCTGACCGTCGCCACGAGCGACCCGTTTAATCTCTCCGCGCTGGACGGGCTGCGCCTTGCGGCGGGATGCCACGTCGCGGCGGTCGTCTGCACCGCCGACGAGATCGGCAAGCAGGCGCGCAAGTGCTACGGCGTCGGCGCGGAGGCGGTCGAGAAGATGCTCGACGACGGGCGTTACGAACTGGAGGAGGTCACGGACTTCTCGAAGTTCGACCTTGGCGACGAGGGGCAGGAGGCCTCCATCGTCCGCTTCGTGAACCAGGTCATCGCCGAGGCCGACCGCCAACGCGCCACCGACATCCACATCGAGCCGATGGAGCATGAGCTTAGGATTCGTTACCGCATCGACGGCGTGTTGCACAAGGTGGACGTGCCGCCGCAACTCCAGCGGGTGCAGGCCGCCATCATTTCCCGTATCAAGGTCATGGCGACCTTGGACATCGCCGAGAAGCGCATGCCCATGGACGGGCGCATCGGCATCCGCGCCAACGGCAAGGACATCGACATCCGCGTCTCCACCTGTCCCACCATCTACGGCGAAAGCGTCTCGCTCCGTCTGCTCCAAAAGTCCGGCAGCATCGTCCGCCTCGCCCAGCTGGGCATGAACCCCCGCGACGAGAAGATCGTCACCAAGGCCATCCACCGCCCCAACGGCATTCTCCTTGTGACAGGGCCCACGGGGTCTGGAAAATCGACCTCCCTCTACGCCTACCTCCACGAGATCAACACCGTGGACAAGCGCATCATGACCGCCGAGGAACCCGTCGAGTACGAGATGCCCGGCATCAACCAAGTCCTCGTGCGCCCCGACATCGGCCTCACCTTCGCCCGCATCCTGCGCTCCTTCCTCCGCCAAGACCCCGACATCATGATGGTCGGCGAAATCCGCGACGTCGAGACCGCCGAGATCGCCATCAACGCCTCCCTCACGGGGCACTTGGTCTTCTCGACCCTTCACACCAACGATGCCGCAGGGGCGTTCATCCGCCTCATCGACATGGGCGTGGAGCCGTTTCTGGTCGCCTCCTCCGTCGCCGCCGTCGTCGCCCAACGCCTCGTCCGTCGCCTTTGCCCCGACTGCAAGCAGCCCGGCAAGGCCGACGCCACGCTTGCCGCCACGCTCGGCCTCGCCCCGAATTTCTTTGACGGCAAGACCGTCCACGATGCCGTCGGATGCGACCTCTGCGGCAAGACCGGCTACAAGGGGCGCGGCGCCATCTTCGAGGTGCTGCCCATCACCGACACCATCGAGTCCATGATCATCGCCCGCAAGTCCTCCGGCGACATCAAGGCGCAAGCCATCGCCGAAGGCATGACGACATTAAGAGATGATGGCTGGAACCGCGTCTTCGCCGGCTTCACCACCTTCACCCAGATTCTCAGCGCCACCGAAGACCAAACCGAGTAGGACAGCGAGATGGGATGGAAGGACAAGAGGCGGTGGAATACCGTAATCGTCGGCTTCTGGACGGGCGTGAGTCGCGTGCTGGGGCTGGCGCGAGAAGTGCTGGGGGCGAGGATGTTCGGGATGTCGCTGGCGCAGTCGGCGTTTGTGCTGGCCTTCCGCATTCCCAACCTCCTGCGGCGGCTCTTCGGCGAAGGGGCGCTCTCCGCCGCCTTCGTTCCCGTCTTTGCGACGACGCTGGCGCAAGAGTCCAAGGAGGCGGCGCAAAGACTGGGGCGGCAGGTGTTGACCCTCCTCTTTGTGGGGTTGGCGACGCTGGTCGTCGCCGGGATTGGCGTGACGTTTGTGATTGGCTGGCTCATGCCCGACAGCGAAAAGCTCGCCATGGCGCTGCCGCTCCTGCGCATCATGTTCCCCTACGCCGTCTTCATCTGCATGACGGCGCTGTGCATGGGGATGCTCACGGCCCTGGGCGACTTTCGCACCTCCTCCTTCTCCCCCGCGATCCTCAATATCGTCTGGATTGCCGTCTTGCTGTGCCTTTGCCCCTTCATCGACGGGGAGCAGCGCCGCATCGTGGCGGTCTCATGGGGCGTGGTCGTCGCAGGCGTCCTCCAGTTCGCCCTGCAATGGCACCGCCTGCGCCGCTTGGGGTGTTCCCTCGCGCCCTGCTGGCGCGATTGGCGCAACAGCAAGGTTATCGCCATCTGGAAAGCCGCCATCCCCGCCGTCATCGGCGCGGGCGTCATCCAAATCAACGTCTGCCTCGATTCCGCCCTCGCGATGTTGGCGAACACGTGGGCGCCAGCAGCCCTCTCCTACGCCGAACACCTTGTCTACCTGCCGCTCGGGCTTATCGCCACCGCCATGGGCACCGTCCTGCTCCCCTCCTTCTCGCGCCAGTTCGCCGAGAACGACACCGACGGAATGCGCCGCACCCTCGCCGAGGCCTTGAAAGACATCGCCCTCATCGCGATCCCCGCCGCCGTCGGACTCATCGTCCTCGCCAAGCCCATCACCGCGCTCGTCTACGAACGCGGCGTCTTCACGCCCGAGGGGACGCTTCGCACCTCGCGTGCCCTTTGCGCCTACTCCCTCGGCCTCGTCGTCTTCAGCGTCCAGAAAGTCGTCACCCCGCTCTTCTACGCCATGCGCGACACCAAGACCCCCGTGCGCCTCTCCATCCATAGCGTCATCGCCAACGCCGCCCTCAACATCGCCTTCATCATCCTCCTCCCCTCCGAATGGAAGCACGTCGGCATCGCCGTCTCCACCGTCCTCTGCGCCCTCGGCCTCTGCCTCGCCCTCTTCGTCCTCGCCCAACGCCGCATCGGCCGCCTCCCGTGGCGCGCCCTCATCCTCGTCACCGCCAAGGCCGCCCTCGCCTCCGCCCTCATGGGCGCCGCCGCCCACGCCGCCTTCCGCGCCCTCTCCCCGCGCCTCCCCCTCGCCCTTGCGCTGGCCCTCGCCATCGCCCTCGCCCTCCTCCTCTACGCCGCCCTCCACCGCCTCCTCCGCCACCGATAGCCACTATGCTGCACGCAACGAACATCACCAAAGACTTTCCCGGCGGGCGTGTCCTCGACCACGTCTCCTTCTCGCTGGCAGAAGGCGAGACGCTCGGCATCATCGGCGAAAACGGCGCCGGCAAATCCACCCTCGTCAAAATCCTCTCGGGCATTTATGCGGCCACCGAAGGATCGCTTGCGATAGACGGCGTCCCCCTTCATTGCGGCTCGCGGGGACTGTCATTGCGAGGGACGAAGCAATCGCCCTCCATCGCCGAGGCGCAGCACGCCGGGATCGCCCTCGTCCCGCAAGAGTTCAACCTCATCCCCGAGCTCGCCGTCTTTGAAAACGTCTTCCTCGGCCGCGAACTCAAAACGACATTCGGGTTCCTCGACAAGAAGACCATGCGCGAACGCACCCGCGCCGCCCTGCGCCGCCTTGACTCCACCCTCAGCCCCGATGCCCTCGTCCGCACGCTCAGCGTCGCCCAACGCCAGATGACGGAACTCGCGAAAGCGCTGACACGCCAATGCCGCGTCCTGATTCTCGACGAACCCACCACCGTCCTCTCGGCGCACGAGACCGAATGCCTCTTCGGACAGGTTCGCCAACTCAACGCCCAAGGCGTTTCCGCAATCCTCATCTCCCATCGCCTGCACGACATCCAATCGCTGTGCCGTCGCGTGCTGGTCTTGCGGGACGGGCAGCACATCGGGACCCATCCCGTCGCCGAAATGGACGTGGGAAAGCTCATTCAGATGATGGTGGGACGCAAATTGGAGCATAACCAAAGGCAAAGCGTATGCACGGACGAAGTCGTTCTGGAGGTTAAGAGATTGAGCGAAAAAGGCGTCCTGCACGACATCAGCTTTTCCCTCAAAAAAGGCGAAATTCTCGGCGTTGCTGGACTGGCCGGAGCGGGGAGAACGGAGCTGGCGCGGGCGATCTTTGGCGCCGATAAACACTCGGGCGGCGAGATCCTAAAGGACGGCACGCCACTCAGAATCAATCGCCCCAGCGACGCGATGAAAAACTCCGTCGGGTTGGTGCCTGAGGA
>Ga0082212_10010497_pt1 | contig 11847 bp, 14 predicted proteins | sample TergutNt197P3_FD_71548 | JGI IMG/M metagenome (GOLD analysis project Ga0082212, IMG submission 71548) | Neocapritermes taracua P3 segment gut microbial communities from Petit-Saut dam, French Guiana - Nt197 P3 | ecosystem: Host-associated > Arthropoda: Insects > Digestive system > Gut ... | reverse complement strand
TAGGACGCATTCTCAGGAGAACCTTCTAAAACAAAAAAACCATGAAGAAAGAAAACTATTTACAACGATTGAAACGAATCCTGGAAACGAGGGCAGTATTTCTATTAGTCCCTTACGGACGCGAAGCGTCAAAAAAGAACAAGAAAATCCACATTCTGAATACTGAATCCTGAATACTGAATACTTGCGGGCGTAGCCCGCATTAGGTTGCAACAACATAAATAAAAAACAAGAAAATCCACATTCTGAATCCTGAATACTGAATACTGGATACTTGCGGGCAACGCCCGCGTTAGAGCAGATCCTACCGAACTCAGAAGAAACCAAACGGATGAACTGTTTTCTTAAAGAACAAACACACCTCATTTCCAACACTCTGATCTGGGCTTGATCGGCGAAGGCCCGCATGCACCGGAAAATTCCTCCACCGCCTGGCGCAGGATGCACAGCTTACTATATTGCAAACCACGCGCATGTGGTATACTTAATTCAAGGATGTGAGAAAACTATATGTCATTTGACAACACTGTGATTCCAGAACTATTGCCACCATACGAAGATGGAGTTTTTAAAACCCTCCTAACACACCCTGATGCGAAGCCGGTTCTGCGTGATATTGTTGAGAGCTACCTGCGATTTCCAGTTGTAAAAGTTGAAGTTCGAAACGTCGAACTGCCTATTTCGGACATCAATGAAAAACGTGAGCGGTTCGACGTGAACTGTACTATTAATGACGGTAGTCAGCTTGATGTAGAAATGCAATCCGAAGCTATGACCGGGGACAGTTTGCGTAAGAACCATAAGATCGTTAAGAGCCGGGCGATTTATCATCTCTGCGATCTTCACTCCGGGCAGGATGGACGCAGTATCCGCTACGACAAGTTGTTGCGAAGCTTTCAGATGACGTTCTGCGGCTATACCGTGTTTCCGAAGTCTGAGCACTTCGTTAGTCGGTATAATTTCCGCGATGAGTACGGTATGGAACTTTCAGATGCGGTAGGGATTGTTTTTATTGAATTGACAAAGCTAGATGATGTGGTAAAAAGGTCAGCTGAAACCATGACAGGAGAAGAAGCCTGGAGCGTATTTTTCGCTTTCGGATCTGACCCGAAATACAGGGAGTTGTTGAATAAACTGATGGCAGTCAGGAGGGAAATCAAAATGGCAAACGAACTGCTTCAATCTATCAGCAAGGACGAAATCGAGCGGGCCCGCTTCCGTTCGCGCCGGATGTTCCGTATGGACATGGAACACAGCCTCATCGCCGCGCGGGATGAAGGCGAAACGTCAAAGGCAAAGAATATTGCAAGAAACCTCCTTAAAAGAAATAGGCCGATAGAGGAGATCATGGAAGATACAGGGTTGACCCAAGACGAAGTTAAAAAGCTGACAATCGATCAGGCAGGTGATTTGGGAGTCTAAACCCAGAGCAATAGAGCGAAATCATTAGCGGGCGACTCGACTCATAATTGAGATCCTACAGGTATGTTATTTCATATTTATGATCATAGAGCCGGCAGGATACCCCAAGCAAAAGAACGGTCAGGATCACAACCCCGCTCTTGACAAGAATAGCCGGAGGATCATAGGAGAGGGCATACGAGCCCGCTAAACGCACTGTCACTGCAATAATAACGAGGGACAACCCTATTGTGCCGCCGAGAGAGAGCTTCTTGAGTGCCAACATCAACATTGCCCAGCCAAGCAATACAGTTAAAACATTGATGGCTGTCCGAGCAAGGGCAGTGAAGGTGAATGTGTGACGATTCAGCTTTTCTAATAGGGCGTAACTTCTCCGCATATCGAAGATAACATATAGGGCGGGATGGATGAAGGCAATGTATATGCCGCAGAAGAAAACATACATGGAAAGACCCATGAGCAAAGATTGAAGCCCGTTAATATCTATTCCATTGAAGTCGGTGTCAGGCTTCGGAAGCATTAACGCCACACCTAATACGCCTAAATAAGGCAATACGACCCAACGCAGCTGCATAACACGTTTCTTCAATTCCCATTTCAGAGTTTTCATGATCCGACAACCTCCAAATAATAATCTTCAAGGGTCTTTCCGGTGGCTCTGATATCGTCAGAGGTGGCAGCGATAATGGCCGTTTTGGTGAGAATAAGGATTTCATCGAACAGAGATTGCAGATCGAGCAGCAGATGACTGGAAATAATCAAGGTTGTATTCTCTTCAACGTTGGTAAGGATGGTTTTTATGAGGTCTCTTTTGAATTTCGGGTCAAATCCCGCAATAGGCTCATCTAACAAATAGAGGGGAACCCTCCGGGACAGATTGAGCAACAGACACACCCGCTCCTGATTACCCTTAGAGAGTTTGCCGATGAGCCGGAGCAATGTGGTTTTGAATGTCAAGGGATCCGGTTATCTGTCAAAATACGCACTTTTGCTGCCGGCTTGCAAAGGAATGGCCACAGCCATTCGGCTGGGAATAAGTCCGATTCGGCAGGCGGTTTGTGCCGCCGAATACATGACGCGATTGTCAACATTGTGAATGCCGGCGGTTTTTACAGCCGACCCTATGGCTATGCCCAGATCGACAATCTGCCAGGCGCAAAAGGGGCCTTCCTTCATTGAGGTGCGTTGAAGGGCCATGTCGTCGCATGTGGCATATCCGCAGGCTCCGCAGTTGAGATCGGGAGTTGGGGTATCCTTGAGGTAGATGAGCAGGACGCAGACCGAGTCCCTGATGTTTTTGGCGTCTCGACTGAAATTGGCTTTCAGGGGTTCCGACGCGTCTTCGATCATGGCTTCAACTAAAGATTCCATTTCCGCCGGGTCTGAAATTATTCGAGTCGCAATATCATCCCTTCCCCGCGCCTTTGGCGCTGTGACGGCTGACAAAGCCATGAACTCCGCGGCGGTTTTGACAATTAACATAGGGATCCCCTCCAATTTGGTTTGTAATCGCTTGTCTCTGCGAGCGTTTATCTGGTAAACTATACACCATGAATCTATTTTAGCAATTCGAGCAAATAAAGCAAGGGTAAGTCATGCAAATCTGGTCAATCAAGGATCTCAACAACCTGATCGGGACGACGCTGCAACGGCAGCCGGCATTGCGGGGATGTTGGGTGACAGGGGAGGTCTCCAACTTCAAACATCATATGCCTTCCGGACACCTGTATTTCACTTTAAAGGACGGGCAAGCGTCGCTGCGGGCGGTTATGTTCCGGTCCCGGGCAGCGGCGGTTCCTTTTGTGATCGGGAACGGTATGAAGGTGCTGGCTCACGGAGATGTTCGAATCTATGAAAAAGACGGCAGTATCCAACTGTATGTGGATGAGTTGAGTCCCCGGGGCGTGGGAGAGCTGTCGTTGGCCCTGGAGCAGCTTAAAGCCCGGTTGGCGGCGGAGGGTCTGGGGGATGCGGCACGTAAACGCTGTTTGCCGGCTTATCCGTCCTGCGTGGGTATTGTGACCAGCTCTACGGGTGCAGCGCTTCATGATATTGTGAGGGTAGCGCGTCGGCGCAATCCGCAAGTCAGACTGGTGTTGGCACCGGCGGCTGTGCAAGGCGGGGAAGCGCCGGGAGAGATCGTGCGCGCCTTGGATCGGATCGGGCGGTGGGGGTTGTGCGATGTTATTATCGTTGGGCGTGGCGGCGGGAGTTTGGAGGAGTTGTGGGCGTTTAACACTGAGGAGGTGGCGCGGGCTGTGGCGGCTTGTCCCGTGCCCGTGATCTCGGCTGTAGGGCATGAGATTGATTTTACCATCGCGGATTTCGTTGCGGATCTTCGGGCGCCAACGCCTTCGGCTGCTGCCGAGTTGGCGATCCCTTCTGCCGAGGAGATGGCCGGCATACTGGCGGGAGTGGAGAACCGGATGAAAAAAGCCCTGGAGGGCGTTTTCGGGCGCAAAAGGTATCAGCTGGATTTGCTGGGGCAGCGCCCCGAGCTGCGAGATCCCCGTAGAAGCTTGGATATGCGGATCCAGAAGCTTGGGGTTATGGAGGAACGATTAAGGAGCGCAAAAACTGGATTAATGACAAAAAAGGATGATATACTACATTTGTTCGGTTCACGTTTACACGCTCTAAGTCCGTTGGCAGTCTTGAGCCGAGGCTACGGTGTGGTTCAAGACGACCGGGGCCAGGTGGTCTGTTCTGTTCAGGATGTTAATCCGGGCGACCACGTGGGCATCCGACTCACGGACGGGAGTCTGGAGTGCGAAGTTGAGACCGCGATTCGTGATACGTGACATGTGATACGAGATACGTGATGCGAGATACGAGATACATGATACATGTTTCGAGATTTGAGGTTCGTACTTCGAACCTCGAACTTCGCCCTGGGGGTGGTACGGATGAAGCTTTCTTTCGAGGATGGGTTGAAACGGTTGGAGGAGGTATTGCGGGAGCTTGAGCAGCCGGCGGTGACTTTGGATGCGTCTCTGGGTCTTTTTAGCGAGGGGGTTGATTTGATCCGGCATTGCCGGACCCAGTTGGATCAAGCTGAAGAGAAGTTGCAGGTGCTGCTGGAAGAGCCGGATGGGACTGTGATTTCACGCGAGCTGACTGGGTTGTCTGATGATTAAGAATAAGCGGGGGGAGAGCGGAGTGGATTTTACGCAGATCTATAGCCGGTATTCTGACATGATTGAAACCGCTCTGAAGGAACTGATACCGGAGGCGGCTCAACCGGGAACGGAATTACCGGGAGTACGGTCGGTGGGAGTCGGATTACCGGGAGTTGGGCCGGCTGGAGCCGGGTTGCCTGGAGTCGGACCGTCGGAACCTGAATTGCAAGAGGATGTGTTGACACGAAGCTTGCATTATGTGGTGAGCGGCGGAGGGAAAAGGTTGCGGCCGGTTTTGGCAATGGCTGCCTGCGATCTTGTGGGTGGTGACCCGGAGTTGGTTGTTCAACCCGCGGCGGCAATTGAGCTGATTCACACGTATTCTTTGGTTCATGATGATTTGCCTTGTATGGATGACGATGATATGCGCCGGGATAAGCCTACGGCCCACAAGGTTTTTGGGGAAGCTGTGGCGCTCTTGACTGGGGACGCTCTCTTAACGTACGCTTTTGAGGTTATCGCTCGCACGGAGGCGCTGTCGCCTGAGATAAGGATTTGCCTCGTTCGTGAGGTGGCGGAGGCTTCAGGGGAACAAGGCATGGTATTGGGTCAGGTTCTTGATATGTGTTACACGGAGACAGCCGCGGCTTTTGCGGTGGGGTCAGAACGAAATAGATGGCTGACGAGACTGGAACGGATGCATGGGCTGAAAACCGGCAAACTCCTCAGGGTTTCGGCTCGGGTGGGTGCTTTGTGCGGCGGTTGCGTGCCGGAGCAGCTGGCGTTGATCACACAGTACGCAGAGAAAGTGGGTTTGGCTTTTCAGATCCAGGATGACTTGTTGGATGCGGTCGGAGACAGCGGTCGGTTGGGCAAAAAAACCGGTGGCGACGCGCGTCTGGGCAAGTTAACTTATGTTTCTTTGTTAGGGTTGGATCGGGCGGCAAAGCAACGGGATAAGGCTCTCGCCGAAGCGGGACAGGCTTTGGATTCTTTTGGAGACAGAGCCGATTTCTTGCGGGCTTTGGCTGATTATATCGGGTTGCGAGAGAGGTAGTTTGTTATGAGCGTCATTGAAGGCACTTTATCTAATAATATTCTTTTCGTTTCGATGCTGGCATGGTTTTTGGCTCAAGGAGGGAAGATTCTTCTGGCCTTCTTCTTGGGTCGGAAGTTTTCCTTGCGGATGCTTATAGAGTCGGGTGGGTTTCCCAGCTCCCATTCGGCGTTGGTATCCTCGTTAGCGATTCAGGTGGGACAAGTTGTGGGCTGGGAGACGCCGATCTTTGCCGTATGTTTGATCTTTGCTTTTATCGTTATGTATGACGCGGCGGGCGTGCGGCGGGCGGCTGGCGAGCATGCCTATCTGATTAATGAAATTATTGACCGCTTGGATTTGTCTGGAATTCATAAAAATACCAAAGATGTTGAGGATGAGAAGAAACGATTGAAAGAACTTATTGGGCATACGCCTTTTGAGGTTTTCGGCGGCGCAGTGTTAGGAGTTGTTGTGGCGATTTTGTTGTAGGGTTGTTTTGACATATTTATTTATTTTTCCTGAGTGGGTTTTCAAAAACGATCTTTTTCATTATAATGTAATTAGATTATGTATGTATTCGGATTGCGTATGTTTTGAGATTTCGCATGTACCGGGATTGCGCATGTTTTGGGATCGCGCATGTTTTGGGATCGCGCATATACTGGGATTGCGCATGTACTGAGATTACACATGTGAATAAGCGGCGTCGAGGAGGCCGGGTGTGTGAGATTGCTTGATCAAGTCGATTCGCCCCAAGATTTGAAGGGTTTAAGTGCTGAGGAAGTTCAGCAGCTGGCGGAGGAGATCCGTGATGAAATGATATCGGTGGTGTCAAAAAACGGAGGTCATCTTGCGTCAAATTTGGGTGTGGTGGAGTTGACGATCGCTTTGCATCGGGTTTTTGACGCGCCTCACGATAAGATCATCTGGGATGTGGGGCATCAGTGTTATGTCCATAAATTGCTGACGGGTCGACGGGAGGCGTTTGCTTCTTTGCGTTGCCATAACGGGATGTCTGGGTTTCCCCGTCTGGAGGAGAGCGATTATGACGCTTTTGGCGCGGGGCATTCCAGTACGTCGATTTCGGCGGCGGTGGGGTACGCTCAGGCCCGGGATCTGATGGGCGAAAATTACGCTGTGGCGGCTGTGATCGGCGACGGATCCATTGGCAGCGGTATGGCCTATGAGGCCCTGAACCACGCGGGGTGCCTGGATTCGGATCTTATTGTGGTGCTTAATGACAACGAGATGTCTATTTCGAAGAATGTGGGGGCTATGGCTTCCTATTTGAATCGTATTCGGACGGCGCCGGGGTATAAGCGCCGGAAGAAGGCCGTCAAGAATCGGTTGTCCCGAATTCCTGTGATCGGAAAAGCATTGGCCTCGATGACCAAAAAAATTAAGGACGGTATCAAGTTCTGGATTCTGGGGGAACGGTTGTTTGAGGAGTTGGGGTTTACGTATTTGGGTCCGGTGAACGGTCATGATATTCTGGGGTTGGAGGAGTTGCTGGGCCGGGCACGGCAACGGGGCGGCCCTGTGTTGGTGCATATTACGACCCAAAAAGGCAAGGGGTATGAACCGGCGGAACGGAACCCGGATATTTTTCATGGTATCGGGCCTTTTGACCGGTCTAACGGGGCGGCAACAGCGAAGAAAGGGGTGCCGACATATACCCAGGTTTTCGGCCAGACGTTGTGTGAGGTCGCTAAAGAGGACGATCGGATTGTGGCGATTACGGCGGCGATGTGCGGAGGTACCGGGTTGGATGAATTCAAACGGCTGTTTCCGAAACGGTTTTTTGATGTGGGGATTGCCGAACCGCACGCTGTGACGTTTGCCGCCGGGCTGGCTTTGGGGGGTATGAAACCGGTGGTGGCGATTTATTCGACGTTTTGTCAACGGGCGTTCGATCAGATTCTTCATGATGTGTGTCTGCAAAGAATCCCGGTGGTGTTTGCGGTGGACAGGGCCGGCCTTGTTGGGGAAGACGGCTGCACTCATCATGGGATTTTTGATATTGGATTCTTTCGGATGATTCCTGAGTTGCCGATTTTGGTGCCGGCGAATGAGATTGAGTTGGCGCAAATGATGCGGTTAGCTATGGAGATGGATGGACCTGTGGTGGTTCGGTATCCCCGGGGTCAGGGGTTGGGTGTGAAGGAAGAAGATGTTCGTTCCTTGGAGGTGGGTCGGGCGGAGTTATGCCGGAAGGGTACGGATGTAACGTTGATCGGGGTTGGAACCACGGTGGCATTGTGCCGCCGGGCCGCTGATGAGCTGGCGCGGGGGGGGATCAGTGCGGGTGTTGTTAATGTGCGGTTTTTGAATCCGTTGGATAAAGATATGATTGTGGCTCAGGCGAAGCTGACGGGCCGGTTGCTGACTGTGGAGGATCATGTGTTGATGGCGGGAATGGGCAGCGCGGTGGCTGAGGTTGTTGCTGATGCCGGGTTGGTGGGTGTCCGTCTGGAGCGGTTGGGGTACCGGGGGTTTGTCCAGCATGGGCCTACCAATGTGTTGCAACAGGATGAAGGGGTCTGTGTCGAGAATATTGTGAGGCTTTGTGCGTCGGAAACGCGTAGGGGAACTATTCCTGACCCCGTTTGTTCTTCTGAAGGTCATGGATAAAATCTTCTATGTCTTTGGCTTTCCTTTGGTCGGCATAGATGCGGCGAATGCTGATGGGTTGGCTGAGGCGGCCCAACAGGTTCGATTCTGAGAGAAGATCCCTGGGGTCAGGAGAATGGTTTGTCAGAACGGGGATCCCTTTTCCGTCTTCGCCGTTGTAGGTTTCGATGGCGGGCATTTCTGTGGCTCTTTTGTCTGCTGAGTCTAAGACGAAGGTGTCGTTGGGAAACACGTATCTGACGCTGTTGTAGATGATGTTGAAGATATCTTTGTCGGCCGCAACAGGCTGGGTGGGGGTTTCGTAGACACAGCGCATAATGTTTCGGCTCAAAAAGTTGATGGCGTCCAGGTTTTTGTTTTCACTGAGGGTCTGAATTTCTTTGAGGACGACGCCGTCATTGCGGTTCAGGTATTGGGCTATGGAATAGTCTTCTGCAATGGGTCCGCCATAGATTTCTTTCATGAGGGATGACAACAGTTTATCCAGATATCGTCGGGTCCTGTGGAAGTAGACTTGAACATACATAAAATACCGCGCCATAACGAATTCCTCAAACGCTTGGAGGCCGCCACGTTCTATCGCCAGCTGCATGGTATCGTTTTTTCTGTAGACGTTTAAGGAATCGAGAAGTCGGTTGACGTCATAATTGCCGTAGTTGACGCCACAGTGGTGGGAGTCTCTGAGCAAATAGTCCATTTTATCACAGTCCAGATCGCTGTTGATGAAGCTTCTTAGCAGTTTAAAATCCGGATGTTTGTAGGTTTTGTTCTTGCTGGTGGTGTCCTCTTTACCCCCATAGATGAGCCAGATCAGGTCGGGGCTCATATCCCCGGATTCTTGGAGGATGTTGGCGAGTTCTGTCTCAAAGAGAATCCGTTTGGTGAAATACTCGTGGGTGAGATTTTTGGCGAAGATCTTGTCCCCGGCATGAGAAAAAGGGAGATGGCCTATATCATGAATCAGAGCTGTGGTGCGCAAGAGTTGTTTGTACAGCTGATGGGTTGATTTGTCAAAGAGTTTTCGTCCGTTCAGATCATAGTAGTTGTTGACAACACTGTCAAAGGCTTTGGAGACAAGATACATGACCCCGAGGGAATGCCCGAAGCGGGTGTGTTCTGCGCCATGGTAAACTAGGTATGATGTGCCAAGTTGCCGGATATTTCGCAGCCTCTGGAAGGGCGGCGAGTTGATGATTTTGAGTTCCAGGGGATCAACTTCAATGAATCCGTGAATGGGGTCTCTGAAGATTTTTGTGCTCATGGTTGTTATCCCTGCTTTTGTATTTATTTGTCTGTTTGTCACGGGTTGTGACGGCGACAGGCTTCCAAGGCATATGGCTACATTGTACAATATGACTGGTTAGAGGATTGTATGATTTTTTTTTGGGTGGTCTGGACGTGGCCTGTCCGTCACTAATGCGGTCTTCGACCGCAAGTATTCAGGATTCAGTATTCAGTATTCAGAATGTGGATTTTCTTGTTTTTTATTGATGTTGTTGCAACCTAAGCGACTAAAATGGATTGCAAGTATTTTGACATGATGCTAGGAAGAACCGACGGCAGCTGATGATCCTTCAGCTGAGACTGGTGTTCTCAGCTGTGCTGGATATACACGGGCGCCATTGATCTTATCGCTGAATTTTTCTATAATATTTATGGTCTGGCATCGCAATTTCGGCGGTCAGCGTTATTTGGGAAGGTGAATGTTTGGTGGGGTTAACGGATAAAGTGCGTTTGGATGTTTTGTTGGTTGAGCGTGGGTTGGCGGAAAGCCGCCAGAAGGCTCAGGCGCTTATTATGGCCGGGTTGGTTTTTGTGGGGGAGGAGAGGTTGGATCGGGTGGCGGAAAAGGTTCCCGCCGATTTGCAGGTGCGTGTTAAGGCGGCGCTGCCTTATGTGTCTCGTGGCGGATTGAAGCTGGAACGGGCTTTGGAGAGTTTTCAGATGGTGTTAACGGACAAGGTTGTGGCGGATCTGGGGGCTTCGACCGGGGGGTTTACGGATTGCGCTTTGCAACATGGAGCCAGGAAGGTCTACGCTGTTGACGTGGGATACGGGCAGCTTCATTGGAAGCTGAGACAGGATGAGCGGGTGGTGTGTATGGAGCGTTTGAATGCCCGGTATCTGACGGAGGAGAGTTTGCCGGAGTTGGTGGATGTTGTGGTTTGTGATGTGGCGTTCATTTCTTTGAAAAAGATTTTTCCGGCTATGCGCCGCATTTTGAGGATTGACGGGTTAGGGGTGATACTTATTAAACCGCAGTTTGAAGCGGGTGCTGAGAAGGTTGGGAAAAAAGGGGTCGTGCGCGACCCGGCGGTGCATCGGCAGGTCTTGACCGATGTGCTGGGGGCGGCCGAGGAGGGCGGGTTTGCTGTTGAGGGGCTGGATGTTTCTCCTATCGCCGGAGCTCAAGGGAACAAGGAGTTTTTGGCGTGTTTGCGGCGAGGAGAGGGGGTGCCAAAGGGGGATCGCGAACGGGATCGTGAGCGGGATCGTGAATTTATTGATCGAATGATTGCGGATTGTGCAGATTGGGGAGGGATTGTGTTATAATAATAGTTGAGAATCGGTAGTGGGTATGTTCCGTTAATGAGCGTATGTTTTTTGGGAAAGGACTCTGTTTTATGGCTCAAACCGCAGCACTCTATGTTAATAAAATGAAAATCAACCCGGATGTTCTTGTGCCCCAGATCAGCGCGTGGCTGAGTGCTCGTGGCTGGCAATCTGTGGTGTGGTATACCGGGCGCCAGGGGAGCGAGTCGGGTTATCCTTTTGACGAACAGGAGATTGGGTTCGTTTTGTCGCTTGGGGGCGATGGGACAGTGCTGGAAGCGGCTCGCGAGGCGGCCCGCCATAAGGTTCCGGTTCTTGGTGTGAACTATGGGCAATTAGGATTTCTCTGTGAGGTCGAGCAGGGGGATATTTTTACGGCTTTGCAGCGGATTTTGGACAATGATTATATGGTGGAGGAAAGGTTGATGCTGACGGCTTGCCAGCTTAACCAGGAGACGTCCCCTGTTTTCTCGGCTCTCAATGATGTGGTTTTTGCACGGCAAGGAACGGATGCGATGATGTCTTTCGAACTTAGATTGTCAGGAGAGCCTATTGCGAGTCCCCCTTGCGACGGATTGATTATTGCTACGCCGACAGGGTCGACGGCGTACTCTCTTTCCGCGGGGGGGTCGATCGTCAGCCCTGATGTGGAGGCTATTCTCATAACGTATCTGGCGGCTCATGCGCTTTCGACACGTCCTATGGTGGTTTCTCATAAGGATGTGCTCGATGTGACTGTTGCTTCGCCCCATGGCGGCCGCGTGTCTGTGGACGGGCAGGGGGTCTTGTCTTTGTTGCCCGGAGAAACGGTGCGGATTATGGCTTCTGAAGTTAAGGCCCGGTTTATCCGGTTCGCGGGAACCAATTTCCCGAAGATGATTCGGGAGAAGCTGCGCTAGCGGGAGGTTGGTTAGTGGGAGGCTGGAGGTCGTAGGTAAGATTGGACGGGAGAGGGGAGACGGGAGAGGGGAGACGGGAGAGGGGAGACGGGAGACGGGAGACGGGAGACGGGAGAGGGGAGACGGGAGACGGGAGAGGGGAGACGGGGGACGGGAGAGGGGAGACGGGAGACGGGAGACGGGA
>Ga0082212_10010496_pt1 | contig 11848 bp, 12 predicted proteins | sample TergutNt197P3_FD_71548 | JGI IMG/M metagenome (GOLD analysis project Ga0082212, IMG submission 71548) | Neocapritermes taracua P3 segment gut microbial communities from Petit-Saut dam, French Guiana - Nt197 P3 | ecosystem: Host-associated > Arthropoda: Insects > Digestive system > Gut ... | reverse complement strand
ATTATAATCTCCTCCATTTTTTTTGCAAGGGTGGACTCCGTTGCCCTGCCCGCCCACGATCTCTCAATATATCGTAGGATACCCATCTTGACATACGATACAAACTCTCGTACACTCCGGGTGGGTTTTGCATGATTGAGCGATTTCTTGGCGAAAATTGGAATCCATTCAGAAACAGGCCGGTATCCTGTGCCGCTCTCGGTCTCTATGCATGCGGATTTTGCGAATGAACCGGACGAATGGCTCGGTCGCCGTGCCAACTGCTGGATCGCCGGTTCGGCTGTCGATACATCGTATAATGCGTACCAACTGCCGAATGCAAAATACCCAGATATTCAAGCGGGCGGCATCGGCATTTTGACGGCGCGGAGTAACCATCCGGGAGGGGTGAACGTAACCTTCGGCGACGGCAGTGTGCGGTTCATTGGCGACACGGTTTCAGAAGAAATCTGGCGAGGATATAGTAAGAAGGATAGCGGCGATTAAGGTGCGTTTTTCAACAGAACACAGTCAAAAACCCTACTTTCCATACAATCCGCACCTCGTTGGCACTTTATTGCCCAAAGTACCGATGAGTCGTTTGAGTCTGTCGGAATTGGAGAGTAGACTACCCGCAGGGTTGCGCCCCGATTGTCCCATCAGGGAGAAAAACTATGAAAATCGTTCATTTTGCCCTTTCTGCCGTTATCTGTTTGATCTGTTGCGAACTCGGTGTTTCGCAGAACGTTCTGAATCCCCGGCACAATTTCCACGCGGGAATCCACTCCGGTTCCTGGACGCTCAAACGTTCGCAACTATTAGAAGAAGAAAGCCAAGACCCGCACCGCGCATGTCTTGATCCCTACTGTGCGCGATGTGCGAAACATCTCGCCGATTACGGACATGAGTACCAATACCTCGGCGGTCCTCATCAGCGGCAAATTTGGTATCGAGGAACTGCCGGGAATATCGCCGTTGTAACTCAACGCGGTTTTGACCAACACGGCTTGCCGTACAAATTGCGTGGGCAGCCTGCATCGGCAATCGTCTCTTGGGAATATATGCAAACGCTCAATCATGCCATTTGGGAACAGGTCAACGCAAGAAATGCGGTCGCCTCCGAAGAAGCCGCTCATGATCGTGTCATCATGTTGGCTCAATTATTGGAAGACGCAACGGAACAACTTCGGCTGACGAAAGCGGCGTGGGAAGAACTCGAACCGCTACTCGAACCGATGAGTAAACCGTGCAATCAAGTCGTAAACGGCAGAATCGTTGGTCCCCGTTGTATCAAAACGTATAAACAATTTTGCGTTGAAATGAAAGCGGGTCGCTACGAAGTTGCTCGGCAGGGAATGTGCCCCTACTGTCTTGCTCATGCGCAGTATCAGTTCGATCAGGCATACGTTGCCGACGTAACTCAGGAATTGGCGATGGCTCGACACACTTTGGCGGTCAAGAACGCTGTGGCATCGGAAGCCGTTCGGATCGCTCTGTTGAGCAAAGACGACGCAGACAGGGCAACGCGGTTTCAACGAATTCAGTATAAACCGCCGAAGTACAAAGAAGTTCTTGCCGCAATGGGTACTACCGAGGCAGACCCTGAAGAAGAGCAAGCCGAGTAGGGTGTGAGCGGCTGTGCTTCCATCATTCAAACAACTTCGGTTCCGCAATCGTTAGGATAGATGGAGTATTTGATAGCGGAACCGGTTCGACAATGATCGTCAGTAATTGGCAATTCTGCGGTAAATTCAAATGAATCTGTTGCGATGTTCCATCTCCTCGTAATCCCCAAGAGCCTAAAACCTGTGAATTCGCCAGAATTTGAAGGTTTGCCGAAGCATACGGACGAAACTGATCCTCTATGCCAATAACCGCCTGCAACGAAACAAACGGTTTGGACAACGGATATTCAAGCAACGTCTTCCCATGCAAAGTGATGCCCTGATCATACACAACGCCGTCTAACATGACTTGCCGGGAGTTTCTCGTTCGGCTCTCGTAGAACGTTTGCAGAAGTTTCAACTGCTCCAACTTGACATCCGATGTAAAAGGCAATGTAAATTCCTTCCGTGTCCGTTCGAAATCGAACAAATAGGCAATCCCCTGTTCGCCGAAATCAACATCGCTCACCATGTCCAGTGGTACGGCAACGGTCAATCCGGCAGACGTCTTCCATATCAATTCGTTCTCTTTCAGTTGGATGTCCGAAACCATTCCTCGCGTTCCTGTCCAGAGCGACAAGGTTGCCAGTGGCGAGGTACTGGCAAGCGGAGTGGCTTCGCCGTGAAAAACGAGTCCAAAAACTCTCCGGCGTGGCACTGGCAGGACTTCGCCATCGACGGCAAATGAGACAGTTTCATCATTGACTTCGTCGAGAATACCAGCGTACACATCGAACGAACCGGGACTGCCGACAATGAGCCGGTCGCCTGCAGTGTTGGGAACTGCCAACCGGAGCCAATCTGCCGGAGAATTGACGGTTTCGAGCAAACTGCGAACGGCAAACCGGACTGCCGAAATGTTTTCCAATGGAATGGACAAATCGTTCTGCTGATCCAACAATCGGCAAACGCCCTGACTTTTCGCAACGGTAAAGGAGGACGCGGTCAGTCGGGAACCGTCTTTGAGTTCGAGGGCAACGATACTGCCAGGAAACGTTTTTTTCACGGATTGCGCGTTGGCTTGTTGTATTCTTTTAAGGAGTTCGAAAGATCGTCGATCATTTGTATTTCGCCCTGCCGAAGGTTGTATCTCATATCCGTATGGTCGATATGGGGAAACTTGTGCCAAATTTTGTGGACCGGCGGCAGAAGGGTTTCTTTCGTAAGGATTCGGTGCAAGGTTACGAATTTTGACCAATTTTTCGAGTGGAATCGTTTGCGTTTCTCCTTGGACATCGACGACAATTTGCGTTTGATTCAATTCAGCAATCGTTCCGAACAGGCTGTTTCCTTCATTGTCCGTGATTTCAAAGTATGTCGCTGCCGCTCCTGTAAACGCGCTGGTGGCTAACAAAATGAAACAAAACAGGCAAAAGCGGTGGGGCATTGTTGTAACGATACTGCAAACGGGTACGAACTATTACGAAGGAACATTATACCCTTGTTCACGCATTTTGAAATAAGCGGACAGGTGATGACAAGATGACAATTCGATAATTGACTTTCCGCGATGCTATGATTAGGATGGTGCGAATGTTTCGGGCAGAGCCCGCCCCTTGCTTACGCTACGGACTTTGATTAACTCGCGGAAACTTTCCGCGTTCTTGGCGTTGTTGCCGATAGCCTTCAGGAATCGGATCGCCGGGCTTCCACGAATTCGGTCCCGGTGTCCACGCTTCAGGCGTACTCGGTTTGGCACCATCACTGTCCTGCTTGTGCAATCGTGCGATTATCTTCTTGATATAATCCGGCGGATCGTCCACTAACTTTTGGAAACGCTCCCATTGTTCATCCGTCAACACATCGAACATCTCGATTTTCAACTCATTCGACAATTTCTTGCTGGATTCCAGTATTTCGTCCAATTTCGGCACATCCTTCCAAATTTCCTCCAATTCTTTTCGGATTTTTTCTTTTTCATCAGGGTCTGTCGTAGCACTCCTTTTCATGGATGCTTGGTAGTTAGGCACTTCCCTTGCCAGATATTTATCGGCAATTTTGTCAAACTCCGGCTTTAGTTTCATTTTAACATCTTCAAGTTGTTTCTTCTGTTCGTCGGTAAGGTCAAGGGCTTCAAGCATACTGGATGAAGCGAGAATGGTTTCGGACATAGTTGCGATCTGGTATTCTCTGATTGTTTTTATTTGATCCGGTGTCAAGGTTTTGTAAATGACCTCATCTTTTACTCTCTGGCGGGAGTCCATTGTTTGTAGGTTCAGATCAGCATATTTCATCTGTGTTTCTATTGGAGTATCCACCGCAAACAGACCGCCCGGAGTGTTGTCAACTAATTGCTGCAATTCCACGCTCCTCTGTCGATCTGATTCCGTTTGCTCTTCCTCGCCCGTTGGGGCTCGAAAGATGGTTCGAGATTGTTCTTCCGAGATGCCAAATGCCTCAATGAAATCTTCATCATGAATTTTGTTGGTAATGAATTGACTCGTCCCATCCCCAGTCCAGGAAGAAAGCAGGCTGTGTTTCATCGAGGTTGCCACAGCGAGTTGTGCTGTGGGGGAACTGCCATCTACATCGCTGTATCCCATTGGAATAGTCAGATGACCGGACATCGTGGGGGCAAAGATGTTTTGGGCAACCGTCGCTGTCGTCAAGCCGAGCAACAACAGGGCGTTCAGGGTAAGTTGGAACGTTTTCATGGCATACCTCGTGGGCTGAATTCGACGGCATGATTATATCCGATTGTGTTATATCATGCAAGCCGGAAGCGAAGGCAATTTTTGCGAAACTCGAAGCGGAAGCACGAGGAAATTACGAAATCTTGGCAAAAACATTACCGCCGATGATGCAGGTGATGAAAGAAGTCGGCGGCATTGAATTTCCCGAAACGCTGGCAACGATTGCGGGTGTGGAAAAGAAGTCAGAGCCCGAAGCGTAAGATTGCTCTTGTTTTTCGCCGTGTTTTCCGTTATATTGACGGCATGTCAACCATTCAAATCACATTGCCGGAACCATTGCAGCGGTTCGTCGTCAAACAAGTTGCCGAACTTGGTCTTGACCAACCGGATCAGTATTTTGAGCAACTGGTCGAAGAGGAACGCCGCAGAAAGCGGGACGAGTATTATTACCAAAAATGCCTTGAGGCACTCGAAAGGGGGCAACCAACACGCATTACGGAGGAAAATCACGATGCCTTTTGGAACGGGATTAAGGAAGAAATCCGGCAACGATGCGAAAATCGTCGGAAAAAGGAGTCCGTCCAATGAATCTTGTCCACGATACTTTACTGGAAGCCCGCCAAGACATCGTTTCGTGTGGCGAATTCGGTCATAATTATCACTCCGTTGGCTCATTCATCATTATCATGACCCTCAACAGGAATAGGTTGAATAGGTTCCCCTTCATATTTACGATTCTTTCCGTATGTTATGCTTCGGTCACCACTCATAAGAGAAAGTGTTGCACCTGATACTTTGTAGTCCCATGCCTCTGCTTTCAAGGGATTAGTGAAATACAAACGACCACTTTCCGTTTTCCAAGTTATTCCGATGGCATCAACGATTCCTGTACCATCTTTTAAGAGTTCAAAATTTCTTGGAAAGTCGCGAGCGGATTGTCCCACTTCTAATCCCCATCTGCCCACAAGTGTAGAATCACTACCCACTGGTATAGGGACGGGATCGCTTTTGCTACAGCCATTCAAAAACGACAGAGCGAGCCAGCAAAGGCACGAAACGAAAATTTTGGACGTTGTTTGCATAAATGAAATTCCTTTCTGTTGTTAATGGGTAACGGTAAGAACGGCAAGAAGGCACTACCGTCAACAAGACGGGGTGCGCCATGTTACCTTCAAGAGAATTTCCCTCCGCACAACCAGAGAGCCGCGTGCAAAAGCACACCGCAATGACAAGGGTTTAGCCTCACACCGAAACTCTGCAAGTCCCGTGCATAACGCCCCCCTTTCGGGAAACGCACGTTTTCACGGTGATTTTTTCTATACTTCCAACCGGCGAACCGGATTGTGCATGGAAGTAAAAAAGGTAAAAACTTGCGAACTATACCAAATCTTAATTTTCGCCTTTGAGTGTAACACCGATTGGGGGAAGATGCAAGAGGAGACGAACCGCAATCCGTAGGATTGGGTGTGTTGGTAGAAAAACGCACAACCCAAAATCATGGCATTCCAGCGGAATGCCTCTCTCGGTTATTATGACCTATTTCTACCGAGAGAAACATTCCTAACGGAATGTTTACGTCTCCCGCTCTTTATCCGGTCGCTCCATGTTGTTGCGTTCCCGGCTTTCATGACAAAAAGAAGTCGGGAGCATTCCGCTTGACGGGTTCGGTTGCAGGCTCTAAAAATGTGTTTCCGCAAACGTGGTATAATGGCTCCCATGGACATTTATGAAAATCCTCTCACCGCCCGATATGCCTCGCCAGCAATGTCACAACTGTGGAGTCCGCAACGGAAATTCAGCACTTGGCGCAGGCTCTGGCTTGCCCTCGCCGAAGCCGAAGCCGAACTCGGTCTCCCCATCACGCCGGAGCAACTGAACGAACTCCGCCATCACCTAGAAGATATTGATTTCGATAAGGCAAATGAGTACGAAATGGAACTCCGCCACGATGTCATGGCTCACGTCCACACCTTCGGCGATTGCTGTCCGCAGGCTCGTCCCATTATCCACTTGGGCGCAACAAGTTGCTTCGTTACCGACAATACCGATGCCCTGCTACTCAAAGAATCGCTCGTGCTGATCCGTAACCGATTGGCGGTGATCATCGACCAACTCGGTAAATTCGCTTGGAATTACCGCGATCTGCCTTGTCTGTCGTTCACGCATTTGCAGCCTGCCCAACCGACGACCGTTGGTCGCCGGGCATGTCTCTGGGCTTATGATTTGATCCTCGATCTCGAAGAAATCGAATACCGAATCATCAATCTCAAAACGCTTGGCAACAAGGGAACGACCGGCACGCAAGCGAGTTTTCTCAAATTGTTCGACGGCGACCACGAAAAGGTTCGGCAACTGGAATCCTTGTTTTGCGAGAAAATCGGTCTCAAATCGTTTGCCATTACGGGACAAACGTATCCACGAAAAATGGATTCGCAAATTTTGGATGCTCTTTCCGGCATTGCTCAAAGTGCACACAAGTTTGCAACCGACCTTCGGATTCTTGCCCACCGCAAGGAAATGGAAGAGCCTTTTGAAACGCACCAAATCGGCTCGTCGGCAATGGCATACAAACGGAATCCGATGCGGAGCGAGCGTATGTGTTCGTTGGCAAGGTTCGTGATGAGTCTGCAAACGAGTCCGCCAATGACTGCGGCGACGCAATGGATGGAGCGGACGCTGGACGACAGTGCGAATCGCCGGTTGGTCTTGCCGCAAGCGTTTTTGGCAATGGATGCAGTGTTGATTTTGTACCAAAACATTGCCCAAAAGATGGTTGTCTATCCGAAGGTGATCGAAAAGAACCTCCGAGCAGAGTTACCCTTTATGGCAACGGAAAATTTGTTAATGGAGGCAGTGAAATGCGGCGGCGACCGGCAGGATTTGCATGAACGTATTCGGCAACATTCGCAGGCGGCGGCAGCGGTAATCAAAAATGAAGGAAGGGAAAACGATTTGTGGGAGCGTCTTTCCCATGATCCGGCGTTTTCGGGCATTGATATGAAAGCGGCACTGGATGCGACGGCATTCGTTGGTCGTTCACCGGAACAGGTGGACGAATTCCTAGCGGAACAGATCGAGCCGGTGCGCCGCCGCTACGGCGATATTTTGTTTGTGACCAATGCCGACGTGCGGGTGTAATCGAGTCTCCAACTCGAACGTCTGTCGCTCACTTTCTATGCAAGGATTGCCGACCGGTGCGTTTTGAATGGTGGCGTTGAGTTCGTCGTAGCAAGCGGCGGTTTGGTCGTCGAGTTTCTGGCGTTTCGGCATAGCAATTTGTGGGGGTTAGAGAATAGTAACCAACCTATTTTGCCTATGTTTTCCAATTACGTAACTGGGCTGAGCGCACCCGAACCAGCATTGCCAACATTATTACGGAACAAACCTTTTCACATCGGTCGTATAGATAATTCCGCCGCCGGTTCTTCTGAACACAGGCAAATTTTTGACAGCATTCAAAATGTTTGTTGCCTCGTCTTTTTCCGCAATAATCACGAGCATTTCTTTTTCGGAACCCAACGTCATTCCGAAGAATTGAGCGTCGTCTTCTCGGTGCGTACCGCGGGCATCCAGAATCGTTCCGCCGCGTGCACCAGCCTCTCTGGCGGTTGCCATTACGTCATAAGCATCGCCATGACTCACAATAAAAGTAATTTGTACATCATTGGATTCCATGATTGGTTCCTTATAAAAAAAAGTATATCGCCAACGCCCCCGTAATGGTCATGGTAATCGTGTAAGGAAGCGTCAGTTTGAACATCTGAAAATAGGACAGTCTCAAAAGCGGAGCAAGCGGCGAAGTTAAAAGGAAAAGCAAAGCCGCATGTCCGTTGGGAGTTGCCATCGCCGGGATGTTTGTTCCCATATTAACCACAACGGCAAGTTTTTCATAGTCTTCCCCTGAAATAACGGTCTTGTCCGCATATCGGGCTATCAGATCGTTAAGGGTTCCGCTTTTGCATGCGGTGTCAATATCGTTGATAAGTTGAGTAATCATCACATTGTCGGGAGCAATTCTCACATCGGGAATAGAACTAATGTATTGCGCAATCGCTTGTGAAAGGTTCCCATTGGCATAAGCGGCTTCAAGATTGATATTGTTAATCACTTGGGCAATAATTCCACTGGTGTAGGCGTTTTCCACTGCGTTGATAAATATCGTTGCAATAAACACGTTATCACTGGTAAACGAGAGCGTTCCATTTGTAAAATAGAGAGCCATGTGTTGTGACGTTCCGCTGAATGTAAAAACCCACTTTGCCAATGGAGCCACAAGGTCTTGCTCATGAACGACTCCAAGAATAGCAAAAAACACTACAATCAGCATGGCAAACGGCATGGCGTTGGTAAAAGCCCCTCCCAGATCGTGTTCCTTTGTCTGTCCTGTGAACGCAGTGGTAATGATGACCAATCCGATGCCGATCAACCCGACTTCTGCGACATGAAAGGCGAGAGCGAGCACCAACAACACGAAAACGATGATTTGAATGACATAGACATAAAAATTTTGGTCTGTCATTTCATGGATTTTTTTTGCGTAATCTTTTAAGATTAACTCTCGTGCTCTTTCCGGCATTTTGTATCGAAAGCCGGGCAGTTTGAAAAATTCCAACGTGAAACAGACGGTAAAACCGGCAAGTGCCGCAGGCACTGAAATCGGCGCACAATGAGCGATAAAACCTAAAAAGGACCAACCCATCTTGGTTCCGATCATCATATTATTCGGCTCTCCCACGATTGTCATCGTTCCGCCAATAATGGTTCCGACGGTTCCATGAATGATTAAATTACGCAGAAATCCACGGAATTCCTCCATTTCTTTTTCATTTCCGCTATGGCTTTCAACCCGGTGGTAGATGGCGTAAAAGTTGAAGCAGACGGCAATCGCAATGGCTACCAACGTGAGTGCGTCCAAAAAAGCGGACAAAGATGCACAGATCAAGCAAAAAACCAACGAGAGAACATATTTTTTTCGGAAGATCAGAAACAGTTTGGTCATGGCGATGAACAGCACATCTTTGATGAAATAAATTGCCGAAACCATGAAGATGAGCAACAACAACGTGGGAACGTTCACGAGAATTTCGTCGTAAATTGTTGCCGGGTTTGTCAATCCGATGACGAGTGCCTCTAGGGCGATCAATCCGCCGGGTTGGAGCGGATAGCATTTCAGAGCGCAGGCGAGGGTAAAAATAAACTGTACCAGAACGACCCAGCCGGCAACGAAAGGGCTTACGAAAAAATAGAGCAGCGGGTTCAGAATCAAAAACAAGACAATGGTAATTTTGTACCATGCCGGAGATTGCCCTAAAAAGTTGACCGTTAACAGATGAAAGATATTTTTTACTGACTTCATTGTTCCGTTCGTAAGATTGTGGCATGCTACCATTTTTTTGGGGTTTGTCAAATGACAAAACAACAGACCGTTAACATGTTTCAACATGTGCAGTCATTTCGACCATAGCGCAGCGGCGGGAGAAACTTCTATGAAAACTGGCGATTGGTTGCGGATTGTAATGACAGTATCGAATTTTATCCCAATCTTCTATGCGAGCATCCCCGTAGGCAGCCCAAGTTTGCGAGTCCGAGAAAAAAATAGATCGGCTGCCCAAACTCACGAGGAGCAAACACCAAAGTCGCCCAGATTTCTCACGAGCACACCGACCCTTTTCGAGATCATTCAATAACTTCCTTACTCCTTGTCCAATGCCCATTAAAATTCCTGTCAAGCGATAGGCGCCATCGGCTCACGCATCTGATGAAACAATTTGCGTATCCAACGATTCGCCACCGCCGCCACAATCACGCACGTCTTCTTGCCATTCGCCCGAAGACGAGCCGCCATCGCTCGCCAATGCTCATCGTATCGAATCAAACGATGTGCCGCCTCAATCAATACCTGACGCAGCAATTCGTCACCGGCTTTAATCAATCCGCCCGTCGTCGTTTTGCCGGCACTCGAACGGTTGCAAGGACATACCGCACAAAAATGAGCAAGTTGCTTACTCGTCCGAAAGCGATCAAAATGTCCCATCGATGCCCGCATCGTGATTGCCGTAATGACACCGATGCCAGGCTGCAACAACAATTTTTTGACAACAGGATCGTCCACGACATGGGACACCATTCGTTCGGTAGCATTCGCAATGTTCTTGTTAATGTATTCAATCGTCTCGTAATGTTCTTGTAAAAGAAACAAAAGCGCAGGCGACGTGATGTTTTCTTTGTTGAGCAACCATCTTTTTCCATTGATTGTCCACGGCGAATAGGGACACACGATGCGATGGTTTCGCAGAACCGCACGTAGTCGAAGTTTGACTTGTGTACATTGTCCGACGAGCCCGTGTCGATGACGAACGAGTTCTCGCAGATCGCGTATGTACTGCGGGGCGAGCCAAACACGGGGAATGTAGCCGACTCGTGTGATGTCGGCGAGCAGTTTTGCGTCCGTCCAATCGGACTTATCAGGCGTTTGTTTGAGGCGAGCGACGTAGCCGGGATGAGCGAGCTCGACGTTCCAGTGGTATTGGTCGATAAGTTTTTCGGCAAAGTCCGCAGTGCCGGTGCTGGCTTCGATGGCGACGGAGACGTTGTTGCTGAAGGGGGCGACGAGGCGAAAGATGGCTTCGGGATTGTTGGCGGACTCATTGGCGAGAATCTTCCGCTGTGCGTTCATGACACAGACTTGAATCGTGTGGGTGTGGTAGTCAATGCCGACGAAAACTGGTAAATTAAACATGCTGGTGCTCCTTCGGTTAGGGTGAAAATTGTAAACAACTTCTAATACAATATAACTCACACTGGACAAGGAGTCGCCAGTTTTCATACAAACTCACCGACCCGATGGACTCTCGATTTTCTGTCTTTCGTGGGAGGTGAAGATTTCTCCCTACGCGTTGCTACGGTCGAAATGACAACCCAGGTTAACAACTTGCAATCGGACTGGCAGTTCTACTGATTTTGCGTCTAAACGGCTTGCCTTTTCTCAATCGTATAGTATAATACGGGAAGTTTTACCGTCTGCATTTTTGACCATATTTTGCGAAAGGAAGGAAAATTATGTCCGTTGAAGCGTCGAATAAAGTTACCGCCACCGAATTGAATAAACTGAACGAATCGATCGAACAAGCATCGCTTGAGAACGAAGACACGTTGAAAAATATGTACCTGACGTTCCGGCTGGGCAACGAAGACTACGGTATCGAAATCCGTTACGTTACCGAAATCGTTGGAATGCAAAAGATCACCGAAGTCCCCGACATGCCCGGCTTTGTGAAAGGGGTCGTCAATTTGCGAGGACAAGTTATTCCTGTCCTTGATGTTCGGCTCCGCTTCCACATGCAGTCCCGCGACTATGACGAGCGGACGTGTATCATCGTGGTCAATATTGGCGGTTCGCAAGTGGGTTTAGTCGTCGATACCGTCAACGAGGTGCGCAATATCGACGACGATCAGATTTCTCCTCCTCCGAAAACTGCCGGGGCGGACAGTGCCAGATACATTCAAGGGATGGGCAAAGTCGGCGAATCGGTCATTATTCTCCTCGAAGGACAGCGACTCCTGCACGAAAAT
>Ga0082212_10010495_pt1 | contig 11848 bp, 7 predicted proteins | sample TergutNt197P3_FD_71548 | JGI IMG/M metagenome (GOLD analysis project Ga0082212, IMG submission 71548) | Neocapritermes taracua P3 segment gut microbial communities from Petit-Saut dam, French Guiana - Nt197 P3 | ecosystem: Host-associated > Arthropoda: Insects > Digestive system > Gut ... | reverse complement strand
ACGAAAAAGCAATGATATAACCAACGGCTTTCCCCGCTGCCTTGTTTTTCTCAAATAACTGTTCGTCGCTGCGTTGCACTGCCGAAAGAAAATTATCAATCACGTTTCTGCCGATGTTGTCGGAACGTTTTACCTGTATCGGCGTGTTATCGGGCATTTTGCCGTCCAAACCAAAATCGTTGCGTTGTTTTTGGTTGGAGATGCCGCCGAATTTTTCTATAATCCATTTCTCAAATTCAAAAGCATCCTGACTTCGCAAAGTATCATAATCATGAATACGAAGATGTAATTCGTAGGGTACGGAAAATAATTGTCCCTGTAGATTTTTCAATCGCAAGTCGGAAACTTTGATAGCCGCTACAGATTGGTCTATACCTATCCATTTTCTTTTCAATTTGTCGGCTACAACAACTGTAGTTCCTCCGCCTACAAACGGGTCGAGAACGATATCGCCTTCGTTGCTTGCACATTCTATAATTCTTTGCAGTAAGGCTTCGGGTTTTTGGGTGGGGTAGCCGATAGCTTCTTTTGAATTGGATTGAATCCGTAAAATATCATCCCACAGATTATTAATTAACACGCCGGGGTCTTCATCAGGTCTGAATTTACGAAAAGGTTGTCCGTTTGTTCGCCAACCTAAATCGCCTCTTTCGTCTATTTCTTTTAATTTTTCTTTATTCACAACCCAACCAAAATCGGGCGGAATAAAACCGTTGTATTCATAAACTAAATTTGGACGTTTTCCCTTTGATTTTGAACGTAATATAGGATATTCATAATATTGCCCTTTTTCATCTGTTTTTGGATATTTTTTATCCATATTATCTTCGTCAAGTTTTGGTCTGATTATCTTATCGTTAAAAAAATAATTTTTATTTTTAGAATAAAAGAAAATGGTATCAGTAACAATCCCAAACTGTCGATTTTCAAATTGAGAACCTTTTGGAGTGTTTGTCCTTTTCCAGATAATTTCATTTATAAAATTATTCTCTCCAAAAATCTTATCTAAAATACCACAACGAATATTTGCGTTTGCGTGCCAATCGCAGTGCAGAAAAAAAGACCCAGTCGGCTTCAAAACTCTGTGCATTTCAATTACTCTTTCTTTGAGCCATGCGATATAGTGTTCAATCCCACCTGCCCATCTATCTTCAAAACTGCGGACTTCGCCTTCGTCGCCCCAGATGACTTCGTAATTGCGATTACTGAAAAACGGCGGGTCGGCATAAATCAAATCTATGCTGTCGCTTTCAATCTCTTTCAGTTTTTCAAGATTGTCGCCGAGTATTAATTTATTTGTGAACTCTTTGGTTGCCATATCGGTTAAATTTCAATTCCGCTTCAAAGATACTAATTTATTAATTCCCCGTTCACTTTTATATCACCCAACGGATAATGCGGAAACATATTTTCTTCCATCCACCGGTTAGCCTGCAACGGTGTCATTTTCCAGCCCGAGTTGCAATTAGATACCACTTCGACAAATGATACTCCTTTTTCGATTTTTTGATTTTCAAACGCTGTGCGTATAGCGCGTTTTGTTTTGCGAACCGCCGCCGCAGTATGTACCGATTGCCTTGTTACATAATATGTTCCGTCTAAGCGGGAAATCATTTCGGTCATATTCAGGGGGTGTCCCATTGTGTTCACATCGCGTCCGCGCGGCGATGTTGAGGTTTTCATCGCGGGGAGGGTAGTAGGAGCCATTTGTCCGCCTGTCATACCATAAATGCCGTTGTTGATGAAAAAGATGGCGATGTTTTCACCGCGATTGCAGGTGTGAATGGTTTCGCCGGTGCCAATGGCAGCAAGGTCGCCATCGCCCTGATAGGTGAACACATATTTTTCGGGCAACACGCGTTTTACTCCGGTGGCTACTGCTGTGGCGCGTCCGTGGGCGGCTTGTATCAGGTCGATATCGCAGAAATCGTAGAGTAATACCGAGCATCCAACAGGCGAAATACCTATGGTTTCGCTTTGTATGCTCATTTCGTCAATCACTTCCATGATAAGGCGTACCACCGCGCCATGTCCGCAGCCGGGGCAAAAATTAAACGTGGCGCCCGTCAATAATTTACCGGGCTGATATACTAAATTCTCTTTGCTGATGATTTCCATTTTTTCTTAAGTTTTAGTTATCAGTTTTCAGTTTCCCAACTTGAAATTTGGAATTTCAAACTTGAAACTATTTCGTCCGGAGCATGTATCACGCCTCCGTAACGTCCGAAATGTTTCACGGGGATACGGCAATCTACGGCAAGGCGGACATCTTCAATCATTTGCCCGGCATTCATTTCCACAGAAAGTAATCCTTTTGCGTTTTTTGCCGCTGCTTTCAGTTCATTGGATGGAAACGGAAACAGCGTTATCGGACGAAACAAACCGGCTTTGATACCCTGCTCTCTTGCTAATTCTACTGCTTTGCGGCTGATACGCGCACTCGCCCCGTATGCTACCACAATATATTCCGCATCGTCGCAAAGAGTTGTTTCGCAACGGGTTTCCTCTTCTTCCATGCGGCGATATTTTTCCTGTAATTTTATGTTGTGTCGCTCTTGGATTATGGCTTCTAAATTCAACGAGGTGAATATGTTGCGCTCTCTGTTGGAAGTTTTTCCGGTAGCAGCCCATGATTCAAATTCTTTTTTGCGTGGCCGAAATTCGGGAAGTTCTACCTTTTCCATCATCTGACCAACGACGCCATCGGTAAGAATGAGCACCGGATTGCGGTATTTAAACGCAAGGTCGAAACCAAGCGCCGTGAAATCAGCCATTTCCTGCACCGATGCAGGCGCAAGGACAAGCAGACGATAGTCGCCGTGACCGCCGCCTTTGGTACTCTGAAAATAGTCGGCCTGCGACGGCTGTATGGTTCCCAATCCCGGCCCTCCGCGTACCACATTGACGATGAGGCAGGGAAGTTCTGCGCCAGCAAGATAGGAGATACCTTCCATCATCAGACTGATTCCCGGACTTGACGAAGATGTCATCACTCGACGACCTGCACAGGCCGCGCCATACACCATATTAATGGCCGCTATTTCGCTCTCGGCTTGCAGCACCACCATACCGGTAGTTTCAGCCGGATTCTGTTCGGTCAGATATTCCAATATCTCCGACTGCGGAGTGATGGGATAACCGAAATAAGCATCAGCTCCTGCGCGAATGGCGGCCTCCGCAATGGCTTCGTTACCCTTCATTAACCGAAGTTCTTTCATTTTTGATTTTTTGATTGGAACGCGGATGACACTGATTAGGCAGATTTTCACGGATTTATTACTTTCAGTGAGAGGGTTTAGCGTAAATCCGACTAATCCGTGTTATCTGCGTTCTGATTTATAATTTTATACGGTACGCCGTAATCGCTCCGTCAGGGCATACAACCGCACAGTTGGTACATCCTGTACAATCGTCAGGATGCGCCATGTATGCGTAATAATATCCTTTCGAATTGACAGTTTTTCCCAGTTCAATCACTTTTTGCAGACAATTGACTGTACACACGCCACATCCTTTACAACGTTCGGCGTCTACTACGATTGCTCCTTTTACTTTTGCCATTTCATTTAAGATCAATATCTAATCTATAAATTCTACCCAGTTGTGCGTATCGGGCGCATCGCCATACTGAATCCCGCGTAAAAGATTGTATAACTTGGCGCTTACCGGTCCGGCTTCGCTGCCGTAATCATAAATTCTGTTGGTTTGCGGATCGAATATTTTTCCTATGGGAGTAATTACCGCCGCTGTGCCACATTCGCCAACTTCCCGAAAAGTTTCAAGCTCAGAAACATCAACGGGTCGACGTTCCACTTTCATACCCATATCTCCGGCAAGGGTTATCAGGCTACGGTTAGTGATGGAAGGCAATATACTCTTTGAATCGGGAGTAACATAAGTATTGTTTTTGATACCGAAGAAATTGGCGGGGCCGCATTCATCAATATACTTTTTCTCTTTGGCGTCAAGATACAGACTGGTTGCATAACCCAACTGCTGCGCTGCAACGCCGGCAAACAGACTGGCAGCATAATTGCCTCCGACCTTGATATGACCAGTTCCGAGCGGCGCTGCGCGATCGCTGTCGCGGGTTATCATCACATCCACAGGTTGAAAACCTGTTTTAAAATAAGGTCCTACCGGTGTCACAAATACCAAAAACAGATATTCATCCGACGGTTTGACGCCTACCTGAGCGCCCGACCCTATCAACAACGGACGCACATATAACGTAGCGCCTGATTCATATGGCGGAACAAAACGTTCGTTGAGTTTCACCGCTTTTTTAACAGCTTCAACAAACATATCCACCGTCGGAGCGGCCATTTGTATATACGCAGCCGAATCAACCATACGCTGGGCATTGTCGCGGCAGCGGAACAGGCGTATTTTCCCATCTTTCCCGCGATACGCTTTCAAACCTTCGAAAACTTCCTGACCGTAATGCAAACTGGTGGCTGCCATGTGCAACATGATGTACTCGGACGATGAAGTTTCAAGCTCGCCCCATTTTCCGTTCCTGTAATAACAACGGACATTGTAGTCGGTTTTCATGTAACCGAACGGTAAATTTTTCCAATCTATATTTTCCATGTGTATTGGTAATTAAATCGTGCAAATGTACAAAGAATTATTGATTTTTCCATCAATAGACGTAACAAGATTCATTTTTGATACATTGAACATTATTTCGCAGGAACAAGCCTGTTCCACGAAGGCGGTTCCCATCCCAACAGGTTCTTCACGAAAAAGTCGCGTCGTTTGCGTTCGCCGTAATCGCCGCCCAAAGTGTGCCTTTCATTGGGTAGCATGACAAACTCAAATTCCTTGTTGTGGTTGATCAGTTCGTTGACCACTTGCAGGGTTGACGAGGGATCGACATTGTTATCTAATTCGCCGAGTATCAACATCAGTTTTCCCTGCAAACGATACGCATTACACACATTGGAACTTTCTTCGTAATGGGCGCCGATAGGATATCCCATCCATTGTTCGTTCCACCATATTTTGTCCATGCGGTTATCGTGGCATCCGCATGACGACACGCCTACCTTGTAAAATTCGGGATGGAAAAGCAGCCCTCCCAAAGAGCTTTGCCCACCGGCAGAACTTCCATATATTCCTACCCTGTCCAGATCCATTTCAGGATAACGTCGGGCGGCAGTCTGCATCCATGCTATCCTGTCGGGAAAACCGGCGTCTTTCAGGTTTTGCCAGCACACATCATGGAATGCTTTCGAGCGGTTGGCCGTTCCCATACCGTCAATCATCACCGTGATGAAGCCTATTTGGGTGAACCCGGCAGTGCGCACCGCCGGCGAAAAGGTTTTCGGAACAAACGAGTCATGCGGCCCAGCGTAGATATATTCTACCACAGGATATTTTTTGGTCGGGTCAAAATTGTCGGGACGGATGATGATACCCCAAATATCGGTTTTTCCGTCGCGCCCCTTTGCTGTAAACACTTCGGGCATCCGCCAGCCGACTTCCAACAGTCCGCTGATATCAGCCTTTTCCACTTCCATTAGAATTTTTCCGTCTGCGGCGGAACGCAATACAGTGACGGGCGGCAAATCAACACGCGAATATTTGTCGAAAATGTAGCTGTAATCGAATGAAAAAGCCACCTGATGCCAGGCATTTTCGGGTGTGAGCGGAGTAAGGGTTCCCTTGTCGATATGCAAACTGTAATATTTTTCTAAATAAGGGTCTTCGCCTGCATCGCGGCCACATGCTTTCAACAATACGGTGCGGTTCTTCTCATCCACATGCACCACAGACTTGACCACCCATTCGCCGTGCGTCAATTGTTTTTTCACTTGTCCGTTGCGGGCGTCGTAGAGATACAGATGCCGCCATCCGTCGCGTTCCGAAATCCAGAGTATCTCGCCTGATGCTTCTAAAAGGTAATTGTACAGGAGGTTGTAATAAATAAACGTAGGACTTTGCTCGTGAATCAGCACCGAAAGTTTGCCGTTGGTGGCGTCCGTTTCATAGATATAATAGTTTTGATGACCCCGTTCATTGAAATGGAAAGTGAAACGGCTACTTTCCTTGTTCCATTTGAAATTGTTCAGACTATACTGCTTTTCGGCATCGGGCAGCGCTATGTTGAACTGTTGTCCGGTTTCGATGTTGAACAGTACCGGACGGCGCACCGGTAGCGCATCGCCGGGTTTGACATAGTCGATTGTTTCGAGTTTTGGTTGCAATTGATCCTTGGGCGACGATGCAATCAGGGTCAGTTGCCGTACTCCTGCCGGACGGTACTTGCAGCAGACGATCTTTTTCGAATCGGGCGACCAGTTGATGTTCGATGAATAATATTCATAAGGCGACCCGTCGAAACTCAACGCCCTGGTTTCCCCTGTTTCCAGATTCTTTACCCACAGGTTGCCTTCCACGATGTACGCTTCGCTCTTTCCGTCGGGCGATTTGACCGCCGCAGGGCTGTTTTCCTGAAAGACCGTCCCCCAATACCTATCAGAACGTTGCGCTCTGATGTTCTCGGTAATTTTGTACGCATCAAGGGTACAGGTATAATCCTTACCTTCGGTGGTGAAGGTAAACGAATCCATTTTTTTAGAGAACCGTAATGCCTGAAGCGGTAATTGGTACGGCTCGATGCTTTTGTCAAGTTTCGTACCCAATGCCGCCGCCAGACGGGTATGGTCAAAGGCTGCCTGCCGCGTATTTCGCGTTGCATCTATCAGGATATATTCTTTGCCCTTTGCGGTATTTACCGAATACCAGTAATAGTGGGTACTGTCTATTGCCTGAAACTCAAGCGGGCTATTTTTGAGTTTTCCGGAAACTGTTCCGGAATACTCATCGGCTAATTGATACAAGGCTGCCACATCCTGTGCAGGACATGAGCAGCAATAAATCAATACAAAAACTGGAATAATAAACTTTTTCATTTTCTTTTGGTTTTGGTTTATGGTGAATTACTGTTTTATGCGTGAATATCCATACTATAAACATTTTTTACTACATTTTCATGCGGCAAAGTTAATAAAAAACTGCTATGACACATAGGGCAAACACATATAATTTTTATGGTAAATATAGCTCATTCACACAGTGACGATACTCTGTTACACGACCAAAACATTTTGATTATTAATATTTTGATTTAAAAATACACCCTGCATCCGAAAATCGGCATGAAACCGTACTGATGCTCGTAATAAAACGTTTCGAGATGCGAGTTGTAGGCTCTTGCCCAGATGTTTTCGTGGTTGGTAAGATTGATCATTTCGATAAACCATTCGAGCGAATGACGTTTGTAATTGGTTTTCATATTGACGTTCAAGTCCAAACGAAAATAAGCGGGCAGTTTATTTTTGTAAGCCTCTTCGGAAACAAATTTCCATTCATAAACGTTGTTGGTTTCGTCAACGAGAACATATCTCCAAGGCACTTCGCGCTTGCCGCCAATGTACGCAATTTTGGTATTTATTGAAAGTAAACTCCGCATACCAAGTTTCCACTCGTAGCCAAACAGGGCGTTGAAAGCGTAATTGCCCGCAAACCGTGTGCGCCGCTCTGTTTTGTCGAAAGGTTTGTATTTGGAATCGTACAGCGAGGCAGTCAGCAGGAAATAATAATGTTTGTCGAAAAATTTCTCAAGCGTCATTTCCAATCCGTAATTGCGCCCCGTTCCTTTGTTGACAAACACAAAATCCCCCTCGTCGTACCAGTCGTCCTGCGCATAGTTGATATAGGACTCGTATGGAACGCTCGGCAGTACCGCAATGTCGAAAAGCCATTGATAATAAACTTCCGTTTTCAGGTGCATCCCTGCGCCTATTTTCTGGTTGTATCCGGCGACTGCCTGCCAACTCTTGTTCATTTTCAGGTTTTTATTGACCATCTTACCCGTCTGGTCTTTGAACATCTGTACGATACGGTGCTGCATCTGCGAATGCAATCCGCCGGCAAGACTGAACGACGTCATCGGCGACGTTTCCCACTTGAAGCCGATGCGCGGCTCAATGGAATAATCGTCGTTGAGTGTGTAGTAATGACCGTAAACGCCCGGAATAACGCTGAACGAATTGCCCAAACGGTACTGCCACTGTGCAAACGCTTTCAGTAATGCGAAATGGTTGTTTTGAATGTAAGAAACATTGTTGAACGAATTGTATTTGTCCAAATCCGTAAGATAAAGGTCTGTACCGATTCCGCTTTTTATCATGCTTTTTGCGCTAAAGCGATGATGAAGTACGGATTGCCATGCAAATTTTCCTTCGCGGAAGTTTTCCGTTTCAACGTCGGGAAACACGATGCCTGACGGATATTCAATATCGCTTCGATAAAATTCGGCGCGGGCAAACTGATATGAAAAGCGATTTTCCAAACGCGCGGATGCGTTGAAACGATGCGTATAGTTCAATCCGGTAAATATCTGACCGTATTTCATCAGTTTATTTTCATCTCTGTCGCCATCTTTCCAGTCATAATCGTCGCTGAAATCAGCCTTTTGTTCAATCTCGCTCGACCCCAGCAATGTAACCCACGATAAGTTTCCATGTTTCAACGGGACATTGACTTTGGCGCAAACGTCCTGATATACAGGGATGCCTCCAAAACCAAGATCAACGCCCAACGCTTTCAAAACGCCGAAAAAGGCATAACGCCCGTTGATCATATACGAAGCGCCCGTTTTCTTTGAGAAGGGACCTTCGGCGCCAAGTTCAATCCCCAACATCCCTACAGAACCCAGAAACTCGTGTTTTTGGTTGTTCCCGTTGCGCAGCCGCAGATCAAACACGCCCGACGTTGCATTGCCAAACTCCGCAGGAAAAGCGCCCGTATAAAAATCGGAATTGGCAAGCAGATTGTTGTTCAGCATACCGATAGGACCGCCGGCAGCGCCCATCGCCCCGAAATGATTGGGATTGGGAATTTCAAAACCGTCCAACCGCCAGAGAAGACCGGCAGGCGTATTGCCGCGGATAACGATGTCGTTACGCTCGTCGTTGTTGGCGATCACGCCCGCATAACCGGCAACCATACGCGCAGGATCGCCGGCAAACGTTCCCGCATAACGATTTGCCTCTTCGCTGCTCAACATTCGGGCGCTGGCGACAGCCATTCTGTTCAGCGGCAGTTCCTTGTCCACTTTTGCCGTTATGGTAACTTCTTCAAGCGCAAAAACATCCTCTTCCATAGCGATTTCCAGCACCGTTTCCTTGCCGGAATATACCAGCACATTGTTCGACACAAAAGTCGTAAACCCCAGCATGGATACAGAAATATTGCACCGCCCGACCGGAACACTGGGAATTACAAATTCGCCTTTTTCATTGGTAGTAACGCCGAATTGCCTGACGCCCGACAACACCACGACGGCTGCTCCCGCAAGCGTTTCCCGCGTATTCTTTTCAAGCACAACGCCCCTGACGGTCTGTTCGTATTGCTGCGCCACAAGGAACAGCGGCGTCATCAGCAATAGGCAAATGATTGAAGTAAGTTTTGTCATTATATCAATAATAAAGATGATGCAAAGATATAAAAAGGTGGTATTTAAAAATCTAAAAATGCACTATTGGCTTTATTTTTTGATGTGCATATCAAAACTTTTCATACATTTGCCGCGAAATATTTTAAACAGTTAAATGTGCAGTACTTGAATTTCAGAGAACCCCACATCGACGCCGCGAGTTGGACAACCTGGTTTCGCGGGTTGGTTATCTTGCAGGCGCGAGTTGGGCAACTTGGTTTCGCGAGTTGGTCATCTTGCGTTCACAAGTTGGTCATCTTTACGCAAAAAGTTGGGCGTCTCTGAAAAAACAAGTCAGTAATGTTGTAAGTGTAAACCTTAAACAGTATGAATATGTAATGTAACAGACTAAAAAATAAATATTAGCAGCGGATGCTGCTTGTTCTTAATTGCAAAGCCCAAAAATACCACAGAAAACAAGAAAAGAAAACGACATAATAAATGAAAGAAAACACCTGTAAAAATAGACATTTTGGAGCATAATAAAAAACAAAAATACACTATAACTTTTCCGATGGATTGTTGTTTTTTGGTGCTTTTTTGTCACCTGTTCGTTACCTGATACTCAAAAAATGTGTTACCCGATATAAAAATAATTAAAATATGCCATTTTATTTCGTTACTCGATTCTATTATATATTGATTATTAATGTTGTAAAAATTAACAAATCCGCTCCAGCCATTGACCACACTGCATGTTGGGCCGAGTATGAAATAAAAATATTCAATAGGGGGGTTTACGATTTTAAAACTTTGGTATACAATACGAATAAGCTCCTATCTTCCGAAGAAATTTTTATCGAGAAGAGGGGTAAAAGAGATTTAATTAAAAAAATAAACGTTAAATCATCGATTAAATCGCACAGATTTAAAGATGAGAGTTTATTTATATTACTTAAAACAGGTCAAGGAACTGAGATTCCTGCACTGCGTGCAGATGTTCTCATGAATGTGATCGCGCCAAGTGTAATGTTTGACATTACGCGCACACGGTTCTTTGACAAAGAGTTAAAAGAGTTATAACAAAGACCGCGCATCAAGTGCGCGGTGACAGAAAAGGAATTTATTATGAGCAGAAATTACAGAAGAAACAACAAAAAAAACATTGAGGGGGTAAATGTACAAAATGCAACCCCGCAAAACACTGAAAAACGGATTATTATTGCAGAGCGCGATAATATTGCAGCAGTAACGGTAAACGGGAAAGTTACCGACTTTTTTATTCACAAGGGGGACGTATTGCTTGGGGACGTTTATTTTGCGACGGTTGACAATATCCTGCCGAGTATTGATGCGGCATTTGTGAACGTCGGAACCGACAAAATGGGCTTTTTGCATGCGCAGGACGTTATGGGTAAAGGCACTTTGAAAGACAAGCTTTCGCCGAAGCAGAAGCTTATTGTTCAGGTTATAAAAGAGCCGACCGGGCATAAAGGGCCGCGAGTTACTACCGAAATAAGTCTTCCGGGACGCTTTATTGTCCTTATGCCAAGCGAACCGGGCATTAGCGTGAGTAAAAAAATCGAGAATTCTAAAGAGCGCGCGCGTCTGAAATCAATCGTAAGCCTTATTAAGCCGGTTGGCGTGGGTGTGATTATTCGCACAGAGGCTGAAGGGATTTCGGAATCTGACCTTCAAGAGGATTTGGAAATTCTTTTAGAAAAATGGAATAATATTATTACTTCTGCGGAATCGCTTACTCCGCCGAATTTGATTTATCGCGACCAGGATTTGTTATATCGTGTTATTCGTGAGGCTTGTACGGAAGACGTTAAGGAAATTCTTGTAGACACTGCGTTTGCAATGCAAAGGGTTCAAAATCTTCTGCAAAACTGGCGTATGAGTAAGAATATTCAGGTGAATCTATACAAAGGCACTGAGCCGATTTTGATTGCGACTGATATTCATAAAGAGATTAAGGCCGCACTTCAAACGAAAGTTCCTATGCCGTCCGGCGGGTATCTCTACATTCAGCAGACAGAGGCTTTGACTGTAATCGACGTTAACAGCGGCAAATTTACCAGCTCGTCAACTCAGGATGAGACGATTCTGCGTACAAACAAAGAGGCAGTCCACGAAATCGCGCGTCAATTGCGTTTGCGCAACATCGGCGGAATGATTATTATTGACTTTATTGATATGCTTTCGCGTGCGGACAAACTCGCCATTATGGAAGAGCTTGAAATAGCGCTTGAGCCCGACAAATCTAAGCCGCAAGTCGGCCAGCTCTCGGATTTAGGGCTTGTGGAATTAACACGGCACCGTCAGGGACAGAGTTTGTCGGAAATATTTACGAAAAAATGCCCGCACTGTCAGGGAAGCGGCTATTCAATGGTTGAA
>Ga0082212_10010494_pt1 | contig 11848 bp, 8 predicted proteins | sample TergutNt197P3_FD_71548 | JGI IMG/M metagenome (GOLD analysis project Ga0082212, IMG submission 71548) | Neocapritermes taracua P3 segment gut microbial communities from Petit-Saut dam, French Guiana - Nt197 P3 | ecosystem: Host-associated > Arthropoda: Insects > Digestive system > Gut ... | reverse complement strand
CGGTTGATTGTCTGCGACGGATACGACTGGGGGAACAAGCCGTTTGTCGGTCTTGCCGATCAAAAGGTTGCCCAAGCGACGCGTGGTTACGCTCCCAGTGAGATTTCGCATTACAAAGCGAGTTGGGTGAACAGTGCGGACTTCCCGGAACCGTCGTGGCCCACCGTGATGGGCAACGGTCTGCTCTGCCAACCGAACAAAAATGAAATCGAAGCCCGATTCAGAGAACCGATGCGGATCGAAGGGACGTTCGACTCGGCAACGAAACTGCGGATGCTCGTCGGAACCGTTTCCAGCAACACGAGTTTGGTCGTGGCGGCAGACGGCAAAGAGATCTTCCGGCACGATTTCAAACCGGGTCCCGGCGAAGGGGAATGGAAGCAGTCGGTCTATCAAGAGCAGTGGAAGAATTATCAGAACATTTACGACAAGAATTACGAGGCGGAAATTCCTGCCGGGACGAAATCGATAACAATTCGAGCAGTAGGAGACGATTGGATATCGCTTAAAGAAATTGCCATCGGTAATACGTTGGTGAATCTCTCTCCCAGTTGGAATCAAGTGCCGTCGCAGTTCAAATACGATGGTTCGGCAATTACCGGCGGGGTAGTGCGGGATCGAAATTGGTTGAAGCGGACACAAATTGACCCCTGGGCGGAAGCGCAGAAACTTGGGATCGGCGTGATGGTCGGCGAATTCGGTGCCCACCAATTCACGCCGCACGATGTGACGCTCCGTTGGTTGGAAGACATGCTGATCAACTGGAAAGAAGCCGGTTGGGGCTGGGCATTATGGAATTTCCGGGGTTCCTTTGGCATCATCGACAGCGGACGCAGCGACGTGGATTACGAAGATTACAACGGTCGAAAGCTCGACCGGAAAATGCTTGCACTGTTGCAAAAATACGGGTAGGAACAGAGAACGTAAATAAAGTCCTGACGTGTTTGGATAACACGTGAAGACAAATTCCGGTATCATGGTCTCGTTATCCATACCAGCAAACACACGATGGCAATGGAAATAAAAATTATCGGAGCCGGTTGCGATAAATGCAATCGGCTGTACGAAACGGCGGTGGAAGCGGTACGCTTGACCGGTACCGATGCGGAAGTTTCAAAGGTGCCGGAAATGAGCGAAATGATCGCACTGGGTGTGATGATAACACCCGCAATGGTTATCAACGGACAGATCATCACAACAGGGCATGTGCCGAGTCTGGACGAAATGAAACAATTGATTGCCGATGCGGTATAGGAGCGAAATACCGGCTAAATCGTTTACACTTTTTTCACAATGCCGTTGACTTTCAATCTGACCGTTTCGACGCTTTCGAGACCGTCATTGTCCACGGCTTTGACCGCAACCGTGTGTTCGCCCGCACTGAATTGATGCGTCTGTTTGCCGTCGTAGTCCACCACGGACGATGCCCGAAAACCCTTTTCGGCATCGTACTCGAAGTCCCAACTGTAAAAATTGATGCCCGTTTCACTTTTCGTCTTTGCCGTAAACTCAATTTCGGCGGTGCCTTTCATGTCCCGGGACAGTTCCCGCATCTTGATCGTGATTTCCGCCGGTCCATCCGCAATCGGAACAATGCCGCCGACTTCCACGAGTTCGATAATCACGTTCTCTTTGACTTTCAATCGTGCCGCCTCTTGTCTCGCACCACTGCCGAACGAAAACGCAATGATGTAACCCACCGGCTTTTTCTCTTTGACGTTTTTCTCATACAATTTTTTGTCTTCCCGCTTGATGGCGGAGAGAAATTTATCGACCACGTCACGTCCGATGTTATCGCTCCGTTTGACTTGAATCGGAATGTTTTCTTTTTTGCCGTCGATACCGAAATCGCCGCGTTTTTTGGGATTCGGCACACCGGCGAATTGATGAATGATCCAATCTTGAAACTCGAAAGCATCTTCGTAACGCAACTTGTTGTAGTTGTATTTGTGGAACAGTACCGAGCAGGACTCGCTGAACATATCCGACTGTTTTTGCAGACGTAGTTCTGAAACCTTGACGGCGATGGCTGATTGGTCAATGCCGATGAATCGCCGTCCCAAGCGTTCCGCCACGGCAACGGTTGTACCGCCTCCCATGAACGGATCGAGAACGATGTCTCCTTCGTTGCTTGCCATTTTGATAATGCGTTCCATCAGGGCTTCCGGTTTCTGGGTCGGATAGCCAATACGCTCTTTGGATTGGGACTGTACGTTCAGAATATCCGTCCAGAGATTCCCTAATAAAACACCGCTTGTCGATTCCAAATATCGTTTTAACCTAGGTGTTCCTTTGGATGTCCACATGATGTAGTCATGCTTCTCAAGCAATTCCAATTTTTCGATGGTTGATAATGTTTCGGCTTTGTCTCCTGCGATTTGTTTTAGAATGTCCGTTGGCAAAGCCCAATGTCTGTTTCTTTCGGCAGGATGATAACGTTTCCATGCAACATCATTCCTGTTCACCCCCGCTCCGGTTAGATCGCTGGAACTAAATGAACCTTTTCCATCTTGAAACCGATAAGCACTATTCTTGTACGCCTCGGACAATTCGACAAATATCGGATTATACGTGTACCTACCTGTCTTTGAATAATAAAAAATAGTGTCCGTGAGTACCGCCAATTTTTTGCGTGCGTCGTTATGTGCATTGGCTCGTTGCCAAATGATTTCTCCCTTGAAATTTTTTAGCCCAAAAACTCGATCCAAAACATCCACCCTGATATATGCGTTCGCATGCCAATCGCAGTGCAAAAAGATACTCCCGGTCTTTTTGAGAACACGGTACATTGCTTCGACTCGCTCTTTGAGCCAAGCAATATAATGGTCGATTCCCCCTTGCCAACGATCTTGAAAACTACGGATTTCCCCTTCGTCGCCCCAGATGATTTCGTACTGGCGATTGCTGAAAAACGGCGGATCGAGATAGATCAAATCAATCGACTCGCTTTCTATTCTTTTCAGGATTTCCAGATTATCGCCCCAGATGATTTGATTCAGCGGCGAAAGCGGCGGGTTTAACATTGGTTGCGCTGTGGAAAAGGGGGATTAAATTGTCTTCACGGTTGACATTTTATCACATTTCACGCTTCGTTTGGAGTTCGCAATTCCGGTTTTAGCGGATTTCGTTGTCTCACAGGGCATTGTTCTCAATGAGTCGGTAATACGCTCTATCCCGAAGGATACAACCGGTGGGAGTTTCTGTCCGCATCAGTTCCGTGCAACCGCTGCAAGCCATGCAAACTTTTTTCACATCCATTGCTCCTTTCGACATAATGTCTTTCGGTATATCAGGATACGCAAACGCTCCCCGTCCGAATCCGAACAGTGCCGCTCCGCCTTGCTGCACGATCCCGGCGGCGACCTTCGGAACAAGGTGCCGAAGCCATGCCGTCCCTGCCCCAACCATCGGAAGGTCAGGAAGCGACTCCTGCATCTCTCGAACGATGTTCACAAACCGAACCACACCCAAAAGCGGATGTTCGTTGTATGCCGCGGCACCGCGTATCGGCTTCGAGTAGGGTCGATTATAGTGCGGATTGAAATACGGATTGCCAATCGTCGTATTCAACAGCGGTACGCCAAGTTCGTACAACATTTTTGCCAGCATTTTTGCTTCCGTTAAATCCCACTGCTTGTAATCGTCTTTGCTCACGCCGAATCCCCAAGGATATTTGACGGCATCGTAAACGTTAAGCCGCGTTGTTACGAAAACCGTCGGGACTTCGTTTCGGACACGTTCAATCGTTTCCCGCAGAAAACGAGTCCGGTTTTCAAAGGAACCGCCGTATTTTCCTTGCCGGGTATGTGCGCCGAGCAGTTCATCCAGCAGGTATCCGTGACAACTTTTGATGTCCACTCCGTCGAATCCGCACTTGGCGGCGAGTTTTGCCGCCGTCACGTAATCGTCCTGCAACCGGTCTAACTCGTCGTCCATCATGAGCGGATAATCACCGGGAATGTTGTGTGCCGGATCGAGAACGCCGCTGTGCTGTGCAATGACCGGTGCCCGTTGTCCGCGTGCCGGTTTGCTATATCGACCGGAGTGCGTTAATTGGAGAACGGTAACAATGTCGTGCCCGAATTGCTTTTTGGCGAGTGATCGGGTTTTCTCTTCGAGAGCGGCAAACCGGTTCACGCTTTTTTCGTTGATCCAAAATTGTTGGGCATTGCTCCGAGCATCGGCACGCACCGCCGTTGCCTCGAACCAGATCATTCCTGCTCCACCGGTGGCAAAGCGTTCATATCGGCGAAAGCCGAGTTCCGTCGGTTCGCCATCGGGACCGGAATCGAAGCCCTCCATCGGTTGCACCATGAACCGATTTGGTAGTGTATATTTTTTCGCCCTGCCAAATGTCAGCGGTTTGGACAGCACGGACAGATCGTCGGACATCGGCAAGGAGCAGCCGAGTTTGGCGAGTTCGTCCTGCAATTCACCGTAAGTATTGAGAAAAGGAAAAAGCATCGAATACCGAACGAAATCATGTCTTACATTTTTATACCACTTGCCGGGTGAGATGTCTACCGTAGGGTCTTGCGTATAAATGACCTATCGATTGGCGTTGCACAAAATATCTGGACAAAACCGGCACCATCGGCGAAAATGTCAGGACGATGCAACAAATGATATTGGGAACGGACGAAGCCGGTTATGGACCGAATCTGGGTCCCCTTGTGGTCTCCCTGACCGCTTGGGAAGCCGAGGCGAATGACCTCTCATTCCTGTTCTATATGCTGGAAAAAGCGGGAATTTCCATCGGCGACTCAAAAAAACTTTATCACGGCGGTTCGATTGCCGCTCTGGAAACCGGTGTACTCGTGCCGCTCCGAATCTTGGGAAAAAAAGTTCAGCCGATTGCCAACGACGAAGAAAAAATTGCCCGTCTCTCAGCAACGTTTGAAACGATATTGCACCAACATCGAGTTCGACTGTTCGACATGCAGTACCGATCCATCGAGCCGAAAGAATTTAATCAACTCTTGGATCGCTTTGATTCCAAAGGCACGTTGCTCTCCCAAATGACTCTTCGTTTGATTGCCGACAAAATTGCTGCACTCACGCATGAAAAAAATCCTGCACCGGTTTTGGTACTGTGCGATAAACATGGTGGACGGAATCACTACCTCGATCTGTTGACCGAGTTTTTCCCGGAGGAGTTTATTCAAACCGTACAGCAAAGCCGGGGAAGCAGCATTTATCGATTTGTCTCAGCAGATCGACCGTTGGAATTTCGATTTTTGGCTAAGGGGGAGTCGCATTTGCCGATAGCACTGGCATCCATGCTTTCGAAGTACCGGCGGGAATTGGCAATGAAACAATTTAATGCTTTTTGGCGGTTGCACATTCCTGATTTACAGCCGACGGCGGGTTATCCCGAAGATGCCAAGCGGTTTAAGGCACAAATCGCCGACACTCAACAAAAACTCGGCATCACGGACGAAGACCTTTGGCGAAAACGGTAGGCGAGTGTTAAGCCGACTCGCCTGCCGGAGTACCGGCGAAATGCTTAATACTTCCCGAAATCCTTGCTGTCGAGGTCGATCTGAATTTCGGCATTCCCGCCGCCGCCCCAGTTATCACCATGCACTGCTTCCGATGGATCCGTCCCTCCCACTTTCGGCATCGGCTTCGGCGGCTCGGCAGGCTTGGCAAGCGTTGCCGGCACCGGCTTTTTCGCTGGTCCCGCTCCCAACGCAGACGGTTTCAACAACGACGGTGCCGGTTTTGATGCCGGTGTTGCCGCAGGAGCCGGTGAGAGAGCCGGAGACGGTGTCTCCGGTTTCGGCGACGAACTCGGTATTGGTTGACTCGACCGCGACTTTCCGTTGCCTGTTCGCAGTTTGAAGTGTGCCACCAATTTTTGCAACGTCGAAGCCATTGCACTCATTTCGCTGGCAGCACTTGCCGACTCTTCTGCCGCCGCCGTATTCTGTTGCGTAACGGCATCAATTTGTTGCAAACCAATCGTAATTTGGTTGACCCCCTGTGCCTGCTCATTACTCGCAACAGCAATGCCTGCCACGAGGTCGGTCGTCTGTTTGATCTGATCGACAATCGTGTTCAGCACTTCGGCGGTATGAGTCGACACTTCGCCTCCCTTTTGGATTTCCTGTCCGCTCTTGGCAATCAATTCCGACGTTTCCTGCGCCGCCTTCGCACTTCGGGAAGCAAGGTTCCGCACCTCTTCGGCAACGACCGCAAAGCCTTTGCCGTGCTGACCTGCACGTGCCGCTTCAACGGCAGCATTGAGTGCCAACAAATTCGTTTGGAACGCAATGTCGTCAATGACTTTGATAACCCGCTGAATTTCGTTGGAGTTGTGCGTGATCCGCTCCATTGCACCGGTCATCTGTTGCATTGCCTCTTGACCATCTGTTGCCGCCTTACTCGCTTGCTGCGCCAGGTCGCGTGCCTGGCTGGCACTTTCGGCATTCGCTTTCGTCTGGCTGCTGATTTCGCTCATCGAGGCGGTGATTTCTTCCAAACTGGCGGCAGATTCCTGCGCACCATTAGACAATGCTTGGGCGGCACTCGACACTTCACCGGAACCGGTCGCGACTTGCTTTACGCTTTCGTCAATATCCCGCAGGGCTTGGTTGACCTGGTCGAGCATCTTGTTGAGATTGACGTTCATCGTATCCTGATCACTTCGGACCTTCGTTTCGATGTCATAATTCCCGGCGGCAAGGTCGTTTGCCAACTGTTCCACGTTTTGGAACTGATGCAAAATACTATCGACGGCATTTGCCATCGTCCCAATTTCATCTTGACGATTTTTATCGTCGGCGGGAATTTCAAGCGACACGTTTCCGTCGTCGGCAATGATTCTCATGACACTGACTGCCCGCTTAAGACCGGTGGTGATGTTGACGGTCAAGGCATAACTGATGATCAATCCCAAAATAACGGCGAAAGCACATGTTCCCAATAGAATCAAAACCATCGTGGAACCGGTACTCTTGGCTCCATCTATTGCCTTTTCTGCGCGGGCATCGAATCTTCCGATCATGATTTTAATCTGGACATTCATATCTTCAGCAATCTTTTCGGAATTGGCTTCAATATCCGCAAGGGTATCCGTTATCGCCATTGCATTCTGGACTGTTTCCCCCCACACTTTTCGGTTGTTCCTCAGTTTATCGAGTGATTTCATCCCATCGGGAGTTTGGATACTCGGAGTGATCTCTTTAACGACCTTATCAAGACCTTCGTATCTCTGTTTGATAAGTTCCCTTGCTTCCGATTTTTTCGCTTCCGTGGCTGCGCTGTCGTACTGATAGCACGCAACACGAATACCCCAGACATAATCGCTGACACTTCCGATGTCGTCCACTAATTTAACACGGACGGAATCGTACAACGTCTGTTCTGTCCCCCCTTCGCCGGGTCTCGTCACGGAGTATTGCGGATTCTCTTTGGTAACCTTCAGAATCAGACCTGCCAGTTCTTCGACAGCGGCAATGGTCGCCCTCGCCTCTTCGAGACGATTCTGTGTTAATTTCTTCTGTTCAACAGCGTTAGTCCAATATTTTGCCCCTGAATCGCCGAATTCACCTACCTTCTTCATGGCTTCATTGAAGGCGTTTTTGGCTTCTGGAGTCTGCATTCGTGTATCGAGTCCAGCGTATGTCGTTTGGATGTCTGCCACAATGTTTTTCACATCGTTGGCATATTGCTCCTCCTTGGTGAGGGCGACTTTGTTCATGGCGACCAGTGCTTCCTCGATTTTCCGTTGCATGGTGAAACCCTGTGCGGACAGGTCGTTCGCCTCTTCGACTTCCTCCATTTTTGTCAGAATTTGGTTAATCGCAAACCATCCTGTTCCTCCGACGGCAACGAGTAAAACGAGAACGATGATGAATCCTGCGAACAATTTCGCACCGATTTTGAAGCGATTGAGCATCTCTTGAGTTTCTTAATGCTGGGCGAATACAACGACCATGGGGAAAAGATTTTGTCCCACTATAAGGCATTTGCCGAAAAGAGTCAAGACACCGGCGGATTTTCAAATTCAGCGCACGTCGCCGGCTCTCATATCAATCGTTCGAACAACTCCCAATACTTTTCGGCTTGGACATCCAGAGCAAAATGTTGGGCAACGCGTTCTCGTCCGTTTTCCCCCATCGTGCAACGGAGTTCATCGTTACCCAACACGGTTTGCATCGCATGGGCAAGAGCATCAGGATCGTTCGGCGGAATCATCAAGCCGGTGGAACCTTCGACGACCAATTCGCCGGTGCCGCCGACTTGCGTGGCAACCACTGCCGTCCGAGCGGACATTGCCTCCAACAGCACGCTCGGCATTCCTTCCGTGTGCGACGACTGCACGAACAAATCAAAATGGTGCATGTATTGATCGAGTTGATCCGTAAAACCGGCAAGCACGACGGACGACGAAAGTCCCGATGCGTCAATCTGTTTTTGCAGCGGCTCCTGCAAAAAACCGTCGCCGAAAATCACGATTCCAACATCTGGCACTGTTTTCACAAGTTTTTCGGCGGCAGTAATAAGAACGTCGAATCCTTTTTCCGGTGAAAGTCGCCCTGCCGCTCCGACGATCAATTTCGGCTTGTTCGGAAAGAGCGATTCCAAGCGGTGCCGATACGAAATGTCCGATGGCACATCGAATCGCTCCATCCGAACGGCATTGTAAATCACGGAAACTCGGCTGGCATGTGTACCGAAGCGGATCACCTTGTCCGCTTGTCCTTGCGAGACGCAAACGATGTGATCCATTCGCCGGTGCATCCATTTGTCGATACGCTCAAAGAACTGGATTTTTTTGTTTTCGCCTGTCCAGCCGTGCGAAATGCCGACGATGGGAATCTGAAGCCATTTCGCGGCGAGGTAACCGAGCATTCGGGCTTTGTGTCCGTGAGCGCACAGGATTTGGATTTCGTGCTGTTTGAGCAGGCGGATCAGTTCCCGTGTTGCCGCAATGAGATGCGGCATATCATTTTGAAAGCCGTAAGCGGTGAAACCGGATTTTTCCACTTCACGGAGAAAGGGTTCTGCATTGCCGCCTTCGGGAAAGGAAGCAATGAGATGTTTTACGTCTTTGGTGCGCCCGAGTGAGCGGCAGATTTCGAGAATGAGGCGTTCGACTCCGCCGAAGTTGGGGGAAGCAGTTACATGAGCGATTTTTAACGACATGGCATCCTTTGTATTTTGCAGTTTATCATTTTACCACAAGGACACAAGGATTTCACAAAGGGCACGAAGGTAAATGTTTGTCGCCTGTCCTCCCCCGTGCTGTCGGGGTAGATTTCTGCGTCCTACGCCACCACTTTAAGTTCCGGCTTCGGTATCGGCTCTTTTTCGGTGCATTCGGGAAACGCCGCCACGACATCCGTTATGTCGATCATTCCAATCGGAAAACCTTCGCTGTCCGTTACCGGCAATTCGCTGATCCGCTTCGCTCGTATGATGTGAATCGCTTCCAACATTCGTGTACCCGATGTTACCGAAGTTGGTTTTAATGTCATCACGGAGCGAATCGGCGCGTCCAAAAGATGGTCATCACGCCGCTCAAAAAGCCGAGCCAAGTCGCTGTCCGTAAAGATACCCGACAAACGTCCATCCTGTTGCGTGAGTAAAATTGCTCCCGACCGTCTGCCGGAGATGCGGTGCTTGGCAAACACTTCCCGAATCGTTTCTGCATCAGGAGCGATTCGGCAACGCCCCAAACTCCGCATGTGTTCGTCCACGAGACTTAACTTGCGTCCCAGTGCCCCGCCGGGATGCCGCTTGGCAAAATCTTCCGCCTGAAATCCCCGCCGCTCACTGACGGTCAGTGCCAGTGCGTCGCCCAGTGCAATCATGACTGCCGTGCTGGTGCTCGGAGCAAGACCATGTTTATCCGCTTCTTCGAATTTACCAATCGGCAGAACGATTTCTGAATTTTTGGCAAGCGTACTTTGCTCCGACGCAGTAATCGCAATGATCGAAATGCGGAGCGACCGAAGTGTGGGCAAAATACGGACGATTTCATCAGTCTCACCACTCTGGGAAAAAATCAACACCACATCACCAGACTTCACCTTACCCAAATCACCATGAAGAGCTTCAGCAGGATGAAGAAAATGAGAAGGAGAACCAGTTGAAGAAAGCGTCGCGGAAACCTTCTGTCCTACAAGACCGGCTTTTCCGATACCACAAACAACCACCGTTCCTTTACAATGGAGAATCCGATAAACCGCTTGCAGAAACCGAGCATCAAGTTGCTCTGCAAGCTTAAGAATCGAATGGGCTTCCCGTCGTAAAATCCGTTTTCCAAGAGTCAAAACATCTGGCATAATAATTCTCCATTCTCGCGCAAACCTCACGCAACGGGGAATAATAAAAAATTTAGCCAAACGAGGCAAGAGAGATTTTCTTTTTTGCTCTCCCCCATATAACCACCGGGTTGACGCATACGAGTGCTTCGACGGTGGAGCGGAGTAGCGAGTTTCCACGTTGTCGTACATTATGCACAAACTGAAAGAATCCTATGTAAATTGGCAATCACTCCTGCGAAATCCGGTCGTGTGTGCAATTTGTAGGTGGAGGATGTGTAATACCTATAATTCTATTCTATTTTCGGTTTTTGTACCCGCTTTTTTGTGCGGTCATTTTTGCCGACGAATTCAAGAATTGCCCGCTTACCTGCATCCCCCAAGCGAGGTGTAAATAGTTTTAGTATTCGTGTGTAACCGCCGTTTCGATCTTCAAACCGCGGTGCAACGATATCAAAAAGAATAGAGACTGCTTCTTTGTTGTTGCCGATGAGTTGCATTACCCGACGACGTGCTGCTACTGCCGGTGCCATCGCTTTGTTCCATGCTTGCCATGTTTCGCTGTCCCGCCATTTTTTCCATTCCGTCGAATTGCGTGATGCAGATGTTTCTAATGCTTCCGCCGCTTTTATATGTTTTTGTGCCTTTTTGGCTATCGTGATGCATTTTTCTAAGAGTGGACGTACTTCTTTTGCTTTAGGTAATGTTGTAATGATACGTCCTGGTGTTTTTGGTTTATTTTCGTCGTGTTCCGCATCACGTTCGGTCATCAAGATCGAAATTACCAAGTTTTTCAGCAGTGCCCGTTGATGGTTCGGATTACGTCCAAGTTTTCGTCCTTTGCTTAAGTGTCGCATAGTTTTATTCTTTTAATTTAGTGTTTCGTTTTATTTTGCCCCTTCTCCCTTTGGAAGAGGGGACTTATTTTTCCTTTCTTATTTTCTCTCCCTACAACCGCATGCCGAGCCGGAGTCCCAACTGCGATAGTTTTTCTTTTACTTCGGTTAGGGAAGTTTCGCCAAAGTTGCGGAGTTCCAAGAGCGAATCTTCGGAAAGGGTAACTAAGTCTCTAACCGTCTTGATGCTGTTTTCGCGGAAACAGTTTATCGAGCGTTCTTTGAGTCCTAATTCTGAAACGTCCATTGCTAATTTTGCTTCTAAAGCAGGATCAATCACGGCACCGCTTCCTCCTTTTGCTTTTGCAAAAACGAGTGATTCCAGTCGGTCGTATTGAACGAATGGATTTAGGTGTTTTCGGAAAATTTTTGCACCTTCGATCAATGCCATTTCCGGTCCGATAGAGCCATCCGTCCAGATTTGGAGTGTCATTTTGTCGTAGTTTGTTTTTTGTCCTACGCGGGTTTCTTCAATGTCGTATTGAACTCGAATTACCGGACTGAAAGCGGCATCCAATGGGATTACCCCCGGTTCACCGCCGCGGTCGTGGGTTTGTGCTAATTGTTCTGAAGCAGGAACGTAGCCGCGACCGTTTTCGACAACCATTTCCATTTCAAATGCGACATCGTCGGTCAGGGTTGCAATATGATGGCTCTTACTAATGATGTCCACTGAGG
>Ga0082212_10010492_pt1 | contig 11849 bp, 7 predicted proteins | sample TergutNt197P3_FD_71548 | JGI IMG/M metagenome (GOLD analysis project Ga0082212, IMG submission 71548) | Neocapritermes taracua P3 segment gut microbial communities from Petit-Saut dam, French Guiana - Nt197 P3 | ecosystem: Host-associated > Arthropoda: Insects > Digestive system > Gut ... | reverse complement strand
CGATATTAGAACAGAAGATTTTCAGTTTAAAGGGTGGTACAACAATGGTTCAGAGCGTGTTCAAATTCATGGCGGTAAGTTATTAGACCGTTGTTTTGAGGCGGCAATTCGTAAATATTGTTTATTCAAAGGCGAAGAAGACCTTAATGTTTTCAACAATCCCGATGCTTTGAATTATTTGATAGAAACGTTCTCTAATATCAAACAGTTTGAGCCATATTTTACTGGCGACGAAGATAACCAAGGCTTTACTGATTTTGCCGAAGACCAATCCCGCAAAGCGTATGAAAAAGCGATGAAATCGGACAAGCAAAACACGCAACAGGAAAAAGAGTTAAGTTCAAAGTTAGATTCATTACGAACAAGACTAAGCAACATTCGCCAACGCCTGAAAACAAACAGGGAAAACGCAAGCAATTTTTCCAACAAATTAAAAGAGATTGAAAATAGCAAAGAGGCAAGTTCGTTGTTGAAAGACATTAACGAACGGCTTAAATCATTGAATGAAAAGAAAGCAAAAACAGAAAGTTTTATTAATGAAGATTATACAATTAAACTTCTTGATGAAATGTGGATTTTGTGCGGTTTCTCCTCAATTTTCAATGAGTATCAAGAAAAAATTAATGCTTTCAGCAAAGAAAAAAGACGGTTAGAAGACGAAGATAAAAAGCAAAAGGGCAAACAGGAGGCATACCAAGAAATTGGAAAAAGCATAAAAGAAGGCTTTATTCCTCTTTCAATCTATATTCCCGATGAAAGCACAATGAAAGAAATGATTGAAGAAGAAATTTGTAAAGTTTGCGGGCGCGAGGCAAAACAAGGCACTGAAGCCTACAATTTTATGGTTAACAAATTGAATGAATTGCTTAAAAGTCAGCAACCGAAAGAGAAAAAAGAAGAAATACCACTTTTTGCTAATAATTTTGCCAAAGAACTTGAACAAAAAAGTATCAGTTTGGGATACAGCCAAGAGGAGTTAAACAATCAAATTACCAAAATTAGAGAGGTCATTGAGTTTAACGCTGCAAGAAAAGCAGAGGTGAAAAAGATTCAGGAAAGTATTGATATAGAGGAAGACAATAAGAAAAAATTATTGGCGCAAAACGATACTTTTACGGAAGAACAACTACAAAATGCCTACGAAAACATAAGAAACTGGTTTGATTACCGGAACGAAGCCGAAAAACAAATTATCATACTTGAAAAGGAAGAAAAAGAGATTGAACAAGGATTGGAAGCCATTCAAAAAGAATATGATAATTTGGCTAAAACTTCTGTAGCAAGTACGTATAGCAAAGTGCATACTGCGTTTAGTAAAATTCAAACTGCGTTTAAGTATGGCAAAGAAAAAAACACTCGCGATTTCCTTTCTTTGTTGGAAGACAAATCTAATAATTACCTCGAAAAACTGAATATTGATGGTTTTTACGGCATAATCCGCATTATAAAAATCGCTGACGGCTCTGCAAGAATCGTATTGCAAGACAAGAATGACACCTTTGTTGCAAGTCCTAATCAAGCATTAAAAACTACAATGTATATGTCGGTGCTGTTTGCCATTTCGGAACTTACAGCCATAAAGCGCGAAAACGACTATCCGCTTATTTTTGATGCGCCTACAAGTTCGTTTGCCCCACAAAAAGAGAGCGATTTTTTCAAAGTCATTTCCGATATAAAAAAGCAATGTATCATTTTTTCTAAAAGTTTCTTAACCGACACCGGCACATTAGATAATTCAAAAACAGATTCATTGCGCTGTACCATTTACCGTATGGAAAAGAAAACACCGTTCAATAAATTAGATTTATCAACTATTCAAACAGTTATTACACCTATAAAATTAAAATAGATATGGCAGCAGAAAATTTATATGATATTTGGGCTAAAAGAAACCCGAAATTTGAAACCCATTTTGAAGAAACATTATTACGCCAATTTGCCGATTATGGTGTTGGCGCTTCTGAATTAACTTCTGCAAAAGGAAAACTATTGGGCGCCGCTTACGAACTGTATATTTACGCTTTCTTTGTGGGACTTTACGATAACGGAAAGAGAAAATTGACAGGCGACACTAAAGTTCTCGGACAGCCTATTCAATTTTGGGGAAATGTAGATTCCAAAAAGTTTAGAAAAGCATACCCAAGATTACGAGAGTATATCTTCACTGCATTAGTAGCCAAAACCGACGAATTAGATTTGATTGCCCTTGAAAAAGGCGATCTTACAGAAAGCCAAGCCGTTGATATGCTGAAAGACACAATGGAACAATACGCCAATTACGGTTTTCACGCCATAGAAGAAAAGATGAAAGAAAATCCAAATTATTTCTATAAGAATACAGGGTTTTTGGATATGATTTTAGATTTAGTGCAGCCGTTTTCAAGTGTGGTTGAAGAAGAAATTGAGGAGTTGTAGGAAAAAATACTATATGCCAATTGCCACAAATATAATAATTTGAATAATTATGAGTGAAAAAACAAATTCAACTGATATCCGCAGCCATATTAATACACTTATATACAGAAGTGAAGACAAAAATAAAATAAGAGAAGCCCTTGTAATAATAAACGAATGTTTGAAAAATAACTCGCAAGATATAGAAATGTTATTTGCCAAAGGATATGTTTATACAAAATTGGCACGTTACATATCGGCTATTGAATATTATGATAAATGTATTGAAATAGACAAAAATAAAACAGAAAAGAATGAATGTTGGTATCTTGCAATTTTTTTCAAAGGATATGCTTTTAAAGAGTTAGAGCGTTATCAAGATGCATTATTTTGGATAGAGAGATACAAAGATATGAATCAAAAAAAGAAGAAACCGGATTTAAAAAATAGAGATGAGGCTATACAAGAAGTGAAAAAGAATATGTATTTATATGCTTTAGTTAATATAGGATATTTGTATAATAGGTTAAATAAGTTTAGAGAAGCGATTGAATGCTTTAATGAAGTTGCGCATTGGTTTGATAAAATAGAGGAGGATGCAGAGTATGATGAAACTATCAAAATCATAAAAGAGATAGATTATACTAACGATAATTTTGACAGCGAAAAATTAAAGAAAATTTTAAATCTATATAATAAAGTAAATGACCCTAAAAATGAAGATTATAGACATGCTCTATTAAAATTGGAGTATATAAAATATTATCAAGGGAGTCTTTTATTGGCAAAAAATGAATTTGAAAATAACAAGGAAAACAAGAAAGATATTGAAAGTGCTGAGGAATATTTGAAAAAATGTTTAAATATAAATATATTGTTAAATGAACATGCAATCCCTGATAATGAATATGCTCTGATTAAAATGCACGAAATCTTGTATGAAAAAAATAAAGAAAAAACGGAAAGTTTATTATGTAGCTATATTCCTAAGCAAGAATGGATTAAGATGTATGGAAACAATCATAAAAATAATGCACGGGACGAAGGTATTACAAAATATTATCATGGAAATAGATTAAGACTTTTTGGTAACAATTTGGCTGCGGTAAGATTGTATGATGAAATACTTGATTCAAACTCAACCGCGATAAACGGGGATAAATCTACATTAGAAATCAGCACGAAAGAAAATAATACAGAATTTCAGAAAACAGATATTCTTGCTCTGTTTTATAAAAGCTGTGCTTTAAATGGATTGGCAAAATATGAAAAAGCATTAGAATGTCTTAAAAAATGCGAAGAACAAATTGATGATGATATAGATGTTTTATTTGCCATTGGAAATACTTATAGACGATTGGGCGAACATGAAGAATCTATTACATATTTTGACAAATGTATAAGTAAAGACAAAAACGATAAAGATGCTTGGTTTCATAAGGGAAATTCGTTAAACGAATTACAACGATATGTCGAAGCAGCAATCTGTTTTGAGCAATATAATAAAATTCAAGAAAAAGAATATAATAACGAATATAATAACTTAACAGACGAACAAAAAAAAGAAATAGGGGAATATAAAAAAAGCAGATACTATTTAAGTAAAATTGGTTGTACCTACATGGGACAACGAAAATATATAAAAGCAATTGAGTATTTTAACAAAGCCCGTATAATTGAACCTACTTTTGAAGATGAAGAAGTTACTTATAATGAAATTTGTTCATTCATTAAATTAAATGAAAAACGTGCGAATTTTGATTACTTTAACTATGAAAAGAAAGATGGTGAAGAAAAAAACATATTTGCCAAAGACCAAACGAAAATAATAGCGAATTTTATTGCAGAAGATAAAATTAATTTTGAAGAAGCCTTTTTAAATATGGAGACACTTTCTTCAATTGACGAAAAAGAACATATTCTTTATCTAATTAACCAACAATATATTCTTTTTAAACACATTAATAAAGAAATCGAAAGCATAAACACAACAGATACACAAAAATCAAAAGAGGAAATAGAAAGATTTATTTGTGATGAAACTAAATCAAAAGACAAAGAAATTAACAGACTAAAAAATAATATTACTTTTCTTCCAACTAAAACTCAACGCACTATTAAAGATAATTTTATGAAACTTCATTACAGAAATAGGATTAACACATTATCAGATAATGTTAGAAATACATTAGATAAGCCAGATGTTTTATTATTTTTAAACTGGATGCAACAATCGCAAAAGTTTTTAAATGAAATTCGTTTATGGTTAGAGCAAGGGAAATGGGAAAAAATACAGAATGAAAAAAAAGCAGTTCAAAGTTTACCCATAAAAGCATTTTCTTTACTTCAAGAATACGAGTTAGTAACGAGCCGTATATATTTTCAAATCAATGAACTCTTGAATAAGTTTATAAAAGATAATCCCTATCACGAAGACGCTATTTTATATAAAAGTTTGGTAAAAATAAAAAGAAAGAACAAAGTTAAAAGTAAAAAAGCGGTCAAAGACATTAATGATTATTTTGAAAAGGTGAGGCACAATAAAAAAAGAAACGCAAATAAAGATATTCAAACAAAAGAACAAAAAGATGCAGTTTTATATAAAATATTTCTTTTAAGTAAAGTATATCTTTTGAGTGAAAATGTAGAGGACAAAGAAAAATTGTTAGAATATTTGACAAAGAAAGACTGTAAAGATGTGGATATTATTCAATTATTGGAATTATTTGAAAATAATGGTATTGAAAATAAACCTGAACAAGAAAGTGAAATTCTTAAAATTGTTGTAGAAAAATTGTTAGATAACGATGATTTTTTCAAGGATGCGTTAAAGGATAAAGTTGATACGAGTTTAAAGGATTTAGTAGAAATATACAAAAAAATCTATTTTAAATCCCTTTCAATCGTACAAGAGCTTCATATTGATTTGGATTGCGAACAGTTTGTTGCACATTATACAAAAAAAGCAGTAGTAGAAAAATTATTACTTAATAATTCGCCTTTTAGACTGAGTTCAATAGGTTCTAATGATTTGAAAGAAGGAAAAACACTTTTAGACTATTTTGGCATAAAACAACCACACTCCAATAAAGACTATACTCCCTTTATTGGCTGCTTTATGTTTGACGATAATTGCTTAAATCATTTTCGACTATACGGTAAAGATGCAAACAGAGAAGCAACAGGAATAAGTCTGAAAATGAAAAGCGATTTTTTTAGAGATGAGATTTGCGGAACAGGTAGTACAATGTTCACAAAATATGAAAGTAATACTCCGGAAAAACTTGCATTATTCAGATGTATTTACATAGATCCTTATACTAAAAAAGTTATTTCCATTGGACAAAGAGAAGAAAGCTCATTTTATAAAACAGATGATGAGATAAAGAAACGATTAACTGAGGAAGGTGATATCCTTTTATTGCAAAAATATGCGAGCGACACAAATGGTGATTTCAAGGATATTTTAAAAACAAAAATTGAAAAAAAACGAAAAAGAATAGACAAACGAGTAGATAGATATAAGGAAATTATTAAAAAAAGACAGGATACTATAACAGAAAAAATGGAAAACCTGAAAACACTCATTGAAGAGAATATAGACAGGTTGGATGAAAACGTTTTAAGCGAATTATTGTTAAACTTGCGCTACCTTGTAAAAGCTGACTCATTCAAAGAAGAACAAGAATGTAGAATTATTGAAATTGTTAAAGCCTCAAATGACCACAGGGTAGAAGTAATAGATAATGATATGTATATTGAATACTTGCCGTTAAAGGATTATTTAATGAAAATTACATTTGGACCCAAAGCGGAAGGTTTTTCTTCGTTTAAAAATGAATTTTTAACAAAAGGATTCAATGATATTAACTGTGTAAAAAGTGAACATCCTATTTCTTAATAAATTTCAAAAATAAAAAATATATTTTCGATATTAATACAATAAATCAAATAATAAAACACCAACCCAATATGCCCCTCCAAGAATCCCACCCCATAGAAATCAAAATATCATATTAAACTTTCAAATAATCCCCGCCCAATGACAAACATCGAAAAAATAACCAATCTAATAGCCAAAGGCGAAGTGCGCAATACTAACGTTGAGTTCAAAAAGTGCAAAAGCGAGTTGGGGCAATCGGTGTATGAAACCATTTGCGCATTTTTGAATAGAAATGGCGGCGATTTGCTGCTGGGCGTTGATGATCATGGTACTGTAACCGGAGTAAATGAATCGGCTATTGACAACCATGTTAAAAACATTATCAACACACTCAATAACATAGAGTTGTTTAACCCCGTAATTTTCCTCACGCCAGAAGTGGTAGAAATTGCCGGTAAAAAGGTTATCTACATTCATGTGCCGGAAAGTTCGCAAGTGCACCGGTTCAAAAACAAAATTTTCGACAGAGTGGGAGATGCCGACAACAACATCACCAACAGTTACCACCTCATTGAAAATATGTACCTTAGAAAAAACAAGGTTTCATCAGAAAACAACGTGTGCCCCTTTTTAATGTTGGATGAATTAGACGAAGGCTCATTCAAAAAGATGCGGGCGCACCTCTCAATCTACAATCCGGCGCACCCTTGGCTCGAAATGAACAACGAAGAGATGCTGCGCTCTGCCGGCTTTTGGCGCAGAGACCCTTTAACCAATCAAGAGGGATACATTCTTGCAGTGGCGCTTCTGTTTGGCAAAGAACAAACCCTCTTAAATTATTGCCCATGGCACCGAACAGACGCCATTTACCGCAATATGACCTACAACCGGTTTCTTTACCCGCTACCCACCGACCCCGACGTGAGATACAACGACCGCGATATGGTTTGTGTAAACCTCATCGAATCATACGTCCGATTGATGAACTTCATTGAGCGCAATATGCCCGATGTTTTCGCATTAGACGAGCGTGGCATCAACCGCCTTGACCTTCGCAATATGCTTTTCCGCGAAATCGTATCAAACCTGTTGCTACACAGAGAATACGCCAGTACTTTTTCATCCAAGCTGCTGATATTTTCCGACAGAGTGATTACCGAAAACTGGACAAAACCGATGCAAATAGGAAACGTTACGCTCGATACTCTTGAAACCCACACCAAAAATCCTTTAGTTACAAAGGTTTTTCGCGAAATGAAATGGGCGGAAGAACTTGGCTCCGGAAAAAAGAATATCAAAAAATTTGCCCCGCTTTACTACGAAGAATACAAAATCGAAATTCAAAACAACGAAAAATTTATATTCTCAATAACATATAAAGATGTTGATGAGGCTTCTAATGAAAAAGAAAAAGATTCAAGGACTCAAGCAGGACCCAAGCAGGACTCAAGCAGGACCCAAGCAGGACTCAAACAGGGACCAAGCGACCAAGCGACCAAGCAACCAAGCAAACGCAAAATAGGTGCCAAGCAAACAGAAAATAAGTACCAAGCATCCACAAAACAGGTACCAAGCAGTATAGAAACAGGTACCAAGCAAAAAGAGCCAAGTAAAAGGTACCAAGCAAAAGCAATCAAGCAAAAGCAAGTTCTTGATTTTTGTATTACTCCGCAAGATATGAATGAGATAATGAACTCCGTGAAATATAAGAATAGAAACAAATTTCGTCTTTATTACATCAAACCTCTGCTTGAAGAAGGTTTATTGACAATGACTTTTCCCGATAACCCAAATCATCAAGACCAAAAATACGTTACAACAGAAAAAGGTAGAGAAAATTGAAATTTACAATGAACCTCACTCTTACCCTCCACACCCCCGATTTAACGCATAGCATAGAACTTCCGCTATCCGCCACCGGCGTTTCCGCAGGTTTTCCCTCACCGGCAGAAGACCACTTTGTTTCTAAACTCGACATTACCAAAGTAATTGTGCAAAACCCCGCCTCAACGTTCTATGCGCGTGTAAGCGGCGTTTCTATGATTGAAGACGGCATTGATGACGGCGACCTGCTCGTGATTGACAAAAGCATTGAACCCTACAATAACTGCTTGGCAGTTTGCTACATAGACGGTGAATTTACCCTCAAACGCTTTTCTTTAAGAAAAGACCACGCTCTGCTTGTTCCGGCAAACAAAGACTATAAACCCATTAAAGTAACCGAAGACAACCAGTTTATTATTTGGGGCGTTGTGCAATATGTAATAAAAAAAGTGTAATGATTGGGCTTTGCGATTGTAACAACTTCTTTGTGAGCTGCGAGCGCGTGTTCAACCCGGCACTCAACGGCAAGCCTGTAGTGGCGCTCAGCAACAACGACGGCTGTATTATTGCCCGCAGCGAAGAAGCCAAAAAATTGGGCATCAAAATGGGACAACCGTTATTTCAAATAAAAGAACTTGTTGAAAAATACAACATTACCACTTTCTCAAGCAACTACTTTCTCTACGGAGACCTCTCGCAACGCATTATGGATACACTCAAAAACTTTTCCCCTTCGGTAGAAATTTACTCAATAGATGAGGCATTTATAAATTTTAAAGGTTTTGATGAAACTACTTTAAACGATTACGGAAAAAACATTGTAAAAACTATCAAAAAAAACATCGGCATTCCGGTAAGTTTGGGTATAGCGCCCACCAAAACATTAGCCAAAGTAGCGAGTAAACTGTGCAAAAAATATCCCAAATTGGAAGGCTGTTGCTTTATGCACCGTCCGGCAGACATTACCAAAGTGCTGAGCAAATTTCCCATTGAAGATATTTGGGGCATCGGGCGCAGATACGCCAAAATGTTAAAAGCAAACAACATAGAAACCGCCGAGCAATTTCGACAACTTTCTCCCGAATGGGTAAGAGCCAAAATGAGCGTAGTAGGCTTGCGCACGTGGAAAGAGCTGCACGGCGAACCCTGCATCCCTTTCGGCTACATAATACCTGATAAACAATCTATTTGCGTGTCTCGCTCATTTGCAAAAGAACTCACCACCTTTGAACAACTACGCGAAATACTTGCCACCTTTGTAAGCATGGCTGCCGAAAAACTAAGAAAACAACACTCACTAACGCGCCAATTACAAATCTTCCTATTTACCAACCGACACAAAAAAAACCAAGAACAACACTTTGAAGGAAAACTCATTACACTGCCTGCACATACCAACAGCACCATAGAAATGCTGAATTACGCCACCCTTGCACTCAAAGAAATTTACAAAGCGAACTACGCCTACAAAAAAGCCGGTATCATACTCTACGACATCGTTACCGACACCGGCACTCAAAACCTATTATTCGATAACATAAACCGCCCCAAGCACAGCGCATTGATGCAAACTATGGATAACCTCAACACCCGTCTCGGCAAAAACACCATCAGCATAGCCACGCAAGGCGCCGGAAAAATCCCCGCCCACCAAGAAAAACTATCCCCACGATACACAACCCATTGGAATGAAATAATGGTGGTTAAAGTTTGAAAAAAAATGTTTCTTTCGCAGCATAAATTTTTAATCCCATGCCCCATTATTACCCCCTAAAAAGAATGACCAAAGTAGAGAGGTTGCGCACCATTAACAACCTCTTGAAGTTACGCACACAGTTAGACAAACTGGTTTAAATTCATTTTAACCACTGTGCATATTTTTTATGGCTCAACCTCCAAAGCAGATATGGAAAAACGCGCCAATGAAATAAATGCAATAACCTCAGTACTTGCAAGTCGCGCCAAAAAAGAAGAAATAAGTTATGTCTTGTTGGGCGATTTCAATATTCCAAATGTAAAAGACAACACCATGGTAGCCTTGGAAAAAAACGGCTTTTCCGTTCCGGCTGCCATCAAAGAACACCCAACCGATTTGGGCACGTCAAAACACTACGACCAAATTGCCTTCAATTTGAAATTAGAAAAGAATATGACAATTTTTTCGGAAAAAGAACAGAAAGCCGGCGCCTTCAACTTTGCAAAATCTGTTTATTCCGAAGCCGATATGGAAACCTACAGAGAATATTTTCCCGAAAAAACTATTGCAGGAAAAACCGATGCCCAAATTTTGTCATACTACATGAAAACATGGCGCACCTTCCAAATGTCCGACCACTTGCCACTATGGGTAGAATTGAAGATAGACTTCAGCAATCAATATTTAGAAAAACTGAAAGTGGATTGTAAGTAAATTTCTCATCGGCTGAAAAAAATCTCCCCTATTGCACTCCCGCACTGCGCACAATCAGTTTGCCGCAAGCGGGGGCGCACGCCCGTTTGAAAAAACAAAACATATCCATCTATATCGCTCGCAGGCAAACGTATCACCATCCCCCGCCTGCGGCAAGCTCTGCATTGATGCGCAATGCTCCTACCTTCGTGGCAGCCTGCCCCCGCAAACTTCAGCCGCTGTCTTTAGGCTCCCTCATACACCCCGTCGCGTTGCCAAGTTGCCGTTGCAGTGTTTCCCACCCACTCCCGTCATTGCGGACTTTGTCCACCGTCATTGCGGACTTGACCCGCAATCCCCTACAACCCCACCGCAAAAACACAGCACCGCCAACCCCACGCAAGAAAACCGCGCAAAAAATGGGAATTATGGTTTATCCTATTTTGTTCGTATCTGCGAGCATAATTCCCATTTCCCACGCGGTTACCTTGCCTTTCCCGCCGCACGCTCAAAAAAGCAATACCGTACCGTTCAGTATTTTGCCACCCACAAACCCAACGCTCAAAAGGTATTTATGTGATTATAAGCCTCTCACTCCGCTCGAACCGGCTGAGCCTGCGGCAGCAAGGTACATATTTTGATATACAAACGCCCTGCGGGCGTTGAAGATGCCGCGCTCACTCCGCTCGCACCGCATCTTCAATTTTAACATTATTGTTATTTTTGTGCCACAAAATTTCTCCATTTCTCCATTTCTCCATTTCTCCATTTTGGAGAATTGGAGAATTAAAACGTCGCTTTTCCACGTTGCCGTTGCAGTGTCGCCAAACCCACGATGCCCACGCAACACAGCACCGCCAACCCCACCGGCAAGAGAACGCCTGCAAATAGCCAACCCACAACCTACCCAACGTATTTGCAGCCGTACACTTGCCGTTTTCCACCCACGCTCAATATAACAATTGCATATCGTTCAGTCTTTTGCCCTCACACTACCCTCCGCTCAATAGGTATAAATAATATTTTTATTAACAAAAAAAAGTCTATACAAAAATAGGCAGTTCCCCACAAGCCACCGCACATAATGATTGTCAAGGCTAAACCCTTCGGGTGCATTCATTTTTTTGCCACCCACAAACCAACCCTGCCAAAAAAATGACCCGCAGCCTTGACACCCACCGCCCCACTGCCTTTGGCATTTTCGCATATCCTTTTTTTTGTTCCGTTTTTTTGTCAGTTTTGTCAAAAAAAATATTGCTTTGGTGTGTTCCGTTTATTTCGTGCGTGGCGCGTTTTGCAAAATATTAGTATTCAATATGTTGTAATATCAAAAATCGCACATTCGTAATTCGTAATTTC
>Ga0082212_10010491_pt1 | contig 11849 bp, 13 predicted proteins | sample TergutNt197P3_FD_71548 | JGI IMG/M metagenome (GOLD analysis project Ga0082212, IMG submission 71548) | Neocapritermes taracua P3 segment gut microbial communities from Petit-Saut dam, French Guiana - Nt197 P3 | ecosystem: Host-associated > Arthropoda: Insects > Digestive system > Gut ... | reverse complement strand
GGGGTCAACTCCGGGTTCCTTCCGGTGGCGAACGGAGTAGGGGTGGCGCTGGCGGATGTTCATCCGGTGATTGTGATAGCCTTGGGCTTCGGGATCGGCTTTTTGGTCACGTTCGCGGAACCGGCCGTGAAGATACTTGCGGAGCAGGTGGAGGGTGCGTCGCACGGTGTGCTGAAGAACAAAATGCTGATCGCCGTGCTTGCGCTCGGTGTGGCGTCGTTCGTCAGTATAGGGATGGCGGTGGCGGTGTACGGGATAGATCTGAAATACATCGTTATTCCCGGGTACATTCTGGCGCTGATCCTGATGTTCTTCAGCGATAAGGACCTGATCGGTGTGGCGTTCGACGCCGGCGGCGTTGCGACGGGGCCGATGGCCGTAACGCTGGTGATGACCATGTACACCGGATTGGCGTTGGGAATGCACGGCGGAGGCGCCGCCGGAAGCTTCGGAATGATCATATTAATGGTAATGGCGCCGATAATATTCGTTTCGGCGCTCGGAGTGATACTAAGAATATATAAGGAAAGGAGTGCGATATCATCAGAAGAGTACTACGATTGATGACCGTTGTCATCGAAAGAAAAAAGAGGACAGAGAACAGAAAGAATGGAGCGTGGTTGTAATGGCTTACAGAAATGATGCCTTCCTGATCGTCACCATCGTAAAGAAGGGTTGGGGGGACGTTGTTCTTTCCGCATTCGGAAAGATAGGCGTTCCGGGAGGAACTATAATACCCGGACACGGGAAATCGAGGAATCAGGGCTTTTTGGGAATGGCCCTGAGTCCCGAGAAGGAGGTCATCCTGACGGCGGTCAGCGCCGATCTCGTGGACGAGACGATGCGCGTCGCCATAGAAGCGGGAGAACTGCATTCCGCCGGCGTCGGCATATGCATGGCGTTCCCGCTGACGGCGATGTTCAGAGCGCCCTCGCCCAACGACAAGGAAGAGAAGGGAGCGCCGAACGCGGACCTTCCCATGCCTCCTCTGGAAGACGACAAGAAAAGATTATAGGGATACGGATGAGCAGGCTTTCCGAAAAGGTCCTTGTGATAGGGCTGGGCAGCCCCATAATGACGGATGACGCTATCGGTCTGAGGGTCGCCGGCGCCGTTGAGGATATGCGTCTTCCGAACGTTGAGACGAGACAGGAAGCCATAGGGGGGCTCGATATCATTCCCGTCATCTCCGGTTATCGGAACGTGGTGATCGTCGATGCCATACGAACATGTATGTATGACCCAGGCACCGTGATAATATTCGATCCGAAAGATTTTGAACCCACCGTTACCAATGCGTCGGCACACGAGATGAACCTTGCCACCGCTTTGAAGATAGGAAAGCTCATGGACCCGGAGAACATGCCCGAGTCCGTCGTGTTCGTAGGAATAGAAGTGCAGGATATAATGACCGTCAGCGAGAAGATGACCGAAAAGGTGGAGGACGCACTCCCCGACGCCGTCGGTACCGTTCTCGACATCATAAAAAATATTCAGATGTCTATCTGATCTGTCGTCATACCGGAAAGTTCCTTCGTCCTTTTGCCGTAGACCGCGATGTTCAGTTTTTTCGATGATATGACGTCCCCGGCCACTCTCATGATGTCCTCTTCGGTAACGTTGTCCAGAGCGTTCAGGTCGTTCACGAACGGCTCCGCCTTTCCTGTGAGTATGAACGATCTCGTCATTCTGTAAAGTCTGCTGTCGGTGGATTCCATTTTTCTTGCGGTCGCTCCTTTTATCAGGTTCCTTATCCTTTCCAGCTCCCCTTTGGCCAGGCCTTCGTCGCGCAGTTCTTTCATTACCGCGGCAGAGGTGTTTATGGCGTTCATCACATTGTCCTCCGTCGACGACATGTATGCGGCCATCGAACCCGCGTCGGAGTTCTGGTCGATCGTCGCGAATACTGAGTAAACCAGCGCCTTCTCCTCCCTCACCTTCTGAAAGAGCCTGGAACTCATTCCCGCTCCCAGTATCCCGGTCAGCAGTCTGAGTGCTGACCTGTCCGGATGGTCCGCCGGATAAGCATGGAATCCCAGTCCCGTGTAAGTGTGGTCCCCTTTCCTTTCATAGAAATTGTACGCCGATCCTGTTCTTACCGGAGGCCGACGCAACGTCCTCTTTCCGTCCGCCTTTCCATCAAAATTCTCCGACGCCCATTTCAATACGTCCTTATCATTCACGGCGCCGCACCCGATCACGGCGATGTTCGGATGCCTGTACCTTTCTTCGAAATAATCTTTCAGGTCGCCCGCCTTCAGAGCGGAGACGATCTCCACCTCTCCCGCTTCGTTCTGCGACAGTTCGTGGCCGTGCCATAACGTCTCGGAGAAAAGTTTGTGTATGTATGAATCCGGATCGTTCACCCACATGCTGATCTCCTGCAGAACTATCTTTTTCTCAAGTTCCACGTCGTCTTCGGATATCAGCGGTTCTGTGCATATGTCGGCGACCAGTTCTTTCGCGATCTTTGACGTATCTTTCAGCGTAACCCCATAGAACGCCGTCATCTCTTTCGACGTGAACGCGTTCATCTCCCCTCCGGCCCCTTCGATCTCCTTCGATATCTGCAGCGACGTCCTTTTTTTGGTGCCTCTGAATACCACATGCTCAAGAAGGTGGGATATCCCGCCTATCTCTTTGCTTTCGTCCCTGGACCCTGTTCTGACCGCGACCATGTAACCGGAGCTTATCGTTCCGCCGATCCTTTCTGTGACCACGGGTATTCCCGCGTCCGTGTGATCCAACGTTATCTTGTCCACGCGCCGATAATGTCGGACCGATTAATTATATTATTGCACCGGACGAGGGGTCCGTTAATGATAATGCGATCCGTGATAACCATTAAATCCGAATCAGTGTTGAGTGTCCTTATGCATCTTATACCATCAGCTTACTTCGTGACGTCCGCATCCGCGTTCAGCAGGATCTCGGACCTCAACGCTTTCGACAAAGCTTTGATAAAGATGGGGATCGGCGAACAGAATCTCGTCGCCGTCTCGTCCGTTATACCGTCGGGCGCGAAGGAAGTTGATATTAAAGAAATTCCGATGGGTTCCGTGACGCATTGCGTCCTGGCGCAGATACGCGGTTCCGAGGATGAACTTATCTCCGCGGGCATAGCGTACGCATTGAGAAAGGACGGCAAGGGAGGGTATGTGGCGGAAGGCCGCATACACGGTTCCGAGAACTCTCTCATTGACACATTGAGACAGAAGATGAACGAGATAGCGGAAAGCCGTAACGTCGAATTGAACGAGATAAGATATCTGACCGAGGAGCTCGTAGTGCCCGAAGGAAATTACGGTGCGTGCGTCGCCGCCCTGGTGTTCACCGAGTACGAATAAAATGTACGGGATAATTCTCTGCGGATCGTGCGGACGAAAGCGGATCATCGACCTCGGATGCGAGACGTCGGCGTGCCCTTACTGCAATGTTTCGTGTATGACGAAGGATGCTGTTCTACTTTTCAGTGATAAGAGCCAGACGGTCGTGAGAAAGGTGTTCAGCGACGCGGATTCGAAACAATATCCGGAACCGAGAAAAAAGAGCATGAAAGATCATGATCCTTTGTCAACGATGATCTACGAATACGAGCACGCTTCCGGAACAATAGAAAAATTGACGGTGATCGCTGACGGACTGACAAAGATCAAAGGCTCCTTTTTCGTGAGTGATGTAGAGGAACTGTTCCCGAGAGAAGGCGAAAAAATGGTCAGGATGATGATATCCGGCGGCATCGTCATCGAACTCGGGTACGGAGAGTACAGATCTGTCTGAATCTCAGTACGGGATGTCCTTCCTGTTCTTTCCCTCGTTCTTCAGGACCTCGCGTATCACTTTCGGCAATTTCATGTACACCGTGTGATAGAAACACCCGGCGGCCACGAGGAACGAGAGTATCAAGAACGCGTAGGTAACGAACTCCGAATGCCCCGCCCAGACCTGCGATAACAGCAACTGATACGAGATCCCTATTATCAACGCCTGTATGAGGAACTCGAACGGTCTTTTTCTTGCTATGCCCTCGCCTATTATCATTCCCGTCGCAGAGTGGAGAACTACCGTCTGCACGGATATCACTGCGAACAATATCCACGATGCCAGATCGGCGTTCCCGATGAGCTCTATCGCCCACGAGGACGCGTAGAACACGAAACCGAAGGCGAACGCGCATCCTATGCCGACGCCCAATCCGAACCCGTAGAATAACGTGTCAGATTTCCCGTGAAATCTTTTCAGATTGAGAACAACAAGCTTCGCGAGTTCGAAGACGAATGCGAACAGCACCGCGATGATGATACTGCTCCAGGCCGACTGGAAGAACGTGTATCCTACGAATATCACCGTTCCCGCGATAAGACCGAGGGTGAACAGTTTGAAGAACGTCGGATCCGAGAAGAACGGCTGTTCCACCGCCGGGTACGTGTACTTGCGAAGCACCAGATAGATCAGCGATAATGCTGCGCCGAACCCGATGATCGCGGCGAGGATCATGTTGTATTCCATGGTCTCGGTTAAGCGGGGTCCATTAATAATTTTTTCTTAGCCGACCATCTTGTCGTAGTAGTGGATGACCATGCACGACCCTTCGCATTTGCCGCACGAATCACATTTTTCAGGGTTCACGTGCAGTCCTTTGTCTATTCTTATCGCATTGCGGGGACACTTCTTCCCGCAAATCCCGCATGACGTGCACAACTGCGATCTCAGCATTCCCTTCACCGCTCTTTCGAACAAATATTCGGCGTCCTTGGCGTTCTCCGAAGTGACCGACACCTGACCGCCGCCGAATATCTTCACGCTCCCCTTTTTCGTTCTCAATAGTGCGATCTCATAGTCGTCGGAATACTTCACGTCGCCTATCGTCCGTAATGCATCCTTGATGCATTCGAAATCTCTGGACCTCGGTATCGTGACCACCGCTTCCATGGAATAACCGCCGGCGGCGCACGGTGACGCTCCCTTTAACATTTTCAGGGACATCTTTCCCTTCGTGTTCGGGGACATCTTTATTTCAATGTCCTCGGCGAGTTTGATCATCTTCGGAGGAAGCACCTTCCACCTCCAGAATCCCATATCTACATATTCGGAGGGAAGTTCCCTTTCCTTCGCGTACTCTCTCAAAAATCCGTTCCACTTCTCATACATCTCGGGATGCGTTCTTTTCGTGATGTCCCATTCGCTCGCTAAGCATGATGCGCACAGGTAACACCCTATCCTTTCCAGATCGTTCTCGTACAGTTCGTTAAAATCCAGACGTTTCCACCAGATGTATCCCCAGACGTCCGACGAGTTCCAATAACGGATCGGGTTCAATGTTGTCTGATTCGGAACGAAAGGATTCTTCGATATGAATCCTATCTTAGATCTCGCGAAGGATTCCAGCGCCCTGTTCCCTTCCACTGTTATCGTTCCCTTTCCGAACTTTTTCGATATCAATTCCGTGATAGGTCCGAGTTTGCATACCTTGCAGCACCATCTGAAATCCTTGGCGGGAGGGCCGAACGCTCCGACGTTCTCCCAAAAGGCATTACCGGCGTCCGCCTCATGTAATCTCAGACCGGATGTCTTTGAGAATTTCCTTACGCATCTCACGGTTTCGGGAAATTCTATTCCCGTGTTCACGAACAGAAGTTCCGGGTCCTTTACCGCTTTTAACGTCACACCTAACGCGGCGAGGGAATCCTTCCCTCCCGAGAACGATACCGTCACCTTCTCCTTTTTCGTTCTGATGAAAGAACGTATATCGTTAGCCGCAGCCGTTTCGATGCGTTTGAAGTGTTCCGCATTCGCGTTGACGAACGTTTCCCTGTCCGATCTCGGTGATATCGGAATGACGGAAGGCACCGCAAGATCTCTCACCTTTACCGCCTTCTCCGCTTTCGTGATATTATCGCTGTCCTCCAGCGCGATCCCGTGACCCACTTTGCCGCCTTTCCTTATTATCAGCGGATCCCCTTTCTTAAAAACTCCGGCGACGCCGGATATGTCCTCACCGGAAATGTTCTTTCCTTTCAGATGCCCGGAAACGTTACCGAGCGTTATGATGTTCTTCTTGGCTTTTTCGTTCAGAAGTTCCGCTCCGGTCTGTCTCAGTTCCAATACTAGTTTATTTTCTCTGATGTCGTATCTGATCAGCGCGATCACGTTACCGCCGGCGATGACCTCGTCGGTACGGTCCTCGCCCGGGACCTTGTTGAAGAACACCTGTCTCTCGTCAATTATCGAGGACGATCCGAAGTTCTTTCGGAAAAGTTCTGTTAGAGTGTCATAACCCTTTCTCATACACGGTCTTATGTCTCCGGGAGCGTTGATGATGAATTCTCTCGGTGTCGAAGAACAGGAGGAACACCTTTCCCCCAGGATCAGCGTTCCGCAGGTGTCGCACCACTTCTTCACCGTTTTTCCGTGAGAAACGTTCTTTCGGGCCACCTGCTGCCATATGAGTATCAATATTTATCGATTAGTTTTATATGAGTAAATGAATCAGGAATCAGGTGGGCCGATGAGATCGATCAATCCGACGATGGGCGTGCGTTACAGCAGGATCGAACTCAGAGATATCGCTCTCTCGGTGATGGTGCTTTCCGTGGCCTTCGCGATAATGTTCGTGCGCAACGGCAGCAACCTGGAGATATGGGAATTGCTCGCGATATCCGCGGTGGTCGTTTGTGCAAGTTTCGTCGTTCATGAACTTGGTCACAAATTCACTGCGCAGCGTTACGGGGCATGGGCCGAGTACCGGATGTTCCCCACGGGATTGATGATCGCTCTGCTCCTTTCCTTCGCCGGCGTTATTTTCGCCGCTCCCGGCGCCGTGTACATAAGCGGACGGATAGACACGAAAATGAACGGGAAGATCAGCGCCGCCGGTCCCGCCGTGAACATTGTGCTGGGGATAACGGCCTTTGCGCTTTCGCTTACGACCACGGGCATAATATCCAGCGTGTTCGGTATCATGGCAAGCATCAATGCGTTCTTTGCGATCTTCAACATGATACCTATCATGCCGTTCGACGGTTCCAAGATCTATAGATGGAACGTCCCGGTATACCTGATAATGCTTACCGTGTCGGCCGTTCTGCTGGCCGTTGTGTGGTTCCTCTGATCACATATATTCCTTGCACGGATATCTCAGATGCGTGAGTATCGAACCTTCCCACTGCTCCATCTTTCCCGGGTTCATGATGTTGTTCGGGTCCATCGCGTTCTTGATGGCTTTGATCGTGGCGAGTTCCGTCCTCCTCTCTTTCTGGAAGTCCGGTGCCTTCGATATCCCGACGCCATGCTCTCCGGTGACGGTACCGCCTAATGCCACGGTAACGTCGAATATCTCGTTCACGGCCTTTTCGCCCCTTCTCCATTCGTCCGCGGAGTACGGGTCGAGAAGCATCTTCGTGTGCAGGTTACCGTCGGCGGCATGACCGTATGTGGCTATAACGACATCATACTTCTTCGATATCGCCTGATACGCCTTCACCGCGTCCGGTATCTTCGATACGGGAACGGCCATGTCGTCCGCTAATGAAACCGAGGTGTATCCCGGCTTGAGAGCGCCTAACGATATCATCACCGCTTTTCTCGCCGACGTCCACTTCGCGATCGTCGCCTTGTCTTTAGTGGCTATCGTCTGCACTGCGCCGACGCTCTTCGCTACTTCCTCAACAATTTTGAGATCCCTGTCCACCGCCTCCGGGTCGCCGTCCACCTCTATCATGCATAACGCAACACAATCCGGAAGAGGGTTGTTCTGAGCGGCGTTCACCGCTTCTATGCTTATGCGGTCCATGAGCTCGCATGATGCGGGTATAAGCGGTTTTGCGATAAGCGCGGAAACGCATCTTCCCGCGTCCTCCGGCGAATCGAACGCCGCTAAAACCGAAGCGGACGCTTTGGGTATCGTTGTGAATTTCAGGATCACCTCGGTGATCACACCGAGTGTTCCCTCGCTTCCCACGAGTAATCTTGCTAATTGGTAACCCGATGAATCCTTTATCGTCTTGGTGCCGCATTCGACGATCTCGCCGTCGGCCTTCACGAACGTCAGTCCCAATACGAAGTCCCTTGTGGCACCGTACTTCACCGCCCTCATGCCCGAAGCGTTAGCCGCGACCATGCCTCCGATCTGACACGCTTCCGCGCTTCCCGGAGCGGGCGGGAACTGGAAACCGTGTTTCCCGAGCGCGGCATTCACGTCGTTGTAAACGCATCCCGCTTCGACCACGCACCACATGTCGCCGATGCTGATCTCCTTGATCTTGTTCATCCTCGTCATGTCGAGAACGATACCGCCCTTGATCGGAACGGCGGAACCGCACAATCCGGTCCCGGCGCCTCTCGGCACTACGGGAATTTTTTCGGCGTTCGCTATCTTCATGATCTCCGATACTTGTTCCGTGCTTCTCGGCTGTATGACCATGTCCGGAGAATTGTGAAATATGGACGCGTCGAAACCGTACGCGTACCTGTCCGCCGTCCTCGTCGAATAACCTTCCTTACCGACTACCTTCTCTATCTTCTCGACAATTCTCTTATCCATTGGATTCACCATCAAGTGTTATTATCGCTTAGATTAAAAAAGATATCTCTTAACAGCGCTTAAATTCTTTCATTCAAGTACTTCATTCCGGTGTCAGCTTGATAATTTTCAAGAAATTATTTCGATCAGGATCGACGATATGTTGTCCGTTCCTCCGGCATCCGTCGCGGCGCCCTTCAATACCCGGACCGCTTCGGACGGCCCGTTCTCTGTAATTATTTTTACTATTTCCGCATCCGGCAGAACGCCGTGCAGACCGTTGGTGCAAAGCAATATCATATCGCCGCGTTCGATCTTTTCGATGAACATGTCCGGTCTCTCTTCCGGACCGTTCCCCATGAATTTGGAGAGCCTTTTACAAGAACAGTAACCTTCCGTCCCTTTTCCGCATTCGTCCTTCCGCTCTGCGGGATCGGCGGTCCTGAGATGATCGTTCGTTATCTTTGTCATCTCTTTGCTTTCTCTCCCTCTGACGATATACCCGCGGCTGTCCCCGATATTTCCGAATACCGCATGATCCCCTGTCAGAAGAACGCATGATAACGTTGCGCCGTACGGCGTCTTGCGATCGTAGTTGCGTCTTTTGAATATTCCTTTGCTCACTCTTTCGATAGATGCGGAAAGAAGTTCCTCCGCGAGTGCCGGAGATATTATCGCATCATATTCCCTAAGAAATTGATCGACCGCTTTGGGCATCGATTTTATTACCAGATCGGCGGCCTCTTCTCCGAAGACCGGTTCCCCCATCCCGTCCGACACGCCGAACAATCCCAATTCCGGATGTAAGATGATCTTGTCCTGATTGCACTGGCGTCCGCTTCCTTTGTCCGTCCTTTCCTCATATATGAATCTATGTCTGAAATAAATCATTCCCGTCTCTTTCGCGTCCGCTTCTTTCATTTGACGCCCCCTCGTGGCATATCGTGACATGCATACTAAAAACTTTAACAGGGAATATTCAAAGGCCTTAATGAAAAACGGGGACAAGTTCATAAACTGCGACATATTATTACCGTGCGATACATATGAGTTTCAGAATCATTCTTCTCGGCCCCCCGGGGTCAGGGAAGGGTACGCAGGCCGAAAAATTGAACGACGACCTCGGATTGATAACGCTTTCCACCGGCGATATGCTACGTGAAGCTGTCAGGAACGGTACCGAATTGGGAAAGATGGCGAAGAGCTACATGGACAAGGGAGGACTTGTTCCCGATGACGTGGTCATCGGACTCGTAAAAGAGAAGATGGCCACGTTAAAGGAAGGATTCGTCCTCGACGGATTTCCGAGGACGGTGCAGCAGGCGGAAGCTTTGGGAGAGTTCACCGAGATCCACCATGTGATCAATTTGGATGTTGACGATGATGAACTTGTCAGCAGATTGACGAAGAGACGTTCCTGCCCCGATTGCAAAGTTGTCTATCACTTACTGTTCAAACCTCCGATGAAGGACGGCATATGCGACAAATGCGGCGCTTCCTTGTACCAAAGGACGGACGACACCGAGGAAACGGTGAGAGCTAGACTAAAGGTCTACAGAGATAACACATTCCCGCTGATCGAGTATTACGACAGAAAGGGGATACTCGTCAACATCGACGGACGGGGAAGCATAAACGAGATATACGAGGCCATCGAGACCTCGCTCTGATCTTTTTTCAAAACTTCTTCATAATTTCTGAACGCGTATCACAGACGTAGAATTATCCAGCGAGGTCAATTCTCTTTTGCCTATGAGATCGCGCACGGGCCATCCGATATCTCCTTTTATCTCGTTATCGGCCGCAGGGTAATTGCCGGAGACGATCATCACGTTCTTCCATGATAACCCGGCGAACATCACACCGGCATCTTCGATCACGGAGAACTTTATCAGTTTCCCTTCATCCGAGAGTATGAACACCTTTCCGCCGTTCACGCTGCATGCTGTTAGATCCTTACCGGCGAACGCCGCCACGGACGCTTTGTAACTTGAATCTCCGAATTCCTTCGCTATCGCTTTATCGGTCTTCGATAAACATTTTTTCATCACTTTGTCGGCGCGCTTTTTGGTGATATCGTACCTCATCATCATGTTCATGAACATCTCCGATGCTTTATCGGCTACCGTTCCGTTCTTCGGATCGGAAGCCTCGAATAATGCGAACACGCAGACGTGACCTTTCGTTAACCGCATGCCTTTCAGATCTAACGTCTCGGACTGCATAGTTAACCGGACCTGACCGTTCGCCATCATGAGAACGCATACTCTGTCCGTATTCTCGTTACATGTTCCGGGTTCGGATATCCATGATACGGAAAGATCTTGCGACTTCACCGTACCCGCTACCTGCGCCTCTTTGTCAACCATCAATATCTTTGAAAGATGAAGCGATATATTTATCCTCTCAATCAACAAATGAGAGAAACGGTTGAATAAGAAGATTGTTGGATCTTCTTGACACGATTTTTGATAATGTGAGAACAACGTCATCTTTTTTTCATTTATTCTTTTTGCTCAATAGTCCATTCCGTATTCTAGTTGTGTGTAAGTTATGCCCTTAATTTTTTTGAATATCACTTTGACCGTAGAAAAATCGAAAGGTGACGATATTGTATTAGTGGGGGCGTTTCCAGTTATTAGTTCGCTATATAAATGAGGTTCCAGATTGTGTTCTCCTGCCTTCCATTTATTTACATTATCTTTAAAATTTTTAGTTATTCTGTTTTGTTTATCCACTAAAAACAAGAATTCTGTTATCTCATCACTATATTCAGAAATTAATTCCTTGATCAGCCAATCTTTCAGGAGTTTTATTTTCTCCATAAACTCTTCGAATATGGGAAAAATTGGAATTTGCTCTCCATACGATTTTATATAGTTTTGAACAATCTTAGACCGCTTTTCAAACTTTTTAAATTCGGCCGGTTTATTCTTCTTCTTAAGTTCAACTCCCCTCTTCCTTTCAAGTTCATCCAGATTGTTCTTACTGATCCAATCTGGCACATTTTCACTTGAATCAGTGTTTGTGTATACTGCTGGAATTATGTTATGTGTGTTGTGGTTTCGAAAGTTCATGACGAAAACATACGGCCCACATTTGTAAAGGTCATCGGTTTCCTTTTTGTGTTTTTCCCCTATTTTCTCACCTGGATAAAAATGTACAAGGATTGCCCTAAGATGTTCATTATATGCATACGAACTTGATAGAAAATTGAATAACATCTGTCTTTTTCTTAGCATGTATGAATTTATTACTTCTTCATCTCCGGGCTCGACCTTTATTTTATATATATTTCATATCTTCATAATTGCATTCCAATAACTGG
>Ga0082212_10010490_pt1 | contig 11849 bp, 4 predicted proteins | sample TergutNt197P3_FD_71548 | JGI IMG/M metagenome (GOLD analysis project Ga0082212, IMG submission 71548) | Neocapritermes taracua P3 segment gut microbial communities from Petit-Saut dam, French Guiana - Nt197 P3 | ecosystem: Host-associated > Arthropoda: Insects > Digestive system > Gut ... | reverse complement strand
ATGCATTGTTTTTTGAAAATCCGGCGTCTTTAGAAAGAGTAATTCTGTAAAAATTTGGGGTAGTGTCTGAAACCAAAATCCCGCCCCCATTCCCCGAAGCCGCATTCCCTAAAATTACCCCCGCCAATAACTCAACCGAATCACCATAAACATATATGCCGCCTCCAGACACAGCAACATTATCAGCAATTTTACCCCCCGTCATCTTAAAAGTACCAGATGCCACATACACACCTCCCCCGTTTCTACATGCTGTGTTATTAGTAACCACTGTATCGCCCGACATCTCAAAAGACAACGTAGTGTATATGCCTCCGCCATCAGAGGTGACAGTGTTGTTGGCAATTACCATATTATCCCCTGATACAACAAAAGAACCATACCAGTCGAATATTCCACCACCATAGGCGGCAGTATTGTTAACTATAATACCTCCAGATATCTCAACAATGCCTTCCTCGTTGCACACACCACCACCCCAAATGGCGGTGTTGTTGGCAATTACCATATTATCCCCTGACACAACAAACTTGGACACAAACTTGCCATTAATATAGTTGTACACTCCACCACCATTATCGCCGGCAGTATTGCCTGAAATTACACAATTATCACCCGACACAACAAAAGATTTACGGGTGTACACTCCACCACCATCAACACCGGCCTTGTTGTTGGCAATCACTATATTGTCTCCTGCTATCTCAAAAGTACCCGTGTTGTACACTCCACCACCATCACTGGCCGCAGTATTGTATGTAATCTCACCACTAAACATGGTAAAAGAACCAGAGTTTACAGCCACACCCCCGCCGTTGTACCGAGTGGCGGTGTTGTTGGCAATTACACAATTATCCCCCGACAAAGTAACGGTACCATCCGAAATATACATACCACCACCATAAAAGGCCGCGGTGTTGTTGGCAATCATCACATTATCTCCCGATACCTCAAAAGAACCCCAGTTCCACACACCCCCACCATAAGAACGCGCAGTGTTGTTAGCAATCACACAATTATATCCCGATACAATAAACTTGCCCGAATTATCGTTGTACAAGCCACCACCATTATTGGCAGTACTACTAGCAATTACCATATTAGCTCCAGACACTTCAAAAGAACCAAGCCGATTGTACACCCCTCCACCATTGGAGGAAGCAATGTTGTTGGCAATCACCACATTATCACCTGACACCTCAAAAATGCCCCCATCAACATACACACCCCCACCATAGCCGGCCTTGTTGTTGGCAATCAATGCATTATCGCCAGACACCTTAAAAGTTTCTCGGCTCCACACACCCCCACCATTAGAGGACACAGTGTTATTAGCAATTACACAATTATCTCCCGACACAACAAAAGAACCATACCAGTTGTACACACCACCCCCACGAGCGGCCGTGTTGTTGGCAATTATCACATTACCACCTAACACTTCAAAAACACGATTCTGTCCAGTATACACGCCACCACCACTACCAGTAGAAGTGTTGTTGGCAATTACACAATTATCACCCGACACAACAAAAACACCCCCATTGTACACACCTCCCCCATCAACAGTAACAGTGTTACATGAGATTTCTCCACTGTTTAGAATAAGGGTACCCCCGCTATTGATGTTTATTCCTCTGCCATTTTGACCCTTTGTGTGCGTGACAATAATGCCGTCAAGTATCAATTTACTATTTCCTGCGATAGTAATAGTGTCTATGTTGTTTGGTCCAATGAGTTTTCGAGATATTGTGCCCTCACTTGTCAGCACAACGTTTGCAGTTGAAGGTATGCTAAGTGTAGCGCTGGTCAGCGTGATATCATCTGCTAATGCAATAACATATTCGGATGTTGCACCCTTAGCAGTATTAACTGCATCTCTGAGTTGTTGTTCAGTATTAACCGTTACATTTACTGGATATGTTGCTACAACAAGGTGTGTCTCTCCGCTAAGAGTTGTGGTATAGCCAATAGAGGAAAATAGCATCAGTATAACCATCAAAGAGACAACTCTGTAAACGGTGTTTTTTCGGACAAGTTTTTGCACGTTAATTTTAGAGTTGATATTTGTACCTGTGTTTGCTTTTATGAAGTTATTTAATTTTTGATTAACCATTGTTATTCACGATTAAAATTATAGGTTGAGTTGATTTAATGCTAAGTGTGCGAACAAACTGTTCAAGAATTAGAACAAGTGTTCAGACATTAATTCAGAAAATAGACAAAGAATTAACAGCCAAGTTGTTCTTTTTGGTGGCGGGATTGTATCAAGAACCAGCTGGCGAGAACCCTTGTACTAAATGGAGTGCATCGAAATAGTTGTTGTGTTTCTTGGAGCAAACTCTGTTAGAGTATCTCTAATTGTAAAAACCATTCAGCCAAAGCATAAAGTAAGCTGGAACATACTTTACACCTAAAAAGAGTTTATGAAAGACACGAGCCAATAGTTTGTTTTGCTGGTTAGTCCGATTATTTCTTGGTCAATTCTACCGTTAAAAAGACTGGGCTAAACCTGAGTTGCTAAACAACTGGGCAAATCGCCCGGAGGGTGTTAACTAAATAATATTTTTGCGTTGAATGTGTTGTTGACCCAAAACTTTGCATACAATGACATTGTCAGATCAGCCATCTGCTGCGAACGAGATACAACACAGGTCTTTCTTCTGAAACGTGCAAACCACTGCCTTTGCCTAAAATTATCCCGCTCCACCCTATGCGTCTCAGCTTTAGTTTGAATAAGCAAATCTCGCGGTATAAGTTCCGCATAAGCTTCCCAATGATCAGCAAAAAACACTTTCACATTTCATCGGCAAAGCCTATCCAACAGCCTTTGAAGTGTTTTGCTATCTCGCTTCCCACATTCCCAGTCAAGGAGCCTGTGGGTAGTGCGACAATGTGCTTTCCAAATCCAAAGCTTGTTTTTTTAAACTTTAAATAATGCCAAACCTCATCCAACTCTATCACTATGGCAGTAGTGTTTTGTTGGGGTTGGGGTTTTTCGTAGTTTAAAAGAGCGTATTGTCTGACCCATTTTAGAACTGCGGTCGTGGTTATACTCATCAATTGGGCTATAGTGCGCAGGGATAGACCGTTTATGTATAGCAGTATGGCAGTTAGTTTTTGTGTTTCGCTTTTGCCATGTTGTCTTGTGGGCACAAATTGTCTGCCGCACGCTTTACACCTAAAACGCTGTTCACCTTTTACAAAACCTGATTTAAAGACGTTCTCATTACCGCACTTTGTACAAAACATAATAAATCCAACATATGCAACACACCCCAACATAAAAAACGTTACTTAGTTAACACTCTCAAACAAAAAACTATATCACACACCAACCATGGTATACCTAAAAATACACAGTATGCTTTAAACAACACTACCACAATAAAACACACTACAACACAAACGTGACGGCAAACTCGTCCAAGAAAAAGAACACGACAAAATATAGAAACAAACTAAAAATCATGAACTATCACATCATTAATTGAACCTTTTAACTCAGGACGGATTCAACAGTTAGATCAAGTACCACTTTTGAGATATCCCTTGCGTACTCTGCGATGCATCTAACACTCTCAATAAGTAGTCTCAAGTTAGCAACTCCACCAACTTTGACGACTTGAAAATAGTGAACGACTTCTTTTTCGAGTTGATATACTTGTTCTATCCTTTCAATTACCAACTCTGCTTGATGGAAATCATTCTTAAAAAGAGCTCCAATTGCAGTCTCAAACATTGTATTGGTCAATTCGCTTAATTGGGTAATTTTATTCAACAAACCTTCATCAACAGTTTCTTTTAAGAACAGAATGTTCTCAGCGATTTTTGTAGCATGATCAGCGCTACGCTCAACGGATTTAACGATAAGATGGTAGCCTAAACAGTATTTTTGGTTGTCTAACCCAATTTTTTTAACAAACCGTGAATTGGTAACTGCTATTTTTAGTAGCCGTACTATATATAGACCAAAACGGTTGACTTCACGGTCTGTTTCAACGACAACTTTTGCGCCAGAATAGTCAAGGGCTATAAGCGCCTGCACAGCTTCTTTGTGCATTGACGATGCTATTATTGACATGTGACTCAAAGCGTTCTGTACGGTAAGCTGGGGGTAATTTAACAACACTTGGACTGTTAGATCTGTGGTGGTGTCGGTGACGATTTCTGTGCCGACGAGATAGTTCCGGGCAAAAGTTTTGAGATGTGTTCTAAGTTTTAAGGGGAGACTTTTTTGGCTTTGGGCTCGGATATGTATGATATTGTAGCCGTTTAGGTATGCAGAAATTACTGTTCGCATTATGGCATCGGGATTGTCGGTTTGGCTGATTTTGATGAATGCTTCCTTGGGTTGTCCTTGTTTGGGAAGACTTGAGGGTGATATGGATAGTGATCCGTCATCTTCTTCGCGGATAATCATAGAGTTGCCGCGTTTGAGCTCGTTTTTGGTTACCCAATCTTTGGGTAACGAGAGAATAAAAGTTGATCCACCAGTAACCTGTAGCTTACGTTGCTCATCAATCAGTTTTTCTGTTTCTTTGATTATCACTTTTTATTCCACGTTATTCCTTGGTTTAAGCGCTATATTAATTATATATTACGGGAAAGACTGTCTGAAAACTCAGAACCCAATATTTTTTACTGAAAAAAACATTATATCCTTCCATGAAAGCATCCAGTTAACTACTTGGTATTCACATAACCCGCCTTAGCCAGCAAACCCAAAGCCTCCTCAAACGGAACCAACAAATCCCGCGCCCTAATCACTTTCTGCCTGCGCTTAGATTTCAACCCCTCCTCAAAAAACACCTCACCCGTAGCAAGCAAATGATACATAACCCCCAGCATCTTTCTAGCCAAAGCCACAATAGCAATCCCATGACCCCGACGCGCCCGAACCTGCAAATAAAACAACTTAAACCGACTATCCCCCCGAACCTTAATAGCCGCCAAAGCACACTGAATCAAAACACGCCTAAGCCACCTAGAGCCCTGCTTAGTTATGTGGCCGTTCCAACGTTTTTTCCCGCTCTGCCGAAGAGATGGTGTAATCCCACAATAATTACAAACTGCCTTCTCATCCACAAAACGCTTGACGTCTCCCAGCTCCGCAACCACCGCAGCCGCAGAAATAAACCCCACCCCAGGAACACTGCTTAGCTGCTCAATAACCGCCTCATCAACATACTTTGCTATCTGCGAATCCACCTCGCCGATCTTTACATCAAACTCATCCACCATCCCCAAACACAACTTTAACTGAAAAAGATCCGCCTGACTCAAAACACCCATAACACTTGACTTAATGGACTCACCATTTTTCTGTACACTTGTAGGACATCTCTCCAAGGCTTGGTCTAGGTTTTCGCCTTTAGCTATGGCTCCCATAAGGATTCGGCCGCTTTTACCAAATATATCGGTAATTTCTGAATCCAACCGCACATTGCTGAGTTGTAAGATCTTATGCACTTTGTTTTTGTAGCCCGCTTGATCTTGCACAAGCGTGGCCCTCAAACGGGTAAGGGAACGCAAAGATCGCAGGTTTGCTTCAGGCACATAGGAGGGCTTAACCAAATTGCTCCGCAACAAATGCGCCAGCCATTCACTGTCTTTGACATCGGTTTTGCGTCCCGGTATGACTTTGACTTGGCGTGGATTGGCAAGTATAACCTCAAAGCTGCTCTCTTCTAGGGAGGCGTAGATGGGGATCCAGTATATGCCGGTTGATTCCATTATGGTTTGGGTGCAGTTTTTTTCTTTGAGCCATTTCTTTAGTTCAAAAAGATCGTCTAGTTTTACTCCAAATTTGCGTGTTTCTTTAGTGTTGTCTGTTAGGATGGTTGCTACGATTTCGTCTTTTGCGATATCTATGCCGCACACGGAGTTCATGTTTATCACTCTTTTTTGTGTTAGGTTTAGATTGTGTGTCTTTTTAGAGGCGTGTTTTTCCATTCGGGCTTAGCGCTCCATTCTTCAAGTCTGCAAAAAGACACAGACGCAGTTTCTCAAATACGGGTTCAAAGACACCAAGTAAATATACCGGCCTTTTTCCTCTAAACCTAACCGCTAATAAAACAGTGATTAATTATATGCTTTCGTGGTTCTTCAAGCGTCGGCGCAGCCGACGGTGCAGTATCTCATGGAAACAGACGAAAAGCGTGAAGTCTCGGCATGAGGGGTGGTGTGTAACAAATTGTTGTTTCCTTGATATTATTGGCGTGGTTTTAGGTGTCCTTTTTTTTCTTTGATGCTTGCTTGTGCGGCTGCTAAGCGTGCGATGGGAATTCGATAGGGTGAGCAACTTACATAATCTAGATTTATGCGGTGGCAGAATTCTACTGCGCTGGGTTCGCCGCCGTGTTCGCCACATATTCCAATCTTTAGATCAGATCGAGTTTTGCGTCCCCACTCTACGGCTATAGCCATAAGTCTGCCTACGCCTTTGACATCTAGGATTTCAAAGGGGTTATCTTGAAGAATTTTATGTTCATTATAAAATGGTAAAAATTTGTTTTCTGCATCTTCTCTTGAAAAACTAAAGGTGGCCTGCGTTAGATCATTTGTTCCAAAACTAAAAAACGAGGCTAATTCTGCCAACTTTCCCGCCCGCATACACGCCCTAACCACCTCAATCATGGTACCCACCGCATAGTTTGGGGACTCCTTTTGTTGATGCTGATCGGTGACTCGGTTTGCTACACGTTGAATCATGTTGCATATGCGCTTTAGCTCCTGAGCTGTACATACCTGTGGAACCATAATCTCCACCTTCACCGGCACCGACTCTTTGACAAGCCGACTTGTTGCCAAAAATATTGCCTCTATTTGCATCTCATAAATCTCAGGAAAAGTAATACCCAATCTAACTCCCCGATGTCCCAGCATAGGATTAACCTCACGCAGAATGCGAATTTTCTGAAGTGTATCCGCTCTTTTTTTAAGTTCAGCTTCTTGGAGTGTTGTGAGCGTTTTTAGTATGCGCATATTTTCACTCAAGATCGATTCCAATGCAGGGTTGATACTGCAAAGCGCCTCAGAGAGACTCAACCCCTCTTTGAATGTCTCTTGATTTTTTTCAAGCATTTCAATTTCACGCTGGATTGTTTCCTCCGATGGCAAAAATTCATGCAACGGCGGATCAAGCAAGCGAACCGTCACAGGAAAACCCTTCATCACCCGCATGATATCCACAAAATCCTCCACCTGCAAAGGCAACAACTGTTGCAAGGCCTCCAAACGTTTCTCAGTAGTATCAGCAAGAATCATGTCTTGGAAGAGCCCAATACGATCAGCCGAGTTAAACATGCGTTCTGTACGACAAAGCCCAATACCCTCCGCCCCAAACCCAAGCGCCTTCTCTGCATCTTGAGGCGTATCCGCGTTTGCTCTCACCCCCAACTTGCGAAACTGATCCGCCCACTCAAGAATAGTCATCAAATCTTCACTAATCTTAGGCTCCACCATAGAAATCTCTCCAAACCACACCTTACCTGAGGTACCATCAATGGTTATGAGCGTCCCCGATGTTATTTTATTGGCTCCAACCGAAGCGGTTTTTTCAAAATGATTGATCTTTATGTCTCCTGCACCAGAAACACATGGCTTACCCATACCCCGTGCAACAACCGCCGCATGACTAGTTTTACCACCCACCGATGTCAATATGCCCTGGGCTGCAAAAAAGCCATGAATATCCTCTGGTTTGGTTTGCTCACGCACCAAGATGACTTTTTTGCCTGCCCTAGCCTGCCGCTCGGCCTCATCAGCATCAAAAACCACTTCTCCTGATGCCGCACCAGGGGATGCCCCTAACCCTGATGCGATGGGCTCTGTGGCATTTTTGGTGTCGATTTGGGCGTACATAAGCTGGGTTAGCTGAGTGGGATCTAGGCGCAAAAGGGCGTCTTCTTTGCTAAGCAAGCCCTCCTTAACCATATCAATGCTTGTTTTCATGGCTGCGGTTGCATTCATCTTGGCTGCTCGGGTCTGAAGTATGTAGAGTTTCCCCTCTTGGATGGTAAATTCCAGATCTTGAACCTCACAAAAATGATGTTCCAAAACCTCACGGATTTTGGTCAGTTCACTATACATTTGTGGCATAGTTTGTTGCATTTCAACAATGGGGTGCGGTGTTCGAATGCCTGCGACAACATCTTCTCCTTGTGCATTTTGCAGATAATCTCCAAAAAACACATTATCTCCTGTACCTGGATCTCTTGTGAAGGCAACCCCGGTTGCAGAGTTTTCACCCATATTGCCAAAAACCATAGTCTGTACATTAGCAGCTGTTCCCTGCGCGATTTTTGGGGTGATTTTAAATTCACGCCGATAATCAATTGCACGTTTTCCATTCCAAGACGAAAATACAGCTTCTATTGCCATAAGCAGTTGCTGGTGAGGATCTTGCACCAAAGGCTTACCTGTGTGTCTTTGGATGATCTGTTTAAAGATGCTGACAAGTTCTTGCATATCTTGCGCGGAGAGCTCAAGATCTTGGGTGAGTTTGTGAGTTTTTTTGAGTTTCTCCATGGCTTGCTCAAATTCCTCATCACTGATTCCCAATACAATGTTGCCAAAAAGCGAAATAAAGCGACGGTAACTATCCCAGCCAAAGCGCTCATCTCCACTGCGTTTAATGAGTCCCTCAACCGTATCATCATTTATGCCTAAATTTAAAACGGTATCCATCATGCCTGGCATAGAGATAGCGGCTCCGCTGCGAACTGAAACCAAAAGCGGTTTATCGGGATTGCCAAAACCAACATTCATTTTTTTCTCCACTTCGGTTATGGCGGCTTGTACTTGATCGATTAGTCCTTCGGGGAATCGAAAACCGTTGCTAAAATATTCCAGACAGGTCTGGGTTGTAATCACAAAACCCGGGGGAACGGGCAGACCGATTTGGGTCATTTCGCAGAGGCCTGCACCTTTGCCGCCTAAGAGTTTTTTGTTCTTTCCATCTCCCTCCTCAAAGAGATAAACATATTTTGGGTTGGAAGGTTTGATTTGGAAAAAGTTTCCCTGATTAGAACTCGAGCTGACTGGTTTAAGCAAAAATATCCCTATATACTCTATTTTTGGTTTTGAAATAAAGTTGTGTGGCTACAAAATCCAGACAACAGTTGCTGTTGCTTGTTTTTTAGTTGTCTATTCTTTTTGTTTGGTGGTTTGGTTGTTGTTTTTTGTTTTTTGGTGTTTTGTGTTATGTGCCTGTGGCGGGGTGTTGTTGGATGTGTTGTTAGTGGTGTTTTGGTGTTTTTTGTTTCTTTTTAGTTGTTTTTTGCTGAGTTTGTTTGTTTGGGTTGTGTTTTGTGCTTGTTTGCCCCCCGCAAATGGATTTGCGCCCCACATGAAATTTTGTTTTTTGTTGGGGTGTTGGTATGCATTTTTAAGATCTGCCTTGATTTGGCAAATGGGGTTTGTAAAACGGTTTTTTTATTGGGGGTTCTGAATTGCAATTTTTTGGTAGAAATGTTAAAATTCAATCAGTACTATTAGATTAGGCTGATAAACAGTTTAGCTGAGATCAGTTGACGTGGAAGACAAGAGCTATCTGGCATGGAACAAAATCTTTATATTTGTTATTGCTACATCTTGTCAAACTCAGCTACTATTGCTAAGCCCCGCAACTATCACAATGCGGCGGCTCAACCCGTACTGAAACGGCGAATTCGCCTTACAGGGATGATGGTGTTGGCCTCCAATTGCGGGGACATAAATGTGGACCTGATAAATTGCTCTATTAGGTCTGAATTGGGCTTTGACGTATAGAGTGGAATGTTTCTCCCTCCAAATCCAGGAGTAAGTAACAAAAATGCTAGGAGAATTGTGTCACAATTTCGTACCACACAAAAAACAAAAGTTCCGACAGAACAAACGGAGTGCATAACTCCGGTTGATCCTGCCGGACCCCACTGCTATCGGGATAGGACTAAGACATGCTAGTCGAGTGATTCAGGCAAAACGAGTCACGGCATACAGCTCAGTAACACGTGGCTAATCTGCCCTTAGGACAAGAACAACCCCGGGAAACTGGGGCTAATTCTTGATCGGTGAAGAACACTGGAATGTGTCTTCGCTTAAAAGATTTCACGTTATCCTCGTGAGGTTGCCTAAGGATGAGGCCGCGACCGATCAGGTTGTTGGTGAGGTAATGGCTCACCAAGCCTTTTACCGGTGCGGGCCGTGAGAGCGGGAGCCCGGAGATGGGCACTGAGACAAGGGCCCAGGCCCTACGGGGCGCAGCAGTCGCGAAAACTTTGCAATACACGAAAGTGTGACAGGGCTATCCCGAGTGCCTTCCGCTGAGGAGGGCTTTTACCTAGTATAGAAAGCTAGGGGAATAAGGAGAGGGCAAGTCTGGTGTCAGCCGCCGCGGTAATACCAGCTCTCCGAGTGGTGTGGATGTTTATTGGGCCTAAAGCATCCGTAGCTGGCTAAGTTAGTCCCTTGTTAAAACTACCGAATTAATCGTTAGATTGCGGGGGATACTGCTTGGCTAGGGGACGAGAGAGGCAGACGGTATTTTCGGGGTAGGGGTGAAATCCTATAATCCCGGGAAGACCACCAGTGGCGAAGGCTGTCTGCTAGAACGCGCCCGACGGTGAGGGATGAAAGCTGGGGGAGCGAACCGGATTAGATACCCGGGTAGTCCCAGCTGTAAACGATGCAGGCTAGGTGTTTGGACGGCCACGTGCCGTTCTAGTGCCGCAGGGAAACTGTTAAGCCTGCCGCCTGGGGAGTACGATCGCAAGATTGAAACTTAAAGGAATTGGCGGGGGAGCACCACAAGGGGTGAAGCTTGCGGTTTAATTGGAGTCAACGCCGGAAATCTCACCGGGAGCGACAGCAGTGTGAAGGCCAGATTAAAGGTCTTGCCAGACGAGCTGAGAGGAGGTGCATGGCCGTCGCCAGTTCGTGCCGTGAGGTGTCCTGTTAAGTCAGGCAACGATCGAGACCCGCGTCCTCTGTTGCAACCAGTTTTGCGCTGGGCACACTGAGGAGACCGCCACTGATAAAGTGGAGGAAGGAGCGGGCCACGGCAGGTCAGTATGCCCCGAATCTCCCGGGCCACACGCGAGCTGCAATGGCAGGTACAATGGGTTCCGACCTCGAAAGGGGAAGGCAATCTCGAAAGCCTGCCGTAGTTGGGATCGAAGGCTGAAACCCGCCTTCGTGAACATGGAATCCCTAGTAATCGCGTGTCATTAGCGCGCGGTGAATACGTCCCTGCTCCTTGCACACACCGCCCGTCGTTCCACCCGAGCGACTCTTGGGTGAGGTGCCGTCTAATTGGCGGTATCGAATCTAAGTTTCGTGAGGGGGGAAAAGTCGTAACAAGGTGGCCGTAGGGGAACCTGCGGCCGGATCACCTCCTAAGAAATTAAGCATGTATGTGCTTACCTGGAGGAGCAAGGAGAGCATTTAGGCTATACGTCAAAGCCCCAAAATTAGCATCAAGTAGCTGAAGAAAGGGTTCTCCATCCTTTTCAATTTCAACTACAAAAAAATCATTTTATCTATCGTTATTTTTATTATCTTAGATTGCATTACTGTTTTTTTGATAACTATTTGCGTATTTTCTGGTTATTTGTGTATTTCAAATGTTGGCAATATGTCCGACGTTCAGAGTTTCTTTTTTTAGGTCGTTAAAAACTGGTATAAAAAAGATGAAAGGGGATAGTTTATTTTTTTAGTGTTGAGCTAATCTATTTCTAACTCTGTTTGCTGTATAAGTGATTGCTAAGACCAAAACTGTTGTTAAGCTGATTGTTGCTGTTGCTGGATTGAGCTCAAATGTTGACTGTTTGGGTCCCACATGTTCTGTTGAGGCGATAGCGCTTGTA
>Ga0082212_10010489_pt1 | contig 11850 bp, 8 predicted proteins | sample TergutNt197P3_FD_71548 | JGI IMG/M metagenome (GOLD analysis project Ga0082212, IMG submission 71548) | Neocapritermes taracua P3 segment gut microbial communities from Petit-Saut dam, French Guiana - Nt197 P3 | ecosystem: Host-associated > Arthropoda: Insects > Digestive system > Gut ... | reverse complement strand
CCTTCGCTACGCTCAGGATGTCCGAGGCCCCCACGCCAACCACTATAAATTTGGCAGACTTGGAGGCACGCTAGCAAGTTCATTTCCAGCGTCACCTTCGTTATGCAAACAAATCCTGGCATATAGCAGTTCAACTACAAAAAGTTGAACCGCTATATATGCTGATTGTTTTTGCCAGACACGATCTTCCATTTCCGTCTCGCACCTAGTACCTTTGGATATGGAATCAATGTCGCTTGTTCGTGGATGCTTGCTGGCCATCATTGCCACTACTGCCCTCTTTCCTCAGAGGGTTTTGGAGCGTTCACATGTAGTATTGCCAGAGGATGAAAGAAAGGCCATCGAAGAAGCCCGCCGAGGCGCGAAACCAAGGCCATTTGCCACCCGAAAGACACCACTCAGTGATTTGGAAAGGGCACGGATCAAAGGTTTTAGTTTATCCAAAAATAGTGTGGTGCAGATAATCATGCATGGTATTGATTCTATGACAGGACTGCCCCAGTCACATAGCCTGGGTACAGGAGTAGTCTGGGATGAAATAGGCCATATCGTTACCAATTACCACCTGTTTCTACAAACTGGTATAGCGGAGAATGTCTTTAGTATCCGTACTGTGAGCGGTGAGGAATACAGGGTGCAGATAGCTGGTGTTCTGCCTGAGAGCGATCTGGCATTGCTAAAGGCTGAAACTCAGGTCAATGCGATAAAGCCGATTTCTTTGGGAAGATCTTCCGAATTGTCTGTTGGACAGTCAGTTATGGCCATTGGCAATCCTTTTGGTCATGGCCACAGCCTAACGAGTGGATTGGTTTCGGCATTGAACAGGACAGTACTTTCTCCAGTAAATACGCTGATAAAGGGGGCTATCCAGACTGATGCTGCCCTCAACATGGGAAATTCAGGCGGCCCGTTATTAAATCACGCAGGGCAGATGGTAGGGCTAAATGTGGCCATCGCTTCGCCCTCTGGATGGAGTGCAGGACTAAATTTTGCTATTTCTTCAGAGGTCGTATCAAGAGAAATTGCAGGGCTATTGGATAGTTCCAGAGAAGCCGAACCCCTGCCTCCAATGACTCCACCAGAGATTGCTTGCACAAATGTATTCAAGAAGGCGAGACATTCTGTGGTCGGTATTCATACAAGAGAGCGGTACCGCGACTTCTGGACAGGTAATGTTGTATTTGACCCCGTTGGAAGTGGTTCTGGGGTTGTATGGGACTCAATAGGACACATAATTACAAATTTTCATGTAGTGGCCATGATCGATCCCAATTCTGGCAGGTTCAAGGCCGCAGATATAATCACGGTTACTACCAGTGATGAAAAAGAAATCGGGGCGCACATTGTCCAAATCTATCCCGATATTGACATTGTCATCCTAAAACTGGACGAATTGACTGAAGACATTGTGCCTGTGGAGATAGGTACTGCATCAGACTTAATAATCGGGCAATCGGTGCTGGCAATCGGCAATCCATTTGGAATATCACAGACACTCACGGGAGGGGTTATTTCTGCCCTCGGCAGGACTATTGAATCCCCCACGGGAAAACCAATCCGCGGAGTTTTACAGACGGATGCTGCTATTAATCCGGGCAACTCAGGTGGCCCACTGCTGGATTTGAATGGTCGGTTGCTAGGTATTAACACCATGATAATCAGCAGTACCGGTGTTAATGCCAACGTGGGTTTTGCTATCCCTGTTGACTTAATACGAATGGAAATACATGGTGTGGCTGAAAATGGCCAGGCACTGAATGCAGCGACTCCTCACAATTTAGTACCGTCCCAGACCCAGGAAGAAAAGAACAGGGCAAACGTTTTTATCAGAGCCTCTAACTCCGTGGTGTACATCGATGCCGTAACCAGAAAGTATGATTTTCGTGACGAATGGACAGGCAACATTTTCAGGTTGCCGCCACTGTCTGGGACTGGAATTGTCTGGGATGACAGGGGACATATCATAACTGCTTATTCCACAGTGCTGATGGAAGACCCTCTTACAGGTCAGATTACGGAGGCAGAAAAACTTACAGTCACCCTGACAGATGGGAATACTTATAGTGCTCGCATTGTGGGTAGAAGTCTTGAATACCGTATAGCCGTTTTACGTGTATTTGCACCATTTAAAGACATGCGCCCGCTTCCTCTTGCTCGCGAGGCTGACCTGCAGGTAGGGCAAAGTCTTTTTGCAATAGGAAATCCCTTTGGGATGGACTACAGCCTAAGCGCAGGGATATTATCTGCCATGAGAGATACGGCTTCCGGTTCCCGCAATGTTATCCAGACCGATGTAGCAATAAACCCGGGAAATCTAGGTGGTCCCTTGCTTGACAGCGAAGGGCGGCTAGCTGGCATTGGTTTTTTCGTGGAAGGCCCTGGGTCACATTCGGGGATTAACTTTGCACTTTCTTCAAGCACCCTCAATCGAATCGTACCCATTATCCTGGCCAGTGGACAGATAGAGAGGCCATCCCTGGGCTTTGTTAGTGTCAGTGACAATGATGCACGTTTATTTTTTGGAGTTCAAAAAGGGATACTCATTCATAGCATTGAACCTGATACTCCGGCAGCCAAAGCTGGTCTCAGAGGCCTACAACGCTCTAAAACGGGCAGGGGAGCAGAAATTGGCGACATAATAGTTGGTCTACGTGGCAAAGCTGTCAATAATAGTGAAGCTCTTTGGGATCTTCTGGAGCATGAACCCCCTGGTACCCCGCTGCCCTTTGATGTGCTAAGAGATGGAAAGCGAGTCAGGATAGTTGTCAGGGATTAATGCTAATTTGTGTTCGTCCTTTATTTTTTTTGTTTATTATTCTTATCTTCTGCTTTTACCGAGCCGTCGGGGTTTAGGTACTTATCCGGTTCTTTCTCCAGCTTTGAAGCGCAAGGAGTACAGCAGATACGGTATTCGCGGTCATTGATGACCACTACCTGATTCTTTTCAGTCACCTTTTGCTTCATTACGGGGCAGAGGGTGTTTTCGGCTGGTTTGGGCTTTTCCTGCTCAGTAGCAACAGTTGTCAGCAGAGCCAGGAATAAGGGTAGAATCATTTTTGCCTCCTTTTTGAACCGAACAGACGGTTACAAGTTCAGAATAGCAGAAACTGAAAAGCCAGAACTCATAAAATTGACTCAGAATTTGGCAAACTCCGGGCCTTCCAAAGGTAATAAATGGCAGGATAAATAAGCAATTCCAGAATAAAGCTGGTTGTCAGTCCGCCGACCATTGGTGCTGCCACGCGTTTCATCAGGTCAGCTCCGCTACCAAGGCTCCACAAAATGGGCAACAAACCCACAAGCCCGGTTAGCACTGTCATTGCCTTGGGGCGTACCCTCATGACTGCCCCGTTAACGATGGCTTCTGTCAATTCATTCTTATTGTTCAGTTTACTATTGGCCCTTGCGTCTTCATAACTCAAATCAAGGAATAGCAACATGAATACGCCTGTTTCGGCATCCAAACCCATCAGTGCAATGAGTCCGACCCAAACTGCGATGCTGGTATTATAGCCCAGCAACCACAACAGCCAGAATGCTCCTATGGCACTAAATGGCACGGCCAACATTACAATCCAGGTCTTAATGGCACTCCTGGTATTTGCATATATCAGTCCAAAGATAAGCACGAGTGTGATGGGCAGAATTATTTGTAACCGTTCCTTTACCCTGATCATGTTTTCAAACTGTCCCGACCAGGTGAGACTGTATCCTGTCGGCAATTCCAGTTCTGCATCAGCAAGTGCTTTGGCATTTTTTACATATGTTCCCACGTCAACCTTGGAAGTATCAAAATCCAGGAGGACATAACCGTTTAACATTCCATTCTCGTTGCGAATCATCGTCGGACCTTCGCTAATCTTTATGTCTGCGATGTCTGAAATGGCTATCCTGCTGCCATTGTGCAAAGAGACGTTGAGTCTCGCAAGGGCTTCGGGACTTTCTCGGAAATCTCTTGCATAGCGTACGTTGACTGGATACCGCGCCCTGCCGTCAAACACTACTGTTTGGTTATCCCCACCAACGGCACTCATTATCAGCATGTTGGCATCCTCAATGCTCAATCCATATCGTGCCAACCTGTCTCGCCTTAATTCAAAGTCCAAAAAGTAGCCCAGGGCAGACCGTTCAGCAAAGGCACTACGGGTGCCAGGTACATTAGACAATATACTCTCTGCCTCGACTGCAATTTCATCTATAACTTCTAAGTCAGGGCCGTTGATTTTTAGACCAACCGGTGTGCGTATCCCTGTACTCAGCATGTCAATACGGGCCTTGATGGGCATAGTCCAGGCATTTGGAATGGATGGCAGCCGAACTGTGCTGTCCAGCTCACGAATGATGTCGTCAAAGGTAATTCGATCTCTCCAGAATGGTCTAAAAACTTGCTTCAGCCACTCTGGTGCCCAGCCTGAGTACCAACGCGGGTGTTCCCTCCATTCAGATTCAGGTTTAAGTTCGATGACGGTTTCCATCATGGAGAGGGGCGCAGGGTCGGTGGCCGTATCTGCCCTTCCCGCCTTGCCAAATACGAGCTTAACCTCGGGCACCTGCTTAATCAGACGATCCTGAACCTGCAATATCCGCATAGCCTCTGTTTGATTTAGGCCCGGCAATGTGCTGGGCATATACAATATCGAGCCTTCGTTTAAGGGAGGCATAAACTCACTGCCAAGTTTGAAATAAACTGGTATCGTGATGGCGATCAGGATTAATGAAATTGCGATGGAATACTTTGCGTGGCGCAGCACAAACCTGCAAGGTCTTTCATATAGGCGATGCATTAGCCGACTGACTGGGTGTTTTTCTTCGGGATAATATTTACCTACCGAAATGGAAGATACTATTTTTGATAGCCAACGCGGACGAAACTGGAAGGGATCGACCCTTGCAAACATCATCCTCATGGCAGGATCTAGCGTAATAGCTAGAATCGCCGCTATTGCCATTGCCAGGTTTTTTGAATATGCCAGCGGTTTGAAAAGCCTCCCCTCCTGGTCTACCAGGGTAAAGATCGGTATAAAGCTGACAGCCACCACGAGGAGGCTGAAAAATACACTCGGCCCCACTTCCATAAGCGCATTCAGGCGGGTTTCATAGAAGGTGCCTGGTCTGCCCGAAGAATTCCATGTCTCGATTTTTTTATATGCGTTTTCTACCTCAACTATCGCGCCGTCCACTAGCACACCAATCGAAATGGCAATGCCAGCCAGGCTCATTAGGTTGGCGTTTTGGCCAATAAGGAGCATGGGAATAAAGGCCAGTGCGACTGAAACAGGTATCGTGACAATGGGAATTATTGCACTCGGGATATGCCATAGAAAAACCAGAATGACTAATGCGACTATGATCATTTCTTCTATTAACTTGCTGGTAACAGTGCTGATAGACGATTTGATTAATTCGCTTCGATCATAGACAGGAATGATTTCTACTCCTTCGGGGAGGCTCTTTTTTAGTTCTTCCAGTCTGGTTTTTACAGCAGAGATTACATTTAACGCATTTTCATGCTGGCGCATCACGACAATGCCTGAAACCGTATCTCCAAGGCCGTCCAAATCCGCCAGACCCCTCCGGAGTTCAGGTCCGAGAATGACTGAAGCTACATCTCCGATGCGTATGGGTGTTCCATTTTTTATTTTGAGGACTGCCTCGGCAAAATCTTCTGGTGTTTTTGCATAACCCCGTCCCCTGACCATATATTCTCGGCCAGCATATTCTATGAGTCTGCCGCCGACTTCACTATTTGCAGCCTTTACTGCCTCAACAACTTCCTGAACATTTATTCCGTGATTTGCCATTCGGTCAGGGTCGATATTGATTTGAAACTGTCTCACTTGTCCGCCTACGCTGGCGACTTCAGCGACACCAGGCACACTCTGTATCGAGAATTTCAGGAACCAGTCCTGGAGCGACCTGAGTTCATCCAGGCTGTGATGCCCACTCTTGTCAGCCAGCGCATATTGATAAATCCATCCAACACTGGTTGCATCCGGGCCTAGTTCAACCTTTGCGTCTGGAGGCAGGTTTGATGAAATCTTACTCAAATATTCCAGGACTCTGCTTCTGGCCCAATACAAATCCGTGTTGTCTTCAAAGATCACATAGACATAACTGAAGCCAAAGTCAGTTAGTCCTCTGACGGCCTTGACTTTTGGTGCGCCCAATAGACTGGTTATGATTGGATACGTCACCTGGTCTTCAACGATGTCAGGACTTCTGTCCCATTTTGTATAGACGATCACCTGTGTATCTGATAAGTCCGGTAGCGCGTCTAACGGAATGTTCCTCATACTCCAGACGCTGACTACCAGCAACATGATAGTTGCTGCAACAACAAGAAACCTGTTTTCGGCACTGAACCGAATGATACGAGCCAATATGCCGTTCGGATTAGATGGGCCGTGCATTAGCTGCTCCTGTTTCAATGCGCGTTGCCGGATCGTTCTTTCTGTTCTTCCTGTTTTTCCAGTATCTTCCGGCTCAGCTCGGCCAGTGCCGCCTGCAAGCGTGATTCTGAATCCACCAGGAAGGCTGCCCTTGTTACTACCGCTTCACCTTTCTCCAGGCCGTCCAGAACTTCAATTCTGCCGCCTCCGTTCCGCCCAGTCTCAATTTCTCTGGGTTCAAAATAACCATCGGCCACATCTACAAAAACAATTTTTCTGTGACCCGAATCAAGGACGGCATCCAGCGGAATAGTCAATACCGATTGGTTTTCCATCTCAAAAACAACTCGGCCTAACATCTCCGGCCGCAATAGCCCGGATGGATTTGCAAATTCGAGCCTGGCTTTTAGCGTGCGCGTGTCAGGGTCGACTATTGGGTCAATGAATACAACCTGTCCCTGGAGTTTTTTTGCGCTGCCAGTGTTGTTTAGCGCAGGCATGTCTAAGGCGGCCTTAGCACCGATTTTCACCTGTGAAAGGTCTTGTTCATACAGATCAGCCAGTACCCAGACATGGCTGAGGTCGGCAATTTCCAACACTGTGTCTGCAGAAGAAATATAGCTACCATGAACTATGTGGCGTGCCGTAACGATACCGCTACGAGATGCGAAAACCTGCATACAGCGAGCAGGTTCTGCCCCGCTTTCAAGTGCTTCGATTAATGAGGGCGGAGCATCGAGGTACTCCAGTCTTCGCCTTGCAGCATTTACCAACTCATTCCACCGTGCGGTGTCAGGCGCGATTTTTTGATTGCCCAATGCGACCGAAAACTCCTTTTGAGCCATCAGGAATTCCGGGCTGTAAAGTTCAAACAGCAATTCACCCGTTTTTATTGGTTTCCCTACAAAATCCGCCAAAAGTTTTTCTATATAGCCTGAAGTCTTAACCGTTACTTTATACTGCCTGGGTTCTGCCGCAACGACCCTTGCTGGTGCGTTGATTTCTCCGCCCAAACTCATCTCCTCTGCCACGGCAGTCCTCAGGCCAATCAGTTGTTGGCGTTGGGTGTCAATCTGGACTGTCACCAAGCCTTCGGGGCCTGGACTCATCAATGATTGATTGCCCTCCATCACTACCAGATCCATGCCGCAAATAGGGCACGCGCCAAAATATTCCTGAATGATTTGGGGGTGCATCGGGCATTGATACATTTTTTGCCCTTCGCTCGCTGATGTCTGCATTGCAGACTTTTTTGGCATTATCAGCCATAAACTCATCGCCCCAACTACTATTCCAAGTGTCAAGCCAGTGATGAGGCTGTTTTTGGAATATTTTTTATAATGATATTTTTGTTCCGACATATATTACCTCTACGGGCATTAGTTCACATGGGCGGACATCTGCATGGTTCCGCTATCGGATATGGGGATTTTTGGAGAATTTGGGGTACTCGTTCTGGAAACGGCATCCAGTGATGCACTGTGTTGGAGTATTGCAATGCGATGTATTTGGGCGACTGCATCCAAACTGTTCTCTCGATCTTTGAGTAGAGCATTGAGTGTTTCTATCATTGATGAAAAAGATGCGCCCCCATTTTGGAATCTCGCAATCAGTATTTCCAGCGCGGCTTCACCCTGTGGAATCAACTCAGTTTTATACAGCCTTATAGTCGTGTCAGCCAACTTCCAGGCCCTGGCCCTCTCTCTGGACTTCGTGGCAAGTGTAAGCGCAAGACCCGCTTGCACATACTCAGCGGTATTTCGTTCTGCTTGTGCCCTAGCGACAACTTTGCTTTGTTTGCGACCAATCCAGATTGGCAGGGTAACCCCAAATTCGGCTCTCCAGGCTATGGGCATTGAGCCAGCCTTTGAAATTCCGGCACCTGTCCAAAAATCAGGGTAGCGATCCATTTTTGCAGAATGAACTGATGTGTCGGCTATTTTAATATCAATCATGGAACCCAGCCATTCTGGATTGCGGGCTTTCAGATCATTCAGTAATTCCACTTCACCTGGAGGCTCCGGCAGTGCAATATTCAATATCGAGGTGCCTAATTCAATCGGACTATCAGGTTGGCTTACCGTTAATTGATTTAACATTTCTTTTTGATCCTGCATTTGATTGTCAAGCTCAAGGAGTCTCAGTCTTAGCCGAGATTGTTCCTGCATAGCCTGTATGGCATCACCTGTGCTGCTGCCTCCCTGATCCAGCCTGGCATTTATGATTCCTTCTGTAGTCTTCCAATAGCTCAACTGAGCCTCAAGCAATTCCATCCGAGTCTGGATGACCAATAACTCAAGGCAGGAAGCCATCACTTCAGACTCCAGAGCCAGAGCCGTCTCATATTTTCCAATTTCGCTCCGCTCCAGGCTCTGACGGGCCACGTCCTCCCTTGCAGCGAGTTTGCCAGGCCAGGGAAGGCCCTGTCCCACCGACATTGAATACTCGGTCATACCAGGCAACGTGCCTGATAAACCAGACAGTTTAGAAATATCATACGTATCATGGCCGCCAGTAATTGCCACGTGCTGTAGCGGACTTTTGTGTATGCCAAATGAAATCTGCGGATCGGGCAATGCCCCCGCTGGCCCGATCCGTGCGTATTCCGCAAGAGTCCTGTGCTGGGCTACCCTGTAGTCGGGATTGTTCTCTTTTGCGAGGGCTATCAATGCTTGCACAGAAGGAATTGAAACAATTGGCGCTCCTGGCCCTGGAGTAGGCGTTTGTGCAATTAGCACTGACGGGAATAAATACAGTAATGTCAGCTTAAGAAGTCTGTTCATGGAATCACCTCAGATAAAAACCAATATAGGATATTTGCCCGTCAATCGAATTTTCTGGGATATGGGCGGAGGGCGATATGCTGACTGACTGGATGTTTTCCTCTATTGCTTATTTTTTTTTCTCAGTTCCATGCCCAGGATACGAAGGGGTAATGCGACTTATACCAATTCAAATTCCGCCGTGAAGTGCCGCAGGGATTTGGTCTGCTTCGTAATGCGGACTCCGCGTATTTTCTCAGCATCAGCCTTTACTTTTGCCAATGTCTCTGCCGCAAAATCCAGGTGACTCTGGGTGTACATCCTGCGGGGGAATGCCAGCCTGACCAACTCCATGCTATGGTAGGTTTCAGTACCGTCCTCCAACCGCTTGCCAAACATGACAGAGCCTATCTCTACCCCGCGAATTCCGCCTTCTATATACAGTGCGCAGCTGAGTGCCCAGCCCGGATAATGCTCTACTGGCATATCCGGCAAAATGCTCCTGGCATCAATATAGACTGCGTGGCCGCCTGTGGGTTTTACGAAGCCAATGCCAAGGGCTTCCATCTTTTCGCCAAGGTACTCGGCGGTGTGCAATCGGTACCTCAGGTAAGATTCATCCATGCCTTCCTGTAGCCCCACAGCCATGGCCTCTAAATCACGTCCAGCCATGCCTCCATAGGTAGGGAAGCCCTCCCATAATATTAATAGCTCACGCACCATGTCCAGCCACTGGCTTGTTTTGAGGACAATGAATCCTCCTATATTTACCATTCCGTCTTTTTTGGCACTCATGGTAGCACCATCAGCATAGCTGAACATTTCCTGGCAGATTTCTTTGATAGATTTGTTTTCGTAGCCTGACTCGCGCAGCTTAATGAACATAGCATTTTCAGCAAAGCGACAGGCATCTATAATCAGCGGTTTATTGTACTTCTTGAGTAATTGGCTGTATGCGCGGATGTTGGCCATGGAAACAGGCTGGCCACCGCCTGTGTTATTGGTGACGGTTATCATGCCGAATGGGATGCGATCCTTTTCTTTTTTTATCAGTGACTCTACTGTCTCCAAGTCAATATTGCCCTTGAATGGATGTATCGTTGCGGGCTGGCGACCTTCTGGAATTACCATATCAACTGCTTCAACACCGATAAATTCCAAATTGCCTCGGGTTGTGTCGAAGTGGCTGTTACTTGGAACTAAATCTCCTTTTTTGCATACCGCTCCAAAGAGTACGCTTTCCGCTGCGCGACCCTGGTGGGTAGGGATCACATGCTCCATGCCAGTGATGTCGTTGAGTACTTCTTTCAGTTTGTAATAACTCTTTGCTCCAGCGTAGCTTTCGTCCCCCAGCATGATTGCAGCCCACTGGGCACTGGACATGGCACCAGTGCCACTATCTGTCAGCCAGTCCAATAGAACATCTTCTGCCCTCAATAAGAACACATTCAATTTGGCAGTTTCCAAATACTTGATGCGCTCCTCTTTTGTAGTCACTTTGATAGGCTCTACTGCCTTGATGCGAAACGGCTCGATCATGATTTTCCTTTTAAAAAATATGGTGTTATTCTACACCCTACTCAACTTCTGCACCAATGTTATTGAGTTTACTCATGAATAACGTTGTCTTTTGTCAAATAAACAAAAAAGCCCAGCAATACTGGGCTTTTAAAGGGTAGCAAAGCTATTACATTTTGTCTTTAATGCCTTTGGCCGCTTTGAAAACAACCTTGCGGCCTGCAGGAATCCGTATTTGTTCACCGGTCTTGGGGTTGCGGCCCATTTTTTCCTTAGTGGGTCGAACTTCAAATGTACCCAGACCAAAGAGACCAACGCGCTTGCCTTCCAGGATAGATGAAACGATGTGGTCTCTGAGATCGTCTAACATTGTTTTGGCGTGGGCCTTGGTCAGATCGTGCCGATCTGCAAGCGTAGCGGCCAATTCTGGAATACCGATTGTTTCTGGCTTGGATGTTTTTGTCATAGGTGTATCCTCTTACGTTAAATGAGACCCAAATGCCATGGCAACTCCCAATGCAAAAGCGTCCCGGGTTGATGAAAGAAAAATTATTCGGATGACTGAGCAGCCACAGTCAATGATATTTTTGAATGGACATCTACGTAAAGTCTGATTTGTACATCATAAACGCCGACAGCTTTTACGTGCGGCAATGATATGGAGTGCCGATCAATTTCAAAGCCCTTGGCTTTAAGCATTTCCGCAACGTCAGCGTTTGTGACTGATCCAAAAAGCTGTCCATTTTCTCCTGCCTTTTTGGAGATACTGAGTGCGACAGCGTCCAAGCGGATTTTTAAGTCCTGGGCAGAAGCCAATTCTTTAGCCCTGAGTTTGACATTGCGCTCCTTTTCCAACTCTATCTGGCGCTTATTTCCAGAAGTGACAGGAAGAGCCTTTTTGCGGGGGAGCAAAAAATTTCGTGCGTAACCGTCTTTTACTTTGACAACATCGCCTCTGATGCCCAGGTTTGGGACGTTTTCAATCAACAAGATTTCCATGTTCGGAAACTCCGGCAATCAGCGATCAGCGCGTTAGCGTTGTCCCCGTTTGGTTAGGCCGGAAACCTGTTCCGGCCAGGGTGCCTGAAAAAGCCAAGCCCCGTTCCCCATTTGGGTTGAGATCGTACAGAAAAATAATACTAGCATCTGCACAAAAAAAAAACCAGAAAAAAATGACAGGC
>Ga0082212_10010488_pt1 | contig 11850 bp, 9 predicted proteins | sample TergutNt197P3_FD_71548 | JGI IMG/M metagenome (GOLD analysis project Ga0082212, IMG submission 71548) | Neocapritermes taracua P3 segment gut microbial communities from Petit-Saut dam, French Guiana - Nt197 P3 | ecosystem: Host-associated > Arthropoda: Insects > Digestive system > Gut ... | reverse complement strand
TACTGAGCTTACAAGCATACTGCACTATTATTACTCAAACTATCATTTTCAGGAAATAACAACAGAGACAGAAATCCGCTACGATTACAAACTCTATGATGGCGTGACAACGGGAAGCAACGCAATTGCTCTTCTGCAAGTTATGCAGTATGATTCATTTATTGTGGAGAAAGCGTCGAAATCAGCGCAGTATTACAAAAATAGCGGTGAATGGGAAATCTTGAGGCCGCGTGATACAAGCGGGCAGTATCAGGATTTGCACTTTGCTTGAGTGAGCAAGATCGCACAAAAATGGAGGAATGAATATGAAAAAGACCATGCAAAAAAGCACATTGCTGTACGGGGTGTGTATCGCGTCGAACAATGTGATGGAACAACGAGGGCGAGTGCGGTGGATGGTGCGCGAACACCCTAAGTTTGCAGAGGATACGGGATGGATGGTGCTTTCCCATATTGACACCGCAGAGTATTTATCGCGGGCAGAGAACATGCGGATTGTGTCATTCGAGCAGGTGATTGAGATGGAGCCTGCACTCATCGGGATCTACGGACTGCCGGTAGGATCGGATCTGCAGGTTGTGGATGACGGGCCGCGCGTTCGGATTGTAGAGACTAAGACCGGCCGGAAACTGGGCGGCAATGAGCTGTACATACCGGGTACAGAAGCTGTAAAAGAGTATAGACTGGCGGCAACGCGAGGATATGCGGGCGCTCAATATGTCCTTGGGTGGATGTATGAACAAGGCCGGGGGGCCGGACAGGATTATGCAGAAGCGGCGAAGTGGTACGGATTGGCAGGAGAACAGGGGAACAAGAAGGCGCAGGTGGCTCTTTACAATATCGGCGTGATGTATGAGCAAGGGGATGGGGTTGAGCAGGATTATGCAGAGGCAATGAAATGCTACAGATTGGCGGCGGATCAGGGACACGAGAAAGCGCAATATAATCTTGGTGTGATGAATGGACAAGGCCGAGGGGGTAAACATACACTACAAAGGCAGGGAGGGGAACTATGAGTCGAGGAGGTATGGACAGAGAAGCGGTGCTTCATCCAACGGCCTTGATTGATCCTGACGCAAGCGTTGAGGCCGGCGCTGTTATTGGCCCCTTTGCTGTGCTGGAAAAAAGCTCAAGGGTTGGTTCTGGTACCCGTGTAGGGGCGGGGTGTGTCGTGGGCGCTCATACCCGTGTCGGTGACGGGTGTGTATTGGGACATTATGTGACTTTGGGTGAGGGAGCGTGTATTGGCGATACATGCCGATTGGAAGATCACAGTGTGGTGTGCCGGGGCGTTAAAATAGGACAGGGGTCTTTTGTCGGGAGTCACGCTGTTGTGGGCAAGCCTTTCAGAGCGTCAGCCTCCAGCACGGTTGCTGATAAGGCTGTTGGCGGTGTCTTGCGAGTGGGCTGTGGGTGTTCCCTTGGCTGCGCGGCTATTGTTTTCGACGGGGCGGTTCTTGGAGACGGGGTTTTTGTGGGGGACAGGGCTTTAGTTCGTGAACGCTGCCGGATTGGCGATCAGGCCGTTATTGGCAGCGGGGTGACTGTGGAGAATGATGTGATGATTGGAGCCCGGACAAAGATTCAGACGGGAGCCTACATTACAGCGTATATGGTTACGGAAGAGGATGTTTTTATCGCGCCTATGGTTGTTACCGCTAATGATAACTTTATGGGACGCACAGAGCGGCGTCACCACTCTGTCAAAGGGGCGCATATTAGGCGGGGGGCAAGGGTGGGCGCGGGAGCTGTCCTGTTGCCGGGGATTGATATAGCTGAAGAAACTTTTGTGGCGGCTGGCGCCCTGGTAACCAAGGACACGCCTCAAGCTCAGGTGGTGATGGGGCATCCGGCCAAGCTGCTGTGTCCTGTCAAGCCGGATGAGCTTCTGGGAGCGGTCACGGATGAATTTTTAGAGAAGCACAAGAAGCACAAGAAGCAAGAGAAGCAAGAGAAGCAAGAGAAGTAGGGGGAGATGGAGGAAAATGCGTATACCGCTTTTAGACTTAAAAGCTCAATATGCTTCTATCAAAAGTGAGATTGATCAAGCTGTTCACAGGGTTCTGGATTCTTGCCGCTTCATACTTGGCCCGGAAGGAGAAGCGCTGGAGGAGGAGATGGCGGTTTTCTGCCAGACTCGCCATGCTGTGGGCGTGGCCAATGGAACGGATGCGCTCGTTTTGGCTCTGCATGCGCTGGATATCGGTTCGGGTGATGAGGTGATTACCACACCGTATACCTTTTTTGCGACGGCGGAGGCTGTGGCTCGGGTTGGCGCTGTTCCGGTCTTTGTGGATATTGATCCTGTGACTATGAATATGGACGTGAACCAGGTTAAAACTAAGATCTCAGGGCGTACGAAGGCGGTTATTCCTGTGCATATTTTTGGCCAGATGGTCGATGTGGAGGGATTGACGGATCTGATAGGGGATGAGGATATCAAGATTATTGAGGATGCGGCTCAGGCTGTGGGGGCCCGCTATCGCGGACGCTCGGCGGGGTCTCTGGGTCACGCGGGGACGCTGAGTTTTTTTCCGACGAAAAATCTGGGGGCGTATGGGGATGGCGGCATGGTGCTCACCAATGATGCGCAAACGGCTGAAGCTCTTCGCCGTCTGCGTTTCCACGGCTGCAAAAAAAAATATTATCATGACACTCTTGGATATAATAGCCGATTGGATGAGATGCAGGCGGCTATTCTTAGGGTCAAGCTGCGCTACATAGAGAGGTGGAACGAGGCGCGCCGGGCTAAGGCGGCCAGGTATGACAAGCTGTTGGCGGAGGCGGCCAGGAAGGGGGATGTGGTGCTGCCAGGGCGCGATGATTTGGCTCAGCCGGTTTATCATCTGTATGTGCTGCGCTCTTCCCGGCGTGGAGATATTATGCGGGCATTGAATGAGGCGGGGATTGGAACTGCTGTCTATTACCCGGTTCCTGTGCACTTGCAACGGGCTTTCCGGCAGTTGGGCTTGGGACCGGGGAGTTTGCCGGTGTCGGAACAGGCGGCGGAACAGGCTTTGGCGATACCTTGCTATCCGGAGTTGACGGATGACCGGCAGGAGATAATCGTGAAAATTATTAATGAGGTATTGGCGTCATGATTTGGCATATAGGGATACGGAATCATAAAGCTCGTGTTTTTCTTGTGGCTGTTGTGCTGCTGTCTGCTATGCTGCTGCCGGCAGTGTCCTTCCATCCTTCTCTGCCGAGCTTGAGGCTGGAGGAGTTTGTTCTGTTTGGAGGCTGGATGGTGTGTTTGGGGGTCTGGGCCTATGGGAAAGGGCTCAAGGGCCTGCTGCGCCGGTCTGCCTCTGAGGGAGCTGAGGAGCTTTCCGTCCATACTGACGGGGATTATCTACAGGCCCGGCGGTGGGTCGGCAGGGTTGTTCATGCGGTGATTCTGGCGCTGGTGCTGTCCTATGCTGCCTCCAATATCTATGCGGTGTGCTTTAAGGGGGCGCTCTTCACGTTCCGGGATGTTATGGAGCTGGTGACTTTTTTTAAATATTATCTTGTGATAACGCTTGTGATCAGTATCCGTCCGGATTGGGGAGAATGGCGGTTTTTGCAGGGGGCGGCATTGGCGGGGATGATTATCCTGGTAGGGTTAGGCTGGGTGCAGCACTGGGATCTTGCGGGCTTCAATACCTGGATGTCGGCGTTTTTGAATCCGATGCAATGGGAGTATATGATATTCAGCTTGCCGTCCCGAGCGATGGGTGTCTTTGATAACCCCAATGTTTATGGTATGTTGGCTGTGATTCTGCTGGCGGTGTTGGGGGTGCGCTACTTTTTTGCGGAAAAAAGCTTGAAGAGGTTTCCGCTGGTTCTGCTGCTCTTGATGGCGCTGCTGATCAAAATGGAGTATTTGACTCTTTCCCGCACGGCGTTGGTGGGGGTAGCTGTGCTTTTTACCGGGTGCGGCGCCTGGGCGCTCCGGCGCTTGGGCTGGAACCGTAAGTCCTGGGCTCGGATTGGGGTTTTGCTGGGTGTGACGCTGCTTTTGCTGACAACGGCGGGAGATTTTTTGTGGCGTGTGGGGGAAGGGATGGATTTTGAGAACAGCACATCGATGCAAGGCCATATTTTGCGTTGGGAGGAGGCGAGCGGTCAGTTCGCCGAGTCTCCTGTCTTGGGGTGGGGGACGCAAAAGAGCACGATGCCTACGGTGGTGGATAATGAGTATTTGCTTTATTTGCGGCGTTACGGTGTGGTGGGGCTTCTGGCTTATGCGGGGTTTTTCTTGGCGCCGTGGGTTTTGGCGGTGGCAGCCTTGAGGAGGATGAGGACTCAGGGAGCGGGACTGGGGGTGGATGCAGATTCGGGGGGGTCGGCGGCGATTCCGGAGAGGCTTTTGCCGGCAGCTGCTTATGTGGTTGTTCTTCCGTCTATTTTAATATATAATTTTATGGCTGGAATTTTTTACAATCTACAAATTATGACAGTCCTTGTCATGCTTATGGGGTTTGCTTACAATGGCTTGATTGAGGTCAAGTGCCAAGAGAGAAGACGCGCTGCGGAAAAAGGGAATGAACAGGTGAGGAAACCAATGGAGAAACCGGAGATGCCCGGATGAAAAAGATTTGTATCTTGACATCGATACATCCGGCTAAAGATGCGCGGATCTTTTATAAACAGGCGTGTTCTTTGGTGAAAGCGGGGTTTGAGGTGGCCCTCATTGCTCAGGCGCCGAACGATGTACCGCCTTCTGATGTACAGCTGGAGGAGGGTGAAAGGGATTCGGGGGTACGCTTTTTCTACTTTCCCGCTGTTTTGGGACGCCGTCAGAGATGGAGCAACCGCAAAAGAATTTTTGCCATGGCATGTGCGCAGAAGGCGGATGCGTATCTGTTTCATGATCCGGATCTTATTGGGGTGGGGCTTAAGCTGCAGAAAAAACTGGGGCGCCCTGTGGTGTATGATGTTCATGAGTATTATGGAGACAGTTTGCGATCCCGGCAATGGATTCCGAAGCTGCTGCGCCCTCTTCTGGCGGCGGGGTTTGACTGTTATGAGAAGTGGGCGGCGCGCCGCTTGGCGGGGATTATGACTGTGAATGAGCATATGGCGGCGCAGTTTGCCGGGGTGAACCCCAAGGGGGTGGTGCTCTATAATTATGCGCTGCGGCATCAATATGATTTTCCTGAGCCGACTCAGGAGCGTTTTGCGGGGCTGCCGCACATTATTTATGTGGGGAGCCTTAATCGGGAGAGGGGTCTTGAGGTTATTCTGGCGGCTATGCCTTGGGTGATGGAGAGGTTTCCTGAAGCGAGGTGCACATTGGTGGGCGAGGTGGATACGGCGGGGTTGGATGCCCGTTTTCTCCCCTTGGAGCCGTGGTTGGAAAGGGGACGTATTGAGCTCACGGGGGTGATTCCTTATCAGCGGGTTCCTGATATCATCAGCACAGGGACGGTGGCGCTGGTGCCTTTGTTAGCGACACTGAATTATATTAAAGCTATTCCGGTGAAACTCATTGAATATATGGCGGCGGGGGTGCCTGTGGTGGGTTCGGGGTTTGGCCATATTGAGCGTATTGTGACGGAATCTGGCTGTGGCGTGCTGGCGGAAGCGGGAGATCCTCAAGGGTTGGCTGAGGCGATATGTGCGTTGATTGAAGATAGGGAAAGGGCATGGCAGTGCGCCGGCCGGGGATACAGGGCTTTTCGTGAGTGTTATTCTTGGGAGAGTGAGGAGCCGAAACTTGTCAGCTTCTTTAAGGATGTGATTTTACAGATATGAGGGTGCTTATTATTTCGCATATGTATCCTTCTTGTGTGACGCCTGTTGGCGGTATTTTTGTGCAGAAACAAGCGGAGGCTTTCGTGGATGCCGGGGTTGAGGTTGTTTTGGTCAATCCTGTACCTTGGGTGCCGCCGTTTCTGGACTGGCATCCGCGTTGGCGGCTTTTTCGCCAGGTTCCGCGGAGGGAGCAGCATCATGGGATGACGGTTCATTACCCGCGTTTTGTTGAACTCCCCAAGGGGCTGCTGTTCTCTTCAGTCGCCGGCCGGTTTTATATGGGGATTGCTTCTCTTGTGCGCAGGATTATCAAAGAGTGGCGGCCGGATGTTATCCAGGCTCATGCGGCTTACCCGGATGGGGTTGCTGCGGTCAGATTTGGTAATGAGTATGGGATTCCGGTTGTGGTGACTGTTCACGGATTGGATCTTTATTACACATTGAATTTTAGCCTGGCCTGTGAGCACAGTGTCAAATATGCGCTGAGTGGGGCGGATCGGGTTGTTCTGGTCAGTGAAGCTCTGCAAAAAAACTATGGCATTGAGCAGTGGATTGATCTGGACAAGCTGAGTGTGATTTATAATGGGATGAGTTTTTCCGATATTGTTACGGATGAACAGGATCGTGACCTGGGGGCTGAGCAGAAGGAAGGGCGTTATGACCGGGATAATGATGGGGATGAGGGCTGTTGTGACCGGGATAATCATGGGGATGAGGGTCATTGTGACCGGAATAATTATGGCAGTGATGATGCCCCGGTATTGTTAACGGTAGGGTTCCTGATTGAACGCAAGGGACATGCTTATGTTCTCAGGGCTTTGCCGGAGCTTCTGGGACGGTTCCCCCGGCTTACTTACAGGATTGTGGGGGATGGAGAGGAACGCGCCAGGCTGGAGCGGCTGGCTGAGACCTTGGGGGTGCGTTCGCATGTGGTTTTCCTTGGGGATTTATGCCACAGGGATGCCATGGGGGAAATGGCTGGGTGCGATGTTATGGTGCTGCCTAGCTGGGATGAAGGATTTGGGGTGGTGTACCTTGAGGCTATGGCTCACGCGAAGCCTGTTATTGGCATCCAGGGTGAAGGGGCGGCTTTGCTTATTGAAAGCGAGAAGGTGGGGATAACGGTTCCTGCCCATGATTCTCAGGCTATCGCTTGCGCGGCGGGTGAGATTTTGGGCGATCGTGAGCTGGCTCGCGGTATGGGACGGAGAGGGCGGGATGTGGTTTTGACTCAGTTTACTTGGGAACATAATGCTGAACGGACGATACGTCTTTACAAGGGATTGATAACACGATGAATCTTCGAAACGTGATTAAAAACACGGGTGCGGTAACAGCGTCTACCCTGCTGAGTCAGGCTATGGCTGCCATTGTTGTGATTCTGCTGGCTCGTTATTTGAATCCTGAGGGGTTGGGATTATATACGACGGCGTATGCTTTTGTTAATATTTTTAGCTATTTCAATGAACTGGGCCTGAGTCAGCTCATGGTTCAGGATGGCTCGCGGGACGCCGCGAAATTGCCGGTTTGTTTTGGGAACGCCCTTTTGGTCAAAGGGGTGGCTGTGGGTATTGTGTTTATGGTTATGATGCTGTGCATGGCTCTGATGGGGTATAGTGATATTCAGTGTTATTTGATTGTTATCGTGGGCATTGGCATGATGTTCAATAATGTTAACCAGACGATGTATAATTATTTTCAGGCACGGGAGAAAATGGCGGTCATGGCAGGATATCAATTTCTGCAGGCGCTGCTCATTGCTCTTTTAACTCTGGTCGTGATTTACGGGCTCCATCTTAATGTGGTGGCTGTGACGGTGACTCATCTGATCACTTACGCTCTGCTTACGATTCTGCTGGTTCTGGCCTTGCGCAAGCTGGTTCGGCCTGCGCCGGACAGATCCGCGCTTCCTGATATGATTGCCCGCGGACTGCCTTTTGGGATTCAGCGCGCTGTCAGCCAGATATTTCCGAATTTGAGTATCTTTGTTTTGTCGCTGTCGTTTTTAATGGTGTCTGAGGCGGAAATCGGTATTTTCGGGGCGGCAAGGTCTCTGGTGTTTCCGTTGATTTTCCTGCCTAATTCTTTTGCGGTTTCCATTTATCCCATCCTGTTTCGTCTGGGCGCCGGGGATCGGCTCCGTCATCAAGCGGCGATGGAAAAGGTGTTCAAAATCTTGGCGGCGGTGGGGATTCCGGTGAGTTTTTTCCTGTGCGTGTTATCGCCGGAAATTATTGGCTGGCTTTATGGGGATCACTATGCGGGGACAGCGGCGGTGTTTGCTGTCTTGTGTTGGTATTTTGCTCTGGAATGCCTGAATTATCCTCTGGGCGATGTGATGTTGACGATGAACCGCCAATGGCAGCGTACGGTTTTTCAAGGGATCGCCTTGGTTTTGCTGGTGCTGCTGACTCTTTGGGCTCAGCCGCGGTATGGGCTGGTGGGATCTGCGTGGGCTGTTCTTATTGTTGAAGCGTGCTTGTTTTTGAGTTATTATATTTTTATTCGGCTAAAAATGTATCCTATTCGCATCTGGCGGCCATTGCTGCCGGTGCTGGGAGCTTCTCTGGCTATGCTGGGGGTGGCGTATGGGATCAAAAGCTGGCATCCGCTGTTGGCGGCAGGTGTGGCCGGGGGGGTGTATGTGCTGGTTTTGTTGGCGCTGGATAAGGAGCTGCGGGGGTTGCTGAAAAGGGGTGTTCGGGGGGCTTGACGGCGAAGGGGCTGGCAAGGGCTGGCAAGGAATAAAGGTGACATTAGGGTGGGGGGCTGTTCATTCGATGGTGAATGCAGAGGTGCTTGGTGACAACTGTTTGGAAAGGGAGGCTGCTTGTGTTCGGTTCTTGGGTGTTGCTTATAGCTACTGTTTTGCTGCTGGGCGTGGTGGCTCTGCGGTGGCCCCGGGGGACTGTTATGCTCTTGGGGGTGGCTGTGGCGTTGGAGGTTGTCAGCCAATGGTACCCTGACTTGGGCGGGGGGCAGGAGGGGGCGCTTTTGCTGTCGCCGGCTCGTCTGGCTGGGATGGCGGTTATTGCGGCGGCTTTGGGCAAGCTTATAAGAGATATATGGGGGCGCAGGGGGTCTTGGGAGCGTGTGCAGGTTCCTTCGCGCTTGGGCATGATTTTCTTTTCGCCTCTTATGGCGGTTGTGTTGGGATTTTTGCTTTACGGCGCTGTGGGGGTTTTCTATTCGGCGGATGGGCGTGCAACTGTCATGGAGCTGCTACGCTTGGGGATGCTGGCTGCTGTTTTGGCGGCAGCGGCTTATGTGTTGGAGAAGGAAGATATTCCGCGTGTGTTGCAAGCGGTACATATGACGGGGTTGGTTCTGGCGCCGTTGGCGTGTCTGGAAAAGATGACGGGATGGCTTCTTTGGCAAGGGGAGCATTTGATCCTTCCGGAGGAGGCGCTGAGGGTTAACGCGACTTTTGTGGATCCCAATATTTATGCCAGGTATTTGGTGTTGGCGGTGGCGGCGAATCTTGTGCTGCAGAGGGTGTGTACAACGCGGCGGCAGCGGGTGTTTTATTGGATGGGTCTGGCGGTGTTGCTGCTTCAGCTGGTTTTGACCCAGTCCCGGGGGGGCGTGGTCGCTTTGGGGGTGGTCCTGGTGCTGGCGCTGATCTGTTTGCCCCGGCGCAAGGAGGTGGCGGGGCTTTTGGGAGGAGTGACGGTGGGGGCTGTGGCCTTGGTGGCGCTGCGGCCTCAGCTGTGGGAACGGATTACGGAGATAGGGTATATTTTCACTGGGGCGGAGTCCCAGCGTCTTTATCTGATTAAGGTGGCTCTGGCTATGTTTGGCGATCACCCGGTTGTGGGGACGGGGCTGGGGACGTTTCAGGCGGTTTTTATGGAGCAGTATGCGCACTATAAGACGATGGCTGCGGGGGCGTGGCGATCCCATACGGCGGTGCTGACGCTGGCTGCGGAGCAGGGTGTGATTGGTTTGGTGTTCTTGGGGGCTTTGTGTGGGGTTTTGGTGTACATGGTGAGGAAGCTTTATCGGGATTCGGGAGTCAAGAGCCGGGGTTCGATATATTGGAGCGGCACATCCCGTTTCGTGGATGTTGAAGCCGCGAACCGCGAATCGGCGCTCTTGGGAGCGGGGTGTCTGTTGTGGGTGGCGGCGATTTTTGTCAGTGCCCAGGCGGAGGGTAGGTTCTTTGAGGACCCGATGCTGTGGGTGGCGATGGCCATGCTTATGGTTTTGCACAGGGAGCGATTGATGACGGGTTGAGCACGGGCTGGGTTATTATGGGATGTGTGGAGTGGTAGACATGATAATAGAATAATACATGATGAAATAATGAGTAAATAATATAATGAGGAGATTGTAGTTTGGAAGAGGAAAATTTGAGTCAACGCCAAGGCAAGGTTGATAAGAAGCGTTGGGGGATTCTGGCGGTTGTGTTGTCGGCCACGTTTATAATGTGTGTTGATGCCAGTATTGTTAATGTGGCGATTCATAAGATGTCTGAGAGTTTGGCCGCTGATTTTGCCGCCATGTCATGGGTTGTGATAAGTTATTTGATGGCTATTGCGGCGACGGTCCTTATTTTTGGTCGGCTGGGAGATATGCTGAGCAAGGTTTTGGTATTTAAATTTGGGATTGTGCTTTTCACCATTGGCTCTTTGTTGTGCGGGTTGGCGGGTTCGCTGTCGTTTTTGCTTGCAGCCCGGGTGATTCAGGGGATAGGCGCGGCGGCGTCTATGGCGACGAATCAGGGGATTATTACACATGTTTTTCCGGATCATGAGCGCGGACGGGCTCTGGGGCTGACGGGGTCTTCTGTGGCTTTGGGGAACTTGTTGGGGCCGGGGCTGGGCGGCATGATTGTGTCGAATCTGGATTGGCATTTTATTTTTCTGATCAATATTCCACTTGGGATTACAGCGTTTGTTTTGGGGCAGAAGGTGCTGCCCAAGCGGCCTCAGTCTGCACAGGGGGCGGAGGGCGGCTGGGATGGATTGGGGGGACAGGCTGAACAGACTGGATGGACTGGATGGACTGGATGGACTGGATGGACTGAACGGACCAAAACTTTCTGGAAATCACTCCCCAGAGAAAAAGCTGATTGGAAGGGAGCGGTGTTATCTGTTGGATCCATTACCCTTTTTGTCCTGGCAATCAACCTCTATCGGTCTTGGGGATTAACTGATTTAAGGGTTCTGGGTATGTTTGCCGGGGCTGTTGGTCTGGCGATGGTATTTATTTATGGTGAGAAGCGTCATTCCGGGCCTCTGGTGGACTTGACTATATTTAAGAATAAGTTATACTCGTTGAGTGTGTTTTGTTCTTTGATAAGTTTTGTGACATTATCTTTTATGACAATTCATGTTCCTTTTTATTTGCAGAATGTCCTGAAGATAGACCCTTTCTTTACCGGATTAATGATGATGTCGGCTCCGCTGGTTATGATGATTGTTGCGCCTCTCAGCGGCTACACTTCGGATAAGATCGGCTCGGAGGCGCTGACTTTTTTGGGGCAGTGTATTATGGTTTTGGGGCTGGGTTTAGCGGGGATATTCTTTTCCGGGGGGACGTGGCCGGCTTGGCTGATTGTGCTGCTTATGGCTGTTGTGACAATGGGATCAGCGATTTTTCAATCTCCCAATACGTCTTTGATCATGTCGCAGGTGCCGAGGGAGATGCTGGGGATTTCGGGCAGCATCAATGCTCTGATGCGCAATGTGGGTATGGTGACCGGTGTGTCTTTGTCGACCAGTTTGCTTTACTTTTTTATGAGTACCCAGGTGGGGTACAGAGTTGAGGAGTATAAGAAAGGACTAGGACTGGAGGAGGCATTTGCTAATGCTATGCATGGTGTTTTTTGGGTGGCGGCGGGTTTGTGTCTGATCGGGGTTGTGCTGACGGGGGTGAGGTTGTGGTCGATGAGAAGGGAGAAGGAGGGATCTGCGGGTTAAGGGTCAGGAGGATATTGGATGGTGGAAGGCTGTGGTGAAAGCTGGAAGGCTGTTGTGCTGTCTTCTCGTGTTGGGCGCACCAATTAATTGTTGTAGCATAATATTCCAAAAACATATGATGCTTCTTGAGCCGGCCACACAGAGCAGGCGAACATTTAACGCGCTCGATTCTACGCGATTGTGC
>Ga0082212_10010487_pt1 | contig 11851 bp, 6 predicted proteins | sample TergutNt197P3_FD_71548 | JGI IMG/M metagenome (GOLD analysis project Ga0082212, IMG submission 71548) | Neocapritermes taracua P3 segment gut microbial communities from Petit-Saut dam, French Guiana - Nt197 P3 | ecosystem: Host-associated > Arthropoda: Insects > Digestive system > Gut ... | reverse complement strand
TGATTTTCATATCGAAAAAATCAAAATAGTTGGGATGAACGCGACACAGTTCCATCAAAACGGGTTGTTGCGTTTCATCCCACGGCACGCCCATAATTGACCAGCCCTGCGTCCATTCTGTTGTAAGCGCATTTTTTCTGCTTACAGCCTTAATAGAGGGTTCCTGAAGAAATTCCCCTTCCAGCGTTTTGTAATTTTTTTTGAAATTGTCGCGTCCCCGTACATAAATCACATTCTCCCTGTCGAATCCCAAATCATAAGCGAGTATATAGTTCACCTGTTTTTGCATGAACGCGACCACAATCAGCAAGGTGATGGACGCTGCAAATTGCGTAATCACCAGACTTTTCTGTAACAGCGACATTTTTTTTCCCTTAAATTTTCCCTTTAGGGTTTCGAGGATATTGAAACGCGTCATCACTAACGCCGGAAACGATCCTGCCAGCAATACCACCAATACGAATATCGCCGCAAGGAAAACATAAATCTGTGGCGTGGTGAAATCAAGGCTCACGTTTGCCTGCGTGAAATCGTTGAACGTCTGTATAATCGTTGTTGCCAATATCAGGCCTGTTCCGATGGAAAGGAGGACATAACAGGCAGTTTCCATATAAAATTCGCGCATCAGCCGCAACTTCTTCGCCCCGACGGTTTTCTTGATGCCGATGGCTTTTGCGCGGATAAACGAGGTGGAAACAAACAGATTGGTAAAATTGATGCAGGAAATAATCAGTATCACCAAAGCCGTTACGACAAACACCATGACCAATGATTTGTTGCCCTTGACAATGGGATCGAACATCATTCCCTGACTGAAGTGCATGTCGCTTATTGCTTCCAATGAATAGGTCGCCCCGAAATTCTTGTACAACTCAAATTTCCGGTACGAAAGTTGTGTCAGGGGTTCTGCCAGCGATTCCGGCGTTACGCCTTCCTGCAACATGAAAAAAGTGATATAATTATCCGCATTTCCCCAATCATTTGTAGCCCACCATCCAAAAAACGGAAATACAAAATCGGTTTGCAGGCTCGAATTTTTCGGCATATCTTTCATAATGCCGCTTACGGCAAAATCCTGCCCTCTGTATTTGAGCATCTGACCCATGGGGTCTTGTCCTGCAAAATATTTTACGGCTGCCGATTCGCTGATTACCACGCGGTCGGGCGTGGAAAGAACTTGCTCCGGATCGCCCTCCTTTAACGAAAAAGTGAAAAATGTAAAGAAATTCGGGTCGGTCATATAAGTCCCGACTGATTGATACAGTATATTATCAATGCGTATATCCTCATTCTGGACGTAAATCCTGCACATATTCTCTATCACGGGAAATTCTTCCTGAGCCTGCTCGCCAAAGGGACGAAAAGCCGTACCTAATTTGGTAGGATTTCCGCTTAGGGTTGCGTTCAATATTGTCCGGTATATCCGGTCTTTATTTTTGTGGAAGCGGTCGAAACTCAACTCGTTCATCGCCCATAATCCTACGATGACGGCTACCATGACGCCCAGCGAAAGACTGCAAATATTCAGCAGGCCAACGGTTTGCTGTTTTTTGAAATTACGGATAAATTCTTTCATGATGATTTAAAGATTTAAAAGTTCAAAATTATAATAAATATTCGGAATGAAATATACAATTTTCGTGCCAAAATTATATAATATTGAATAACAGATATTTGTCATTTTTGATAAAAAGAAAACTGTCCGATTCCGGACAGTAAGTGTCCGAAAACGGACAGTTTTTGAATCATTGATCTATGGGAAAAAATGTTTTTTTTAATTTTTATCATAGATAAAAGTATATTTGCAAAAAAAAATTGAGCGTGATGAAAAGGAAAATCTATACCGAAATATAATACAAAATATTTATGAACAATTTTAAAAACAAATATGATGAACCGATTTAAGTTTTTTATTATCAGTATACCGGCTTCGTTTATTATCCTTATCACTTCATGTACGAATGATCAAACGCCTAAACGACAAACGATACGTTTGGACGGCGAATGGATGATTGCCAAAACCGACGGGGCGTTTCCCGACAGGTATACATCTGCCGTCCCTGTGCCGGGGCTGGTAGATTTGGCTGTTCCCGCGCTCGACACAGTGGATACGTTCTACCCGGATGGGTGGTACTGGCACAAACGTGAATTTGTTCTTGAAAATACGGATTTCGAAAAAATAGAACTCAAAGTCCACAAGGCAAAGTATCACACCAAACTGTTTATCAACGGTAAGTATGTCGGCGAGAACCTTTTTTGTTTTACCCCTTCGTATTTTGACGTCAAACCCTTTTTAATGCCTGCCGGACAAATCAATGAGATCGTCATTGGCATAGGATGCAAAGCACAACTTCCCGATACTGTTCCTGACGGATATGATATTGAGAAATTGAAATATATTCCGGGTATTTATGATCATGTGGAAATTACGCTTTCCAACAAGCCTTTCATCAATAATATCCAGTGCGTTCCGGATATTTTGAACGAAAAACTGCGCGTAGTGGCCGAAATTGAAACCGATTTACCCAAAGGATTAAAACTGTTCTGTCATGTTTCGGAAGTGGCGTCGGGCAAAATGGTTGCATCCAAAAATTTCGTGCCAAAAACAACATTGGAAGATGGTTTTGTAAAGGTTGATTTTGAAATTGACATAAAAGGAGCAAAGTTGTGGAGTCCAGAGTCGCCGTTTTTGTACGAGTTGAGATTAAATACCGGCGCGGATGATAAGCGCGTCAAATTCGGAATGCGCTCTTTCCGTTTCGATCCCGAACGAAAAGTGGCGTTGCTGAACGAAAAGCCTTATTATCTGCGGGGAACGAATGTGTGTATCTTTCGTTTTTTTGAAGATCCCGATCGTGGCAGTTTGCCGTGGGATCAGCAGTGGCCGGTAACTTTACACGAGCGTTTCAAAGACATGAACTGGAGTGTGATGCGTTATTGCATCGGATTTCCGCCCGAACGCTGGTACGATATATGCGACAGCATCGGCTTCATGTTGCAGGACGAATTTCCCTACTGGCTGACCAAACCGACTGTAAAAGCGCCTCATATTGCCGAAGAATACCGTCGTTGGATGCGCGAACGGTGGAATCACCCGAGCGTAGTCATCTGGGATGGACAAAATGAAACGGAAACCGAGGAAACCGGCATTGCCATCAAAGCGGTACGTGATCTCGATCTTTCCGGGCGCCCGTGGGAAAACGGATGGGCTGCACCCGTGGGTCAAACAGACCCTGTTGAAGCGCATCCGTATCTGTATGGAAGATATACCAGAGCCAATACTCAGGAACCGGAGGAGGGATACAGGAAAAATTTTTTCAGCACCATTCGTCGTCCGGGTAATGATGCGCAGGATCGTATCAACAGAAGAAACAGGAATACCGGCCAACCTAACGTGACGTTTGACCATCCGCTGATCATCAACGAATACGGTTATATCTGGCTGAATCGTGACGGATCAACTACCACGCTTACCGACAATATATATGTTAACCTTTGGGACGGCAAAAACCTGACTTCCCAGCAACGTCTGGAAATATATGCCCGCCGGTTAGCCGAATTGACAGAATACTGGCGCGCGCACCGCAGGGCAGCCGGTGTATTGCATTTCTGCGGTTTGGCATATTCCCGGCCTGATGAGCCGCGTGGACAGACGTCGGATAATTTTACGGATATAAAAAATTTAACTTTCGAACCGGCTTTTTACAAATATGTGAAACCCGCATTTGCGCCCGTCGGTTTAATGATTGACACATGGGAAAGGGAATATGCCGGCGGGAGTAAAATCAATGTTCCGGTATTTGTGATCAATGATTTGGGGCAGGCGTTCCATCAGGAAATACAGTTGAGCTTTTTGCTTGACGGACAAACCGTTTCTACATTCAAAAAAGAGGTAAATGTGCCACCATACGAAGTATTGACTGTTCCTTTTGAGGTGCTCATACCGGATAAAGCCGGAAACTATCTGTTGAGGGGCGAATACAGGCTTAATCATGAAAATGTGTACAGTTTAAGAGATATTTCTGTTAAATAAATAAAAAATTAAAAAAATGAAAACATTAGTAAAATCAATTATTGTAGCATCCATAGTGTTGGTATCTGCACAATGTGCATCACCTGAACAGGTCATATATTACAGTGAATACGGCGCTGCGGGCGACGGTGTGACCGACGACTTTGACGCTATCATCAAAGCTCATAATGCCGCTAATGAGGCAGGGCTGAAGGTATGCGCTGACGCCGGAGCAACATACTATATCGGCACAGCAGGTAAGTCCGCGGAAATACAGACCGACACCGATTGGAGAGACGCTAAATTTATCATCGATGACTCAAAGGTTGACGTAAGTAACCGCAACAGTCATATATTCAACGTGTCGTCAAAACTTTCCACAAATGAGGTAACAACCGTAAAATCGCTCCGCAAAAATCAGGAAAAGCTTGATTTGTCGCTTCCGTATGCTTCATTTATCGTAGTAACCGACAGAACAACCATGCGTTACATACGCGAAGGATTGAACCAAAACAACGGATCGGCTCAAACTGACGTATTTGTTGTCGATAAAGATGGCAATGTGGATATGAAAGCCCCCATCATTTGGGACTATGACCATATCACCAGGATGAATGCTTACCCGATCGACGACGAAACGCTGACCATCAGCGGAGGACATTTCATAACCGTTGCCAACCAGGCCGAATCGCAGTACACATACTATGCGCGGGGTATAGGGATCAGGCGTTCCAACGTAGTGGTCGACGGAGTACATCACACCGTCACGGGAGAGCTTGACCACGGGGCGCCATATGGAGGGTTTTTCTCCATATCCAACTGTACCGGAATAATGGTGCAAAACTGTAAGCTATCGGGGCACAGGATATATGTTACTATCGGCAGCGCAAATGCACCGGTAACGATGGGTACATACGATATATCAGTCAACAGTTCCACCAATGTAACTTTCAGAAATTGCACACAGTATAACGATATACATGACCCTAATTATTGGGGAATTATGGGGTCGAACTATTCAAAAAATATCACGCTTGACCATGTGGAATTTTCCCGTTTCGATGCGCACATGGGCGTGGCAAACGCGACGATAAAAAATTCGGTTCTCGGACACATGGGCATTAATATTATTGGTACAGGAGTATTCCTGGTAGAGAACACCAAAGTATGCGGATCGGGCTTCATCAATTTACGCAGCGACTACGGCAGCACGTTTGAAGGCGAAATCATTATACGGAACTGCGAATATTTTCCGCGCAACGGCAGGCAATCCGACGCTGTTCTGATAAATGGCAGCTATTCGGGACAACATGATTTCGGATATACTTGCTATATGCCGAGAAAGATAACAATTGACGGTCTTGTCATCAACGACGGTAACCCTCCGGACGATTATCCGGGACCGAAAATTTTCGCCAATTTTAACAGAGCGTTCACCAGTGAAGCATATGTGGAAAAATATCCATACGTGATCACCGAGGAAGTGGAGATTAAAAATATGACCATCAAAAGCGGCAAACCATATCTGGTCAGCAATAATCAGTTTATGTTCCGGAATGTCAGGATAACGAAAAGATAAGTAAATTGTAACCCTTTTTTTAGTAATCATCAATTATTCAAAAAAAATCATGAAACCATTTGTAAAATACATTGTTATACTTTTTATCGTTGTGGCTGTCATATTTCTTTTTTCAAAATATGTATGGTCTAAAGAAGACGATAAGGTTATATATTACAGTGAATACGGCGCTGTTGGCGATGGTATAACCGACGATTTTGACGCCATCATCAAGGCTCATGACGCTGCGAATGAGGCGGGGCTAAAGGTACGCGCCGATGCGGGAGCAACGTACTACATAGGCGCAGCAGGTAAAACCGCCCGGATACAAACAGACACCGACTGGGGCGACGCTAAATTCATCATTGACGACTCGAAATTAGAGGTCGAAAGGCGCAACAATCATATATTCAACATATCGTCAAGTCTTCCATCAGAGCAGATAACGACTGTAACAACGCTCAAAAAAAATCAGGAGAAACTCGATTTGTCGTTACAGTATGATTCATTCATTGAAGTGACCGACAATACTACCACGCGATATATACGTTGGGGGCCGGACCAAAACAACGGATCGTCGCAGACCGAAGTGTTCGTCGTTGATAAAAACGGGAATGTGGATATGAAAGCTCCAATCATCTGGGACTTCGACAATATCAGTTCAATGATTTCGTATCCCATCGATACAGAAACATTGACGGTTAGAGGGGGGCACTTCACCACCATCGCTAATCAGGCAGAGCCGCCGTACAGGTACTATGCCCGCGGAATAAACGTAACCCGTTCGAACGTGGTGGTCGATGGGGTGTATCACGCCGTCACGGGAGAACTTGACGAACACGGCGCGCCTTATAACGGATTTATCGCGGTGTTGAAATGTGCAGAAGTAACGGTACAAAACTGTATGTTGTCGGGGCGCAAGTACTATTCGATAGGAACATACGGTGTAACCGTCAACAAGGGTATTAATACGACATTCAGAAACTGTAAACAGATAAACGATGTACATGACACCAAACGGTGGGGGATTTTCGCTTCGAACTATTCAAAAAATATCATGTTCGATAATGTGGAATTTTCGCGTTTCGACGCGCACATGGGTGTGGCAAACGCAACGATAAAAAATTCGGTGATCGGACATCATGGTATTCGTATCATTGGGAGCGGCACATTCCTTGTAGAGAACACCAAAGTATGCAGCCCGAACTTTATCATTTTACGCGGCGACTATGGCAGTACCTGGGAAGGCGAGGTCATCATACGCAACTGCGAATATTTTCCGCGTAACGGCGCAAAATCCGACGCCGTCCTGATAGAAGGCAACTATTTGGGACAGCATGACTTCGGGTATACGTGCTATATGCCGACAAAAATTACGATTGACGGTCTTGTCATTAACGACAGTAACCCTCCTGACGACTACCGGGGGCCGAGAATCTTTACCAATTTCAACAATGAGAATACAAGTGAAGCGTATGTAGAAAAGTATCCGTATGTGATCACCAAAGAAATTGAAATCAGAAATATGACCATCAAAAGCGGCAAACCGTATATTTTAAGCAACAATCAGTTTATGTTCCGGAACATCAGGATAACAGCAATTCCGTTATAACCAGTTCAACAATATCTTTTATTTGATAGCGACCTCTTTTTCTGTACAAATGTCGCCCATCCAAATCCGCCCACCATTAAGTATCCTGTCTTTTGGGGTTATATGGCTTAGGCCTGGAAATTGAAAGAACATTTTATACTTTCCTGCAGGTATCTGATCGAAATGATTGTATGTGATAGATATTTTTTTACGCTGTCCGCTCTTTATCAGCGATAGCCATTCTTTTTTCCACGTTCTATCAGTATGAATAACGGTTTCTTTATGGGTAAAAGATTTTGTGTAAAGTTCGTCCCAAATATAGAGACCATTCGTAAAATAATGAAACAGACCAATCCCCATCTTATCCGGATCTAAATAATAATAGTCAAAGGTATCCGGATTGGATAATTCAATATTTAATACGGCTTTTCCATTTGAATAATTAACGGATGTTATTTCGCATCGTAATCCTTCATGGTAAAGACGACTACTTTTTAACGCTGCAATGATTCGTTTATCATCTCGATGGTCGGAAAATTGTGGCTTACCGTTTAAGTCTATGATTTGACAAAAACTAATGCGGATGATGTCTTTTTCATAAAAAATATTCGGGGTGGATATGTATTCTCCTTGTGGAAGAGAAGACAAATACAATGCGTGAAAAGGACATGAATAGATTTCGGTATTACCAACATAAACTGACATTGAATCTTGATAGTTCTGAAAATAGGGCTGTTCTTTTTTCAAATAAATCATATGTGTGGATACATCATAAAAATCAATATCCGATGTTTTCACAATAGTGCCATCTCCCATTTTCAACCAAAAATCACCATTGATTGTTGAATCGTATTTTGTGCAACCTGCTATCAACAAACCAATTATTACAAAGAAATAACGAATCTTTTTCATGGCTTAAAAGTTTTAAAAAATAATATCACAAAGGTAAGAAAAATACGTTGCAAATGATATTTTTCCACTTTTTTTTCATAAAAACAAACGGCCGGAAATCATTCCCGGCCGTTTACCACATACATTATGAAACAAAACTGTTTACTCTATCATATCAACGCTCCGGCGTATGAATTTGTTCAATTCGTCGCCTCGTAGCATGTTGTTGGCCAAAAGAGCCAAATCCACCAATTGACGGGAAAGTTGGCTGGTTTTACCGTATTCGCCCAATACATTTTTTTTGTTGTTACGAATTTCTTCTTCTTTATCTTCCAATTCGTCACGTTTGTCTTTTTGCGCCTGATCTATTTCTTCTTCTTTTTTGCCTTTGAGTTGTTCCTTCAGTGTATTCAGCTCGGTGGTTATGGGTTGCAATTCTCCGGAGATGGTTATGAGTTGTTCGCCAAGTTTGCTGTCTTTTTCGGCAATCACTTTTTTCACTAACGGATGATCGGTATTCACCACTAAATTGAAACTGTCGGGCATCGTGCCATAGAAATTCATTCCGCCGCCACCGCCAAGCGCCGACATATCCTTCATCCGGCGCATAAATTCCGACTGGGTGATTACCATTGGCAGAGCAAGTTCGCCCATGCTTTCGTAGGTGACAAAGAAATGTCCCGACGACGAAGGTATCAGCGATTCGAACACATCACGCATATCATCCTGTTCGGCTTGCGGAAGCGTAGTTGCCAACTGGTTGTCTTTCTGTATCAGACGGTCGATCACATCCGAATCTACACGGGCAAAGTGAATATCATTATTTTTGCCTTCCATGAAATTGATGAAGTGTACATCTAACTGTCCGTCAAGATTCAGCACATCGTAGCCTTTGTTTTTGGCCGTTTCGATAAAACTGTACTGCGACTGTACATCGGTAGCGTAGAGGTAAACCACTTTCTTGTCTTTGCTGGTCTGCTCGCCCTTAACTAATTTGTTGTACTCATCGAGCGTGAAATATTTGTTGTCTGTGTTTTTCAACAAAGCAAACTTTTCGGCGCGTTCGAAAAACTTTTCGTCGGTAAGAATACCATATTCAATGAAGAGCTTCAGGTTATCCCATTTCTTTTCAAACTCGGGACGATCTTTTTTGAAAATCTCTTCCAACCGGTCGGACACTTTTTTGGTGATGTGGCTCGAAATTTTCTTCACGTTGGCGTCGCTTTGCAGGTAGCTGCGCGACACATTGAGCGGAATATCGGGCGAATCAATCACGCCGTGCAGCAGAGTGAGGAAATCGGGTACGATACCTTCTACCGAATCGGTCACATACACCTGATTGCAGTACAGCTGTATTTTGTTTTTCTGAAACTCAATGTTGCTTTTGATTTTAGGAAAATACAGTATTCCCGTGAGATTGAACGGATAATCCACGTTCAGATGGATGTAGAACATCGGATCTTCCTGCATCGGATACAGATCGCGGTAGAACTTCATGTAGTCCTCGTCCTTCAGGTCGGCAGGTTTGCGTGTCCACAGCGGATTGGTATCGTTAATGATTTTGTCCTTGCCCGTTTCCACCTGCTTGCCGTCTTTCCATTCTTTTTCCTTGCCGAAAGCGATTTCGACAGGCAGGAAACGACAGTATTTACGCAACAATTCTTCGATACGCGCTTCTTCAAGAAATTCCTTCGACTCATCGTCAATGTGCAGGATGATCTCTGTTCCGCGATCGGTTTTGTCACATTCTTCTATTTGATATTCTGGGCTGCCGTCGCAAGTCCATTTCACTGCTTTAGCGCCTTCCTGATACGAGAGGCTGCGCACTTCCACCTTTTTCGACACCATAAACGTCGAATAGAAACCAAGTCCGAAATGCCCGATGATACTTTGATCTTTATATTTTCTGATAAATTCATCGGCACTCGAAAATGCGATCTGGTTCAGGTATTTGTCCATTTCTTCGGCAGTCATCCCAAGTCCGCGGTCGGCGATTTTCAGTTTGCCTTTTTCCACGGCTACATGTATGGTCATATCGCCAAGTTCTCCTTTAAATTCGCCATTCGACGTCAGCGTTTTGAGTTTTTGTATCGCATCAATAGCGTTAGATATCACTTCACGCAGAAAAATCTCGTGATCGGAGTAGAGAAATTTTTTGATGATCGGGAAAATGTTTTCGGTGGTTACACCAATGGTTCCTTTTTGCATAAATATTTCAATTTTTATTTTTTTGACTTTTGATTTTATGAAAATCAACAAAGCCCGTGCCAGTATGCAGGTATCTGACATTTTGTGATGAATAAAGAGAAGGTAGTGACAAAATGACAGTGCCAAAAGAACAAAATCACAGGCGTAGCGGTATTCATATTCGCTTTGATATTGCTGACAGAATCGTTCAGATGGGGTGTAATTCAAATGGTCGCAAGAGAGAAAGATTGACTTCGTCGAGCTCTGCGAGGTTCCTCACTGCGTTCGGAATGACGCCTTATCTTATGAAGAAAAGGGGGGGAGGACGGAAGCGGCGGCAAAGCCGCCACTTCCGTCCTCCCCATACACTTTGCCAGCAACCGTCATTTCGAATGGAGCGAAGCGGAATGAGAAATCTCTCTTGCGGCAATTTGAATTGCACCCTTCAGATGAGTACATTTTTAAAAAAGCTCTTTGTAATTTGTAATAATTGTGTATTTTTGTTGTCAAAATAATTAAACTCTAAACAGGTGGAAAAAGATATTTTAATTGTCCCCGACGTACATGGACGGGATTTCTGGCTTCCTGCTCTTGATTATCAGGGGGAGATTGTTTTTTTGGGCGACTATAACGATCCTTATTCACAGGAAAAAATCACGGATGCGATGGCGTATCAAATGTTCCTGAAGATTGTAGATTTCAAAAAACAAAATCCGGATAGAGTAACGTTATTGATTGGTAATCATGAAATGCCCTATTACGATAAATTTTGGAATGCAGGACGTTTTTCTGAAGTTTACTATCCCCAAATTCATGAAATATTGACGGCAGAAGAAACAAAAGGACTGTTTCAACTGTGTAAGCAGATTGGTCATTTTTTGTTTATACATGCCGGAGTGACGAAACACTGGTATGACCGGCACTATGAAAAATTTGAAAAATCAGGCGAAAGTCTCGAAGAACAACTCAACAAAGTTTTTTTTGAAAGGATGAACATTTTTTGGGAAGCAGGTAAATATCGCGGGGGATGGAATAAAACCGGAAGTCCGCTATGGGCTGATCTTCGTGAACTTAATGATGAAACCGAACCGTTTGCACCGGATATTTTCCAGATCATCGGACATACCCAAAGAATGGAAAGCGACCCAATTATCAGGAAAAATTACGGAATGCTGGATAACAGACAATTATACATATTGCACCATAATAATATTGAAAAGTACATCGTTTAATCATATCATAATTTTATCAACAAAAAAATGGACAATCAATTAGTAAACAGGGCTGCCGATAACATTCGTATTCTGGCGGCTGCGATGGTAGAAAAGGCAAAATCGGGTCATCCGGGCGGAGCGATGGGCGGCGCCGATTTCGTAAACATCCTTTATTCCGAATTTCTCAACTACGACCCGTCGGACATGACCTGGGTCAACCGCGACCGGTTTTTCCTCGACCCCGGTCATATGTCGCCCATGCTGTATTCAATCCTTACCCTTACCGGTAATTTCACGATTGACGAAATCAGGCAGTTTCGCCAGTGGGGAAGCCCGACGCCGGGTCATCCCGAAGTGGACGTCAAACGCGGCGTTGAAAATACTTCGGGGCCGCTTGG
>Ga0082212_10010486_pt1 | contig 11853 bp, 9 predicted proteins | sample TergutNt197P3_FD_71548 | JGI IMG/M metagenome (GOLD analysis project Ga0082212, IMG submission 71548) | Neocapritermes taracua P3 segment gut microbial communities from Petit-Saut dam, French Guiana - Nt197 P3 | ecosystem: Host-associated > Arthropoda: Insects > Digestive system > Gut ... | reverse complement strand
ACCAATAGCCAGTGAATACCGCGAGCCGTATACTACCCGCAGGAACAGGTTACGTCCCATACTGTCGGTACCGAACGGGTATTGCCAGTTTGGGCGAATAAGCATACTAGATGCGTTTGTCGCAGTGACAGAATCAAGCTTAATAAATAACGAAGCTATAAAAGTCAGGATCAGTAAAACAATCACGCTTAGCCCTACGATAGCGCCCCTGTTTTTCCTTATCCTGTGAAAGATTTCACCGAGTTGGCTGCGTTTTTTATACGTCTTTATAACAAGCGACACATCATTATCCGCATCGTTGGATATATGACTCTTCAGCGTTTCAGAGAAATCAGTTCTGGTTACATAACTCTTTAGTACCTCACCGGAATCAGCTTCCTTTATGCTTCCTGCAAAAAGCTTCTTGTCACTATCAACTTTACTAGTGACAGCCTTTTTACCTCCGATTGATTTTTCCAACCGGCCATCATTATCGTAGCGCTCGATAACTTTTGCAACGGCAGCCGGCGTCTGCATACCAGGCTGTACCCTCACTACGCCTCCGGTCTGCATACGTTTCCTCTTTTTGCTGCCTCCTGCATACCTTGACTTGATTCTGGGATCAACAAACGCATACATCATGTCCACCAGAACTTGAATAATAACAAAAAGGAAAGTCGTCATAATAACGCATCCTATTGTCATCGTCACGTCACGTTGCCTTACAGCATCGATGATCGTACGCCCGACTCCGGGCCATGCAAAAACAGCCTCTATCACTACGGAACCGGCGATAGAAACGCAGAGCATACTTCCAAGAGTAGTCAGTATCGGAATCCAGGCGTTTCCAAGCGCGTGTTTCCTGATAACAGTTTTTTCAGGTACGCCCTTCGCTCTTGCTGTACGCAAATAGTCGGCATTCAAGACCTCCAGCATACTTGACCTGGTTTGCCTTGTGGACGTCGCCATAAGCATAAAGCCGCTGCATACCGCCGGCATTATCAAGCTTCGAAACCCGTGAGTATTTCCTGCTGATGGCAGCCATCCTAATTGCAGAGAAAACAAGAGTATCATCAGAAGCCCCAGCCAGAAACCCGGAAGCGACAGCCCGGTGAGCGCGATCAGGGTCGCCGCATTATCAATCAATGTCCCGGAATGCCTTGCCGCAAGGATACCTAAAGGTATCGATACCACAGTGCCGAAAATAAGTGAGGATATAGCCGGCAGAAGCGTATTAGGCAATCTTGATATGTAGATATCCCACACTCCGAGTCCGGTAGTATCAGACACGCCCAAATCACCTTGCAGCAGATTGAACATGTATTTTCCGTATCTGTATATCATCGGTTTATCCAGATCGTACTGCGCTTTGAGAATGTCTATGTCCTCCTGTGTCATGGAATCGCTGATCATTGTGTCAATGACAGTACCTGGAACCAGCTCCATTAGAGAGTATACTATAAACGAGACGGCAATTACGACCGGGATCAGCCATAGTATACGCTTCACTACGTAGCGTATCAACTCTTTCGTCCCTCCTTATTGAATACCGCACACCTGCACTAATGCAGGTTATTTCGCTTTGCCCCATTTCTGTATTCCACTTGCAGGGGCGCGATAAATCGCGCCCCTAAACCACACTCACTTTACAATATTCGATGAGTAATGATTCCAAGATACTTCATGGATAAGCGGCTATTCTATAACCTTGTACATGTATCTGAAATCATGTAAGTTACTGGCAGGCAGGAAGCAACCGCCAACGCCGTTTACCCCTACGAACGCCGACACCAGATAGTAAAGCGGGATATCCGCCACGTTTTCGTGTGCAATCTCCTGCAGCCTGTAATATGCGGCTTGTCGTTGATTGTCGTCAAACATTGTCATGGCGGCCGTTATCGTCTCATTGAACTCCTGATTGTCAAATCTGGATCTGTTCATGTACCCGCCTGGATAAAAGCTGTCTCTGTATTGGTTATGGAGTGAGGTCAGCCATTTAGTCCAAATACATAATTGCGCCGTGTTGTTTGCCCATGTAGTATTCGCGTTAAAACTTGCGACGTCCAGCTGATTGATTACGATGTTGACGCCTATCCTTGACAACATTTGCATAATCGCCTCGGCAGCCCTGGCGTCATATTCTGCGGAAACCATGATTTCGACATTTTCACCGTTATATATTGATGCAGCCAGATACTCCTTTGCCTTATCAAGATCCAGGGGATACGGAGTTATGTTTGGGTTACGCCAAGTCGTTTCATATCCCCATACTACGCCGTCCGTGATGGGAACCGCCAAATTACCATTTGCGAACAAAGCAATTTCAGCTATATCAATAGCGTGCGCTACCGCTAATCTGAAGTTCAGATCGGCTGCTATAGGATTGTCCTGGTTAAACTGGAGGTCGCGCGGCTGATTTGCAGTTACCGGAAATACCGTGAAATTGTTCGGATCCGCAGTGAATAAGTCTAAGTCGCCGCGGGAAATGCTCAGGGCGAGATCAGCCTCCCCGTTTTGCAGCATTATTGCACGGGTGCTCGCCTCGGGGACTGTCGTCCAGGTTTGTGTCTTTGTTAACGGCGCTTCACCCCAATAATCATCGAAGCGTTCAAATTTTATATAGTTCATGCTTGAAAAATCGGTTACTTTCCATGCATTCGTACCGACCCAGTATCCCTTTTCGGGATCTTCAGTGATAGCTCTTTGATTCAATATGCCGCATATTGGAGTGCATATGTTTCGAACAAATTCTATATTCGTGTCAAACAACGTTATCTCCACGACATAATCGCTTATAGCAGTCACGTTTTCTACTTTTGTCCATCTTTCATTCATTGGCGTACCGACGCCTTCAGAAGCGCCTTTCTGGATCGACCATACAACGTCGTGCGCTGTGAAATGATCTCCGTTGTGGTAGTAGACGTCGTCGCGCAGTTTAAATGTCCAGGTCTGGAAGTCGTCTGTGTGCCATTCTATCGCCAATGCAGGGTCGAAGTCGCTCGGAGAGCCCGGCCTGCGCGTTATGAGCCGGTCATGCACCAGTACATAGCACCATGAGGCGGCGGTCCCGAATGCGGAGGGTATCAGCGGGTTGACCAGGGTCAATGCTATGCTGTCGACGATCATGTCGATATGTTCGGCGAGGTTGACGCCTGTCGGCGCGGGTACCGCCGGCACTTCGGCGACCGGCGCGGCCGGGCTTGACGCGGGCGCGGGGGGGCTTGCGCTTGAGGTGGCGGGGCTTGTGCTCGGGGCGGGGTCTGTGCCCGGTTCGTCATTTCCGCATGACGCGGCGAGCGTCAGCATTAAAACGAAGGCTAGCAGCACAGCAATGAGTTTACTCGTTTTCTTCATCATTTTCCTCCTAGTTTTATTCATTATTTGTATTTGTAGTTGAAAGCGTCTACAAATGCTTTGCAGTCAGCGGTTGCTTGGAGGGCGTCCGGCCATTCGCACAGGTCTATCGCCCACCATTCGGCCTTATAGTTTGCTTTTTCAATCAGGGCGGGGATCGTTTCGTCGAAGTCGATAACGCCGCCGCCGAAGGGCGCGTGCGTGCTTGTTTCGGCTTTATTCATTGTGCCGTCGGAGTCGATGACGTGCACGAGGCCGATTTCATCTTTGCACATCGCGATGAACTCCTGGAGACCGCCGCCTGGCGTCAGGCCTTTTTCAATATGGCGCGCGCCTGCGACGGCGCACATATAGCTGTGGCAGGTGTCAAACAGCAGCTTGAAATTTGGCTCGCCCACAGCTTTTACAGTATCGACGATGTTTTTCGGCTCATTTATCATAAATTTCGGTTCAAACTCCCATACGATTGTCAGCCCGTCAACAGCTGCGCGGCGGGCCATCTCTTTGAAGTTTTTTATAAAGAATTCTTTGATTTGCGCGTATGTTTTACCTTCGGGCAAAACCGGCGGCGCGCCGGAGTCAATGCGGATAGTGTCCCAGCCCATCTGCTTGCAGAAGGTGCAGTTGCGGTCAAAGAGCGCGAGCCACTGGCCGGTCTGTTCCAGCGGGTTCACGCTCCAAAGGTCGGCGGCATATTCAGCCACGCCCAGCTCGTATTTTTTCAGCAGATCAAGAAGGCCCGAGCGTTTCTGCTCGGTGTCGTACAGCTCCGGGTGCGCGTGCGGTTTGAAGCCGCCCATGCTAACGCCGTCGAATTTCAGGGCGTACAGCGTCTTAAACAGCTCTTCAAGCGGCATTGGGTTTTGGGCATATGGCCCGAGCGTGAACGCCCAGCTTCCGATAGAGACTTTTTTCACGTTATGAATACCTTTCAGTATCGAAAATAGTGGTCGTGCCCGAGTCGCAGAACAGGACGGAGCCGTTTAGGCCAACCATCCCGGGCGAAACAAGGTATGCGAGCGTGTGCGCGACTTCGGCCGGGTCCATGATTCTGTTTTGCCCGTACAGCGCCGGCATCGGCAGGTTCCCGGGGCCGGCTTTCGCGTCCATGACGCCCTTCAGTATCGCCGTGTCAACGGGGCCGGGGGCGACGGCGTTGATATTGACCCCGCTTGCCGCCCATGATGGCGACACGCGGCGCACCCAGCGCGCGAGCGCAAATTTTGCCGATACATAGAGCGCTGTGCCGGCTTCATTTACGTCAAATGTGTCGGCGAGCCGCCCTATACGTTCCTCGTCGCCGCAGTTATTGAGGAGTTGGTCAACATAGTATTTCCCGCGCTCCGCGTATGAAAACCACGCAATCGAAGCGGAGGTCGTGACTGCGCATTTGCCTTTTTTCTTTTTCAGCAGCCCGTAGAGCCCATTTGCGACGGCCACCGCGCCGAAGTAGTTTACAGAGAGAATGTATGAGGGCTTGTGCGCCGGTATCCCGGCTATGCCCGCGTTGCAGACAAGCCCGTCAAGGCCGCCGGGGCAGCGCGAACGCACTTGCGTCAGGATTTCCTCGCGCCCCCGGGCTGTGCCGATGTCTGCAATAATGTCCCCTCCGGTCGAGCCGGTGGTGAGCACTTCATTCCCTTGGGCGCGCAGGATTTCGGCTGTTTGCTCTCCTATGCCTTTGTTGCCTCCGGTAATTACATATATGCCCATAGGCGCGTCCTCCCTATCGTGGGGCTCCGCCCCACACCCCTGACCGTCGGGTCATTACGGGTCGTACACCCGACGTCCTATGCCGGGTTCAACACCCGACGCCCTATGCCGGGTGTACGACTATTTTTTTGACAAGGCCGGCGCTGTCGTATTCTTCGATGTTCAGTCGCGCATAGACATACGGCCCGCTGTACGCCCCGAAAAAGCTTGCCCTTTTTTCGCTCTCGATGATTGGCTCGGCAATGGTGAAGGTCTCGGCGGGGAAGGCCCACCTGAAATGCATTTCTACGCTGCTTTTACCGTAAATAAAGCTGTTTGGCTTCCCGTTCATAGACGGGCAGTAATCGATATATTCCCCGTCCTCAGAAAAACAAGCCGCAAGGGTGTTGTAGTCCTTGCCCTCCATCGCGCCTATGATTTTCTCTATCATCATGCGCCCCCCTTTATCAGCGAAACTAATTATACACGCATTGCCGCGACTAATCAACATGCATCGCGGCCAGGGCGTATCCGACGTACATTTTTGCGCCGATGGACAGCACCCCGGGGTTTATCCTGAATTTCGTGTTGTGTATCGGGTAGTTTTCAAACGGGTCTTCAAAACCGGAACTGATGTTCACCATCGCCCCGGGCGCAATTCTCTGATAGGCGGAAAAATCGTCGCCTGCCATGATTCTCTCAGCCGCCATATAGCCTGAGCCGCCAAGGATGCTTTCCGCAACGCCCCGTACGATCTCTACGCATTTTTCATCGTTTACTAACGGCGCGTATCCCCTGCGGTACTCAAGGTCATACGCGGCGCCGTATGCTTTGCATATCCCTTCGATCATCGCATTTATGCGGGTTTCGACGAAGTCTCGCGTTTCATCGGACGTCGCGCGGACGGTCGCGAGTATTTCTGCGGTTTCCGGAATGACGTTATTGACGGTCCCCGCCGAGAATTTGCCGACGCTTATAACTGCGCTGTCGAGCGGCGATACGCTCCTTGCGACGATGTTGTTTAAATTAAGGACAATCTCGCTCCCGACTACGATTGGGTCGACCGACTGATGCGGCATGCCCCCGTGGGCGCCCTTCCCTGTGATATTAAGGAATATGCTGTCGACAGACGCCATCATCGGGCCAACCCGTGATTTGACTGTCCCGACAGGAGCGTCCGGGGAGACATGGTTGGCGAAAAAGCAGTCCACGTCGTCCAGCAGGCCTGAGCTTATGATTTCCGCCGCGCCCCCCGGCGGGTATTCTTCGGCGTGTTGGAAAATAAACTTGACCGTGCCGGCCAGCTCGCTTTTCATTTGCGAAAGTGCCGACGCCGCCCCAAGGAGCATTGCGGTATGTGCATCGTGCCCGCATGCGTGCATTTTCCCTTTTACGAGCGATTTGAATTCTACGCCGGCTTCTTCTTCCATGGGCAGGGCGTCTATGTCCGCCCTCAACCCTATAGTGGGGCCGGTGCGAGCGCCCTTCAGCACCGCTATCACGCTCGTCGGCGTCGGTTTCAGCAGCTCCATGCTATTGAGCGCCGCGAGCGTGTCATATATGAATCCGCTGGTCACGGTTTCTTCAAATGCAAGCTCGGGGTGCTGGTGAAGCCACCTTTGCCATTGGGTCAGTTTTTCGTTTTCAATAAGTTTGTGCCAGTCCATATTAAAGTCCGTTCCTTTCGCAATTCAATTCTAAAGGCACAAATAGCCCATGAACCTGATTATATTAGTTACAAGTCCCTGCCCCGTCATTGCAGCCTCTGAGCCGCAATCCCCTGAATAATGCGCATTTCCGCGGGGGATCCCGGGTCAAGCCCGGGATGACGCATTGCTTTTTGTACATTCCGGGCTTGGGGGTGACCTGTGACTTATATTATACCAATCATTTCCGTTGGTTACAATAATTGTTGAATATCACACGGCGTGTGCTATAATCTTTAGGGTAGCGGGACAGAAAAGGAGGATATCGGCTATGGGTAAAATAGTGGCAATAGCCAACCAGAAGGGCGGCGTCGGCAAGACGACGACCTGCGTCAACCTTTGCGCCGCGCTGGCGGAGTTGAATGTGCGGGTGCTGCTGTGCGACATGGACCCGCAGAGCAACGCGACGTCCGGAATCGGCGTCGACAAAAACAAGGACGAACCAAATATCTACAACGTCCTTATCGAGGGCGCCGAGGCCGCCGAGGCCATAATCAAGACTCCATATGGCGACCTGCTGCCGTCGAACAAGATACTCTCCGGCGCGGGCGTGGAGCTTGTGACTATGGCGGGGCGCGAGGATGTGTTGAAGAATGTCCTCGCCAATGCGCGGGGCAATTATGATTTTATCCTGGTCGACTGCCCGCCGTCGCTGGAGATGCTGACGCTGAACTCGCTGTGCGCTGCGGATACGGTGCTCATACCTGTCCAATGCGAGTATTTCGCGCTCGAAGGGCTGTCCGACCTGATGTCCACGATCCGGATGATCAAAAAGGTGCTTAACCCCTCGCTCGACATCGAGGGAGTACTGCTCACGATGTACGACGCGCGGACCAATTTTTCCGCCCAGGTCGCGGCCGAGATAAAGAAGTTTTTCAAGCAAAAAGTATATAACGTCGCTATCCCGCGCAGCATCCGTCTGGCGGAGGCGCCGAGCCACGGCAAGCCGGTGACGGCGTACGACAGAGCTTCGCGCGGAGCGCAGGCATATGTCGAGCTTGCCAAGGAGTTTATCAAGAGGAACTAGGAGGACGAGCGATGAAAGCAAAAGGCTTGGGCACAGGGCTCAGCGCCCTGCTCGGCGAGGCGGCGAATTATACGACGCCCACCGATTTCGAATATTTGCCGCTCCAAAGAATCGAGCCGCGCCAGGAGCAGCCGCGCACGCTTTTTGAGCAGGGCAAAATAGATGAGCTTGCAGACTCGATCCGCGAGCATGGCGTCCTTTCCCCGCTGATGGTGCGCAACATAGAGGCGGGGTACTACCAGATAATCGCGGGCGAGCGCAGGTGGCGCGCGGCGCGCGCGGCGGGCCTCACAGAAGTGCCTGTGCGGATAGTGGTCGCGGACGACAAGAGGGCGCTCGAACTCGCTATGGTCGAAAATCTGCAGCGCGAGGACCTGAGCCCAATCGAAGAGGCGCGGGGCTACAGGGCTCTTATGGAAGAGTTCGATATGACGCAAGAAGAGGTCGCGCAGAGGGTCAGCAGGTCCCGGCCTTCGGTCGCGAACGCGCTACGGCTGCTGTCGCTGCCCGCTGAGCTTATGGAGCTTGTACTGCGCGGCGAACTGTCGGCGGGTAGCGCGAGGGCTCTTCTCGGCCTGAAGAGCGACGAGGTGATGCGCTCGGCTGCGCGGACGGCGGTCAACAACGGCATGAGCGTGCGCGAGGTCGAGGCGCTCGTCAAAAAGCTCGACCGCGAGAAGCTGAAACGGTCAAAGCAGCAGCGCGGCTCCGAGGTGGATTATATACTCGAAGCGCAGAACCAGCTGACGGCGGCGCTGGGGAGACGCGTGACGATACGGCAGGGCAGGGGGAAAGGCAAAATCGAGATAGAGTACTACGATCAGGACGATTTCAACTTCCTTTTTGACATGCTTGCAGACATTGAAAGGGATGGTTCCGGAAATGATTGACATTAAACTGATCCGCGAGGCGACAGGCGATATTAAGGAGAGGCTCGGCAGGAAGGGCGCCGACTGCGGCGCTGATATCGACCGCATCGTCGAATTGGACGCTTTGCGGCGAGCGGCAATCGCCGAAAGCGAGGCCGACAAGGCTGAACAGAACAAGGTTTCAAAGCAGATACCGCAGATAAAAAAAGAAGGCGGAGACACAGCGGATGTGCTCGCGCGCATGAATGCTTTGAAAGAGAAGATCCGCGAATCCGAAGCGGGGCTCCGTGAGATAGAGGGCGAGCTCGACGAGCTGATGCTCGGCTTGCCAAACCCCCCCGACGACGACCTCGCCCCCGGTGGCAAGGAGAACAACGAGCCTCTGCGCTATTACGGCGAGCCGCATAAGTTTGACTTTGAGCCAAAAAACCATATGGAGCTCTGCGTGGAGCTGGGGCTGATCGACTATACGCGAGGCACAAAACTCGCAGGCAGCGGTTTTTGGATATACCGCGGCCTCGGCGCTAGACTGGAATGGGCCTTGCTCAATTATTTCATCGACACGCACATAGCTGACGGGTACGAGCTGATACTGGTCCCGCATATGCTCGAATACCAGTGCGGGCTGACGGCTGGGCAGTTTCCAAAATTCGCCGACGAGGTTTATAAGATCGCAAACCCGACGGACGAGAGGATGCACTATATGCTGCCTACGGCTGAGGCGGCGCTCGCTTCGCTCCATCGCGACGAGATTCTGGCGGAGGCGGATCTGCCGAAAAAATACATTTCTTACACCCCGTGTTTCCGGCGTGAGGCGGGGACATATGGCTCGGACGAGCGCGGGATGGTGCGCGGGCATCAGTTCAACAAGGTGGAGATGTTCCAGTTCACCACGCCCGAGGGTTCCGCCGAAGCATTCGACGAGCTTGTCGGGAAGGCGGAGGCGCTTGTCGCGGGACTGGGGTTCCATTTCAGGACGGTCAAACTCGCCGCCGGCGACTGTTCCGCGGCAATGGCGCGGACATATGACATTGAGATTCAGATTCCTTCTATGAACGGGTATAAAGAGGTTTCGTCCGTCTCCAACGCGCGATGCTACCAGGCGAGGCGAGGCGCGATGCGCTTCAAGCGCGCACAGACAGGCAAGACCGAATTCATGCACACGCTCAACGGTTCGGGGCTGGCGACTTCCCGCATTCTCCCCGCGCTTGTAGAGCAGAACCAGCGGAGCGACGGCAGCATCGCCGTTCCGGAGGTTCTGCGCAAATATCTGGGTGGTATGGAGGCCATTTCACCGGTCGAGTGAAGTTGAATGGGGCGCAAGCGCGGCGCGGCGCGGCGCTCCGTCTTTCAAGTTGAACTGAGCCACAAGCTCATTGAGCAACTTGGTCTGCGAGTTCATCTCTTCGCTTGAGGCGGCGCTTTCCTCTGCGGTAGCCGTATTCTGCTGGACGACTTGCGACACCTGGTTAATCCCGCTGTTTATCTGCTCGATATCCAGCGTTTGTTCCTCGGACGAATGGGCGATGTTCACAATGAGCCGACTGCTTTCGTTTATACCGGACACTATCTCCGTAAGGCTCGAAGCCGTGCCTTCGGCTATTTTTACGCCCATCTCCGCCTTGTCCATCGAGCTTTGTATCATATCGCCAGTGTCCCTCGCGGCTTTCGCGCTCTTTGTCGCGAGGTTGCGCACTTCATCGGCTACCACGGCGAAACCCTTGCCATGCTGGCCTGCCCGCGCCGCTTCGACGGCGGCGTTGAGGGCGAGGATGTTTGTCTGGAACGCAATATCATCGATGGTTTTGATTATTTTCCCTATGTTTTTGCTTGACTCGTTGATATCGCCCACCGCCGCGATCATCTCGTCCATCTGGCGGTTGCCTTTTTCTGCGTCGGTCATTATGGTATTTGCCAGCGTGGAGGCTTTTTCAGCCATTTCCGCGTTATTTTTTGTCCTTTTTGTGATCTCAGCCAGCGAGTCTGACAGTTCCATTATCGACGAGGACTGCAGCGTAGCGCCTTGCGCCAGAGACTGCGCCCCGTTGGCAATGTTTCTGGAGCCGTCGGATACCTGTGTGATTCCGCTGCTGACATTTGACAGGACGTCGTTCAGCTTTGTGACCATGTCGTCTATCGCTTTGCCCATCTTGTCGCCGTCCGATAACACGTTCACGTCGACGCGCAGGTCGCCCTCTGTGATTTTTAGCAGCGCTTCTTCCAGATATGCCAAGCGTTTTACCATGCTGTCAAATGCCCTCGCGCAAAGGCCGATCTCGTTTTTCCAGGACGAGCATTTTCGGGCGCTCTCCATAACTTCGGGCGGGAATACCAGCGCGCCTTTTTCGCCTATCTGCTCTATGGCTCCTGATATGTGGTCGAGGTGGGTGAATACTCTTTTTGTAAGCATGACTATAATGACCGCGGCGAGCGCGCATAATCCCAGCCCGAGATATAGCATGTTCAGCCCGAAGTTCCTTGAGGCTACCACTGCTCTGTGTATCATGATGTCGGCGCCCACGACGCCAACCACGCGCCCGGAGCTGTCTTTTATCGGGGAGAATCCCGAGACCATTTCCCCGAACCCGCCGAGGTCATACGCGCCGGTCATGCTGTCCGCACCGGTCCTCAGCGTATCGAACATTTCATCGGGGTAGACCGACGTTTCCTCCGTGTCCCCAAGCAGGAGCCGCGGTTCGTCCGGCCTGGGAGTGCGCGGGTAGCCTTCGGCGAAATATGTGACATGCGCCCCGTAGTCCACGCCGAGGACGTACACGTATTCCGCGTGGGTCCTGTCATAGACTGCGTCAAGTATTGCAGTGTAGCTGTCGTAATATGCGTTTGTCCGCCCTGTACTCATTATCTGCTCGAATTGATCGACGTCGAGTGCGGCGCTGACAGACTGCGCGATTGACAGGGCGTGAGCGGCGCTTTCTTCGACCACCTTGCTGCGCTCCATCAAAAATGAGAACAGCCCCATCGCGGTCAGTGCTATTACAAGGCAGATCAGTACGTCGACAGTGACCCTCCTCGATAACGGCATGTTATTCATGTGAAATCCCCCTTATGATTTACACGAGTATCGTGTCCAGATTCATATGATATCACAAGAAAACTGCATATTCAATCACGGTTTTGGGTGTTTATAATCGAGCGAAATGAGTGTCGCGCCCGAGCTTGCTCGGGCATGACCGAATGAGCGAAGATTTCACAAGGTTTAAACCGC
>Ga0082212_10010485_pt1 | contig 11854 bp, 13 predicted proteins | sample TergutNt197P3_FD_71548 | JGI IMG/M metagenome (GOLD analysis project Ga0082212, IMG submission 71548) | Neocapritermes taracua P3 segment gut microbial communities from Petit-Saut dam, French Guiana - Nt197 P3 | ecosystem: Host-associated > Arthropoda: Insects > Digestive system > Gut ... | reverse complement strand
GCCATAAGAAACTATGATGGTCTGCGTTCCCGCAACTTCCAGCACCTTCGGATTGTAGTCGTATTCGGTCACGAACTTATCACTGCCATCATTGAAGTACGCTGTGACTTCCATGCCCGCAGTGCTCAGACTCTCGCCTACAAAGTAAACCGTCTTGGCCGGAAGCGTAGTTACCGATATCCCGGTCAGTGTAATCGGGTTCACCGTTACGTCGAAAGTTGCCTTTTCACCGCCATAAGAAACTATGATGGTCTGCGTTCCCGCAACTTCCAGCACCTTCGGATTGTAGTCGTATTCGGTCACGAACTTATCACTGCCATCATTGAAGTACGCTGTGACTTCCATGCCCGCAGTACTCAGACTCTCGCCTACAAAGTAAACCGTCTTGGCCGGAAGCGTAGTTACCGATATCCCGGTCAGCACAACCTCGTTTACAGTAAAGCTTACGTTAAAACTCACAGGCGAGATGAGGCCTCCCGTCACCGGACCGACCGTCACAGTCGCCGTGTATGTACCAACGCTCAGTCCTGTATTCGGACGGACGGTAAAGTCCGTGATTGCTGCGGGCGCGATATTGCTCAATACATTTGTGCTCAGAGTGAACGCGCTCGCGTTGGCACCGCTCAACGAGACGGCCAAGGCGTCTGTGGCCTGGTTGCCGGTGTTTGTTATATTCGCGGACAGCGCGTTTTGCGTATCGTAGCCGAAAAACGCGGCCGGGAATGTGTACGGGTTTCCAACCACGTTATGGGTTATGCCATACGTAGGCACGGGCATCACCGTGATCTCGAACATCGTAGGTTCAGGCGTGATGCCATCCTCGCTGTAGATGATCGTTATGATCTGCTTTCCGATGGTGTTCAGCACCTTCGGGCTGTAGTCGTAGCCGGTTATCGGCTTGCTGTCGCCGTCGCTGTAGTAAGCGGTAACCACCATGCACGCCGGATTAAAACTTTCGCCAAGGACGTATTCCGTTTTGCACGGCGGCGTGGTTACGGCAATGCCTTGCAGCGTAATAGGAACGTCCAGGGATACACTGCCGTTTTCAGATATGAAAGATTCAATGCGGTATTGGTCAAGGCCGTTTGTTGTACCAGCAATCGTCCCAGGTTCTATTGTAATTATGGAATCATCTCCGGACAATATTTGGAATTTTAGCGTGGCCAGAGGACCGTTATACGTAATGTTGGAGCGGGCTAAGCCGTCGCGCCAACTCATATAGTACGGCGAAATATAATCCCATCCAAAATTTGAACTTGGAAATATCGAGGGTCTCGCCAAGTCATCCATGCCAACCAGGCTTATCGCGTCTCCATCAAAACGGACGTCAAAAGCAATTGATATGATGCCAGGGTTGTTTCTTACACCGACTTGTACGTCAACGATATCTCCGACTTTCCCTTTCACACTGGTTGCGTAAATCGTTGGTGCGTTGCCTTGCGCGTGTGCCGCAACCGGCATGACGCCCGACAGTACGAACGTCGTCATTATTATTGCTATGAGTGACAACATTAGTTTTCTTGCGTTGTTCTTCATGATTTTCCTCCAAAATAACCAGGTTTGCCTCTTTTATTTTGGGGTTAGGGGTTCCCCGTTTTCAGCCTCTTTTATTTTGGAGTTGTGGTTCTCCATGCCTGTCACAGGACAATCCAGGCAGTGCGCCTGGCACTCTTTTCGCCTGGTATGACAAATTCAATTATATCAGAATTTACATTTTCGCTATAAAAAAATTACATTAAAATCGCGTTAAGTTCTGGGAGCGCGGGCGTCCCCGCCCGCGCTCCCAGGGCATTCACTCCCGTTCATATACCACTTTGCCCGTGTCGCGGACTTCATAGCCGCCCATTTCGGCGATGCTGGTCTTAAAATCGTCGGAGTTAAGCGTTTTCCGCAGCGCCTTGACGGTATCCGCTGAAAAGTATCCGGTCGGGATGGCCAGGTCGAAGCGCTCCTTCGCCAGCGGGACAAAGTCAAGCCCAAGCATACGCGCTGCCGCCATTATGCCTACGCCGGCGTCCGCTGAACCGCTGAAAACGTCAAGCGCGACTTCCATATGCGTATATGCGATACGGTCGTAACCTTTAACAGTTTCCGGCTCGATGCCGCTTTCCTTCAGGCGGTAGTCAAGTAAAACGCGCGTGCCGGAACCTTCCTGGCGGTTAATAATAGCCGCTTTTTTGGTGACAAGCGATTTAATGGTTTTAAGGCCGAGAGGATTTCCCTTTTTTACTATAAGCCCCTGTTCCCTGTGCGCGACATTGAGCAGCACGATTTTCATGTCCGAAAAATGCTTTTTAATGAAGGAACTGTTGTATTCGCCCGTTTCCTGATCGAGCAGATGCGTCGCCGCGATATGGCAGCCGCCTTTCTGCAGCGCGATAAGTCCCGCGAGGCTTCCAATATTGGATATGGAAAACGTGTATTGCGGATGCAGGAGAGAGGCGTTTTTAACGAGCAGTTCAAGAGCTATGTCGTTGCTGCCGGCTATTACAACCTGATTTTCCGGCGAATTTTTCGTATGCCTGGCTTCCTCTACGCTCTCCCTGGCGTTCGACATAATCCATTCTTCGATCAGGTTTTTTGGAAACAGCCATTTGCCGGTAATGCGGGTTGCTGGAATCTTTTTTTCCTTAATCAGACGATAGACCTGTTTCTCATTAATGCTGAGATATTCCGCGACCTCTTTGGTTGTAAACATTTCTCTGGTCATATATAAGGTTCCCTTGCCATTAAGCACCCAGGGCTGCGGCGCTGCGCGCCTTACCCTGGGTTGTTATGCTACGCCCCTTCATTATTATTATTGGTTAAGAAGATATTTCGCGGCGACGGAGTTAAGCGAAACCGCGCTTTTCGCTCCGCCGGCAATCTTGCGCAGCGCGTCAAAATCGGATTTCCACATTATGTCTCCCGGAGCTGCAATGCATGCGCTTTCGGGCGCATGCCGCGTAATCAGCTTTCCTTCCTTTAGCCAGTAAAAGGCATCGGAACGTTCCGTTTTCCAGTTGAGCATGAGCGGCGGAATATCAGTCGGAGCGAACCAGAGTTTGATTTCGCGCTCGGCATCGCCAGGGTTGGCTGAAGCGTGAATCAGGTTATCCATGCGGTCGCCTATTACTTTGCCGGATTTGTCCGTCAGCGGAATAACCGCTCCGAGAGCGCGGATACAGCCGGGTTTGGCGTCGCGCGCGACATTGGGATTTGTAGGCCCGGCGATGTCGCGTATCTTCTGGATGGCGTTTTCGCCCTGATATACGATTGCCACAACGCGTCGCCGCCACAATTCTTTGTAATGCAGGGCGCCTGTAATGTAATCGAGCAGTGAATCGTAAAAACCTTTTCCCTTGTGTTCAGCGTAATGTTCTTCCGCGAGCATCTTGCTGACCGAGACGATTTTTGCCGCGGACAGGTGCAGGCCTGTGTGAAATTCCGATAACTGCGAGAGCAGGTAGCCTGTCAGTGAGTTTTGTAAAGCATCCGGCTTGAGCAGCACCAGTGTTTGTTCCAGATCCTTCTTTTTCATGTGATTCAGTATTCCTTTCCATTCATACAACAAATTGCAAATTTGCATTATAGCACCAGCCCGGATATTTTGTAGACATTGGAGACATGGGAGCGCCGTCGTCTTCGCCGGTCGTGTAAAGAATAAACGCGCGCCAATGGCGCGCTTCAAATGTAGCGGCGCGATTTATTGCGCCCCATTTTATTTATTACACGACCGGCGGGGACGCCGGCGCTCCCATGTCTCCAATGTCAATTTGAACGCAAAAAGCCCGTTTACGCATCTAAATATATTTCTGGTATCCTTAATATTATGTTTGTGGAGAACAGAAATATGGCGACGGCAATGAAACATACATTTTTAACAATCTTTACTTTTTGTTTAATTCTTCCTTTGGCGCGTGGGCAGGAAGAGACTGCCGAGGAAAAAATCCGTACTCTTTTTAATGACGCGATTGCCGCAATGGGCGGAGACGCCTTCATGAACGTCAGCGACATGAATTCCGAAGGTCAGTATTTCATGTTCAACAACCGCGGCGAATCTTCCGGGCTTATCAAATTTACCGACTACACAAAACTTCCAGACAAAAGCCGTTTTGAAATGGGCAATCGAAAGAATGCCCTGGAAATCACAATATTCGATCTCGCGAAAAATGAAGGCTGGATTATTGAAGGCCAGCGCGAGCCGAGAGCGGCGTCTGAAGACGAGATGAAGAGTTTCCAGTCAGCCGCGAATCACAGCCTCGATAACATTTTTCGTTTCCGCTGGAAAGATCCGCAAAACAAACTTTTTTACCTTGGGCCGGGGGAGGGCACGGACATCACGCGGGACACGGTCAGGCTAATAGATCCGGAAAACGACGAAGTAGTCATTTATTTTGACCGTGTTTCAAAACTGCCTGTCAAGATTGAAACCCAGAGAGTAAACGAGCGCGGCGTCCGTGTACGCGTGGCCGATGAATACAGCCAGTGGCACAAAATTCAGGGTGTGCTTACACCGATGCGCATTGACAGCTTTACAAACGGCAGGCGGGCGTCGCAGCAGTTTCTTTTAAAACTTACGTATAACAACAACCTCCGGGACGATTTTTTTACAAAGCCCGCATCTAAGACAAAAAAGAGGTGATCTGCGATGAAACTTGGAGTTATTGATTATATTGACTGCGCCCATTACATTCCCAGACATGATAAATGCGGAGAACTGCACGGCCATACATATAAAATCGAAGTCGTCATCGAGGGAGAAAAAAACGAATCGGGCATGATTATCGACTTCGGTGAGTTGAAAAAATCAATCAAAACCGGTCTTGGTTTTTTCGATCACAAAACACTGAACGACGTAATCGAATTCCCTTCAGTCGAAAACATCTGCGAAGCCATTAAGAAAAAACTATCGGAATATATAACCTTTCCGTTCACCCTGCGTGTCTGGGAAGGTCATGGGAAATGGGTTGAGATGTAGTCCCTGGGAGCGCGGGCCCTGGGAGCGCTGGCCATGGGAGCGCTGGCGTCCCCGCCGGTCGTGTAATAAAAAATGCGGGCAAAGCCCGCTTTCAATGCAGGGGCGCGATAAATCGCGCCCTTTGTTTTTACACGACCGGCGGGGACGCCCGCGCTCCCAGGTCACATGATGCTTCGCCGGACTTCCGAAAACTTATCCGTTACATCGTTAAACAGGTGCGCGACTAACGGATCGAACTGTGTGCCGGCGCCTTCCATTATAATGTTAATCGCTTCTTCTTCCGTAAAAGGCTTTTTGTATGGACGCTCGGAAACAAGCGCGTCATATACGTCGACAATCGCCATAACCCTGCCCTGCAGCGGGATATTTTCGCCCGCCAGTCCGTGCGGATAGCCTTTGCCGTCCCAGCGCTCATGGTGGGCGTTCGCAAATTTTTTGGCGTTTTCCAAAAACTCCACATTGCCTGTGCGTAAGACTATCTGGTCAATAATGCGTTGGCCCTCCAGGCAGTGGGTTTTCATTATCTCAAATTCTTCAAAGGTCAGTTTGCCGGGCTTGTTCAAAATAGCGTCAGGAATGGTGATCTTGCCTACATCATGCAGTCGCGCCGATGGAGCCAGAGACGCCAAATCCAGAGTGCGAAGAGTATCTGCATAAATATTACGTTCAAGCATCATTTTTATCAGTATTTCGATATACGCCGCGGTACGCTCCACGTGACCGCCCGTTCCCTGGTCGCGATTTTCAACCATATCCGCTAAAACCAGTACAATGCCGTTTTGCAGCTGTTGAATCTTCGCCGTTCGTTCCCGAATAAGTCCATCAATATCCAGGTGGGTCTTTATGCGGTTCAACAATACGGGCGCAGAAAAAGGCTTTGTAATGAAATCCACCACGCCAAGTTGAAAACCATGAACTTCCGTGGAGGAGTCCGTCATGCTGGTAAGAAATATTACCGGGATATCCGCATATTTACTGTTTGCCTTCAAATCGCGCAGCGCTTCGAAGCCATCCATTTCCGGCATTTCTATATCCAGCAGCAGCAGGTCAGGCGTGACTTTTTCCAAAAGAGCGAACATTTTTGCCGCGGACGGCAAAGTCATCACCCGATACTGATCCTCAAGCGTCTCTTCCGCCATTGCCAGATTTGTATCGTTATCGTCCACCACAAAAATCGTTTTCTGCATGTCCTCACTCCTTAAACACGACGCTCCGTACCGGATATTCAATGTAGGGGCGTAGCGTGCTGTGCCCTGATTAAAAACCGTTACTCCAATTCATTTCCATCAGCACCTAATATTCCGTTCAGCCGTATCAAATAACTATTGTAAAACCATTTTTCAGGAATTTCACATTTTTTTTATATTTAGTTTCAAGTTAATCAAGTTTCTTACGAAATCTGAGGGCGCTGAGGCCGAGTATCACCACGCCATAAAACGCAAGAATAAGCATCTGCGGCCAGAGAACGGACATGCCGGAACCTTTCAGGAAAATGCCCCGCAGTATCTCCATGAAATAAAGCAGAGGATTAAGCCGGCTCAGATATTGAACCGCAATCGGCATGTTGCTGATAGGAAATATGAATCCGCTCAGCATGAACGACGGCATTATAAAAAAGAAAGATGCCATGTTTGCCTGCTGCTGCGTATTTGAAACGGTGGAAAGAAACAATCCGTAACCGAGGCTGGTCATAAGAAACAAAAGCGCGCAGAACATCAGCAGCAGAAAATTGCCGCGAAAGGGAACGCGGAATATTAATAGCGCGCCGCCGGTAATCAATAGCGTGTTGACCATGCCCACAAGCGCGAAAGGAAGCGTCTTGCCAAGCATCAGTTCAATCGGGCGCATGGGAGTAACCATCAACTGTTCCAATGTACCGAGTTCCTTTTCGCGGATGATAGCCTGCGCGGTGAGAATAAGCGTGATTATCAGTAGAATATTTGCAGCGACGCCCGGAACAAAATAGTTCCGGCTGCGCAGATCAGGATTGAACCAGACGCGCGTTTCGGCTGTCACAGGCGCTGAAAATCCGTTACCGCCGCCGCTTTTGACGCCGCGCATAACAACCTGTATCGACGGGCGTCTGAGCGGATTTTTGGCGATGTCTTCGGAAAATGCCGCGACAACTCCCGCAGCGTAAGCGGAAATCAGCGTGGCTGTGTTTGAGTTTGTGCCGTCGACCAGCACCTGAACCTGCGCCGTGCGTCCGCGGGCGATATCACGCGCGAAATCCGGCAGTACGGCCACGGCCGCGTGCACTTCGCTCCGGTCAAGCAATCGCTGTATGTCGTCTTCGCTTTCGGCTATCGCCGCCACGTCAAAGCGCCCCGAACCGACAAAACGCTGCATGAGTGCGCGGCTTTCCGGCGTGCGGCTCATATCCATCCAGGCGATTCGCGCGTGATCGACATCCAGCGTAACGGCGTAACCGAAAATAATCAGCTGCACAAGAGGCGGAACAAATAGAATCGCCCGCATCCGTGGATCGCGGAACATCTGGATAAACTCCTTGCGGAGTATGACACGAATCCTTTCCATCATGGGAACCTCTGAAAACCCCAAACTCTGCGTTACGCTCCCTCGACAAAATGCTCATTTACCCCAAAAGTAAACTCCGCTTTTGTCTCGGTCGCAAGCCTTGATTTTGGAGTTTTCAGAGGTTCCCATCGAAATTATGTTACCTTTTGCCGTTTAAGTTTACGAACGGCCAGTACGAAGACCGCAACGGCAAACAACAGCAGGAACAAAACCTGATTTCCTATAATGCCGAGTCCTACGCCTTTAAGAAACAGGCCTTTCAGGATGACGACGAAATAGCGCGCCGGGACTATGTAACTAAGCGCCTGCAGAGGGGCGGGCATTGTGTCGATGGAAAACATGAATCCGGACAGCAGCATGCCGGGCAGAAACGTCGTCAGCATTCCGAGTTGAAACGCCTGTATCTGGTTGCGCACGGCGCAGGATATAAAAATTCCCCAGAACAGCACGACGCAGAGAAACAGGCAGGTCGAGACGCCGAGCAGCAGCGCGCTGCCCCGGAATGGCACGGAAAACACGCCGACGCCGATCACAAGTACGATTATCGCGTCGGCCAGACCGACTATGAAATAGGCGAGCATCTTGCCCGCGACTAGTTCCGACGGACGCAGCGGCGTTGACAACAACTGTTCCATAGCGCCCATTTCCCATTCGCGGGCGATTGTCAGCGAAGTCAACTGGCCTGCCATCGTCATGAGAATAACGGCTATCAATCCCGGCACGACGTAGTTTCTGGAACGGAGCGAGCTGTTGTACCAGACGCGGATCTGCGCGTCGACAGCAGGCGCGGATCGTTGGACAACGCGACTGTTGATCTGTATCTGCGCCGCGTATATTCGCACGATGTTTTCCGCGTAGCCCTTCGCGATGGCCGAAGTGTTGGAATCGCTTCCATCCATCAGCAGTTGCACGGAAGCGCCTTTACCTGCGGATATGTCGCCGCTGAATCCGCGCGGAATTACGATACCAAGCAGAATCCGGCTTCTGTCGATATCGCGTTCTATCGCGGCGTAATCGGACGCGAAACCGCGAATATCAAAATAGCGCGATCCCTGAAATTGGCGGACAAGTTCGCGGCTTGCCGGAGTGCCGTCCTGATCGTAGACGAGCGTTGGAATACGCTCGACATCCAGACTAAGCGCGTAACCGAAAAGGAGGAGCATCATAACGGGAATCGCCAGCGCAAGCGCCAGGCTGAGCCGGTCGCGCACGATGTGATGCAATTCCTTAATGAATACTGCCCGCGTCCGGCGGTATTTCATGCTGTTTTCTTCTCCTCAGCGGACATTTCTATAAGTTTCATCGGTGCGTCATAAGTCATATAAATATCCGGTCGAGCATTTTCAATTGGCCCAGTTTTCGATTTTCAGTCCGGGAATTCTATTGAACTCCCGGACGTTGTTCGTTACTAAAATGTAGTTGCGATTGACCGCCTGCGCCGCGATCTGCATGTCGTAAGGGCCTATTGGCGTTCCCGCGCGTTCCAAGTGTGAGCGCAATAATCCAAATACCTCAGCATCAGCGCTGTCGAACGGCAATATTCTAAAAGGCGACGCGAAGCCGAGCAACATACGGCGATTACGCTCTCTTTGAGCGCTCTTGGATGCCCCGTATTCAAGTTCCGCGAGCGTTACCGTTGATAAGGCGATTTCACCCATAGGTATACTTTTAAAGGTATCGACGATTTTACTCGACCGTTCGTTTATCACATAAATGCAAATATTTGTATCTAACAGATACATTGGTTACCCCTTGAGCGCCGCGTCGCGTTTTTGCATTTCAGGCTGGCTTCTGCCATCCACCATAAAATCCTCAGAGAACCCTTTGAGGCTTTTCTCGAACAGCCTCCACGGATCGTCTTTAGGAATTAACAGTATAGCTCCGCCGATTTTTTCGATGTACAACTCGCCATCCGGCAGGGCGAATTCTTTTGGAATCCTGACGGCATGGCTGTTGCCGTTTTTGAATGTCCTTGTAGTCATCATGGTTTACATTTTCCCCCTTTTTCCGAAGTATATACTATCGTGTGTACGGCAATCAATATAACCCACATTCAGCCGTTGTTCGTTGTACCCTTATATATTATTATAGGGTACATAAGCAAAAGGAGAACAAATGAGTAACACAAGCATAACATTGGGCGAACGCTTTGAAACCTTTGCCAACGCGCAGGTCAGGAGCGGACGTTATGGATCTGTAAGCGAGGTTATCCGCGCCGGCCTTCGTATTTTGGAAGAACGTGAAGCCCGAAATGAAGCTTTACGCGCCGCACTGATAGAAGGTGAAACCAGCGGCATCGTCGACTATTCACTGGCAAGGTTCACAGAAGAATTGGATAAATAAAATGTTTCGCCTTACTCGCAAAGCCTATGAGGATTTAAAGGGCATAGCCGTTTACACACAGGAAAACTGGGGCAAGAGCCAGCGCGGCATATATCTGAAAATGATAGACGATGCTTTCCATGAATTATCGGCTCACCCCGGGCATGGCAAAAAGATAGACGATATCCGTGAAGGCTACTTTAAATATAGAATTGCAAAGCACATCATTTTCTATCGAATGGTTTCAAAAAAAGATATTGAAATAGTCCGTATTCTGCACCAAAGAATGGATGTTGAATCCAATATCGGGCGCACGACATAAAAGTTCCAGCCATGGGAGCGCCGGCGTCCTCGCCGGTCGTGTAATAAATAAATTCAAAGGGGCGTAGCACGCTACGCCCCTACACACTTCATATTCTTAGGAAGCGCGCCTTTCTTCGTTTTCGATCATCGCGACAAAAACATCCTCAAGCGAAGGCGTTATTTTTTCCAGCCGTTTAATTGGAATATTCCGTTCCTGCAAGCGCGCGCGGATGACAGACATGCCTGAATCGGCATCTGCGACTCCGACATGCAGGCCGCCGCCGAATACGGCGACATCATGAACTTCGGCAAGCTGTTCCAGCGCGCGCATGGTTTCAAGCGGATCGGGCGTGTCGAGATGCAGCAGCGTCCGCGCGTCAAGCCCGGATCGCAGTTCATCAGGCGTTCCCAGCGCGATAACGCGGCCGTGATACATCAGCGCCAGCCGATAACAGTATTCCGCTTCATCCATGTAATGTGTGCTTACGAAAATCGTATGTCCCGCCTTGGCCATTTCGCGGATCAATGCCCAGAAAGTCTGCCGCGCGATTGGATCGACGCCGGACGTAGGCTCATCGAGAAACAACACAGGCGGATTGTGCAGAACGGCGCAGCCGAGCGCCAGCCTTTGTTTCCAGCCGCCGGACAACACGCCGGTAAGCGCGCCGCGCCGTTCAACGAGTCCCGCCATTTCAAGCACATAACGTTTCCGTTCGCCTCGCCGGTCTTTCGGAATGCCGTACATGCCGGAATAGAAATCAATGTTCTGCTCCACGGTGAGATCGTCGTAAAGCGAAAACTTCTGCGACATATATCCGATATGTCGGCGCGCCTCTTCCGGATTTACGGCGACATCAATTCCGCCTACGAACGCATTGCCGGAAGTGGGTGTTAAAAGACCGCAGAGAATGCGGATAGTAGTCGATTTTCCCGCGCCGTTCGGCCCCAGAAATCCAAAGATTTCCCCGCGGGCGACACTGAGCGAAACATTGTCCACCGCGGTGAACGCGCCGAAGGTTTTTACCAGAGATTCCGTTTCAACGGCATAATCGTTCATTAAGTTTCTGATATCTTGATGTCTTTATAACGAGGTTTTTATAAGAAAAATCTACAAAAAAACTTTGTAGGAAATGTTGTACGCTTTGCCTATACGTTTAGCCATGTCTAATGAAATCGTACGCACTCCCTTTTCCATTTCCGAAACATGGTGCTGTCGGATGCATAGAGTATTGGCAAGTTCTTTTTGGGTAATGCCATCGCGTGTACGCAAGCCGCGCAAAGCCATTCCGGGATAACCTTCGGGGAATACCTCTTCCGCCGTATACAACTTTTCATCTTCTTCGTTTACCGGGTGGGAAATCCGCGCAAACTCCATAAGGCTGTTGATGGCCTTGCACAGACGTTCAGCGTCAATACTTGGTACAACGAGACGTATTTCAGTCAATGCGCCGGTAGTCTGCGTTTTCATGCGTGCCAACATATCTGATCTCCATAAGTTTTACAGACCTGTTTGTGACTTTCCATACCGCAACATAACACGGTCTGCTTCGGTTAAGGTGGCAATGATACATGTCATGTTTACCTTTGATTTTTCCAAAATGAGGCCAGTTTATGCGCTCCGGGCCTTCACTTTCCAATTCCTTTCTCAATAAGTAGAGCGCTGCGGCAATGGCTGTCGGCAACTTTTCCTTTTGCTTTTTGGCTTTGCCTGTGAATTTCACTTGCCAAGAC
>Ga0082212_10010484_pt1 | contig 11854 bp, 13 predicted proteins | sample TergutNt197P3_FD_71548 | JGI IMG/M metagenome (GOLD analysis project Ga0082212, IMG submission 71548) | Neocapritermes taracua P3 segment gut microbial communities from Petit-Saut dam, French Guiana - Nt197 P3 | ecosystem: Host-associated > Arthropoda: Insects > Digestive system > Gut ... | reverse complement strand
GCGGCTGACTCTAAAAAGGGCTTGATAATCTCGAATTGGTCTCTAGTTATGTCGCTTGGATATTTATTTCTCATATAATGGTAAACAGCCTTTTTAGCGTTATTATACCATTTATCGACATTTATGGACATATTAAACAGCCTCTAAGCCGCCAATCATCGGCAGATAAATCTGTGGCGCATCTCTCAATTTGCCAAACAGGCTCATACCTCCAAAAAAATCGAACTTAATAACAGTATCGTGTGCATTGCCACAAACACTAGCTCTAAACCGTTTCGTTCACTGTGGCAGACAAAGAGCCGCAGGATATAACCATAATACCTGCCGATCCAATTCGATTGACTACTGGTAATAGTGTGCGCCGTAGTTTACTAATTGGTTTTCATTGTCAGAAATTGTTAGAATTGCCGTGAATAATTTCATGCAACTTCAACTTAAACAGTTGAATAGGAACGTACGCAAAATCCTTATCTGCAGCAAAGATAAGAAAGTAATTACTTTGGGCAACTGCGCATATCTGAAAATCAGCGTGGGGCTCTCTGTACACCTTTTACGGTAGATTTTAAAAAATTCTCCTGCTTTTTCATAATCTCTAGTAGTGATTGGCAGGTCGTCAAAAGATTGAAGCTTGGATTTTAGATTTTCGTATGCTTTCGAATCAGATATGCCTGACAAGATTTCTTGGCGAATAGTCCAATCAAGACCTCCATTGACTCTATAAAAGCCCAGCAAGCTTTTTGTTTACATCGCTCCATTCTTTTCTCTTCAGTACCAAATGCTAGCGATCAAAATGTTTCACAGCCATTCTTAATGGTAGCAAGGCAATTCGCCAGTCAATAACTAAATGCACACAAGCTTCTGACTGCTTGCAATAACACTCTATATATGCTAATCTTTAGGATGAGCTTACCAATTTCTTCACATCCCAACAAAATGAAAGGAAGGAGCCTTCAAAATGAGCATCTCAAATAGCAGGACAATTTTGACAAAAGTTTTTGTAGTTTTTTTCTGCTCCCTCCTAATTTCAGGCTTGTTGCTTTCAGGATTGTATGCATACTCCCACCATAACCACAAACACGTCAACAAAAGCCTATGCAACAATTGTGCGATTTGTGCTGTTTTGTCAGCCACTTTCAAACTCCTAAAATCGATGTCTTTATTGTTCTCAATTGCACTGGCAGGTTTGCTTTTTGCGTGGGTAACTGCTTCTATTTTTTACACCACATTTACCAAGTGGAGTTTTCTTGGTCTTGCTAGCTTAAAAACAAGAATGAATAACTGAATCTCTTTGGCACTATGAAAAGGCGCTTAGCTTTTTTGTTGTGTTTTTTGTATTTCTTTCAAACAAATCCTAGGAGATTAATTAATTCATGAATGAGACCACAACAATCGTTTTAGTTTCTATTACTCTATCCTTTATCATTTTGCCAGGTTATGGTAATGAATTTGCGCTCGCACACTGCAATAATAGCTACATATCTTACACACCAAGTGCAATCTTCACAAGTTTTCCACAATACGATTGGACAAGAGCCATCCAAAGCTGCAACAAAAACAATTTCGATCTTGGCTTTTTTTTTGACAATCGTATTGACCTGGACAAAAGTAATCATAAAGAAGGAGCCACTGCAAGGATTTCCACTTGTGATTTGCTCAATTTCACTTGGACAGAGTCCTGTGGTTTGGTTTTAGAAGCAATTAACAGCGCGCTAAACAATGATGATGTTGTTTTAAGCCTGTTGCTAAAGCTAGCCGATGGGGCTAAAATCGAAGAAATTGTCGATGGGATGGAAGAAGGGCAACAAGGTGGGGGTGGCCATGGTGAAGCTGATGGGCATGTTTGGCTGCCATTGCGCAATACCCATCTATTTAGCCGACCAATCGCAAACACTGTCAAAGCCAATACCCTGCATAGCAGCCAACAGATACATTTTTTAAAAGCTATCCAACCAATATCACGCAATGGTGTTGAAAATGGATCCAAGCGCATTTCAGAAATAGGGCAGAATTTTGATGTCTACGAAAATAAATGGAAGAAAGGGGATGTAAATGCCACAGCTTGAATGCCAAGACATAGTTCTTGGGTATGAAGGAAATGTTGTAATTACCGACCTTTCCTTCTCTGCCAGCGAAGGGGACTATTTATGTATATTAGGTGAAAACGGCTCCGGCAAAAGCACTTTGATGAAAACTATCTTGATGCTAAACACACCAGTTTCCGGGCAAATCATACTGGGGGATGGGCTGAAGGCCAATGAGATAGGATACCTTCCGCAACAAAACATTGTCCAAAAAGACTTTCCAGCGTCTGTAAGGGAAGTTGTCCGCTCAGGGTGTTTGAACCGTTGCGGATGGAGGCCATTCTACAACAAAACTGAAAAGCAAATGGCTGAAGACAATATGGATCGGCTTGGAATCTCTTCGCTGGCAAAGCGCTGCTACCGCGAGCTCTCGGGAGGCCAGCAGCAAAGGGTTTTATTGGCAAGGGCTCTTTGCGCAACCCAAAAAATCTTGTTGTTGGACGAGCCTGCGGCAGGTTTGGACCCTAGTGCCTCGTTGAGCATGTATAGTTTGATCTCAAGCCTGAATAGCGAGGGGATCACTGTTATTATGATTTCCCACGACATTGCTGCAGCATTGGAATATGCGTCGCACATTTTGCATCTTGGCGGCGGCTCTTGCTTGTTCTTTGGAAGCAAAGAAGACTATTTGAAAAATAGAAGCGGCAGCATGTTTGCCAAACCGGAGGTTGATAAATGGTTGAAATAATTGAGAAATTGCTACTCTACTGCCAGTTCCCATTTGTGCGCTACGCTTTGGCTGTGGGTGTCCTAATTGCGCTATGCTCATCCTTGTTGGGGGTGACTCTTGTGTTAAAACGGTTTTCCTTCATTGGAGATGGGCTTTCCCATGTCGCTTTCGGGGCAATGGCAGTAGCAACAGCAATGGGGCTGGCTAATAATCTTGTTTTGGTTTTGCCTGTGACAATCATAAGCGCAATATTGCTGTTGAGCCCTGGGCAGAATTCCAAGGTAAAAGGGGACGCATCTGTTGCGATGGTGTCTGTAGGGACGCTTGCTATAGGGTATCTAGTAATGAACCTTTTTTCCAAGTCATCCAACTTGTCTGGGGACGTTTGCTCAACGCTGTTTGGGTCAACAAAAATATTGACATTGACTCAAGATGAAGTAATGCTCAGCTCTATTTTGTCCGTGCTGGTGCTTGCTGTTTTTGTATTCTTTTACAACAAGATATTTGCTGTCACTTTTGACGAGGATTTTTCGACTGCAACGGGAGTCAATGCAAAAGCGTACAACTTGGTTTTTGCCGGAATAATCGCTGTTGTAATTGTGCTTGCAATGAATCTTGTAGGAGCTTTGTTGATTTCTGCATTGGTGGTCTTCCCTGCATTGTCTGCTATGAGGGTGTTCAAGAGCTTCTTGGCAGTCTCAATTTGCTCTGTGGTTTTGTCAGTGTTTTGCGCCCTGTTTGGAATTATGGTTTCAATTGTGGCAGGGACGCCTGTAGGGTCCACTATTGTGGCAATGGATATTTTAGGATACTTTGCTTTTTGCATTTTAGGATTTTTAACAAGGAGGTCAAAGGTATGAAAAAGACATTTTGGTTGCTGTTGTGCCTTGTTTTAGTGTTGGCAGCAAGTTGTGGCAGCAATTCAAGAGCTGTTAATGACGAGAAATCTGGTAATGACGTTGACTTGACCCAATTTAGCGCCACGATAGCTTATGCTGAGATTAGCAATATCGGTATGAAACCTGATGAGTATGTTGGGCGGACAATTAAAGTCAACGGTAAATATTACACAACATATGAAGTATCAGACAACCTGAGAGAAAGCCGCAACCACTACATTATCATTGAAGATGTGAGTGCTTGTTGCATCCAAGGTTTCCAGTTCAAGTGGAGAGGTGATCACAGCTTTCCTGAGGATTATCCCCAAGAGCTAGCAGAAATTGGTGTAGATGGCGTTTTCAGAAAAGAGACAGGCAATAACGGGGAGGTTTATTATTACCTGGATGTGGATGAGATAACGAGAATATAGATTTTATTTGTTAGCGGGAGATCCACCTTGGCAAGGTTGCTAATCATGTTTTTTGCATCATGCATAGTATTTAAATCTAAAAACCTGGGGGTTGCTTAATTAGATTGCTGGTTCTTTTGTTGCCCCAAACTGCATTTGATTCAAGTGATCCTATGAGTTTTGCGAAAGCGCTCGCCAGCATCCAGTACAAAGCGGTTCAATTGCCGGATTCCGCTGTGGCTCGCTCCCGCGCCAGTTTCGTCAAATGTTAACAGAATTTTCTGGTGATGGTTGGTTTTCTTTTCAATCGGGGAAATCTCCCGCCGCAGCGTGTTATCCTCCAAAACTGTAGCCGAACATAAAGGTAGCAGACTTGTCAAGACACGGAATCAAGAATTCTTAATGTAGTAACATCATTGCTGGATCACTTTACCTGGGGGAGGTTCCTGGATCTAGTGGGGGAAGGCGGAGCCTTTCCCCAGCCCTCAGCCATTTGGAGGCGTAGGCCTCTGCGTTTTTTCGTGGCGGCCATCATTCACACCGCATCGAAAGCCGCTCCATACGCTTGGCATGGCCGCTTGTATCTCAAGCTCTGGCGGGGCGGCCGAAGTTGTATTCGCTGGCATAATTCCTGATTCCTTGGCGCAATTCCTGTGGGCTTGCGTATTCAGTTATGTAAATATGCCCGACCTTCAGGCTGCGGAGCCACCGCCCGACAACCACGTTATCTTACCACCGCACCTTGCCATCCATGCTCTGGCGGATCCCATGCCTCTGCATCAGAGCGGCATACTCGCCGCTTGTGAATTGGCTTCCTTGGCTGGAATCGATGGTTGCCGGTGTGCCGCTGAGCCCCCAGCCTACCAGGCACCGGCTGTGCCAGTCTATTATTGCTGCCAGGCGCATGTGCCCATGCTTAATGGGAATGCAGGTTATGCCTATAGCCCAAACTTGGCTGGGCAACCATATGCCCATCCCCCGCAACAAGCACGGGAATTCCTTCTGCCCCTTGGTCTGGTTTGAAGTCTTTAGCTTCGGATACACCGCAAATATGCCCATCTCTTGTATATGCCTCTCCACCAGCTGGCGCCCGGCGCCCCAATGCCGCCGCTCCTGGGCTTGTCCACCAGTTTCTGGGCCCCCATCCAGCAATGCCTTGTGTGCCAATAGTCGATCCTTTTCTTGATTCGCCCCTCTAGCTCCCGCTCTTTCTCTGTATGCTCCCTGGGCTCATAGTAGAAACTGATGCGGCCCACTCCTGGAAGCTCCCATTGCCGCTTCACAGCCAGCTCCTCATGTTTTGCCGCCGCGCGAGCCTTCCGCCCATGTCCGCTAAGCTTCTTATACACCGATTTTAAAAAATCATTTTCCATCGCGGGCTGCCCGGCTTCCGCTTGGCATGCCTTTTCAAGCTCTTCCATTCCACCGATCCAGCGGGCAGCAGCCTTTTCGTCACGGCTCTGGCTGGACGCCCTTGGCGAGTTCTCCACAAACTCCGATTTCCAATTGCCAAGTTGGTTGAGGCTGATGTTTTCCCTCGACGCTATCTCCCTCATCGTAATTTCTTCGCACAAAACTTCGATTGCCAGTTTTGCTTTGTATTCTCTTCTCTTTGCCATGATGTCTCCTGCTTTCAGTAAAACTGCTGCCTCCCGCCGCCATAATTTTTTTTACAAACTCAAGCTCTTACCTCAGATACTCGTTTTCAGCCATTAGCTGCCCAAGCTCTTGCCCTGGTGTTTTTTGGGCGGCGCGCTGGCTCTTACGGGCTGATAGGTCAATTTAGGCTACCTCCCTGCCCATGGCACTTTTAATGTTTTGGGTAATACCCGCAACCTGCTTCTCGCCTAAAATGCGGCAATCTATCCCTAGCCGCCTCAATATCTCGAGGGGCATGAGTCTTTCCTCTGTATACATTTTCCAATATACTTGCTTGAATTCATCAGTATAATACCAAATGCCTCGTTAGCTAAGCGGATAGATTTGTTCGTGTCTGGTATCAGAAAAAACAATTGAAAAATAAGCTAACCTGACAAGGTATGATTTGCCCTATCTACTGCCGATGCAGAAAAGCGCGGGAATATAATGCTCATTCGGCTTGCGGATATGTTTTAGGCAGGCATCCTGTCTGCCGCTTGCTTGCCAAAAAACGCGCAGAAGCAGTTGTCGTACATGAAACCAGGTTGCTGTATCTATGCCAGATGGATCTCCCTCCAGGGAGTTCGCCCAGTACTGTTTTATTATTGCATAAAAAAATGGAGCACAATTGTTGAAATGCTCTATTTTGAATGACTTGTTCATAGATGTTTGTGGCTTGTATGCTTGTTCTAGCCTGCAGGGGGATCTACCCGCTTTGGCTTCATGATAAGGTCGGCATACCCTTTGCCTGTTGCTAAACTAGTCGGCATTTCAGGAGTGCCGAGCGATGGCAAGCCAGGTATGAAGGCAATTTGGGAAGGTTCGATAGTGCCCTTGAATCTTACTGAATACTGGATGTTTATGCCTAAAGTATAGGATTGGGGCTTTAAAACGCAAAACAAAGCCTTTAGGATATGTGCTTTTTTTGCTGATGGCTGCACAACCTCCACAGCAAAAAAGCGCAAAACAGGTGGAAATATTCGAAAGTAGGATGGCTTGGCAAGCGATTGTTGCAAATTATTTGCCAGCAATTGTTTAAAGGCCAAGTATAGGGGTTAAGGGCAAAGTGCTGTGGGTTACGCTTGGGCTCCAGCCTCGAGCAGCGTTATGGTTCATTTTCTTTATGCAAGCATTCAAATATCAATCTGGCAAGTGCTTCAACATCACCATTAATAGTCCCATCCATATACCTAGTGTAAACAACAGCATTGTCAGGCGGGTTTAGATTGAGCAGCCAACCCTTTTCAATTGCAAGCAAACGCAGAAACTCACGCTGTGTCCGCCCGTTCCCATCTCGAAATGGATGTAGAAAATTCACTGCATCCAGAATCTCGGCAAGCTTGCGGGACAAACCTGGCTTGTCCTCTCGGCTGATGCGCTTGTATTCGGACAGCTGCCCGTCAATAAATGCGAGAGCATTGTCGAAATGCGACAACGGGAAAAACTGCTTGCCACCTTTGCTGATTTCCACAGTCCTCCGCTCCCCAGCCCAAGAATATATGTCCTGGAATAGATGATGGTGGATATCAAACAAAGCGGCAGAACCCGCAACCGGAACCGGGTTAGCTTTCAACTCGTCTGCGCGCCTGGTTGTAAGGGCTATTTCAGTGAAGGCCAAAGATTGCCGGTCAGCAATGCCTCTAAGATTTCGTAAAACTCCCGTTTCTTGGTCAGTATAAACAAAGTCAGGATCGATATACTGGTAATTACTCTTCATAGGACTTTTCATTGGCGATCACCACCAACTGCTCAATCGTCAATTCTCCCAAGCAATAGTCGCGGATGATTTCAATGCTTTTCCTTGTAGGCTGAAACCCTTCGAACATATTGGAGCCTATTGCTTGGCTTATGCTTTCTAGTGTATCTAAATCTGGGAAAAGCACTCCCATTATAGTTAATTTCTCCCGGTCGATTTCAATTGGCGTATATGGCATAAAACAAACCTCCTTAGTGCGCATGCTGCAAACATGCTGCAAATTAATTATATCTGAATGTATGCCTTGCTACAACTCCTGAATGCATTTGCCTTGTTGGTGAGACATAGTTGCAAAAATAAATGCCACGCAGCTTGGAAAGCTAGTTGCCCGCCTCAAACCGCAAAGATATCGGACGAGAAGAAATCCGAATCAAATTGCATTGCCTACCCAGCAAACTATCGTATATTTTGCATCAAACTACGCACTTAAATCTTGCATGAGCGACTCACTCCCTGCATGAGTCATAACAGCAATATAGAATAATTGAGAAACCTGCCTAAATGCCCTATTTTGGTATTTCATTTATGTGTAGCTGAATATCAGTACTGGGCGCACTCTCTGACACCTACTATCCAGGGGGTGTTTCCTGATGCTTTACAAACGAAAGGCAGTATGCATCAATCTATGTGCACACTGCCTTTCGTTCAGTTGTTAGTATGTTCTTTATTTCCTTAGCGATTTTGTTCTATTTGAACATTCTTTTCTTTAGTGCTACAACAACTCCAGCCATGCTGGTCACTGCCATCGAGCTCCAAAGCGCAACGTTGGTGGCATCGCCTGTCTTCGGGTTGTTGTGCGCAGGCTTCTTGGCGACATCGTCTCTCTTGTATGTGAAATCTGCGCGTGTCGCGTTGGTGTTGAACCGGATTCTGCCGTCTTCAGTTACTGTGAACCGAATTGTTATCGAAGCCGGGTTGATGGTGTAGCCCTTTATGGCTACCCTGTACACATTGAGCACATAGTTGCCTGGCGCCACAGTAACCGCTATGTAGCCGGAAGCTATACCGTTGCGCACATCGTAGCCTATGCCGGAGTATGAGCCTGGGGCTCTGCGGCCATTGTATCCGCCTCGGCCATTGCCAAAGTACCCGCCGCCATAGCCGCCGAACCCGCCAGTGATGTAGCTGGTGCTTGCGAATGTGCTGTCAGTCCCTAAAGTGTAGTCAAACATGAACCTTGTGTTGTTGGGCGCTTTTGCGCTGCCTTTTTCTGGCTTGAAAGAGACTGGTATTTTAAATGTCCATTCTTTTTTAGCCACTGTGCCAGTAGAGCCAACAAGATTGGCAAAGCCGTTTGCTGAGCCGTTCACTAGATAACTCTCTGTTCCAGGTATTGTGCCTCCAGTTGGGAGACCGCCAGGGCATTCAACTTTACCTGCGAGAGAGGACTTATCGTTGCATTCAACTATCTTATCATGGGAGCCAGCTGCTACTGGGCCTACTACTCCACAATCATCACATTCTTTTGCCTTAAGATCAGCGGGGTTAGTGCATTTAACTTTGTTGTGTAGTGATGAATCAATAGCTGGATTGGTAGTGGGGAGGCTTCTGTTCGCGCCACACCCGCATACCCAGCTTATATAGTATATCCCATTACCATCGTTAGCGCAGGCAAATCCACTAGCTCCATGACTAGTAGCATCTGAAGCTCCGCAAGGAGTACCTCCGGTATCGAGTATACCGCAAAGAACTGATGCGCCAGGATTAGTACCGGAAGCGGGGCATGCTACGTTGTTGTTATGAGAAACCCAGTAATTGGCACCACCAACTTCATCACATTTGGCACATCTGATATTGGTGATGGTAAAGCCTGTTATTCTATCACACAAAATCGGATTATGCGATCCAACTCCCAGGCTGTTACAGGTTAGACAGTCTCCAGGTCCATCCAATTTTGTCGCATTATTTGGACAGTCTTTTTCTACATGAGGCGAAGGTCCTTCAGCACCACAATCTGCACATATCTCAGCTTTTTTGTTGTGGGGTGCAAAATCGCATCCTCCAGTTGCTAATGCTTTACATTTTTCTGGATCTCCGCCTGTTAGCGTGATTGCGACTGTGTCTGAAGTGAAGGAATAGACACTTCCACCTTGCGTTACATTTGCAATCGTCACTGCTACACTCGTGTCCAGGTTAAGCCCGGCGGGTATAGTGACGCTGCCTGCTCCAGCGCCAAAGTCATATACGCCTCTGGCTGTGCCATCCACAAGTATCGGGGCTGTTCCGCTTGTGGGCTTTGCACCTGTCACATTGACATTAAATGTTATTGGTTTCCCGTAAGGAGCCGCAAGCACTGGGGCAGCTATTGACAATACTACCAAAATAGCAACCAGTACAGTGATTAGTGAAAAAAGCCATAAAATTAAAAATACACCTGTCTAAGACAAGCATATCATATAATTGAATAAATTGAAATATTTTAAATTGGTGAAAAATCCGTTCCTAATTTATGACTTTTAGACTGCCTAAAACAATATTTTTCATTTCCTTAGATTTTATTTCATAGTGAATTTCATCTGGAATATTTTTAAAGATAAGAACTTCTGGAAAGAAACATTTACTATTGTGTAGTAATTTATTTTGCTCAAGTTTTATTACATCAAAATCTTTCCCATCGATACAATCATAGCAATAAATCTCATCTAAAATATCTTCTGTTTTATATAGTATTTCTTGTCTTTCACTTTCTTTTGATGATGCCCCAAAACCCATAATATCAATAGGAGGAGTATAAAACGAAGGCATTGGAGATACAACGCCATTAAAAACACTTTTTTCATAAGTATCTATTTCAGGAGTTGCAACCATTTTTAAGTATTTCTCATATAACTCAGCAAAAAGACTAGAACCATATTCATCAGAACATTTTAGTTGAGCTTTTTCACATAAACAGTTTTTAGGTATATTTAGTGATATTACAATGTTTTCATCTTTTAAATCACCAATATTTGACATTACTAACTTTAAATATGAAATGCCTTTAATGTTTTCTATATAACTATTTACATGAATATAACTACATATTTCTTCATATAGCACCTCTAGAAGCTTATACTTTTGTTCTTCTTCAGATTTCCCTTTTACATAATGGCTTTGGTATGGTAGTCCACCTGAAAAAACCATTTTCCCATACCATTTTAGATTTCCAATGTCAAAAAAATCTTCTGATAATATATGTTTTTGCTTTTCGCAAAATACTTTAATTATCTTTACTTTTTCAGCTTCAAATTCGACATCTTCAACATATTTTTCACCAAATATTTTTGGTGCATTTAATACTTCAGATAAAGCACTATAAGGGTTTATCAATGGATTCGTGTTGTTTTCTACTAAGTCATCTTGCTCTTCTTCAGTAATAGGCATAGTAATACTTTTGATTTTTTCAATTATACCTCTAATATTATTGTCCTTATCATTAATGATTTTAGAGTATTTTTCATCAAAATTATAGAATTCTAAAGAACGAATGGTTTCATCTTCTTTATAACTTTGAATAATTAAACTGCTTTTTCTTTCGTGAGAACTATATATTTTCTTATAATCTAAAAGTGTTAATGTAGATGTTGAGCTTCCTTTTCTAATTCTGCTATCGCCTTTTTTGAAATGTATAACCCCATTTTTTACATAATCTTTTTTTAATTGAAATATCCTATTTTCATGATTGTTTGCATCAATTAAAAATATACCTAATTGTTTGTTTTTATATTCAAAAGGAAGATAGTTAAATGCGAGTGATGGTTCTAAGTTATCGCTTATTAAGTTTTGATATACAGCATCATCTGTCATTGGAGATAAACTTTTAACAGTGATTTTTCCATTCTTCTTTTTTATTCCAACAATTATGTATTTGTTCTGTTTATTATGAGAATTAGCGAAAGCCATTAAATCCTTGATTAATTCATCATAATCATAACTTTTGTATTCCTCAAGTTTAAAGTCCAAATACTCACATTCGCTATGATTCTCGATTAAATCGATTATTTCTTCGTTATCAAACATAAAAGTACCTCCAATACCTTTATTATACAGAAAAATGCCTAAACAAAAAAGTCTTTATTGAAATGTTAGTCACTATAGATAGTAATCGTTTAAATGCGATGATTACGATTTTTTATATTTTGCATTGTCGTTATTCATTCACAATTGATTTTAAAACCGCATTTTCTACTACTAAGAATCATATCGATGTCTTACCGGCTATCAAAAAGCCACATTATGGGATATCGTAATATTCTCTTAGGAGTTGATAGAAAATGAAAATATATGGTTATGTCCGAGTATCAAGTATAGACCAAAATGAAAGTAGACAATTGGCAGAAATGGATAAACAAGGTATAGCCCCGTCAAACATCTACACGGATAAACAAAGCGGTAAAGACTTTGATAGACCTTTATATAAAAAACTTGTAAAAAAGCTCACT